>Ga0184633_10000626_pt1 | contig 13255 bp, 14 predicted proteins | sample PLM31_170_b1_FD_133156 | JGI IMG/M metagenome (GOLD analysis project Ga0184633, IMG submission 133156) | Groundwater sediment microbial communities from an aquifer in East River, Colorado, USA - PLM3-1_170_b1 | ecosystem: Environmental > Terrestrial > Soil > Riparian zone | place: USA: East...
CAGCCCGGCGTCGCGCCGGCCGACCAGGCGCGAGAGCATGGTGCCCTGGTGCTCCTGGCCCGCCAGGATCAGGTTCTGCCGCACGGTCAGCTGCGGGAAGATCTGGAGCAGCTGGAAAGTGCGGCTCACGCCGAGGCGGTTGAGATCGCACGGGCGCATGCCGGTCACCGGGCGGCCGTCCAGATGCACGTCGCCTGCGGTCGGCTGCAGCTGTCCGAGGATGCAGTTGAACAGCGTCGACTTGCCGCTGCCGTTCGGACCGATGATGCCGAGGATCTCCCCGTCCTCGACGCCGAACGAGACGCCGTCGACGGCCACGATGCCGCCGAAGCTCTTCTTCAGGTCGCGCACTTCGAGGACGGTGCTCATCCCGCGCCCTCGCTCCGCGCCGCCGCTGCCGGGGACTCCCCGACGGCACCGGCCGCGGACCGTGGGGCCAGCCTCGTCAGCCGGTCGGCGAGGCCGAGCAGGCCCGAGGGCGAGAACGCCATCATGATCATCACCAGGACCGCGTAGCCCATCAGGTAGAACCCCTGCGTGAAGCGCAGCCATTCGGGCAGCAGCACCGCCACGATCGCGCCGAGGAACGGGCCGAAGAAGTAGCCGGAGCCCCCGAGGACGACCATCAGCAGCAGGTTGAGCGACAGGCCGAGCGCGAACGGCGTCGGGTCGATGAACTGCACGAGCGGCGCGTAGAGCGCGCCGGAAACGCCGCCGAGCGCGGCGCCGAGCGCGAACGCCATCAGCGTGTAGCGGCGCGTATCGACGCCGAGCGACAGGGCGCGGATCGGATTCTCGCGCAGCGCCACGAAGGCGAGGCCCCACGGCGAGCGGATGAGCCCCCAGGTCGCAGCCGACACCAGCACAAGGTGCGCAAGACAGAAGTAGTAGAACTCCCGGGCCCCGTTCATCGACCAGCCGAGCACGGACGGACGCGGCACGTTGCTGATCCCGTAGATGCCGCCGGTCAGCCACTCCTCGTTCCGGAAGATCAGGTAGACGAGCGTGTTGAAGGCGAGCGTCACGAAGGCGAGGTAGTGGTGCTGCACGCGCAGCGCCGGATAGCCGAGCAGCCACCCGATCGCGAAGCACGACGCGCCGCCAAACACATACGTGGACCAGAACGGCCAGCCTTTCGTGGTCAGGTAAGCGGTGAGATACGCGCCGATCCCGACGAAGGCCGCCTGCGCGAGCGAGATCTGCCCGGCATAGCCGAGCGTGAGGTTGAGGCCGATGGCGGCGATCGTCATCACCGCCCACATGCTGAGGATGAAGATGCCGTAGGGCTTGAGGCCGAGCGGCGCGAAGACCAGAAACGCGGCCGCGAGCACGAGCACGCCGCCGGCGAGCACGCTCCGGCTGCGCCTCACACCGTGCGCTCCTCGATCCGGCCGAACATGCCTTGCGGCCGGAACAGGATGACGACGATCAGGATCAGCAGCGGTATCGCGGTCCGGTACTGGGAGGAGATGTAGGCGGCGGCGAAGTTGTCGACCACGCCCAGCAGCAGGCCGCCGGCGATCGCGCCGCGGGCCTGGTTGAAGCCGCCGATGATCGCCGCGATGAAGGCATAGAGGCCGAGCCACTCGCCGTTCGTGAACTTGGCGAGATAGATCGGGGTGATCAGGAGCGAGGCGACCGTGACGAGCGCGCCGTTGATGAGGAAGGTGTAGAGGATCATGCGCTCGACCCGGATGCCGAGCAGGCGGGCGACGGTCGGGTTCTGCGCGGTCGCCTGCATGCAGCGTCCGGTCAGCGTGCCGCCGAGGAAGAGCTGCAGGGCGACGACGACCGCGATGCAGATCGCCAGGATGAGGAGGCTCTGGACGGCGAAGACGGCCCCGAAGACGGTGACGTCGGTCGTGGCCCCGAGCGCCGGGAACGGCCACGCGTCGGCGCCCCAGAACTCCCGCACCGCCTCCTTCATCAGGATGGCGAGCCCGATGGTGGCGATCACCAGCGGCAGCACCCCGTGGCGGATCATCGGGTCGACCATCAGCTTCTTGAACGCGAGGCCGAGGACGACGACCGACGCCGCACCGCCGAGCGCGACCGCGGGCCAGAACGCGAGGCCGAAATAGCCCATGCCGATCAGCACGAAGAACGCCGGCAGCATGACGAACTCGCCCTGGGCGAAGTTGATCGTCTGGGAGGTCTGCCAGAGCAGCGTGAAGCCGACCGCGACGAGCGCGTAGATCCCGCCGGTCGCGAGGCCGGCGACGAGCAGCTGGAGGATGTCAGTCAACGTCGGGTTCGTCCCGACAGGCGGCCGGCACTATCGTGCCGGCCGCCCGAACTTCCGGGCTAGCGGTGTCGCCTGACTACTTGCCGAGTTTCGGCAGGACCTTGCTGATGTTCTGCTTGCCGTTGATGACCTCGGCGAGGAAGCTGATGCGGTCGATCTCGCCCGTGCCGTCCCAGGTCGTTTCCATCAGAATCCCCGGCTCGTCCTGCGGCGTGATCGTCAGCCCGTGCATCGTCTTGGCGAAGCCCTTGCGATCGAACTTGCCGAGCTTCTTCTCGGTGACGTACTTCACCGCGTAGACCGCCGTGTAGCCCTTGATGCCGTTGTGATCGGGCTTGTAGTTGAACCGCTTCTGGAACCGCTGCGCGAACTGGGTGACGGCCGGGATCGGCGCGTCGGCGGTGAGGCCGACATGGCCCACCACGCCGTTGGCGGCGTCGGCCGCGAGCTCGATCGTCTTCTGGCTGAGCAGCGTCGTATCGCCGACGAACGGCCCCTTGAGGCCTTGCTTCCGCGCCTCGCGCATGATCCGGGCGCACTCCTCTTCGTTGCTGTACACGAAGACCGCGTCGGCGTTCGCCGCCTTGAGCTTGACGACGTCGGCCGCGAAATCGACCTGGCCCGATTCGGTGGACACGTCGGCGACGAGCTTGATGTTGCGCGCGGTGAGCTCCTTGATGAGCCGGTCGCGACCGCCCTTGCCGAAGTCGTTGTTCACCCAGATCAACGCGATCGTCTTCGCCTTGAGCTCGTCGCGGATGTAGTTCGCGATCTTCGGCATGCCGATCTGCTGGCCGAACGAGGTCCGGAAGAGATAGGGACTGCCCAGAGTGGTCAGCTCGGCCGCCTCGCCGCCGATGAAATCCGGGATCTCCGCCTGCCGCACCATCTGCATGGTGACCTTGACGTTGCCCGAGAAGATCGGCCCGAGGATGACGTACGGATCGCCGTCGATCGCCTTCTGCATCTGCGAGCGGGCGACGCCGGGGTTGGTCTGGGTGTCGTAGAGCGTGAGGGCGATCTTCTCCTTGAGGATGCCGCCCTTGGCATTGATCTCTTCGACGGCCAGGATGATGCCGTCGCGGAAGTTGCCGCCGGAGACCGCGATCGAGCCCGAGATCTCGCCGACGTAGGCGAACTTCACATCCGCTCCGGCGGCACCCGACAGCAGCATCAGCGTCGCAAAAGCCAGTACAAATTTCGACCGTCTCATGGCACCCTCCTCCGTCGATGATTGGAAAAACGTGCGCTTACCGACTCGAAATGCGGGCAGTTCAGCCGTGCGACTCTACCACGCCGATCCGCCGTATCGGCCCCGGGCTGTCAGCGATCGACCCCGCAACGGGTCGCGTGGGACGGGCTCGATGGGCACCGAGTGGGCAATGCTTGCGATGCGGCGCAGCATCCGCATCGCTTCCGACGCACGACGGTGAGCCGATGAGAACCATCACCCTGATTCCCGGCGACGGCATCGGCCCCGAGGTCACCGCCGCCGCGCGCGCCGTCGTCGATGCCAGCGGCGCTGCCATCGCGTGGGAAGAGGCGCCCGCCGGGTTCAAGGTGGGCGAGGAGTTGGGCAACCCGCTGCCCGAGTCGGTGTTCGAGTCGCTGGCGCGCAATCGGGTGGCGCTGAAGGGACCGACGCAGACGCCCTTCGGCGAGCCCTATCGGGTCTGGCGCGACGTGCGCGGGCCCGCGGACGCGCCCGAGACCCGTACCTACCCCAGCGTCACCATCGCGCTGCGCCGGGAGTTCGAGCTGTTCGCCAACGTGCGCCCGGTCAAGAACTATCCCAACGCCGGGGGTCGCTACCAGGGCGTGGACATCGTGCTGTTCCGCGAGAACACCGAGGACCTCTACGTCGGGCTCGAGCGCATGGTCGATCCGGACACGGCGGAGGCGGTCAAGCGCATCACGCGCGCCGGGTGCGAGCGGATCGCCCGCTTTGCCGCCGACTACATGCAGCGCACCAACAGGAAGCGCGTCACCATCGGGCACAAGTCCAACGTGCTCAAGCTCACCGACGGCATGTTCCTCAAGGTCTGCCAGGAAACGCTCGCGGCCAGCCCCGCTCTGGAAACCGACGCCCGCGTGATCGACGCCCTGTGCATGGAACTGGTGGTGAAGCCCGAGACCTTCGACTGCCTGCTGCTGCCCAATCTGTACGGCGACATCGTCTCCGACCTGGCGGCGGGCCTGGTCGGGGGGCTCGGCATCGCGCCGGGCGCCAACATCGGTGCGGGCCATGCCATGTTCGAGGCGGTGCACGGCAGCGCGCCCGACATCGCCGGGCGCGACATCGCGAACCCCATGTCGATGATCCTGTCGGCGGTGATGATGCTGCGCTACCTCGGCGAGAGCGCCGCCGCCGGGCGCATCGAGCAGGCGCTGGCGGCGGTGCTCGCCGAAGGCAAGGCGGCGACGCGCGACCTCGGCGGCGACGCCGGCACCAGGGCGATGACGGCGGCGATCGTCGAAGAGCTGAAGCGGCGTTGAGCGGCGCACCGAATGTGCCGGCCAGGGCCTCAATACACCCGGCAGAAGGCGACGGCCCACGAGAGGAAGCGGGCGCGCACACGCTGCGCCCGCTGATCAGGCTGGTAGGGAACTCCCGCTCAGGCCGCTACTTGGCCGGCGCCGTGCAGTCGCCGACGCGCTTGCCAGACAACGTCATGTTCATCGTGTCGTTCGTCTTCGTCATCGTCATGCGCATCTGGCCGTCGTAGGCGTTGTTGCCGAACGTCAAGTCACCGATGATGGTCGACGGATCGTTGCCGGTGCACTCCATCTTGTACGTGAACCTGTTGCCCACGCGCTTGCTGTCCACCACGCGGCAATTGTCCTGCCTGGGAATGAGGTCCTCGTCCTTTCGATTCTTGCCGACGCAGACTCGATTCACTTGCGCCGGCATCGCGATCGGCATGCCAGGCATTTCCATCTTGGACGAGACCTCCCACAGGTCATCTTTGCCCTGAGCAGCGACCGGCGGTGCGGCGGCGAGTGCGACCATCGAGTAGAGCACCACGCCGGCGCGGGACAGGTAACGGTTGCGTAGCTTCATGCGTTGTTTCCTCGAGACGTGGGGTGGCTGGGCCCGCCGACGCGAAAACGAATAGCGCCCCTAAAAATTGTACCGCGCTGGCGTGGTACGAGCTGCGATGAGCTGAAGGACCCGGACGGGTGGAAGTCGCGCGTGATGGTCGACCGCTACGCGAAGTTCGCCACCGGGCATTTGGCCGTGGCTGCAACGCGAATCGAGGGCGCACGCGGGGAAAACGTCGCAAATTTCCCTACGAATTCCCTACGTCCTACAACGGCGCGGGACAAATCACTTCGCTAAGTCCCTGAGTTGACTGGTAGGACGTGCAGGATTCGAACCTGCGACCAACGGATTAAAAGGGCGCGACCGGAGGCTCGGTCGCTTTGGCAATCAAAGGCTTGCGACGCTTGCCACTCTGACCTTCCGGCAACACGCGAAGGAAAATCTCGCGATGCCACTTTGCTTGGGGCACAGGCGCGTCCCAACCAGGTAGCCGGAGAACTCTATGCGTTTCGGCCGGCGCTACTTTGCCGAAACCGCCTCGAGGACTTTAGTCGCGAGGAGCTTTCCAACGACGATTGCGAATGGATCGCCTTCGGCAGGCAAATTGTAAACGCCCGAATGCGAAGGATCGGCGACCCCACCGTTCGGTTCCAATGGCTCGTGCAGGACAGCGAGTGCGGTTGCGACTTCAGATTGCACGTAGGACGTAAAGTCGCCCACGTTTAATACTGCGATCTTCGCCTTTGCCCCCACCCTGAACTTCTTGCCGTAGAGTAGCCTGAGCTCTTTTATTGCCTCACCGCGAGACGGCTTCCCGAGATATTCAAGCCAGTTCACGGACAGATACTCTTCGCCCGTTCGAAGCATGAACGCCGCCGCGCCAGGTTCGCCACTGTCCTCGTTTAGCTTGGCGAACGGACAGAGTCTAGCGACATGATCCGCACCGGGAAGATGCTCACCCTTCATTCATGGCCCATCGGTGAATGCCATGGGGCCGTACCGTGCGCATGAGTGAGACGACCGACGATATGCCCCAAATGCGTACCGGCTTCGGACCACCTGCTGGATCTGGGGCGAACACGACAAAGCGAGCCATCCCTGTTGGCAGGAAATGCACGCTGAAGTCTTTGTCAGGTCCCGCTTTCCACTCTGCCAACAGGTCGCCAGCTGGGGTAACCGTCAAAGATGGGCGTTTCAGCCGGGAGTGCCTTCTCAAGAACGCGTGGAGGTTCTCAATCGATTCAGGCGAGACACCTGCGCCCGCGGGATCATCTTCCCTTATCGCCGACTGAAGGGCCTCCAGGCAGTCTGCGAGTCGCTCTCGGAAGGCGATTCGCGCGTCGCGTCTAATAGCGTCGATAGAGAAATGCGTTCGCCAATCGCGGGTGTTCGTATTGGAGGCCTGAGTTAGCGCGGCCGGTTGGTCGAAAGACGCGGGATCGTCATCCCTCAACGCGAAGGCGCTCGTGACCTTCGCCTCCATAGGAGCCAGAAGGGTAATCGGGAGCCACAGGCATTCGAGGTGGGCCTTCTCCCGCGTCTCCGTGGCGATAGATGCCGCCGTTAGCGTAGAACCCCAGCCGAATTCTGGGTCGTGCGAAGGCTCTAGGTCGCTCGCTAGCCTCCAACGATCAACACTTGAAGCGACACGTTGCCGTGTCCAAAGGCTCCCGGATACACCACCATCCATATCAATCGCTCTTTCGATGCCAGACTCGGGTCTGGGCCTGTTCCGTCGTTAGATCAGCGAATCCTCTCACAATCCACTCATGAGCGAGTGAGAACCATTTCTCGGTACCCTCGCGTGAGTAGTCACCACCAGATCCCCGGACGGTGAGTTCCAGGCCCATTAGTGGCTTCTGATCCGTCCTCCGAAGAGCCGGCCGGACTCGCACTGACAAGGTCCCCATGGCCTCCGGTATCTCGAATGTCGCTCCCCAATCGATGCGGGTAGGCGGAGAGAGGAAGCGGGCCTTGGTCCGACGCCATGGGAAATCTCTGAACACCTTGTCGAGGTCAGACGTCGTTTGCCAAGCATCGCCTTGAAGGATCAAGTTGATATATGTAAGTTCGAACTCCCGGGGTTCAACCGGCGGTAGCTTCTCGCGGGAGAGAAATCCCTGGTACCGGCTAAGGTTCTCCTTGAAAGTTTCGAAGAGAGCAGGGAAACGTGGATAGATACCCCCCTCCGGGGTCATCCGCCAGTTGTAGAGGAAGCGATCGATCTGGAGTTGAACTAGCGCGTGCCCATCAGCCGTGGTGAACCAGATCCTGGGCCACGGAACCCCCGTTGCAGGATCAAGGTAGGGCTCTTCACCTGGTCGAAGAACCGGAGCGGCGTGTTCGCATCTGGTGTACTTATCGCGGATCTCCGACCAAAACAGGCCAAAGTGTGGGAGCACTAGACCTTGAATGGGCGGAAACTGAACGCCGAAAGCAACTTCATTGATCGGCGGGGCATCATAACTGGGCAACGATGCCTTTGTGCGCTCCGCTCGACTCGTCATGTCCGTTCGAGGCACTAAGTGTCTGATGTCGAATGAGCGGGCGAAGCCTACCCGAAAATCGCGGTTTATGACGGATCACGGATCCTGAAAGGACAAATCCATAGGGGGGACCCGCCGCGGCGCACCTGGCTCAGCACGCCGAGGTGATTTCGGCCATGCTGAAAGGCACGAATTCGGCACAACTTTCAGAAGACGAAGGGGCTGGCAACTCGCCAACCCCTTGATTGACTGGTAGGGCGTGCAGGATTCGAACCTGCGACCAACGGATTAAAAGCTCGAATCCTTAACCGTAACCTGTTGATTTTGGCCCGCCCTCACTCGCCAAGGATCGCGGAAGCTCGCCGAGCGCCCTACGTTTTCCCTACGGTGCTCGACGCTTCGTGCGAGCCAACGTGAGCGCGCGTCAGGCCGGCGCATCCTCGCGATGCGCGGGCGCGCCCTGGACGAGGTAGTCGAGGATCTCTCCCTGCATGCGCTCGATCTCGAGGCGATAGCCAGAGCTCAATGCCGGCCATTTCTCTGGCCTTGTCGTCTTCCGGAGCGTCTCAAGAAGCATTTCCAGCCTCCTGACGCGCTCGCCGGTCACCGCGAGTTCATGATCATCTCGTATCACGGCTTGACCTCCACGATTCCGCGCATCGTCCCATCCCGTCGGGGCACGCCATATCGGCCTCGTTCGCCGACCGATTCGGCGAACGAGGCGGTTGCAATGGCCGGTTCTCGGTCGCGACGCGGAGGCGGATTCAGATGGCCGCGAGCCGCTCGACGGTATCCGGGAACCGCTTCACCAGATTGATCAGCAGGGCGGCTTGCGCGTTCGGCTTCGCCCGCCCTTGCTCCCAGTTCTCCAGCGTGCGGACATTCGTGCGCAGATAGACGGCGAACAGCGCGCGCGAGAGTTTCAGACGCTCCCGGACACGCACGAGCTCCTCGGGAGTGACCTGGGGCGCGGGTTTGAACTCCACCGCGTGCGTGCGCAGCGTACGCTTGCCCTCGCGCGCCTGCGCGAGCGCCTTCATGCCTTCGCTCAGCTCCGCGAACAGGTTGCGCCTGCGTGCGCGCGCAGGTTTGCGTTTGACCGTTGCCTTCATGCCGTTCTCCTCGAATCCAGTTCTTCCTTGACCAGTACCTTCAGCGCCTTGCGCTGCTGTGGCGTCAGATCCGCAATCTCATCCTTGTCGTACAGGGTGAACAGCCAGAATTGGTTGCCCGCGTCCCACCAGTAGAAGATCACCCGCAGGCCGCCCCGCTTGCCCTTGCCCCGACGCGGGTCGGCGAACCGCATCTTGCGCAGGCCGCCCGTGCCCTCGATCACCGCGCCTGCCGCAGGGTTGCGCATCAGCTCGAGCTGCAGCGCCCGGAAGGCGGCATCGTCCAGATATGCAGCGCGATGGCGTTCGAAGGCGGGCAGCTCGACGAAAACAGCCTTCATGGCAGTATGATACGCAAGTTACGTATATACGCAAGTTGCGTATCGCGGACGTCGCCAACCAAGCCCGGTCGCCCGCGTTGCCCCGGGGAGCTGTCCTTCGACGGTGCGCCTTGAGCGCTCGCCCCCGGGGCTGACGCGGCGAAAGTGGCCGGTCTTGAGCGGCCGCAGATGGAGATGCCGCGTCGCGTCGCGTGGATTAACCCTGTCCCGGAACTCCAAGAGCTCGGGGCTGGGAATCGGTGGAGATGGTGCGCCGGTACGCGCACCTGGCGCCGGAAAACCTCGCGAAAGCGGCGGCCCGGATCATCCCGATTGGTACAAAAATGGCTACACCCGAAGAAAGGAAGCGGGCCAGTGCAACCTAGCCCGCTGATTTCCTTGGTAGGGCGTGCAGGATTCGAACCTGCGACCAACGGATTAAAAGTTCGGGTCCTGCTCAGCAGCGATCGTTTAATCAGTGACTTACGAGGACGCCCGTTGCGTTCCTCGCCGCCCTGTGCACGACCACGCATGACTCACTCCCGCAAAACTCTCGCATCGTAACCCTCGCGCGCTCCGACGCTGCTGGTGAGCGCTCGCGATCTCGAGCAACTCCTCAGCGCTCATTCGCGTCGGGATCTTGTGGAGCTGTGCTGGATCGAGTCTCACAGCCATACGCCGCGGGACCTCAAGGGTCAGCACGGTGACGAGGTTCCTCCGCGCGAGCGGGCGATCTGCGTGCACGCCGCGTGCGCGAAGGTCGCGACCTTGAGGTTCCGGACGTTCGCGACCCCCTCGGTCAAAGCTGCGGCTCCCTCTCGTGCCACTCAGTCGCCTTCTGGAACGCGTGACCCAGCCGGAGGATCAGGTCCTCGCCGAACGGCCGCGCTACGAGCTGCATGCCGACCGGCATCCCGCTCGCGAGAAAGCCGCACGGCACGGCGAGCGCGGGCAGCCCCATGTAGTTGAACGGCCGCATGAACCTGGTGAGGAGCGCAAGGGTCGGGTCCATCGTCGTCGACCCGCCGACGTCGGTCTCGGCGATCGTCGGGGTGGGAGTCGGCAGGCAGGGCGCGTGCAGCACATCCACCTTCGAGAACACGGCCTTGGTGAACGCGTCGAGCGCCGGTCCGCGGTAGCGAAGCGCGTCGATGTACTTCGTCGCCGGCAGCGCGAGCCCGCGCTCGAGCCGCGCCCGGACCTGCGGGGAATAGTCCTGCAGCCGCGTGCGCATCGACTCGCCGTGGTACGCCGCCGCCTCGGCCGCGATGATGTGCGTGCCGGCGACGTCCATCGCCGTCATGTCGGGCAGCGTCACCGGCACGATCTCGCACCCGAGCGACTCGATCGCCTTGAGGCTTTCGGTGACCGCGGCGCCGACGCCCGGATCGACATCGTCGGTGAAGTAGTTGAGCGCGACGCCGACCCGCAGGCCCCGCACCGGCAGGTTGAGGCGCGCCGTGTAGTCGGGCACCGATTCGCCGCTCGCCGTCGGATCGGCCGGATCGGGCCCGGCGAGCACGCCGAGGAGCAGCGCACAGTCGGCGGCAGTCCGTGCGAGCGGCCCCACGGTGTCCATCGAGAACGAGAGCGGCATGGCGCCGGCTCGGCTGATCCGACCGTAGGTCACCTTGAGCCCGGTGATCCCGCACAGCGCCGCGGGAAGCCTGACCGACGCGCCGGTGTCGGAGCCGAGCGCGGCGTAGGTCGCGCGCGCCGCAACCGCCGCCGCCGAACCGCTCGACGATCCGCCGGTGATGTGCGCGACGTTCCAGGGATTGCGGCAGTGGCCGAAGTGCGCGTTGTGCCCGGTCGGCCCGTAGGCGAACTCCGCCATGTTGAGCACGCCGAACTGGATCGCGCCGGCGGCATCGAGCCGCTTGAGCGCGGTGGCGGTCGTCTTCTCCGGGTCCCGGCCCTTGATCTTCGACCCGCAGGAAGAGGGCACGCCCGCGCGGTAGTACATGTCCTTGTGCGCCATCGGAACGCCGTGCAGCGGCCCGCGCACGCGGCGGTTCGCCAGCTCGGCGTCGGCCACGCGCGCCTGCTCGCGGGCGAGCTCCTCGTCGATGCGCAGGAAGGCGTTCAGCTTCGGTTGCACCGCTTTCGCGCGCGCCAGCACCGCGTCGAGCACTTCGATGCAGCCCACCTCGCGCGAGCGGATTTTCGCCGCGATCTCGGCAACCGTCAGGGCATTCAGCTCGCTCGCCATCACGCTTTCTCCCGCTCCAACGCGACGCACAGGCCCGAGGGCTCGGCCTCGAACGGGAGCGACGCATACGCCGGCGCCGCAGCCGCGAGTTGGGCGCTGAGCCCCGCCGCGATGAGCTTCGGGGCGCCCTCGGTCGGAATCACGCCTTGCAGCGCGATGGCTTCGGCGACATAGGTTTCGCTGGCTTGTCCGATCATGTTTCTCCTCCGAACGTCGTCAGGCCGCCGCAGCAAGCGGCGGCGCTCTGCTGCGCCCCACCCTGCATGCGCCATGTGGCAGGCCACTCTGGCCGGCTCCCGTCGGCGCGGTACGCCGGCCGGATCCAGACCACCTTGCTGCTGCGCCCGATTCTATCGGCCGGCGCCGGGCATGGCTGGGCGAACTCTGCCGTATCGCCGCCCGACTACTCGTCGATGCGTACGCCGAGGCGTTGCCTCGCGTCCGGCCGGGGCTGATCTTGTTCGTGCAGACCTTCGGGGATCTGGCGAACCACAACCCGCGCGTAGCACGGCGCGAGGTCCAAGGCTTGCCACCCCGGCCCCTCGCGGCCTACAGTTGCGTTGCGCGCGGCGCGATTGGGGCACATGAGAAACTCATCGCGCTCGGCGCCGAGCCCGTCCTCGACACGCCTGAGCAGTTCACGGCGTGAATGAAGACCGAGAACGCCAAGTGGGCGGGGGTAGTGAAGAAGGCCAACCTCAAGATTCAGTAGGAAGAGAAGGAGGCACCCATGGCGAAGGAGATCCTCTGCGCCTTTGGCGTCCACGTGGACGCCGTGGCCGGCTGGCTCGGCTCCTACGGCGGCGAGGACTCGCCCACCGACATCTCCCGCGGCATGTTCTCGGGCGAGGTGGGAACGCCGCGGCTTCTCAAGCTCTTCGACAAGTACGGCATTAAGACGACGTGGTTCATCCCGGGACACTCCATGGAGACGTTCCCGGCGCAGATGAAGGACGTGGCCCGGGCCGGGCATGAGATCGGCCTGCACGGCTATACCCACGAGAACCCGATCGCGATGACCCCTGAGCAGGAGGAGGCGGTGCTCGACAAGTGCGTCGACCTCGCGACCAACCTGTCGGGCAAACCACCGCGAGGTTACATCGCGCCGTGGTGGGAGCTGAGTCCGGCGAGCGTCGAGTTGCTGCTCAAGAAGGGGATCAAGTACGACCAGAGCCTGATGCACCACGACTTCCTGCCGTACTACGTGCGCGTCGGCGACACCTGGACCAAGATCGACTACTCGAAGCACCCACGCGACTGGATGAAGCCACTCAAGCGGGGCGACAAGGTCACCGAGCTCGTCGAGATCCCGGCGAGCTGGTACCTCGACGACTTGCCGCCCATGATGTTCATCAAGAACGCGCCGAACAGCTACGGCTTCGCCAACCCGCGCGATCTGGAGGTCATGTGGCGCGACCAGTTCGACTGGGTCTATCGGGAGATGGACTACGCCGTCTATGCGGTATCGATCCACCCGGACGTCTCCGGCCGCCCCCACGTGCTGCTCATGCTCGAGCGGCTGTTCAACCACATCCTCGGCCATCCAGGCGCTCGATTCGGTACGTTTGAGCACATGGCAGACGACTTCCGTCGACGCTTCCCGCACCCAAGCAAGTAGGAAGCTCCCACATGTGCGGGCTTTGCGGGATGCTCGCCGGCGCCCAGCGAGGCGTCGGCCCGGAGGCGAGCCTCTTCGCGGCCGCGGCGAGCACGGCCCATGGACGGCAGGAACGTCACAAGCGGCTGCGCCTGCTGAACCAGGTGCTGCGTCACTACCGTCTGACGCTCGCGGACTTCGCCGGGTCTGGATTCGTGCTTCGCAGCCCGACCGGACGGA
>Ga0184633_10000627_pt1 | contig 13240 bp, 10 predicted proteins | sample PLM31_170_b1_FD_133156 | JGI IMG/M metagenome (GOLD analysis project Ga0184633, IMG submission 133156) | Groundwater sediment microbial communities from an aquifer in East River, Colorado, USA - PLM3-1_170_b1 | ecosystem: Environmental > Terrestrial > Soil > Riparian zone | place: USA: East...
GGTCCATTCGTGGGCGGAGCGCAAATCGGTGCTGGCGGCCGCCCGCTTCACTCCTGGTGTCCGCGCCGTCGAGGACCATCTGCGAACAGAGCTGGTCTGAGCCGGTCGCCGGGGAAGTAGACGCCGCGACAGAGATCCACATCGCGGGCAACGTGGGCCGCCGGATCCCGCGCGGGTAGTCACGAGGCACGAGGGCGCTGAGCCGTCTGCCGGTTCATCCGGGGGCGGCTCACGTCCCGTTCTCCGTGCCTCAGAATGGGGGCGATTCCGTGCCTGACATGAGCGTCCTGCGCGAGAACATGGTGCGGTATCAGATCGCCGCTCGAGGCGTGAGCGACGATCGGGTGCTCGACGCCATGCGGGCTGTCCCTCGAGAGGCATTCATGCCCGAGGAGCTCGCGGAGTTCGCCTACGAAGACACCCCGCTGCCGATCGAGGAGGGTCAGACGATCTCCCAGCCCTATATCGTCGCCCTCATGATCGTCGCCATCCAGCCGGGGGCACAGGACCGGGTGCTCGAGATCGGCACCGGCTCGGGGTACGCCGCGGCGGTCCTGTCCCGGGTGGTCGGCCAAGTCTATACGGTAGAACGGCACGAGGCGCTGGTCGACATGGCGCGGCGCCGCCTCCGGACCCTGGGATACGGCAACGTCGAGGTGCTCCATGGCGACGGCAGCCTCGGCTGGCCGGAACATGCCCCGTACGACGGGATCATCGTGACGGCGGGCGGGCCGCACGTGCCGCGCCAGCTGCGCGACCAGCTCGCCGTCGGCGGCCGCCTCGTGCTTCCGATCGGGCCTGTCCCGCGCCTCCAGCACCTCGTCCGGGTGACTCGCGTCACCCGCGAGCGGTTCGAGGAGGAGCGGCTCGGAGAGGTCCGCTTCGTTCCGCTCGTGGGTGAGGACGCGTGGGAAGGGCCCGGGGTCGTTCCGGTGGGCGTTTTCCCGCCACGAGGCACCCGGCCCGCGACGGCCGCGGCGCTGATTCGCGAGGCGGCCGAGCCGATGGCCGACATCGGCGACGTGGACCTCGGCCCACTCCTCGATCGGATCGGCCGGTCGAAGGTCGTCCTCCTCGGTGAGGCGACCCACGGCACGTCCGAGTTCTACCGGATGCGGGCCCGCATCACCCGGGAGCTGATCACGAAACGCGGCTTCACGATCGTTGCCGTGGAAGCCGACTGGCCCGATGCCGCGCGCGTCGATCGCTACGTGCGTCACGGCCCACCCGCGCAGGCAGGGCATCCCGCTTTCAGCCGCTTCCCGACCTGGATGTGGAGAAACGCGGAGGTACACGATTTCGTCGATTGGCTGCGATCCTGGAACGCGGACCTGCGCGACCACGCCCGCCGGGCCGGCTTCTACGGCCTCGATCTCTACAGCCTCTTCACCTCAATCGCGGCGGTGCTGCGCTACCTGGATGAGGTGGATCCGGACACGGCCGCGCTCGCGCGCCGGCGCTACGCCTGTCTCAGCCCCTGGGAACGGAACCCCGCGGTCTATGGCCGCGCCGCCCTGACGGGCCAGTACCGGACCTGCGAGGAGCCGGTCACCCGCATGCTCCGCGACATGATGGAGCGCCGCCTCGAGTACGCCGTGTACGACGGCGAGCGCTTCCTGGATGCGGCCCAGAACGCCCGGCTGGTGGCGAACGCGGAGCGCTATTACCGCGTGATGTACTCCGGCCAGGTGGAGTCGTGGAATCTGCGTGACCGCCACATGTTCGACACCCTGGACATGCTTCTCAACTTTCACGGGCCCGAGGCCAGGGCCGTGGTCTGGGAGCACAACTCACACGTCGGCAACGCCGCGGCCACCGAGATGGGCGCCCGCGGCGAGTTCAACGTCGGCCAGCTCTGCCGCGAGCGGTTCGGCAGGGAGGCCTTCCTCCTGGGGTTCGGCACCGACCACGGGACCGTCGCTGCGGCGCAGGACTGGGACGCGCCGATGCAGGTCATGGCTGTCCGGCCCTCGCATGCGGAGAGCTACGAGCGCCTGTTCCACGAGGCCGGCGTGCCGGCCCTCCTGCTTCCGCTCGGGCTGGCGGCCCGGCCCGAGGTCCGGGAAGAGCTTCGGCCGCCCCGTCTGGAGCGCGCGATCGGGGTAGTCTACCGGCCCGAGACGGAGCTGCAGAGCCACTACTTCCAGGCCGTGCTCCCCATCCAGTTCGACGAGTACGTTTGGTTCGACGAGACCCGGGCGGTTCGGGCCCTTCCCGCGCCCGCGCGCGAGGGGGTGCCGGACACTTACCCGTTCGGCGTATGACCGGGTCACTGCCCTTGAAGGAGATCGCGGCCGTCCAGACCCGGCTGGCCTGGATGCGCGAGGCGCGCATCTGGCCCAACGGGCGGCGCTATCTCTGGACCGACGCGTTCGGCGTGGTACTGCTGGTGTCGCTGTGGCAGGAGCTCCACGACGATCGCCTTCTGCGCGAGTGCAAATGGATCGTCGCCGAGGTCGAGAGGGTGCTGGGGCGGCCACGGGGAATCCGGATCGGCGAAGAGCCCGACCGGGATGGCCAGTACTTCCACTACCTGGCCATGTGGATCTTCGCGCTCGACCGGCTCGGAGCCATCGACCCCCGCTATCGCCAGAAGGCGATCGCGCTGGTGCGGGACATTCACCCCGCATTCGTCATTCCAGGGACCGGCGTCATCTGGAAGATGCGCGAGGACTTGAGCGGCCCCTATCCGGGCTTCGGGCTGGGCTCGCTGGATGCCTTTCACGGACTCGTGGTCTATCGCCTGGTAGACCCGGCCGGGCTCGCGCCGGAAATCGCGGACCTGAAGGCGCTGGTCGAGACGAGCTATCGCGCCCTCACGATCACCCAGGATCTCGGCCTCGGCATGATGCTCTGGATGAGCCATTTCTTTCCCGACGAGCCGTGGGCCGTGCTTCAGCGCGCGAGGGCCCTCGCCATGCTGGACCGGATGTGGGTCGACCCGCCCGGCTACTTCTGCCGCGAGCCGACGCACCGCCAGGTCAAGTTCGCCTTCACCAACTACGGCGTCTCGCTGGGCCTCCAGGCCGCGCCCGCGCACGGCGATCGGGTGCGGCGACTGAACGCGTTCTTCGACTCTTACCGCTCCGGCGACGAGTACGACACCAATGCCATCACGCACGTCATGGCGTGCACGTCCCATTTCCCGGGACGGTTTCTTCGCCCGGCCGTTCCTTGACTGCGGGGCCCCGCAGGCGCAGCATCGCGCCGATTGAGCCGCTTGGGCGTGCGCGCCTGAGTGGGACGAGGAGCGGGACATGAGCATGGTGGCGCGTGAAATCGGAGACGAGCTCGGACCCGTCAAGATTCTGATTCTTCGCGAGCCACGGGTGGGCCTCGAAGCGGTGGTGGTGGTCGATAACGTCGCGTGTGGGCCGGCCATCGGCGGGGTGCGCATGGCTCCGGATGTGACGCTGGAGGAGGTCTGTCGGCTCGCGCGGGCGATGACCTTCAAGAACGCCGCCGCCGGGTTGCCGCATGGGGGCGGCAAGTCCGGTATCCTCGCCGACCCAACCTGCTCGCCGCCGCAGAAGGAGGCGCTCGTCCGTTCCTTTGCGCGGATGATCGGGGAGCTCACCGAGTACATTCCGGGCCCGGACATGGGGACAAACGAGACGTGCATGGCGTGGATCAAGGACGAGATCGACCGGGCGGTTGGCCTGCCGCGCGTGATGGGCGGGATTCCCCTCGATGAGATCGGGGCGACCGGCTTCGGTCTCGCCGTGGCGGCCGAGGTCGCGACGGCGGAAGCCACGCTGTCCCTGAAGGGAGCGCGTGTGGCCATTCAAGGGTTCGGTGCGGTAGGTCAGCATGCGGCACGCTTCCTCGTCCTGCGGGGTGCGCGGGTCGTCGCCGCGTCCGACAGCCGAGGCGCCACCTACAACTGCGACGGGCTCGATGTGGACGCGCTGATCGCGCACAAGCGGGCCGGTCGGGGAGTGAGCGCGTTCCCGACAGGTTCTCCGATGAAGAGCGAGGACGTAATCGCCGTCGAGTGTGAGATCTGGATTCCGGCGGCGCGCCCGGACACGCTGACCGCGGACAATGTGGGTCGCCTTCGGGCCAAGCTGGTGCTCCAGGGCGCAAACATTCCCGCGACCGACTCGGCAGAGGAAGAGATGCATGCCCGTGGAATCCTGAACCTGCCGGATTTCGTCGTGAACGCCGGCGGTGTGATCTGCGCGGCGGTCGAGTACCACGGCGGTACCCAGGCCCAGGCCTTCGCAGCGATCGAGGAGAGGATCCGGGCCAATACCGGCGAGGTGCTGGAGCGCAGCCGGACGCATCACCTACGCCCACGGCAAGCCGCCATTCAAATGGTGCGGAGCCGGATCGATGAAGCGATGCAGTACCGGAGGCCCTGAGAGCGTAGCTAACACCCGTTCCCAGTCATGGCTCGCTTCGCCCGAGGGTCCTTCCTCGGAACCTGCCGTGTCACAGCGCCGCCTCGCTGAGACCTGGGTCACGGCCCGGCTCCTGTCGCTCAAGTCGCTGCCAGCCCGCGGTCAGAAGCAGCGCGACCACCGTCCCGCAGGTCGCCGCGAGCATGTCATGCTGCGCGTCCCAAGGGTCGCCCTGCGCCCCGAGGAAGGCCACACCGAGATCGGGTCGGGTGAGCTGGGCCACCACCGATTCGATAATCTCCCAGGCCCCGGCCAGCCCGAGCTGGGTCATGAAGGCCAGGTAGAAGAGCAGCAGGCGCCGGGCGCCGCTGAGCCGACGGAAGACCTCGAGGAGAGGGTAGGTGAGGAGAAGGCCGAAGGCGAAGTGCGTGACCCGGTCGAAGTGGTTCCGCTCCAACCCGAGGAGGCCCTGGAGCCAGTGACCGACGGGCACCTGCGCATAGGTGTAGTGGGCCCCGACGGTGTGAAACGCGAGGAAGCCCCCGATCAGCATGTACGAGGCGGTCGAGAGCGGCATGCTCCGACGCCCGAAGACGAGGGCCCCGACGAAGGTCAGCGGCAGGATGCTCGAGAGGACCCAATTCTGGGAATCGAGGGGCGCCAGGCCCATGGCGCCCCAGAAGACGAGATAACCGGCGAGTAACACTGACTGAATCATGCTGGATTCTACCCGGCCGGACTCGATGCCCGCAACTGATCGTGCCGGCCGGACCGCCAGCGGTGTGTCGCGGCGGTCGCGGCTGTGGCCACGATGGCCCCCAGGGCGGCCAGCGACATATCCTTCTGCGCGTCCCAAGGATCGCCCTGCGCCCCCACGTAGGCGATGCCAAGATCGCCGCCGAACACCACGGCGGCCCCCCACTCGATCAGTTCGTAGCTGGCCGAGCTCGATATCGTGAGGTTCATCGGCAGGAAATACCCCCAGAACCCGCGCAGCCCCGTCACGCGAATGACGACCTCCCGGACCGGATACGCCAGGAGAAGCCCGTAGGCGAAATGCGCGATGCGGTCGAAATTGTTCCGTTGCCAGCCGAGTGCCGCGTTGAGGCTCCGGCCGGTGAGCGCGGTGGCCCAGGCGTCGTACGGAACCTCGGAGTAGGTGTAGTGCGCGCCGATCACCTGGAAGCAGAGGAACACGAAGATCAGGGTGTACGACAGGTGAGACAACGCGAAGCGCCGGTGCGCCAGGGTGAGGACGAGCACGGCAAGTATGACCAGCGCGTTCTCGAGCGCCCAGTCCGCGCGGTGGCGAGGCCGGATGGCCAGGAGGAGCCAGATGACAGCGAAGAGCGCAGCGAGTCCCGCGACGTAGCGGCGCCCGGGCACGTCACGCGTGCTCCGGTTCGACATGTACACCTCAGTCGCCCGGCTGCATGAAGGGATAGCGGAAGTCCGTCGGGGGCACGAAGGTCTCCTTGATCGTGCGCGGGCTTACCCAGCGCAGCAGGTTCAGCGCGCTGCCCGCTTTGTCGTTGGTTCCCGACGCCCGGCCGCCGCCGAAGGGCTGCTGGCCGACCACGGCCCCCGTCGGCTTGTCGTTGATGTAGAAATTTCCGGCCGCATGGCGGAGCGCCTCGGCGATCGTGGCGATGGCCCCGCGGTCGCGGGCGAAGACGGCGCCCGTCAGGCCGTACGGCGAGCCCTGGTCGCAGATCTTGAGGGTCTCGTCCATCTCCTGATCTTCGTACACATAGACCGTCAGCACGGGGCCGAAGATCTCTTCCCGCATGAGTCTCAAGTCGGGCCGCTTCGCCAGCACCAGCGTGGGTTCGATGAAGTAGCCCTTGGCGTCGTCGCAGGCGCCGCCCACGAGGATCTCGGCATCCGGTGAGCTCCGCGCGAAGTCGATGTAGCCCCTGATCTTGCCGAAGGCGGCCCGGTCGATCACCGCTCCCATGAAGTTGCCGAAGTCGGCCACATCCCCCACGCGGATCTCCGCGATCTGCTTGCGCAGCGCCGCCTCCAGCACCGGCCAGAGGGAGGCGGGAATGAAAGCCCGCGAGGCGGCCGAGCACTTCTGCCCCTGGAACTCGAACGCCCCACGGACGAGCGCGGTCGCGAGCGCCGGCACCTCGGCCGAGGGATGGGCGAAGACGAAGTCCTTGCCACCGGTCTCGCCGACGATCCGCGGGTAGGCCCTGTAGCGGCGGATGTTCCTCCCAACGGTCTCCCAGATCCCTTGGAAGGTCGCCGTCGAGCCTGTGAAGTGGACGCCGGCCAGGTCCGGAGAGGCGAGCACCGGTTCGCCCACGTCGGTCCCCATGCCGGGCAACATGTTGACGACCCCGGGCGGCAGCCCGGCCGTCTCAAGCACCTCCATGATGAAGTGCGCTGCGTACATGGCCGACGGCGCCGGCTTCCAGAGCACCGTATTGCCCATGATCGCCGGGGCCGTCGGGAGGTTGCCGGCGATAGAGGTGAAGTTGAATGGCGTGACCGCGAAGACGAACCCCTCGAGTGGCCGGTAGTCCACGTAGTTCCAGCAGCCGGGCGAGGAGTGGGGCTGCTGCCGGTAGATCTCCTCGGCGTAGGCCAGGTTGAAGCGCCAGAAGTCGATCAGCTCGCACGCCGAGTCAATCTCGGCCTGGTGCGCCGTCTTCGACTGCCCCAGCATGGTCGCCGCGTCGAGCACCATCCGGTAGGGGCCGGCCAACAGGTCCGCCGCCTTGAGGAAGACGGCCGCCCGGTGCTCCCACGGCATGCGCGACCATGTCCGGTGGGCCTCGAGCGCGGCGCCGATGGCCTGCGCGACCTCCTTGGGCCCGGCCTTGTGCCAGACGGCCAGCACGTGGCGGTGGTTGTGCGGCATCACGGCCTCGGCCGTGACGCCCGTCTGGACCGCGCGGCCACCGATGCGTGGGGCGATCTCGATTACCTCCTTCGACATCTTCTCCATCTGGGCGCGGAGTGCCCGGCGCTCGGGGCTGCCGGGGGCGTAGGCGAGGATGGGCTCGTTCCGTGGATCGGGCACGCTGAAGATCCCGTTGCTCATGGACTTGTCCTCCTGAGACGTCTTCCGACGGACTTGACCAACAATCGCGGCACGAAGATCGCCGCGTTGACCACGACCAGCGGCCAGAAGCCGTAGCCGTAGGAGATCTCTTCTTTCGCCTCCCTGCTCGCCGGGCGTCAGTGGCACCGACGCTGGACGAAGTTGTAGATCGGAGTGAACACCAAACTCGCGTAGACGCCGAAGCGAAACGCCTCCTGATCGCGTATCTCCGTCGTCATGGTATTTCCGACCGCGACCGCCGTGACCCATGTGGCAGAACAGCATCAGCACCGCGCCCGAGGGTCTTCCCCTGGAGCCTGCCTTGTAACAACCCTGCGAGCTTCCTGGGCAGGTCGTAGCGCGGCGAGACATGGCTCCCGCCGTGAAGTAATGCATAGGGCGAGCCATGCCACTCGATCCCGAAAGGGCTTGACCTTCCCCCGATACCGTTCCTCCGCCAGCGGCAAAGGCTTGAGGCGACTGGGGCGCAGGCTCCGCAATGGGGCAGCCTCGCCGCAGCGGCTCCCGCGCCCGGGCTGCCGGCACGGCGGGCAGGGCCTGTCCGATCCGCGCAATTACACAGCCTTGTCTCGCCCCACTCCTCGCTCGGCTGCATGGCATGCGGCTTGCGCTCAGCAAGGCTTGAGGGAGTCGGGTATGAGACTCAGCGTCACCCAGCTCGACCTGCGTGGACGACGCGTCTTCCTCCGCGCCGACTTCAACGTTCCGCTAACCGGGGACGAGATCGCGGATGACGCGCGCATCCGCGCCGGCATACCCACGCTCGAGCATTGCCTCAGCAACGGGGCGAGCGTGGTGCTGGCCTCGCACCTCGGCCGCCCCGCTGGGCGAGATCCCCGCTACTCGCTTAAGCCGGTGGCCTTCCGCCTGGAGGAGCTGCTCGAGCGACCGGTGCCGCTCGTTCCTGACTGCGTCGGTCCGCTCTCCGAGAAGCTGGCGGCGGCCCTCGAGCCCGGACAATGTTTGCTCCTTGAGAATCTGCGCTTCCACGCCGAGGAGGCGGCCAATGACCCTGACTTCGCCCGGGCGCTCGCGCGCCTGGCGGACTGCTATGTCAACGATGCGTTTTCCGTCTCGCACCGGGCCCATGCTCCGATGGTCGGGATCACACGGTTCCTCCGCCCGGCTGCCGCCGGGCTCCTCATGCAGCGCGAGCTGTTGGCTCTTGCGCGGGTGCTAGACCACCCGCGGCGCCCGCTCGTGCTGATCCTGGGCGGCGCCAGGGTATCCGACAAGCTCGGCCTCATCCGCAATCTCGTGCCCCAGGTGGACCGGCTCCTGATCGGCGGCGCGATGGCGTTCACCTTCCTCAAAGCTCTCGGCTGCGAGACAGGCTTCTCGGCGGTGGAGCCGGACCTGGTACCGATCGCCAAGAAGATACTCGAGGCTGCGCAGGCCAGAGGGATGCAGGTGGTGCTTCCCGAGGACGTGGTCGCCGCGATGTACCCGGGGGACCGTGACCGGATCCTCACCGTACCAGCCGAGCGCATTCCGCTGGCGCTGGCGGGCCTCGACATCGGACCGGCGACGCTGATCCGCTTCCGCCATGCGCTGCGCGACGCGGGGACCGTGGTGTGGAACGGGCCGATGGGGATGGTGGAGCAGCCCGCCTTTGCCTCCGGCACCGCGGAGCTGGCCGAGGTCGTCGCCAACTGCGGCGGGCTCACCGTGGCGGGCGGTGGCGATACAGTAGCCGCCATCCGCCGGGCCGGCGTGGCAGACAGGTTCGGCTATCTGTCGCCGTCCGGCGCCGCCTTCCTGGAGGCCCTCGAAGGCCGCGAGCTGTCCGGCGTGGCGGCGCTGAGCGCAATGACCGGGCAGGCCCTCGCTGCGGCGCCGTAGTAAGGAGGAGCTGACCATGGCGAAGAGAATTCTGGTCCCGCTCGACGAATCGAGCGTGGCGGAGGTCGTCGTGCCGCTCGTGGCTGACATCGCTCGCGGAGGCGGGGCGACCGTGCGGCTGCTCCAGGTGGCGCCGGTGCCCCGGAATCGCGTGAGCGAGGAAGGCCGAGTGCTGGCGAATGCTGACGAGGAGATGGCGCGCCTCGAAACGGAAGGGCTCGATTATCTGCGGACGGTGGAGATCCAGTTCGACGGCGGCGGGGAGGTCGAGTGCGTGGTGCGCTTCGGCGATGCGGTCGACGAGATCCTCCTGGAAGCGGAGGCGTTCGGGGCCGATCTGATCGCCGTGACGACGGAGGGACGGAGCGCGGTCGGACGCGCCTTGCTCGGGAGCGTTGCCGAGCAGGTGGTCAGCAAGGCCGATGCGCAGGTCATGCTGATCCGGCCCGGCCGCCACGGCGTCTGATCACCATCGGCCCGCTTCGCGATGGCTGACGCGTCCTTGGCCATCTCGCCGTTCCTGGGCGGCGATCCCGTGTGTCTCGGTCCCGAGATCGCCTCGCCCGGAGACGTCTTCTCGCGGCTCGACCTTCCGCCGGTGGAGGGGCCGGGCTGCCTTCTCCTCGCTCCCGGTGTCGCCCTGATCCACTGGCTCACCGGCGATGCCGGGAGCGTGACGCTCCGCTGGGTGAACCTTGCCCACCGACCGCGGCTCATGGCCGGCCTGCCGCCCGTGGAGGCCGCCGTGGTGCTCATCGCGCCCGTCGCCGACAGTGCGCGCGCCCTCCGGCTGGTCGGCCGGCTGATGGCTTGCCTGGCCGAGCCGGGGATCGCGGATCGCGCCCGCGCGGCCACGACACGCGAGGGGCTGGTCGAGGCGCTGGCACCCGCCGAGCGCTCTGCCGGCGAGGTGTCGCTCGGCGCCCCCGAGCTGTTCAGCCTGCTCGACTCGAGCCCTACCGGGCTCAGCGCCGCCGAGGGCGCCAGGCGGCGCCTCGCATGCGGCCCGAACCGGCTCGAGCGCCTGCGGCGGCGACCGCTCCTCATGCATCTCCTCGAGCAGTTCTGGAGCTTCTTTGCCGTGCTCCTCTGGGTCGCCGGGGTCTTCGCCGTGCTGGCCGGAATGGCCGAGCTGGGCTGGGCAATCTTCGCGGTGATCGTCGTCAACGGCGTCTTCAGCTTCTTGCAGGAATACCGTGCCGAACGAGCCGTCGAAGCGCTCCAGGAGATGCTTCCCGCGGCGATCACCGCGCTCCGCTCGGGTCAGGCGCTGCGCCTCGCCGCCACCGAGCTCGTGCCCGGCGACGTCGTCGAGATCGGCGAGGGTGACCAGGTGCCGGCCGACGGCCAGCTCCTCTCGGCGGCGGGCCTCCGGGTCGATCAGAGCGCGCTCACCGGCGAGTCGCATCCGGTCTTCAAGCTCCCGGCGGTCGGAAACAACCGGGCCAGCGTGCCTGTCCGGGAGCGACCGGAGCTGGTCTTCGCGGGAACCGCTGTGGTCGCCGGCGCCGGCTGCTTCGTCGTTCGCGCCACCGCCATGCAGACGGAGATCGGCGTCATCGCCGAGCTCACCCAGGCGGTGACGGAGGCGCCGAGCCCCCTTCAGCGCGAGATGGCGCGGGTCACCCGGCTCGTCTCCTTCCTCTCCGCCGCTCTCGGCACCGGATTCTTCGCCCTCGGCGTGTCGACGGGCGTCCTCCCCATGGCCGAGGGATTCCTCTTCGCCCTCGGCGTCATCGTCGCCAATGTCCCCGAGGGCTTGCTGCCGACCCTCACGCTGGCGCTGGCGCTCGGCGTCCAACGCATGGCCCGCCAGAAGAGCCTCGTGAAGCGGCTCTCCGCGGTGGAGACGCTCGGGGCGACCACGGTCATCTGCACTGACAAGACCGGCACGCTGACCCAGAACCGCATGGCCGCCCGATGCGTGTGGATCGGGGGGCGCACTCTCGCGACCGACGCCCTGGCTGACGAGCGCTCGCCCGGCCTCCGCGAGCTCTTCGAGGCGGCTGCGCTCGCCTCGCAGGCCACGCCGGAGCGCGGCGATCCCACCGAAGTGGCGCTGGTGGCCGCGGGCGCTCAACTCGGCGTGGACCCGGAGAAGCTCAGGCAAGCTCATGAGCTCCTCGCCCCGTACCCGTTCGACTCCTTTCGCAAGCGGATGACGCTCGTCCGCGCGACGGGCGCAGGCGCCACCGCCTATGTCAAGGGAGCGCCAAGGGAGACGCTGACCCTCTGCGACACGATCCGCTGGGAGGGCGGGACGGTGCCGCTGAGCGACGACGTCCGCCGAGCCATCCTTGCGGACCATGACCGGCTGGCCGCCGAGGGCCTGCGCATCCTCGCCGTCGCGCGGCGCCCCCTCGCCGAAGGCCTCGTGAGCGCCGGGGCCTCGGCGGTGGAGCGCCGGCTCACCTTCCTCGGCCTGATCGCGCTCTGGGATCCGCCGCGCCCCGAGGTAAAGGACGCGGTGGCGCTCTGCCGGCGGGCGGGGATCCGCGTGGTCATGGTCACCGGCGACTACGGATTGACCGCCAAGGCCACCGCCGCGCAGATCGGCCTAACCGTGGACAAGGTGATCACCGGCGAAGAGCTCGACCGGCTGCCGCCGGACGCGCTCCGACAGCTCCTGGGGGAGCCCGGCGTCCTCTTCGCCCGGACCTCGCCGGCCCACAAGCTCGCGATCGTCTCGGCGCTGCGCGCGTCGGGCGAGGTGGTGGCCGTCACCGGGGACGGCGTCAACGATGCGCCCGCGCTCAAGGCCGCCGACATCGGCGTCGCCATGGGCAAGCGCGGCAGCGAGGTCGCGAAGGAGGCAGCGGTGATGGTAATCACCGACGACAATTTCGCCTCGATCGTGACGGCGGTGCGCCAGGGGCGGGCGATCTACGCGAACATGGGGAAGTTCGTGACCTACATCTTCGCGTCGAACGTGCCCGAGCTGGTGCCCTTCCTCGCGCTCGTCTTCTTCCGCATCCCGCTGGCGCTCACCGTGATGCAGATCCTCGCCGTGGACCTCGGGACCGATCTGCTCCCCGCCCTCGCACTCGGCGCCGAGCCGCCCGAGAACGACGTGATGGACAGGCCGCCACGTCCTCGCGACGCGCGGCTGCTCGGGGGGCGCCGGCTCCTGCGCGCCTACGCCTTCCTCGGCGCCGCCGAGGCGGCGCTGTCGCTCTCCGCCTTCTTCTGGACGTACTGGCTGGCGGGCTGGCGACCGGGCCTGCCCATGGCGGCCACGGGTCCGCTCTACCGCCGCGCCACCACGATGACCTTCGCGGCCATCGTCGCCGCCCAGGTGGGGAATATCTTCGCCTGCCGCACCGACCGCGAGTCCGTCTTCCGCGCCGGCCTGTTCAGCAATCCGCATGTCTGGCTCGGAATCGCGGCCGAGCTGGCCCTCTTGCTCGCCCTCGTGCTCGTCCCTCCGCTTCGGGACATCTTTGGTCTGGCGCTGCTCGCGTTCGCCGAGTGGTCCGTCCTGCTGGCCCTCCCGCCGGCCATGCTCGCCCTCGAGGAGGGACGAAAGTGGCTCGTGCGAAAGAGGCGCGGGGTGTGAGCCGAATGTCGACCCGCTGATCAAGCGTCGCTCTGGCCTATTCCGGAATCGTCGTGGCTCCTCGGGAGAGGCGGCCTACGAGAGTCCGGAGAGGAGCCACGGCACGCCGAGCGCGAGCAATCCCAGCAGGAAGAGGGCGCCGAAGATCCCGCCGAGAATCCAGAACGCCGGCCGGCTGATATAGCCGCTCCCGAAGTAGATCGGCGCCGGCCCAGTGGCATATGGCGTGAGCACTCCCATGAGGCCGATGGCGTAGCAGAGCAGCAAGGCGAGAGGCCGGGCCGGTACGTCGGGCATGGACATGCCGGCGGCGAGGAAGACCGGCAGCAGCGCCGTGGCGTGCGCGGTCAAGCTCGCGAACATGTAGTGGGCCACGAAGAACACCACCACCAAAAGCACGAGCCGGGAAGTGGCCGGCACTGGCGA
>Ga0184633_10000628_pt1 | contig 13219 bp, 11 predicted proteins | sample PLM31_170_b1_FD_133156 | JGI IMG/M metagenome (GOLD analysis project Ga0184633, IMG submission 133156) | Groundwater sediment microbial communities from an aquifer in East River, Colorado, USA - PLM3-1_170_b1 | ecosystem: Environmental > Terrestrial > Soil > Riparian zone | place: USA: East...
GGCCAACGGGGTCGAGCGCTTCTGCTTCTTCTCCTACGCGCATCGCGCGGGCATGGCCCGCGAGCTGAACCGCTGGCTCGCCGCCGAGAGCCGCCGCCTCCCCCAGGGGATTCCGCTGGGCACGTTTCACCCGGATGATCCGGACTACCTGGAGGTGGTGGACGAAGCGCTGGACACCTACGGCTTCCGCGGGCTCAAGGCGCACATCAACGTTCAGCGTTTCTACCCGGACGACCCGCGGGCGCTCAAGGTCTGGGAGCGGCTCGCGGAGCGCGATCGTGTCCTCCTGATCCACGTGAGTCGCCTCCCGTACCCCAACGACTACGTGGGGATGGCGAGATTCGCCCGGGTGATGGAGCGCTTCCCGACGCTCCGGGTCTGCGTGGCGCACATGGGCGGGGATGAGAGCGAGGCGTGTTTCAAGCTCATGAGCCGCTGCCCGAACCTCTACCTCGACACCACGATGGCCCTGGCCCCGCTGACCGCCCGGTACATGGGGACGGAGCCCGGATCGATCGCGAGCGCCGAGGTCCTCCGGTGGCAGGACCGCATCTGCTTCGGCTCGGACTTTCCGATCATCCCCTACGCCTACGAGGACGAGACGCGGGGACTCCTCGACCGCGGGTTGCCTCCGGAGGTGGAGCGGAAGATCTTCTTCGAAAACGCCCGCCGGTTTCTGGACCTCTAACAGGAGAGGGAGCGATGAAAAAACCCGTGACTTTTTACAGCGAGGGCCAGAGGCTCTCGGGTGACGTCTACTATCCGGACGATCTCTCGCCCGGCGAAAAGCGCGCGGGGATCGTGCTCTGCCACGGGTACACGGGGGTCAAGGACCTCTATTTGCCGGACAACGCGCGGCTCTTGACCGAGGCCGGCTACGTCGCCATGACCTTCGACTACAAAGGCTGGGGGGAGAGTGAAGGGCCGCGCAGTCGGCTGGTCCCGCACAGCCGGGTGTCCGATGTGCAGGCCGCGCTGACCTTTTTAAGCACGCTGCACGAAGTTGACGCTGAGCGGCTGGGCATCTACGGGACCAGCTACGGGGGCGCCACCGTGGTCTGGGTCGGAGCGATCGATCCGCGCGTTAAATGCGTCGTCAGCGTGGTGGGGATCGGCAACGGCGCGCGTTGGATGCGGAGCGTGCGGCGCCCCGACGAATGGCAGGATCTCCTGGAGCGCTCCGGGAAAGACCGGGTCAAGCGCGCCCTCACAGGCCAGTCGGAGATGGTCGAGCGCGGCGAGATTCTACTGGCTGACCGTCAGTCGGCCGAGCTGGCTCAAGCAGCGCGCCGCAATAATCCCGCGGCGGTCAGCGCCATTCCCCTGGAATACGTCGACGACACGCTCGGCTTCAATCCGGAATGGGTCGTGGATAAGATCGCCCCGCGTCCCGTTCTGTTCATCACCACGGATAACGACCGCCTCGTTCCCCCCGAGGAATCCCAGGCGCTCTACGCCCGCGCCGGCGAGCCCAAGAAACTGGTCGTCTTGAAAGGCTACGGGCATTACGAAGTCTACGCGGAACCGGCCTTTCGCGAAGTCATGCGGGCGACCCTGGCCTGGTATCAGGAGTATCTTCCGGCGCGCTAAATCATCGAAGGGGGCCTCGACGGACCCCTCCGAGGCCTCCCCCAGGATGCAGTTCGAGCGTGGCGGGTTCGGCTATGCCGCGAGGCAAGCTACCCGCCGCGTGAGGCCCGAGTTGATCGCGCCGGCGAAGCCGGCGCTCGAAACAGCCGATTAGCCCGGCGCGCTAAGGCCGGCGAACTCGTCTTTGGCTTGCCTGAGCGCTTGGGGGTCCGCGAGGAGGTCCAGCGCGGTCAGGGCCAGCGCCTTGGCCCCCGCCACCATCCCGGCCCTGGCCATGGGCGACTTCGCCCAGTCGGCGAACTCCCGCGAATGCCCGGGCACTCCGTCCGGGGCGATCCGGATGTAGGGGTGGATGGTCGGGATCGCCTGGCTCAGGTTGCCGCAGTCGGTGGATCCGTAACCAGTCTCCGGATCCTCCGGGTCCTCCGGAAATCCGATGTGCTCCAGGTTCTTTCGAAAGAGCTCTGACATGGTGGCGTTGGGCTTCATCGGGTCGTGGAACAGCGGGTCTGAGGTGACCGTGACGCTGCACCCCGTCGCGGTGGCCGCGGCCTCGGCGCACGCCTGGAAGCGGCGGAGCAGCTCCTGGCAGTCCTCCCGCTTCATGGCGCGCAGGTAGAACTCGGCGGCGGTGTACTCGGGAATGATGTTGGGCTGATCGCCGCCGTGGGTGATGACGCCGTGGACGCGGGCGTCGGGCCGGAGCTGCTGTCGCATGGCGTCCAGCGACACGAAGAGCTGGATCACCGCGTTCAGCGCGTTGACTCCCCGCCACGGTGAGGACGCGGCGTGGGCGGCCTTGCCGGAGAACTCCACTTTGACCTTGATGAGCCCCAGGCTGGGCCGCCAGACTCGGGTGCCGCAGCGCGGATGAATCATCAGCGCCGCATCCACGCGCTCGAAGACCCCGGCCTCCATCAGCCTGACCTTGCCGAGCCCTCCCTCCTCGGCCGGCGTGCCGATGACGTGGATGGCCCCCGCAAACGGAAGCCGCCCGAGCGCCGCCGCGATGGCGGCGCCGGCGCCCGCGCCGGAGGTGGCGATAACGTTGTGGCCGCAGGCGTGGCCGATCTTCGGAAGGGCGTCGTATTCGGCCAGGATGGCGATGGAGGGGCCCGGCCCGGCGCCGGCGATCGTGGCCCTGAACGCCGTGGGGATGCTGCCGACTCCGCGCTCGACCCTGAACCCCTTCGAAGCGAGAAAGTCGGTGAGCCAGGCGTGGGCGTTTTCCTCCTGGTAGCAGAGCTCCGGGTTGGCGTGGATCCGGAGGCTCAGTGTTTCCAGCTCGTCGGCCAGCCGATCCACGCTCTCCACGACCTTCGCCTTCAACTCGTCCACCGAGACCATGACGCCCCCAGCTTATATCAAAGGCGGGAGGTGGTACAGCGCCGCGGCGTTCTTTGACAGGATCTGATCCCCGACCGCTCGGGCTTCGTCGGCGGTGAGGCTCTCGCGCTCGACGAGCCATCCAAGAGCCTCTCCCAGGGCTGCGCGCCCCCAGCCGGCGGAGAGCGCCAGGAGCTCGGGGAGTCCGCCGAGGTCCGAGCCGTAGAGAAGCTTGCTGGAAGGGGCCAGTGAGAGGATTTCCGTCAACGGCAGCACGGCCCCCGGCCCGAGGAACGGGAGCGCGAGGGAGAGGTCGAGAAAGACCTGCGGCCAGACTGAAGTCATGAAGGCTGCCTCGCGCGTGTAGGGGTAGGCCATGTGGAGCAGGACAAATGGCACGCCTGCCCAGGCCGGGTCCTCCAGGAGCGGGCGGAGGAAGAGCGGGTTGGCCTGGAGGAGGTCGATGTCGGGGTCGCCGAGGCCGGTGTGAAACTGGACCGGCAGGGCGCACTCTCTGGCGACATCCAGCGCTGAGAGGAGCAGACTGTCGAGGAGCGGCTTTTCGGTGAGCCGGGGAGAGCCGCCGGCCCGGACCCTCGAGAGCGCCGCCTGATACGCTCGGGCGGCGTCCTCTCGCACCCACGACCTGATCGCGAGCCCGGAGCGGTAGGCGATGATCGTCTTCAGCGCGACGCACCGCTGCGCCGCGCTCCGGAGCTCCCGCAGGAAGTGTTCCTCGAACTCGGCATGCGGGAGGCCCTCGGACAGGAGCGCCTGGGCGCAGGTCTCGATCCTGAAGACCTCGTAGACCCGACAGGAGAGCAGACGTCGCATTTCCGGGAGCGACATGGCGCCGGGCGGGTAGCCGGCGTCCACAAGTAGAGCCGCCACCTTCTGCTCGGAGAAGAGCCGGGCGAAGGCCTCAGGACCGAGCGCCTCCCGCTGTTTCAAGATCGTTTCCACTGTCGGCGCGCACTGGAGGTGCCGAGCCAGGCCGTGGATGGCCCGTCGGTAGTACCCCGTGTGGGGGACATGGGCGGTCATAGCGCCCGGCCGGCCTTCGCTCAGGAGGTCGAGGAACGCATCACGCGAGAGCGCTCGCGCATCGGCGAAAAGTGGATGGCAGTGGCCATCCACCACGGCCAGCTCTTCCAGGCTGATCCGGGGCGGCCGGGTCATGGCGAGGCTCGGTGTCTGCTGGACGCGCTATCTGGTCGGATCAGGAATTGCTCCAATCGGATGCGTTGCCGGAGGACAGGTCAGAACTTGTAGAAATGCTGCTCGATTTCGAAGGCAATGTCCTTCCCCTGAAAGCCCCGCACCTCGGAGCGCTTGACCGCCAGGTACGCCTTTGCCAGCAGTTCCCCCAGGGCTCCGCACAGCAGTTCATCCCGCTCCAGGGCGTCCAGGGCTTCTCCCAGCGACGCGGGAAGCCGCTGGATTCCGCGCCGGCGGCGCTCCTCTTCCGAGAGGGTATCCGGATCAACCAGCGCCGGCTCGCCGGGATCCAGCTTCCGGTCGATGCCGTCCAGGCCGGCCGCCAGGAGACCGCCCAGGGTAAGGTAAGGGTTGTTGGAGGGATCGCAGGGCTTCAATTCCAGGTTGGTGGACTCCATCTCGATCCCCAGCCGCTTGGACGGTACGCGGATGGCTGCCTCCCGGTTGTCCGGGCCCCAGGCGGTGTAGGCGCTGGACCAGAAGCGTGGCTGGAGCCGGCGGTAGGAGTTGACGCTGGGCGCTGTCAGCGCCACCAGCCCGGGCAGGTGAGCCATCACTCCCCCGATGAAGTGAAGGCCCGCCTCCGAGAGGCCAAAGCGTCCGTTCGGGTCGTGGAAGTCGTTCTTCCCCTCTTTGATGCGCCACAGACTGAAATGGACGTGGCTGCCGTTTCCGGCTTGGTCCGGGAATGGTTTGGGGGCGAACGAGGCCAGGAGGCCGTGTTTCCACGCGACCCCCCGTGCGGTCTCTCTGACGGTGATCTGGTTGTCAGCGGCTCGGAGGGCATCGGTGAAACGCACGGGCAACTCCTGCTGGCCCGGCCCCAGCTCGGCGTAGTATTGCTCCGGGGTGACGCCTTGGGCGATTAACGCTTCGATGATCTCCAGCATCACCGGCGCGGCCGAGTCCATCCCGATGGTGGAAAAGCACGGACTGTGATCGAGGGGAGCGTACCCCTCAGGTTCCCTCGTGGCCAGGGTGAACTCGTTTTCGAAGGCCGCCCGGAGCTCGACTCCTTGGGCCCGGGCCCGCTCGATCATTCGCTCGAGAAAGTTGCGGGGGCAGGCGCCCCAGGGCTTTCCCTCAAGCGTCATCATGCCGCAGAGCAGGCGAGCGGTCTTTGGCTGATAGGGGAGAAGAGCAAAGGTGTCGAGATCAGGCATGAGGCGGATCTCCCCGACGGGGCCGAATGAGCCTTCGGGCGCCAGCTGATCAAGCATGTTGAACGACTGCATAGCCATGGTGAGCCCGACCCCGGAATGGAGATAAGAGGGGAGGAATCGGGTATGGCAAGCCTTCCCACGGATGACACCGTCGTTACCGCAGTAGAGGAATCGAACCAGCTGTGTTTTCTGGGACTTACACTTCCTGAGGATCTCCTGGACCCGGCGTTCTTCCCGCCGGGTTTTGTTGAGTTTCAGGACCTTCTGGGCAGGCATTTGAACTCCCTCCTTCCCCATGCAGGGGGGGCACAGTAGTACCGTTTCCCCCAACCGGGGGTCAATTTTACGCTTGACAAGATTGGGGAATAGGATTACAAAAACTGAAACATTTGGTTTTTCTACAAGGAAGAAGATGCCTCACCAAGGTAACGATGTTCACTAAAAAGGAAGACAGATGCGCTTTTTGACTACCGGGGAGATCGCGACAGCCTGTCAGGTTACGATTCCGACCGTCAAACGGTGGATCGCGGAGGGGCATCTCGCTGCGTTCAAGACCGCTGGCGGGCACTACCGGATCACCGATGACGAGTTCAGGCGATTTCAAACGGCCTACAGGATTCCCGAGCCGACCGAGGGCCAGCCCCGAATTCTCATCGTCGATGACGATACGGCTCTCCTCGAGTCGATGGTGGAGGCCCTGACCTGGGATCAGGCGTACAAGCTGGAGACAGCCACGGATGGCTACGAAGGGCTGATCAAGGTGGGAACGTTTCACCCTCACCTTCTCATCCTCGATCTCCGGATGCCCGGCCTCGACGGTTTTCAGGTGTGCCGGAAAGTCAAGGCGGACCCGGTTATGCACTCGGCCAAGATCCTGGCCATTACAGCGTATCCAGAAAGGGAAGCCGGGGAGCGGATCATGCAGGCAGGAGCCGACGGCTTCCTCGAAAAGCCTTTCGAGCTAGAGGCGCTAAAAACCGAGGTGGCTCGCCTCCTTGGTACCCTTCAGGAGTAGGCCGGCAGCTCGCGAGAAACGGTAGCACTCTCGCCCCTTCCGCGAAAAGGCCCTGGATCCAGCGTCCGGGGCCTTTTTTTGCGCGCCCGAACAGCGGCTTCGTCACCGGGCGGGTTGCTCGCTCATGACCTCCAGGACGACCCGTTGGACTTGCTCCATACTGAGCGGCTTGGTGAGGACCGGGCGCTCCGCCGTCCGGAGGAACTCCTCGGTGTCGGTGCTCATGATGTCTCCGGTGATGAAGACGACCCGGGAGGACAGGTCGGGATCCCGAGACAGGATCCACTGCCAGACCTCTTTGCCGTCGATGTCCGGGAGCCTCAGGTCGAGGATGACCAGATCAAAGGCCTGCCTCTGCAGGCTGGCAATTGACTCCCGCCCTGTCGCGACATTCTCCACCTCATGGCCGAGAGCGCCGAGGATCTCGCTGAGGATCTCCCGTAACGGCTCCTCATCGTCCACGATCAGGATCCGCGCCCGGCGGCTCGCCGTCGTCGGAGGCTCGATCACGGGCGTCTCCACAGGCTCCGTCTTCTCTCCGATCGGGAGCGTGACGGTGAAGCGGGCTCCCGAGCCGGGCAGGTTCTCCACTTCCATCCGTCCCCCGTGCGCCTCGACGATCCCGATGGAGAGACTCAACCCCAGCCCGGTTCCCTCTCCGGAGGGTTTGGTCGTGAAAAACGGGTCGAAGATCCGCCCGAGGCGCTCCGGCGGAATGCCGGGGCCGGCGTCATCGACCTCCGCGCGCACCTCTGACCCGCGCAGGGAAGAGCGCACCGCGAGGACCCTCCGCCCGTCGGCGGATTTCATCGCGTGGGTGGCATTGGAGAAAAGGTTGAAGAAGACCTGCTGGAGTTGGTTGGAGTCGCCCAGAACCTCCGGCAGGGTTGGCGTAAGGTCCGTGACGACCCGGATCTGATTGAGTTCGAACTCCGGGGTCTGAAGAGCCAAGGCTGCCTTGATCGCGTTGTTGAAATTGACCCGCCGCCGCTCGGGGGGCTGGCGCCGGGCGAAGCTCAGAAGATCCTTGATGATCCGGGCCGCCCGCTTGCACTCCTGCTCGATCGCGTCCAGTCGTCGCCTGACCGCATCTGGCAGATCGCGCCGTTGCTTCAGGAACTGGGCAGAGAGCAGGATGGACGAGAGTGGATTATTCAGCTCGTGGGTCATGCCCGAGAGGAGCGTCCCCAGGGCCTTGAGCTTATCCGCCTGGATGAGCCGCGCCTGGGTTTCCTGAAGACGCTGGAGATTGGCCTGGAGCTCGGCGTAAGCCCGGGCGTTCTCGATGGCGACAGCCGCCTGGGTCCCGTAGGCCGAGAGAAGCTCGATATCGGTCTCGGCGAACTCCCGTTCCTTTCGGTAGTAGATCGAGAGAGTGCCGAAGATCTTCCCACGCTCCATCAGCAACGGGATTGACAGAGCAGCCTTCAGCCCCTGCCGGGATGCCTCCTCCCGGGTCTCGGGAGTAAGCGGAATTCGATCATCGGCCAGGACATTCGAGGTCCAGACGGCCCGCTGCCCAGCAACCGCCAGACCCGCCACGGATGTGCCACTCGGCAGCTCGAAGCCCGGGCCGTAGCCGATCTCTCCCGCGCGGCTCACCGCCCGAAGGGTCTGGGTTTTGGCGTCGAGCTGGAAGAGGATCGCACCGTCAGCCCCGGAGACCTCCAGGGCCCTGGTGGTGATGGTGTCTATGATCTGCTCCGGGTCCAGGCTCGTCACTAGAGCCTGGCCTGCGGCGTGGAGGCTTTCCAGATCTCGCTGTCGGGCGCGAGCCTCGCGATAGAGCCAGACTTGCTCGCGCAGCAGGCCGACGAAGATCACCGCCACGCCGAAGGGGCGGGCGAGTCCGGCGAGGTACCAGCTGATCGCGTACCGGTACGGGAAGATCAGGAAGCCGGTCAGGCCGAGCAGCCAGATGAACGTGGCAACCAGAAAGGGCGCGGCGAACAAGCCCTGCTCTTTTCCCAAGACCTTTTTGCGCGCTCCCCAGAGCGCCCACACCGCGACGAGGCCGTTGCTCGCTCCGGCGGCCCAAATCGCGAATGGGGTCATGCGCCCCGGCCGCATGACCAGGGATGGCAGCAACGGTCGGATCTGCAAGACGACCAGCACCAGGAGAATGCTCAAGCCGAGCGCGCCCATGGCGATCCAGAACCTCGCGCGATCGCTCAAGGGGAAGGGCCGATCACCGTAGTGCGTGGCGAGACCGATGGCGGCAAAGCCCGACAGATAGCTTAAGAAGAAGAAGTACGGGGCCACGCCTGGATTCACGCCCTCGGTCCCCGGATAGTCCGGCTGGGTCAGGATATGGGCGACGCCCAGGAGGGCTGCGAGCCAGAGCACGGTCCCCAGAGCCGCGGAGTGGAAATCCTGCCGGAGGCGGTGCCGCTCGAGGCAGAAATACGCCCCGCCGATGGCCACCAGCACGAAGGGAGTGTCGAAGATCGGGACGGCATAGGGGATCGGGAACCGATACGGGGCGAGGAGGGAGGTGAAAAGCAGGACGGCCTCGTAGGCCACCCCGAGGCCCATGGCCAAAAGGAGCAGGAGAGAAAAGGTTTCTTTCAGCTCCCTCTGGATGGGAAACAGCTCACGCCGCTCGTCTCTGTTCAGAGTGACCTCCCGGTCAGCAGGCGGTACGCCTCCAGATACTTCTCGCTCGTCCGCCTGACCACATCACGCGGCAGCTCCGGCGCCGGCGGCTGCTTGTTCCACGGGATCGATTCCAGATAGTCCCGGACGTACTGCTTGTCGAAGGATGGCTGGGGCTGCCCTGGCGCGTACTGCGCCGCGGGCCAGAAGCGGGAGGAGTCGGGGGTGAGCACCTCATCCACCAGGATGATTTCTTCCTCGATGCGACCGAACTCGAACTTGGTGTCGGCGATGATGATCCCCCGCGTGGCGGCGTAGTCGGCCGCCTTCCGGTAGATGGCAAGCGAGAGCTTCCGAAGCCGGGTCGTCAACTCCGTTCCCACAGCTTCGGCCATCTCCGCCTCGGAGACGTTGAGGTCGTGGCCGGTCTCCTCTTTCGTCGCGGGAGTGAAGATCGGCTCGGCGAGCCGGTCCGACTCCAGGAGCCCGGGCGGCAGCGGGATGCCGCCGACGGTTTCGCTCCTTTGATAGTCCTTCCAGCCGGAGCCGGACAGGTAGCCGCGCACCACGCACTCGAACGGAACGACCTCGGTCCGCCTGACCAGCATGGAGCGACCGGCCAGCTCCGCGGCGTGGCGCCGGAGCGGCTCCGGGTACTGCTCCGGGTCGGCGCTGATCAGATGGCTGGGGACGATCTCCCTGATCAGGTCGAGCCAGAAGAGGGTTATGGCGGTCAGCACGCGCCCCTTTTCGGGGATCGCGTTGGGGAGGACCACGTCGAAGGCCGAGATTCGGTCGGTGGCCACGATCAGGAGCCGATCAGGCCCGACGGCGTAGACGTCTCGCACCTTTCCACGCCGGAACAGCGTGAGGCCTGAAAGTCTGGTGTCGCTGACAGTCATCACGGGTTCAGAGCCTACCACGGAAGGCGAAGGAAGCTCAACGTTGACGGAGCGCGGGCTCCGTGCTATCCCTACCGGCGTCTCACCCCGATTGTCGAGGGGCGGGCGGAAAGGAAACGCCTTGGCATGCCGACGATCAGAACCCGCGCGGGCTTTGAGGTGTACTACGCGCTCGACGACTTCACCGACCCCTGGACCACGCCCGAAACCGTTCTGATGGTCCACGGGTTGGCCGCCGACAGCCGGGAGTGGACCGCCTGGGTCCCCAAGCTCGCGCGGGAATACCGGGTGCTGCGTCCTGACCTCCTGGGGTTCGGCCGGTCGGCGGTGCCGCCGGAGGAGTTCGAGTGGTCGTTGAGTAGCTACGCCGGGAACCTGAAGGAGCTGCTCGATCAGCTCAGGGTGGAGCGGGTTCACCTGGCGGGAACCCGGATCGGCGGATCAGTGGCCATGCGGTTCGCCGCCGACTATCCGGAGCGGGTCGATCGTCTGGTCATCGTGGGAGGGCCGGCGAAGTTGGGAGAAGGCCAGGCCGACCCGCAGGCATGGGTCCGCCAGATCAAGGAGGAAGGGGTCCTAGCGTGGGCGCGGGCGACGATGGACAAGCGTCTCGGCGACGTGAATCCGGCCATGCGGGAGTGGTGGATCCGGCTGATGGGCGGGACGCCCAGGCACGTCCTGCTGGGAATGCTCGATCACGTCGCCGCCATGGACCTGACCGGGATCCTCCCCCGGATCAAAGCCCCCACGCTCATGATCACCAGCGACGGAAGCGCGCTGGCCTCGCTGGGGACGGTGAAGCGCTGGGCCGCGCTGATCCCCAACGCCGAGCTTCTGGTGCTCGCCGGAAATTCCTACAACGTGACCGTTTCCCGAGCCGAGGAGTGTGCCGCCGCGGCCCTCGAGTTTCTCCGCCGGTCCGGCTGAGTCGTCTGCGGGCCGCCCCCGGCGATTTGTTCCCCGCCGCCCCCGGTGTAAACTGAGGGCGGAACCGTAGACAAGGAGAGAGCAATGCGAGCTGTGGCGATCATCGGCGTCGGCTCAACCCCCTTCGGCAAGATCGAAGGGCAGGGGATCGTGGATCTGGCGGTTTCCGCCTGCCGTGAGGCGATGGCCGAGACCCCGGTCCCCAGAGAGAAGATCCAGGCGTTTTATCTGGGGAACTTCGTCGGGGAGCGGCTCGCGAACCAGGGCTCGCTCGCCCCGGTCGTGGCCGGCCGGCTCGGCCTCACCGGCATCCCCGCCACCAAGGTGGAGGGCGCCTGCGCCTCCGGCGGGATCGCGTTCCGGCACGGGTTCCTTACCATCGCGCTGGGACTCTACGACTTCGTCCTGGTGGCCGGAACAGAGAAGATGACGGCGTCATCTACTCCGGAGGTGACCGCGGCGCTGGCCACCGCGGGGGACGAAGAGCTGGAGATGCGGACCGGGCTGACGTTCCCCGGCGCCTTCGCCGTCGTCATGCGCGAGCACATGGCCCGGTACGGGACCACGCGCGAGCAGATCGGGCTCGTCTCGGTGAAGAACCACGGCCTCGGCGCCCAGAATCCAAAGGCGCAATTCAGGAAATCCGTGACGCTGGAAGAGGTCGTGGCCTCCCGCCTCATTGCCGATCCGATCCGGCTCTTCGATTGCCCGCCGATCTCCGACGGCGCCGCCGCGGCACTGCTCTGCCCGGCCGAGTGGGCGCGCGACTTCTGCCCGAAACCGATCAAGGTGCTCGGAAGCGGCCACGCCTCCGGCCCGGCCGCCCTCTGGCAGATGGACGACATCACGTCCTTCCCCGCCACCGTCCGGGCGGCCCGGGAGGCCTACGCGATGGCGGGAATCACTCCGGGTGACGTGCAGGTCGCCGAGGTCCACGACTGTTTTACGATCGCCGAGATCATCGCCACCGAAGATCTCGGGTTCTTCCCCAAAGGAAAGGGGGGCCCGGCGGTGGCCGAGGGGCGGACCGGTCTCGACGGCAGAGTAGCGGTCAACCCCTCGGGCGGGCTCATCGCCAAAGGGCATCCGGTCGGGGCCACGGGATGCGCTCAGGTCTATGAGCTGGTGAAGCAGCTCCGCGGCGAAGCGGCCAACCAGGTGCAGAACGCGGAGGTCGCCCTCGCCCACAACCTGGGAGGCAGCGGCGTGGTCTCGACCGTCACGATCCTCGGGCGGATCTGATGCTTCGGGGACGCCGCTGCGCCGCGTGCAAACGTCTCTGGCTCGATGCGGCGCGCGCCTGTCCTGCCTGCGGTGCGCCGGGCGGAGAAACGGTTCAACTGTCGGGGAACGGGCGCCTCCTCTCGTGGACGACGATTCGCGTTCCCCCTGCCCGCTACGCGGCCGAGGCGCCCTATACCGTCGGCCTCGTCGAGCTCGACGAGGGGTTCCGCCTGACAGTCCGCCTCACCGCCGATCCCGAAACGCTCGCCCCCGGTCTGCCGGTCGCCTTCGCTTCCCAGGACGATTCTCGCGGCCCCATCTTCCGCACGTCGTGATCGTTTCGATCGCGGCATCACGGCCAGCACGGAGAGACGCTGCGTGAAGATGGGCAGCGTGGAAACGTGCAAGGTGGCGATCCAGACGAACAACGTCGAGGTGGGCGACCGCGGCTTTATCTATCTGGTAGACCGCGCCAACACCGGGCTGCACATCGTCGAGCTGACGGGCCCGGCGCGTGCGATCGCGAATCTGCCTTAAAGGCGAACGTGAAACGAAACTTTCAGCCTATCGAGTGGGCGTTAGTTTACTTGAGGTAAAAGACAATATTGTAGTCTCTCCGCAGCTTGTTCGCTGAATCCGCACATCTGCACGCATGCTAGGATCGCGTTCTCGCCGAAGAGTTTTTTCAGCCTGTTTTCCAGCCCGACGTTCCGTTTTCCGGTGGGACTCTTATCTATAACGTAGAGTTTCGATCCGACCGAGTCCTTTCGGAAATCGTCGAACACATCATGGTAGTAACCATCGGTGCCCCCAGCCTTCCAACCGATGATGATGATCGTCTCGCAATCGTGAAGCGCTTCTTTAAGGCGTCCTTCCTCCTCTTTGTAGAACGCTGACTCATGGCGGTATCTGGACTTCGTAGGAGGCAGGATTGAACTCCGTACGAACTTGTCTTTGTGGGATATATCAGTAAGCTTTGGTGGGAACGTAGCGCTGTGTGTATGGCTATGCCTCCCGCCTCTATAAAGGACATCCTTTGTGCCTCGGAGGAAGGTGCACCAATCACCGTGAGGTTTGATGAGTCCAGCAAATTTTGGGTACTTCCTGTTATCTTTTGGGAGTTGAAAACAACGATCTATCGCCAACCTGGACAGCGGAGTGTTCTCTCCTTTGTCCGCGAATACCAATCTTTCCCTTCCACAGTCCCAGCCAAACCGAATCGTATCGCCCTTCCCCCACCGGACGTTTTCCAGCACGCA
>Ga0184633_10000629_pt1 | contig 13216 bp, 7 predicted proteins | sample PLM31_170_b1_FD_133156 | JGI IMG/M metagenome (GOLD analysis project Ga0184633, IMG submission 133156) | Groundwater sediment microbial communities from an aquifer in East River, Colorado, USA - PLM3-1_170_b1 | ecosystem: Environmental > Terrestrial > Soil > Riparian zone | place: USA: East...
CCGTGGGTGCTGCCCGCTTACAGCCGGGGCGAACTCCCCAACATCCCCTACCTCCCGCCCATCAAAATTGAAATCTTCTCCGCGCCCTTGCAGGCTCTGGCCCCGGCGGTGAACGTGCCCTATGGTTCGATCACGTTTGGAACCGGGACGATCCTGCTCGCCCTGCTGCTGGTGATTTCCCGCCCCAGCCCGCGCCACAACGCCTGGCTGTTCGCGGGCCTGATCTGCCTGTGGTTCTCGTTCGGCCCGGCGGGCGTCGCCTTTTCGCTCATCCCCGGCCACGACCAATTGCTGCCTGAGCGGTTCGCCAACTTCTCCGCTTTCGCCCTGCCCATGGCGGCAGGCGGCATTGTCCCGCTGGGCCTCCGCGCCCGCAACACGCGCCGCATCATCATTGCCGGATTGATGCTCGTGGACGTCCTTCCCTCCCTCGGGCTGCTGCGAGGCGGGGACTATCCGGCGGATCGCGCCGCGATTGCGCGCCAGCTCGCCGAGCAGCCCTCCGGCGGCCGCGTGGCCCTGCTCACTTACCCGGAACCCGCCGCGCTCGACGTGTACTTCGCCTCGGCGGTGGGCGGCCACGATCAGATCAACGGCTGGGCGTTGGAAAACACGCCGCATCACGTCGCGTTGCGGCGTGTGCTCAGCGCGCCGGATTGGGGGCCAGACTATCTGGCGCGGCTGTTTGGCCTCTGGGACGTGCGCTACGCCATCGTCTCCGGCGTGGACGTTTCCACGCAGGCAGCGCGCCACGCGCTCACCTCCTCCGGATTTTCGCTGAACGCGACCGAAGGGGAGTTTGAGCTGTGGACGCTGGATCGCCCTCCCAGCCCGCTCCAACACCTGCCGTCGAATCAGATGTTGATCGTCGGCGCGCAGACCGAACCGTTCCTGGCCGCCTATCCGTTTGCCGTGGATGGTTCAGAGAGCAACCTGGTGGATTACGCCCCCAGCGCTTTGGAGGCTTACCCCATGCTGGGCCTGATGCGTTTCAATCAGGATCCCAAACAGCTGACCCAGGCAGAGACGCGGCTGCGAGATTGGGTCAGCCCTGGGCGGACGGCGGTGGTGGATTTGAGCGGGATGGAAGAGGCGTTCAGTCAGGGGCTTGACTTTCTGGGCGTAAGCGCGCTGCGTTTGGCGTTCCAGGACTCGCTTCACATTCATTGGTACGGCGCGCTGGAAGGACAGCCGGAGTGGCTGACGCTCAAGGGACTCCCGGAGCCGGGCTGGAGTGGCGCGGTGTACCGCAAGCTGGATGGCGTGCTGGCCGAAGTGGAACACAACGGGGTGAAATATCCTGTGGTCGGCTACAAAGACGTCGGCGCGGGGCGTGTCTGGTTCGTGGGCCTCAACTTGCTGTACTACGGCGAGATCAGCCACACACCTCAACTGGCCACGGCGATCACGGATCAGACGCTGGCGCAGGTGGACGTCACGCGCGAGCTCACCTACGAGGACGTACCGACGGAGTCGGCACATTTCGGGGACCGGCAATTAGAATTCGACTACACGGCGGAGTCGGCGGTGGACGCGCTCGTGTCCTTTACGTATTCGCCGCGCTGGCGCGCCGAGGTAGACGGCCAGCCGGCGGCGCTGCGCGAATACCAACATCTGATGCGCGTGCAGCTCCCCGCCGGGCGTCATCGCCTGCGAGTGATCTATCAACCGTACGGAACGGTGTGGCCCCGCTTCGGTTTGGCGGTCGGCCTGCTGGCGCTGAGCGGGCTGGCGATTTTCGTGGCGGTCGAGCAGATCACGCTAAAGTTGAAGATGGCCGCCTTGGCCGTCAGGCCTTACGACGAGCGCTCTGCCGAGCGGCACGCGAGCACCACGTATTCGTCGTGCCTGAACTGCGGCTTCCACTTTTCCGAGGTGCTGCCGCCCACCCCGGCCACCTATCCCTTCAACCTGATCTCCTGCCCCGTCTGCGGCCAACGGCTGGACGGTACCGGCTTCCGCGCCGGGCAGGCCATGACAGTCGAGGATCGGTGGGCCGCGCTGGCCGAGTGGCTGGCCCACAGGGGATTTGACATTGCGACCGTGGACCCCCACCGCGATTTTGGAGTGGACAGTTTCTTCGAAGGCCAGGCGCTGCCTCTGCCCGTGGTAGAGAGGGCGCCCTCTTAAAGCCCCGCTGCCCCTCGCGAACAGTGCGGGTCACCCACATCACAGTCGTGCGGAGAGAAAGATGCTCTACGCTTTGGCGGCGCGGGGCTTCCGGATTTTGGGGGCTTTGGGCGGAAGGGATCGCGTATACGTCAGCGCCTTCTCAAGCCATGTGTTAAGCTGGGTTTCCGAATCGAGGAGGGGGGGCGGGACTACGACGTATTCGCGCATGGGGCGGCCCGGCATGGGTTCGAAGAGCTTAGCCCCTGGACGCTTCAGCAGCTTGGCGCGATCTGCCTCGGACAGCCGGAGGATCAGGTCTTCCTGATGCAAACCGGCAAACATGTGCCCGTTGATGACGGCAGCCGGATAACCGAACACTTTGCGCGGCTCTGCCTCCGGAAAGGATTGGATCGCTTTCTCGAAGACCTGCTTGAGTTCGTCGGGGGCTGGCCGCCATTTGGGCATTGCTTTGGGGGATGTGGCCTTGGGCATTAAGCCCTCCTTTTCGCTGAGCGCCGATGGATACCAGTGTATACCCAACTTCCCCGGCGCGAAAATGGAGCCAGGGTTTCTAGATTCGCCCATCCGGGGCCTCGCGGGTGTGATCCCGGGCGCTACCGGGTCGAATCGTACCCCAGCGCCTGCTGTATCCGCTTCAACAATGGATATGTAATCGAGTCGGCGAGAATCTGTTTGTCCCACTGCGCCTCGTCGCGCAGGTCAAACCAGCCAATGTCTGAAATCGAATAGACCGCCGCCTCAGGCTCCGGCTCGCGGCCCGGGCGCGCCTCGCCGGAGACGGGCGCGCACAGATAAGTCTTGTACCGCGCGTACACACCGTCCATGTCCGCGGTCTGGTCGAGCAGAAGCCGCTCGACGCGCACCACCAGATGCGTCTCCTCCAGCATCTCCCGCTGGACACACTGCGCCTCCGTCTCGCCCGCCTCCATGCCCCCGCCGGGGACAATCCAGTAGTCGTGCCCCGTGGCGTGGTGGCGGTGTTTGACGAGCAGAAGATGATGGTCGCGGACGATCGCGCCCTGATAGCGGACGGCGCGGGGCATTAGAGCAACTTCTCCTGTTTGGGCGCGGACGGCTCTTCGCTCCACGAGGGCCGCGGCGGCAGCGGATAGAGCGCAGCGATGCGGTGGTGCAAGTCGCGCGCGAGGAGTGGGGAGAGCACATCGGTGGGGCTGTGCAGGAAGAAGAACACGTCGTCGCCCGCCGCGAGCCAGCCGGAGACGCGCCCGGCCCAGTCGGCGAGCAGTTCGGCGTTCGCCTCCACTTTCGGGTGAGCGATGAAGCGGATGAAGGTGAACGGGGCGGTGCGCGTGAAGCGGACGGGGACGTCGGGCTTGCGCTCCTGCGCGGTGACCGTCGCCTCGTCGTCGGGTTCGGCGCTCCGCAGGCCGCGCACGTCGAAGAGGACGCGCGCCACGCCGCGCGCGCGCAGCGCGTCGTCGAGCGCGGCCTCCGCCGGGACGGAGAAGAAATCGGGGTGGCGCACTTCGACGGCATAACGAAAATCGGAGGGGAGGGAGCCGAGATAGGAGATTAGAGATTGGAGGTTGCGGCTGCTGAAGTTCGGAAGTAGTTGCAGGAAGCTCGGGCCGCAGCGGTCGCCGAGCAGCCGCAGGCGTTCGAGGAAGGCTTCGGTTTCAGCCTCGGCGTTGCGCAGCCTGAGCTGGTGGGTGATGACTTTGGGGAATTTGAGGCAGAACTTGAAGCCCGGCGGGGTCTCGTCGCGCCAACGCTCGACGGTGGTCGAATCGGGGACGGCGTAGAAAGTAGTGTTGCCTTCCACAGTGTTGAGGCGGCGGCTGTAGAGCGTGAGGAAATCGCGCTGTTTTGCGCCTGCCGGGAAGAAGTTCCCCACCCAGCCTTTCAGACCCCAGATAGGACAACCCAAATACAAGGTCATGCCGGTCATCTCCCGGAGGAATTGACCGCCGCCGGAGGGGCGGTGTGAGGGAGATTATACCCGACGGCGCGGGAGGATGGAGAAAGTGCGCGCTCAGGCCTGCACGAGGGCCGCCACCCGGTCCCACAGTTCGTGGAGCTGAAGCGGCTTGGCGATGTATGCGTCGCACCCGGCGGCGAGGGCTTTTTCGGCGTCGCCCTTGAGCGCGTTGGCGGTGATGGCCATGATCGGCACGGCGCGCAGGCCGTCGTGCGCGCGCAGGCGGCGCGCGACTTCGTAGCCGTCAATGTCCGGGAGGTTGATGTCCAGCAGAATCAAGTCGGGCGGGTGCGCTTCTGCCTGTTCGATGCCGGACGCGCCGTTGGCGGCCCAGAGCACCTCGTAGCCGCGCGCTTTGAGCGCCCGCTGCACCAGCAGCGAGTTGTCGGGGTTGTCTTCGATATACAAGATGGTGGCGCTCATCTAGTTTGCATCCTCCCGCGCGGGCTTGTCCTCCAGCACTTGCACGACCTGTTCCACAAACGCGCGCGGCGACAGCGTGCCTTTCTGATAGACCGCCTCGATGTGGCCGTTCAAGCGGCGGCGCTCTTCCGTGGTGATGTCTTTGGCGCTTACGACGATCACGGGGATGTGGGATGTGCGCGGATCACGCTTGAGTTCTTCCAAGACGCTGAAGCCGTCTCGCTCCGGCATGGTCAGGTCCAGAACGATCAGGTCAGGCAAGCGCTGGCGGGCCTGGCTCAGCCCCGCCTCGCCGTCGGTGGCGTGGAAGACGCGATAGGCTTTCTTCGCCTCCAGCATTCGGCGGACGAGCAGCGCGTCGTTCGGGTTGTCGTCTACCACGAGGACGGTCGTGGTCTTTTCGTCCAGATTTTCCAGCGCGGCCTGCAGGCCCTCGCGCGGGGCAGGCGACTGGTCGTCGCTCAGGTGGATATCCACGCGCCATTGGTCGCCCAACACGTGCTTCTCCACCGGGAAGGTGTGCCCCGTGCAGTTTACCACAACTGTTTCGTCGGAGCAGATCTGCCCGGCGCGGATCAGTTTCTCCACTCCGGCAAAGGCGACGGCGGCCGCAGGCTCGACGGCCATGCCCTCGGTGCGGGCGAGAGTCTGCATGGCCGTGAAGGCCTCCGTATCGCTCACGCTTTCCATCGCGCCGCCGTAGCGCTCGGCGATGCGCCACAGGTGCGTGTACGTCCTGCCCGGATCGCCGGTGGAGAGAATAGCGATGCGGGTGGCGGGCGTCACCGGTTCGGCGGTGTCGCGCCCGGCCTTGAACGCGCGCACCATCGGCGCGCAGCCCTCCGCCTGGATCACGGCGATGGCCGGGATACGATCAATCATCCCCATCTCGAACAGTTCTTGAAAGCCGTGATACACGCCCATGGGGCCGAGGCCGCCGCTCACGGCCTGCACGTACCAGTCGGGCGCGCGCCAGCCGAGCTGCTCGATGATCTCGTAGGCGATGGTCTTCATGGACTCGCGCGCGGGCAGGCTGCGCGCGCCGCGGTCGAGCCAGAGACCCTTCCGGCGGGCGAAGTCGGCGGCGATCTGTTTGGTCTGATCGTAATTGCCGCTCACGGTGACGACTTCCGCGCCGAACAGCGCGGCCTCGCGCAGTTTCTCCTGCGGCACGAGGCTCGTCATGAAGACCCAGAGTTTGATGCCGGCGTGCGCGCAGGCCGCGGCATACGCGGCGGCGGCGTTGCCGGTGGAGGCGATGACGCACTCCTGAATCCCGGCTTCGAGCATGGCCGCCACGGAAACGGCGGCTTGCCGGTCTTTGAACGAGCTGGTCGGCCCATAGCGCTCGTCTTTGATGTAGAGCTGCGGATGATCGAGCGTCCGCGCGTAGCGCCGCGAATGCTGGAGCGGTGTGCCGCCCGCGCTGATCAGATCCAGTTTCGCGGGATCGCCGATGGGCAGCACGTCGTGATACCGCCACAGGTTCTGGGGGCGGCCCGGCAGGCCGCGCAGCAGTTCGCGTTTGAACGCCGCGTAGTCGTAGTGCGCTTCCAGCCAGTCGGACTGGCATGCTGGGCAGGCCGCGCCCGACAGGCCCGCATACGGCTGCAAGCGGCCGCATTCCAGGCATTGCATGATTTGTGGTTTCGCCATAATCGTATGTTCCCCTCAAGGCGCTCCGCTAGACGGCGACTTCCTGCACCTCCAGAGGCAATTCGACAAAGAAGGTTGAGCCTTCGCCGGGGATGCCCGAGCTTTCGGCCCACAGACGCCCGCCGTGCAATTCGATCAGGCGCCGGCTGATGGGCAGGCCCAGCCCCGTCCCGCCCGCCTTGCGCGTGGTAGAAGTGTCCACCTGGCTGAAGGCCTCGAAAATCGCTTCGAGCTTGTCCGGTGGGATGCCGAAGCCGGTATCCCGGATGGCGACGCGCACGCTGCCGTTGTGCTGCTTGGCCTGGAGCGTGATGACGCCCTGCTCGGTGAATTTGATGGCGTTGCCGACCAGATTGATCATCACCTGGCGCAGGCGGATGCGGTCGGCGGTCAAATCCAGCGCGTCGGTTGGCTCCGTCGCGATCCGGAGATCTAGAGCCTTGTCGCGCGCCAGGGGGCCGATGATCTCCACGACTTCTTCCAGCACTTCCTGCAGGTTGAAGCGTTCCAGACTCAGGCTCATCTTGCCGGCTTCGATCTTGGCCATGTCGAGCACGTCGTTGATCAGATTCAGCAGGTGCTTCCCGTTCTTCTGGACCACTTTCAGATCGCTCTCCATCAGGTCCGTGAGGGGGCCATCCAACCCTTCGAGCATCACGTCGGTGAAGCCCAGGATAGAGTTGAGCGGGGTCCGCAGCTCGTGGCTCATGTTCGCCAGGAAAGTGGACTTGAGGTGATCCAGTTCGCGCAGGCGCGTCACGATGGCGGCCTGTTCGGCGTACAGGTTGGCGTTCTGCAGCGCCACGGCGACCTGCGCGGCGAGCGCGGTCTGAATGCGCACGTCTTCTTCGGTGAAGTAGCCGGGCTGATCGTGCTGCACGTCGAAGACGCCGAGCAGCTGGTCGCCCGCGATCATGGGGACGGCCATCTCGGAGCGGGTGTCCGGCAGCAACGGGTGAGGCAGAAAATCGGGGGCGGCTCGCACGTCGTTGACGATGACGGCTTCGCGTTCACGGGCCGCGCGCGCGACCAGCGATTGCATGCGGTTGAGCGCAATGCTCCGGCCCTCGGAGACCATGCGCCGCCCGACCTCGCCCGCACCCGCGGTGAGCACCAGCATCCCGGTCGGCTGGTCAACCAGATAGATGTGCGTGTGATAGAGACCAAAATTGTCTTTGGTCAGGTCCACCACGTTCTGCAGCAGGATGCGCGCTTCCAATATAGTGGAGGCCGCTGTGCTCACCTTGGCCACGGTCTGGAGTTCGGTGGCGCGCTTGTCCAGGATGGCCTCTGCGCGCTTGCGCTCGGTCAGCTCCTGCTGGGCCTCCGCATACAACCGGGCGTTGTCCAGGGCCACTGAAGCCAGCTGCGCAAAGCGGCTCAACACCGCCACCTCGTCCTCTCCAAAGCGGCGGCCCTCTTCAAGGTAAGCCAGGCCGATCACGCCCACCACCTGCGAGCCGGATTTGAGCGGCGCGCCCACGACGGCGCGCACCGCTTCGAGGTTCTTCAAGTGCAAGCGGTTGGCCCAGGCTTGATAATCGTCAATCACCAGTGGTTCACCCGTCTGCCAGATGGTTCCGACGACCGCCTGGCCCGGCTTGAGGCGATAGTCCATAAAGGAATTGTACGTGCCAGTTCCCACGTGCATCCGCATTTCGGCCTCGTCCGGCTCGAGCAGGAAAATGTAGCCGTGCGTCGTACCGATCAGCTCTCCAGCCCGCGTGATGATGTTTTGCAGCAGGTCGGTCAATTCCAGTCGGCCAATCAGGCCGAGGGTGATTTCCTGCAAAGCGCCCTGGTAGGCGTGCTGCCGGCGCAACGTTTCTTCCGCCTGTTTGCGCTCCGTGATATCGCGCGCGATCCAGAAGACTGTGTTGGCCGTCAGCGGTGTCACCGTGGCGGAGAACCAGATCTCCTGGCCGCCAATGGGCAGAGAGTATTCAATGTTGAGCGTCCCGCGGGTGTCGAGGACCTGCCGGATGTAGCCCATGAAGGCTTCAGCCTGCGGCGCAGGCAACACCTCCGTCAATGTCTTACCGAGCATGTCCTCCGGCGGCTTGTACAGGAGTGAAGGATTCGTCGGCGCGATTTTCACGTAGCGACCCTGCTCGTCGTAGACCAGCACCACGTCGGGCATGGCGGCGAAGAGTGCGCGCAGTTCCGCGGCCTGTTGTTCGGTTTGGGCCAGCGCTCGCCCGGTCTGTTCGGTCAGTCGCAAATTCTCGATGTGGGCGCTCAACTGCTCAGAGACCGCGGTGATGAGTTCGGCCGCTTCGTCACTCAACTTCTCCGGCAATTCGCCCACCGCCAGCTCGCCAATGGTTTCACCTTGCACCTTCAAAGGCCACGTCAGGGCCAGGGTCGCCTCGCCCTGGGGCGCTGGCGTGAGAGGCGCCACTTGGTTGAGATCGTACACGTATCCCTGAGCAGAAACAGTGTCATGCTCGAGATAGTCTTGCCAGCTCTCACGGGTGAGGCGGCGGGTGGCCTGTTCGGCCTCGGCGCGGGATCGTTCAGCCTCCGCCAGCAGGCGCAGGTTCTCCACTTGCTGAGCCACTTGCCGGGCAACGGAGCTGACCAACTCAGCCTCAGCCTCAGTCCAGATCCGATTCGCTTCGGCTTCCAGTTGCAGCGCCCCGACCGTTTCGCCGGTCACGACGATCGGCACGGTGAGCGCTTGCTCGCCGCCAGGGGGGAGCGGCTCGGTCAATGGCGCGAGACTGGCCTGATCGTAGACAAAGCCCAGGTGTTCACTGCGGTCTACCGCGTTGAGGAACTCCTGCCAGCTGTCACGCGTCAGGCGGCGGGCCTCGGCTTCCACGGCCTCGCGCGCCTGTTGAGCGGTCGCGAACAGGTCCGCATTCTCGATGGCGATGGCCAGCTGACCGGCGAGGGCCTGGAACGCGGGCAAGTTGTCGGCCGTGAACGTACCGGGTTGCGTGCTCTGCAAGTCCAGCACGCCCACCACGCGCTCGCCCACGACGAGGGGCACAGAGACTTCGGAGCGGGTGTCGGGCAACAGCGGGTTCGGGCGGAAGACGCCGCTCGCGGCCGTGTCGGCCACCAGCACCGGCCGATTTTCGGAGGCGGCGGCGCCGTTGATGGAGCCTGGGCCGAGCGGCAGGCGGTGGTTGCGCCGGAGCAGCTCCTGCCCGACCGCGCCAGTTCCTGCGCGCAGCACCAGCGCCGTCCCGCCGGGATTCGTCAGATAAATCTGGGTGTAGTACAGATCGAACCGCGCCCGGATGGTTTCCACAGCTCCGGCCAGCAGGGCGTCCAGGTCGCGCACCGCCGAAACGCGCTGGCCGACCTCGGCGGCCAGGGCCAGGTCGCGCGTCCGCTCCGCCACACGCTCTTCCAGGCCATGGAGCATTTCGCGCAGCTGCGCGGTCATGGTGTTGAACGTCCGCGCCAGCGTGCCGGTTTCGTCCTCCGTATCCACGCGGGCCTGTGCATTCAAGTTGCCAACCGTAATTTGCCGCGCGGTTTCCGTCAGACGCACCAGCGGCGAGGCGATGAATTGACCCATCGCCAAACTCACACCCACCGCCGCCGCCAACAAAACGACCAGGAGGATACTCGTCTGGCGCGACGTGGTATTCGCGTCATTGCGAATTTGGTCGCGGGTGGTCAAGTATGGCGCGTTCAATTCGGCAACCGGCACGATGATCCCGAGGCTGTAGCCAATAGATGACAAGGGCGCATACGCCACATAGTTCTCGACACCCTCCAGGACCACGCTCGCCAGACCAGTTTCGCCCGCGACCATGCGGAAAGTAACCGTCTGAAGATCCGTCGGTCCCGCCCCCAAGATCACTAGCTTAGGCGTTTCATTCACCGGTACTGTCTCCGGATGTAACCCAAAGGCTTTATATCCGGCATCGGGCATGGCGATGATTCGGCCAGCCAGGTCAATCAAAAAGGCATACCCGCTTTGGCCAACCTTGATCGCCGAAACCTGCTCAGCCATCCTGGCGAGCAGCACATCCGCCGCGAGAACACCTTTGAATGCTCCGACTTGGTCGTACACGGGCATGGCGTTCGTCACCATCAGGCCATTACCCGCCGGGTCCTGATAGGGCGCCGTCCAGACAGGCTTGTGCTCGGGATTACTCGCCGGGGCCGCATCCGTGTAGAACGGTTGCGTGGTCGGGTCGAAGTCGGGGGGTACCACGGAGGCCAGGTTGATATTGGGGTAGTAGGTTGTAGCACTACGGGTGTTGATGAAATAGAGCGCGACCATGTTCGCGCGCGCTTTCAAAATCGCTGGCGCGACGAAGTCCAGATAGGCGCTGGCATTCAGATCGGCAATCAAGGCCTCGTCCAGGGTAACTGTGGAGGGGATGAACACCGAGCCGATGTCGGCTCCCGGATTGCCATACTGGCCGGTTGGCAACCGGGTGATCTTGGTATGCCCGTCCCAATACGCGCCCTGCCCCAGCGTGGAGGCCTGCGTGTAAAGCGACGCCCGATATTCAGCCAGCGCCACCACGTCAGCGGTCACATCTGAGATTGCCCGGTCGGCCGCGCGGGCCTCCCTCAGCGCTGTGTCGCCGAGTTCATGCTCTGCCTGCTCGCTAACGTTGATCTGCAGTTGGTCGGTCAAGAAGGTCTGGGATTGCTGGGTGCGGTAATAGGCGAAGTAGGTCATCGCCGCCGCTGACAGGGCTGTGATCAAGATAACACCCAGCACAATTTTGGTGCGCAGGCTGAAATTGGGAAACTGGCGCCACAGGAACACGCCGTATATCGCAACGACCAGAGCGGCTGAGGCCGGCAGGTACACTTCGCGGAATGTGCTTGGCAGCGCCAGCCGGTCAGTCGGACCAAAAACATCAATCAGCAGAGCGGCAAGCCCCGCAAAGACACTGACTATCGTGGCCCAACTGGCTCGGCGAGGTGGCAGTGTGATGCCAGCGAAAACCGAGGTTTCTACAATCAGCGCCAGGCAGAGCACCAATCCCACACCTGCCAGAAGCGTAGAGGTCGCCGGCATGAGCAGGGCCAGGCTGCCGAGGAGCAGCCAGATGCCCAGCTCGTGTCGTCCACGGCGACTCAGGATGGCGCTGACGCCAGCCATCAGGGCAAAGGCCAGCAGCAGGCCCGACGACACATATCCCTGCCAGAGGCCATTCTGGAATGACAGGTAAAAGGCGTAGACGTCCATCCCCGCCGCGGCGATGAACATGACGAGGGAGACGCGGAAGGTATTGCGCGCGCGCACCTTGTCTTTCTCGGCTTCAGCGAGTTGCGGGCGAAGAGCAGGAACCCCAAAGAGAGTCTTGCGCCAACCCGATGTTGGGCGTGCGTGGCTGCGCACCCCGGGCATTTCACTCCGGGGCGCGGTCTTCTCAACCGTGCCTGGCTCAGTCTGGCTCGACGATTCCACGACGGTCGTGGGCCGCCGCTGGGCCGCCGCTTCCAGTTCGGCCATCCTGGCCCGCAGGTTTTCCGCATCCGCGGCGGCCGCCGCGCGTTGAGCGCGTTCTTCCTCCGCCTGCCGGCGCGCCTCAGCCGCTTCGGCTTCCATCTCTGCCATGCGCGCCTGCATCGCCTCGACGTCAGGAGCCTCGGGCGGCGTGGCCGGCTGAGCGGGGTCCGGCGGTACGCGTTCGGTGTTGGAGAAGAGCGATTCAAGCCGTTGGGTGTACTTGTCGTCGGACATACGTCAATAACTCCTCGGCCAACTGCCGGTATTGCTGCGTCCCCCGGCTCTGTTTGGCGTGCACGGTGATGGGCTGCCCCACGAGCTGGCTCTCGCGCAGTTTGCTGTCAAAGCCGATGACGGTCTGCAAGAGCGAATCTCCGAAATGCTGGCGCAGGTGCTCAAGCACCCGGCTGTGCAGATGGCCGCGCTGGTCAAACATCGTCACGAGCAGGCGAAAGACGAGGGGCGGATTCGTCTTGGCGCGCACCAGATTGACTAATTTCAAAACGCTGTCCAGGGCCTGCATCGAAAAGTATTCGCACTGGGTCGGGATAATCACCAGGTTCGCCGCCGTCAGGGCGTTGATCGTGATCGGCCCCAGCGCCGGCGGACAGTCAATGAGCACAACTTCATAGTGGGCGACCTCGGAGCGGGCCAGGCTGTCGCGCAGGATGTATTCGTAGGGCTTGCGCACGTGCAGAAACTGGGCCACGGTCACCATGTCGGCGTTCGAGGGGACGAGGTCCAGCCCCGGCGCACTGGTCTCACGGCTCATCCGGAGCACGGTCTCATTGCCCAGCAGCACATCCGCCGCCGACCGCCGCACCATGGCCGGATCAATACCCATCCCCCCGGTCAGGTTCGCCTGCGGATCGAGGTCAACCAACAGCGTCTCGCACTGCTGCTCGACCAGGCACGCGCCCAGCGCCAGCGTGGTCGTGGTTTTGGCCACGCCGCCTTTTTGATGGCAGATGGCAATCACATACGGCATGGTCTGCGCCTCCGCCTACTTCTGACTATTTCCATTCTTGCTCACGCTCAACTGCGCGCTGGCGCGCTGCGCGCCGAGCGCCTGCCCCAGCTCGCGGGCGGCGATCTGCAGAACGCTCTCCACCGTCGTCGCGCTCTGAATCTTCTGGCCGATCGCGTTGACGAGCGTTTCGCGTGCGGCGTGCCGTTGAGCGGCCATGTACAACCGCGCATTCTGCAGCGCCACGGCCACCTGGTCGGCGATGGACCCGATCAGGTCTGCGTCCTCCTGTTGGAGGCCGTTCACGACATTCTGCTGCACGTCCAGCACCCCCAGGACGCGGCTACCCGCCGTGATGGGCACGGCGACTTCGGATTTGGTCTCGGGCAGGAGGGGATTCGGCAGCCAGGTCGGTTCCTGGGAGACGTCCGGCACCAGAACGGGCGCGTTCGTATCAGCCGCGCGGCCCACCAACCCGCGCCCTCTGGCGATCTTGTGGCCGCGCGCCAGCATGGCTCGCCCGGCTTCGCCCGTGCCGCCTGCCATCACCAGATACTCGCTCTGCTCGTCAAAAAGATAGATGTGGGCGTGGTAGTAGTTGAAGGCGTTCTTCACCTCCTCCACCACTTCGGCGATCAATTGCTTCTGGACGAGGATGGTGGAC
>Ga0184633_10000630_pt1 | contig 13210 bp, 9 predicted proteins | sample PLM31_170_b1_FD_133156 | JGI IMG/M metagenome (GOLD analysis project Ga0184633, IMG submission 133156) | Groundwater sediment microbial communities from an aquifer in East River, Colorado, USA - PLM3-1_170_b1 | ecosystem: Environmental > Terrestrial > Soil > Riparian zone | place: USA: East...
GCGCTCGGCCTCGGCTTTGGCGCGCCCGTAGTCGCTGCCGGGGGCAGGCGGCGCGTCGTCGGCATAGGGCGCGTGCTCGCCGTCGAAGACGAGGTCGGTGGAGACGTGGACGAGGCGCAGGCCAAATTCACGCGCGGCGGAGGCGAGGTGGCGCGCCGCGGGCACAATGGCGCTTACGTTGTCCGGGTCGCGATTCGAGCAGGCGGTGTGGAGGACGGCGGCTGGGTGCGCATCGCGGAGGAGAGCGCGGACGGCGTTCGCATCGCGCAAGTCGAGCGGGATGGCAGCGCCACGCGCGGGAGCGAGAGGCCGCGAGAAGTAAGTGGCGTAGACCTCCCAGTCTTGCGCGGCCTGAATCAAATGCGATCCCAGGTAGCCCGAGCCGCCGGTGAGGAGGAGGCGCTTCACGAGTCCCCTGGAGCATCGCGGAGCAGGGAGGCCTGGCCCGCTTTTTTCAGCGCGGCCTGCGCGGCGGCCTGCTCGGCGGCTTGTTTGTTGGGGCCGGCGCCCGTGCCATAGACCTCGCCGCCGAGGCGCACTTCCACGGTGAACTCTTTTTGATGGTCAGGACCGGTGGCTGAGACGGTGTGGTAGCGCGGGGTCTGGCCGAGCGCGGCCTGCGCCCACTCTTGCAGGAGACTCTTGGAGTCCACGTCCGCCTCGGCGTGCAGGATTTGCCCGGCGGCGGGCAGCAGCAGTGGCTCGACGAATGCGCGCACGGCGTCAATGCCGGCGTCAAGGTAGTACGCGCCGACGACCGCTTCAAAGGTGGCGCAGAGCAGCGAGACACGCTGGCGTCCGCCACCCTCTTCTTCGCCTTTGCCCAGCCGCATGAGCGGGCCGATCTCCAGCGCGGCGGCAAAGGCGGCGAGCTGCTCGGTGCGGACGAGCGCGGCGCGCAACCGCGTGAGCCGGCCCTCGCTCATTTCGGGGAAGCGGTGATAGAGGAATGCGCCGACCACGAAGTCCAGCACCGCATCTCCGAGGAATTCCAGCCGCTCGTTGTCCTCCAGTTCCTCGGGGTGCTCATTGAGGAACGAGCGGTGCGTGAGCGCCCGGCGGAGGAGGGAGGAGTCGTTGAAGGAGGGGAGAGTCATCTGGCCGATGGCCGATGGCTGATGGCGAATGGCTGATGGCGAATGGTGATTCGCTATCTGCCATCTGCTATCAGCCCTCCGCTATCCCGTGAAGCGTTGGATGACCAACACCGCATTGTGCCCGCCGAAGCCGAAGGCGTTGCTCATGGTCACGTTCACTTTGGCTTCGCGCGCGGTGTTGGGGATGTAGTCCAGGTCGCAGGCCGGGTCGGGCGTGTGATAGTTGATGGTGGGCGGGAGCGTGTTGGTGCGGATGGCCTGCACGCAGAAGATCGCTTCGAGCGCGCCGGTCGCTCCCATCATGTGGCCGGTCATAGACTTCGTGGACGACACCGGAATCTGGTAGGCTTGCTCGCCGAAGGCGCGTTTGATGGCGACGGTCTCCGCCAGGTCGTTGAGCGGCGTGCCCGTGCCGTGCGCGTTGATGTAGTCGAGGTCCTCAGGATTTAGTTCGGCGAGGCGGAGGGCGTTCTGCATCGCCATCGCCCCGCTGCTGCCGTCCTCGGCAGGGGCCGTGATGTGAAAAGCATCGGCGGTCGCCGCGTATCCGGCCAGCTCGGCGAGGATTGCCGCCCCGCGCGCCTGGGCGTGTTCGAGCGATTCGAGAATGAGGATCGCTGACCCCTCGCCCATCACCAGCCCGTCGCGCTCCTTGTCGAACGGCTGCGGCGCGCCCGCATCGCGGTGCGTCATCGCGCCCACCCGGTCGAACGCGCCGACGCCGGTGTCCACAATAGAGGCCTCGCTCGCGCCCGCGATCGCGGCGTCCGCCATCCCGCTCCGGATCAGCATCCAGCCGGCGCCGATGCCGTCCGCGCCCGAGGCGCAGGCGGAGGCCACAGAGAAGTTCGGCCCCTTGGCCCCGGTGTCAATCGCGATCAGCCCGCTCGCGCCGTTGGACATGAGCATGGGGATGGTGAATGGGCTGATGCGGCGCGGGCCGGACTCGACGAGCGTGCGCACGGCCGTCTCGATGGTCCGCAATCCGCCGACCGCCGAACTGACGATGACGGCCACCCGGTGCGCGTTCTCTTGAGTGATTTCCAGGCCCGATTGCTTGAGCGCTTCCTGGCTGGCGGCGCTGGCGAGTTGCTGATAACGATCGCGCCGCCGCGCTTCTTTGGCATCCATGTACCTGGCTGGATCGAAGTTCTTCACCTCGCAGGCGTTCTTCACCAGAAAGTTGGTTGTGTCAAACTGGGTGATCGGCCCGACGCCCGAGACGCCGTTGACGATATTCTCCCACGTTTCTTTGACTGTGTGACCGACGGGGCTGATCGTCCCCAGCCCGGTGATGACGACGCGACGAGTCATGCTTCTCCTCCAAATCGGCAACGGATTTTGTATCGGATGCAACGGATCAGTCCAACTCTAACTTCCAACTTCCAATCTCTAGCTCTTCAACCCATTTCCGGTCAGGATCACCACGACTTCCCCCGGCACTTGCTTGAGCGCCTCCCACACCACTGCGCTCGTCGCCTCCACATACAACCCCATCCGGGCCAGGGCGTCGCGCCCGGTGAGGGTGGCCGGATCATCCACGGCGAGCAGCGTGCCGCCGCTCTCGCCAATCGCCGCCAGCACCGCATCGCCGCGGAGGGGCTGCACAACGCGGATCCCCTCGGCGACGGTTTCACCCTCCGTCACCCAGCCGAGCGCATCACGGCCATACGCCTGCACGGCCCAGATGGGCGCGCACGCCATCGCCTGCACGCCGACCAGTCGCGGGAGGCGGTCGGTTAGCCCGGCGGCCTGGAGCGCCTTGAAGCCGCGATGCAGCCCGATGAGCAGCGTGCCGTGCCCCACCGGGAGGACGATGCTCTCCGGCGCGTGGCCGAGCACTTCCCAAATCTCGTAGGCGGCGGTCGCCAGCCCCGCGAGGCCGATGGGATTATAAATGTGACTCGCGTAATATGCACCCCGCTCGGCGGCGGCGAGCGCGGCTTCGGCGGCCTTCGAGCGCGGCCCGTCCACCGGGACGACCTCGGCCCCGTAAGCGGCGATCTGCGCCCGCTTCGGGCCGGAGGCCGCCGCGGGGACGAATATGCGGGCCGCGACCCCGGCCCACGCCGCGTACCCCGCAAACGACGCGCCCGCGTTCCCCGACGAGTCTTCAATCGCCTCGCGGATCCCCATCGCCTTGAGCGCCGTGAGCATCACCGCCATGCCGCGATCCTTGAATGAACCGGTGGGGTTGAGATACTCCAGCTTGAAGTGCACCGTGCGACCGCCCACTTCCGCCGAGACGAGAGGGGTGCCGCCCTCGCCCAGCCTCACCGGCTCCGCGTCGGCGGGAAGGGGGAAGGTGTGGCGGTAGCGCCAGATGCCCCGCTCGCTCGCGTCAATTTTCTGCGTGTCTACGACGGCGGGCGCGGCGAGGTCGAGCAAGCCGCCGCACACCGGGCACTTCCAACCTCGGAAGTCCGGCGGCGGTAGGCGGCCACAGTTGGTGCATTTGAAAGGGGACATGCCATTCACCTTTCAATCGGGTGTGCTGCGATCTCCCGGCGTCGGCGCATAATGTCCTTCCACCCACACCTCGCCGTTCGGCCCGATTTCCCTCTTCCAGACCGGGACGATTTCTTTCAACCGGTCAATCCCGTAGCGTGCGGCTTCGAACACGCCGGTATCGCGGTGGGCCGCCGAGCAGGCGATGAGCACGGTGGGCGTGCCCGGCTCCAGCGGCCCGATACGCTGGACGATGGCGATGCCCTCGACGCTCGGCCATTTTTCCCGAATCTCGTCCGCGACCTGTTTCATCTTGGCCTCGGCCATCGGGACATAAGCCTCGTATTCGAGGCGCGTGGTCTGGTGTGGGCCGAGCGCGCCGTTCTCCAGGCGGCTCTCGCGTTTGGTCACGCCGCGCACCATGCCGGTAAAAATGCACGCCGCGCCCGTGGTAGCGAGAGTGATGCCGGCGACGAGCGCGTCGAGGTCAATCGGGTCGTTCGTGATGCGGAAGATCGTCGGGAATTGGAGGTGGGAAGTTGGAGGTTGGAGGTTGGAGGTCGTGCCGCCGGACACGGGCGGGAATAAAGCGACTTCGTCGCCGTCGTGCAGGACGTCTTCGGCAAAAGCGAACTCGTGGTTCACGGAGACGAGGGCCGTCGGCAAGGCAGGGGCGAGGGCGGGAATAGCGGCGGCGAGGCGCGACTTGAGCGCGCCGACGGTGGCTGCGGCGGCCTCTAATTCCAGCGGCAACCCGTCACGGCCCGCGCGGTCTTTCAAAGTAGCAAAGAACAGGACATTGACTTTCAAATCCGACTCCCGATCAGCAATCCCACTCCGCTTCGCTCCGGGGACGTAGTCCGCAATCTGACATCACAAATTCATGACGTCCCCGCTCATCCCGCCGTGCTTTTCGAGCAGGCGCACGTTGGTGATCTGCATCGTCTTCTCGGCGGCTTTGGCCATGTCGTAGACGGTCAGCGCAGCCACGCTGACCGCGGTGAGGGCTTCCATCTCCACGCCGGTCTTGCCCGTGGTGCGCACGGTGGCGGTGATCGCGACGCCGGGCAGGTCGTCTTTCAGTTCGCAGTTCACTTCAATGTGCGTGAGGGGCAAGGGGTGGCAGAGCGGGATGAGGTCGGCGGTGCGCTTGGCGGCCATGATGCCCGCGAGCTGCGCGGTCGCCAGCACGTCGCCCTTTTTGAGATTCCCGGCGCGGATGAGGGCCAGCGTCTCGGGCTTCATCCGCACTTCCCCGGTGGCGACGGCGGCGCGCTGGGTGTCCGGCTTGTGGCCTACGTCTACCATCCGGGCGCGGCCTTCGGAGTCGAGGTGTGTCAGGGACATGGTGGTTTCCTTCATCTGACAGGGTGACGGGGTGATGGGGTGAGGCCAGTCACCGGGTCATCGCGTCACCCCGTCACCTGGTCATTGCTTACAACAACGGTGGCATCCTCATCAACCGGCTTCGGCGGCGCTTCGCTGACTAGATATAGCGGGCGGCCCCGCACCTCGTCGTAGATGCGCCCGAGGTACTCGCCGATGATGCCCAGCGAGATCAACTGCACGCCGCCGAGGAACAGCACGGCAATCAGTGTGGTCGCCTGCCCGGTGAAAAAGTCACTGCCTACCAGCCGCAGGACAGCCACGATCGGCATGGCCAGCAGCGCGATCCCGGAGACCCAGAACCCCAGGGTGGTCGCCAGTTGCAGGGGCGTGTACGAGAAGCCGGTGATCGCATCCCACAGGAACTTCAGCATCTTGCGGAGCGGATACTGGGTCGAGCCTGCGTAGCGCTCCTGCCGGTCGTACTTGATCCCGGCCCGTTTGTACCCGACCCACACCGACAGCCCGCGCATGTAGCGGTGATGCTCGCGCAGCCGCCGCAGGGCAAGCACCACCTTGCGGTCCATCAGCCGGAAGTCGCCCGTGTCCGGCGGGATGTCAATCGAGGCGAGGCGGCGGATCAGCCGGTAAGCGAGCGAGGCCGTGAAGAGCTTGAACCACGTCTCGCCCTCGCGCTTCTCGCGCTGGGCGTACACCAGGTCGTAGCCCTCCTTCCACTTGGCGACGAGCTGCGGGATGACCTCGGGCGGATCCTGCAAATCCGAGTCGATGACGACGACGGCGTCGCCTTCCGCGTAATCAATCCCGGCGGTGATGGCGATCTGGTGGCCGAAGTTGCGCGAAAAGCAGATGATCTTGACGCGCGGGTCTCGGGTGCGCAGCTCGCGTCCAATCTCGGGCGAGCGGTCACGGCTGCCGTCGAAGACCAGCACCAGTTCGCAAGGCCCGTCGAGGCCGTCCGTCACCGCGCACAGGCGCCGGTAAAACTCGGGCAGGGTTTCTTCTTCGTTGAAGACGGGAGCGACGATGGAGTAACGGGATCGGGTGTTAGGCATCATGGGGGGGTCAGGGATGAGATGATGTGCGTGGCAGGATTATAACTTAACGCGGCAGTGGCAGGGCCATAGGCCGGATGGTATAATCCCGCGCAATGTTGGCCGCCGCGAAGTCTTTACGGGATAGCCTCGCCCGCACGCGCCAATCGGTGTTCGGGCGCATCGTGATGCTGCTCGGGCAGAGTGATGTCTCCGAAGCGACTTTTGACGAATTGGAGATGAACCTGATCGAGGCCGACCTGGGCGCGGCGCTGGCTGACGAGATCGTGGCTGGGCTGGAGCGGCGGGCGGAGACCGAAGGCATCGTGCGCGCCGAGGGGCTGAAGGCCGTCCTACGCGCCGAGCTGCGCGCCCAACTGGGGGAGCCGCGCCCGCTGCAGTTGAACGCGTCTCCCGCCGTCATCTTGCTCGTCGGCGTCAACGGTTCGGGCAAGACGACCACCGCCGCCAAGCTCGCACGCCATTTTCAACTGCAAGAACGCTCCGTCATGCTTGCCGCCGCCGACACCTTCCGCGCTGCGGCGGTGGATCAACTGCAAATCTGGGGCGAGCGCCTCCACCTCCCGGTCGTCGCCGGGCAGCCGAATGCGGACCCCGGGGCCGTGGCGCACGACGCGCTCGCCGCCGCAAAGTCGCGCAAGACGGATGTGCTCATCGTGGACACGGCCGGGCGCCTGCAGACGAAACACAACCTGATGGAAGAATTGAAGAAGGTGCGCGGGGTGATCGCCAAGTTTGAACCCGGCGCGCCGCACGAAACGCTGCTGGTGCTGGATGCGGTCACAGGGCAGAACGCGCTCTCGCAGGCCAAAGCGTTCAAAGAGGCGGTGGGCGTGACGGGCGTGATCCTGGCGAAGCTCGACGGCTCGGCCAAAGGCGGCATGGCCTTCGCAATTCGCCGGGAACTGGGCCTGCCGATCTGCTTTGCGGGCACGGGCGAGCAGTTTGAGGACTTCGAGGTCTTTGACCCGGACAAATTTGTGGCGGGATTGTTGGATTAACCCTCCACACTCCCATCCTTGTCGTAACGGAGCACCGCATGGACGACTTGATCGCGCGCTTGAAAACCATGGAGGCCAAGATTCAGAACCTGATGGAGCGCCTTTGACTTACCTTCCAAAGAGAAGCAACTCGCTGACCGGGAGGCAAAATCACAGGACCCTGATCTGTGGAATAACCCCGCCGAAGCTCAGAAGACGATGCGCGAACTCTCCCGTCTGCGGGGTGAGCTAGAACAGTGGCATGACACGTCTCAGCACATCGCCGACGCGCTGGAGTTAGCCGGGCTGGACGACGCCGCCCTGCGCGCGGAGCTGGAGAAGGAGGTCGAGCGGCTGGAGAAAGACGCGCACACGCTCGAATTTGCGACGCTGCTCTCCGGCGACTACGATCACGACAACGCGATCATGACGATCTTCTCCGGGGCGGGGGGCACGGAGGCGCAAGACTGGGTGGCGATGCTCCTGCGCATGTACCTGCGCTGGATGGAAGACCGGGGTTACAAAGCGGAGGTCATTGACTCGAGCGAGGGCGAAGAGGCGGGGTTGAAGTCGGTCACGCTGGAAGTGACCGGCCCCTACGCCTACGGCTATCTCAGGGCGGAGAAGGGCACTCACCGCCTCGTCCGCCTGTCGCCGTTCGACTCGGCCCATCGCCGCCATACTTCGTTCGCTTCGGTCGAGGTCTATCCCGAGGTCGAGGAGGTGGGGGAGATCGAGGTCAAGCCGAACGACATTGAAATTGAAACGTATCGCGCGTCGAGCGCAGGCGGGCAGAACGTCCAGAAGAACGCGACCGCCGTCCGCATCCGGCACCTGGCCACCGGCCTCGTCGTGACGTGCCAGAACGAGCGCTCGCTGACGCAGAACCGCGAGAACGCGCTGAAGGTGCTGCGGGCGCGGCTGCTGGACATGAAGCGCGAAGAGAAAGAGCGCGAGATCGCGGCGCTGAAGGGGGAGCGCGTGAAGGCGGAGTGGGGGCAGCAGATCCGGTCGTACGTGCTGCACCCGTATCAGATGGTGAAGGACCACCGCACGGATTACGAAACCGGGCGCGCCGACGACGTGTTGAACGGGCGCCTCGACGAGTTCATCGAAGCCTACCTGCGCTCGCAGGTGGGCGGGTGAGTGCGCGTCAGCGCAGGAGGATATCTTCCATGCAGAAGAAACCCAACCAGCCCGCCAAGCCACCGATGCAAAAAGCCTCGGGCACAATTTCCAAACCGGCCGCCCCCGCGCAAATGCACAGGGCGCCGGCGCCTCCGCCCAAGCCGATGATCAGGGCGGTCGAGCGCCAGCAGTTGAAGGAGCAGCGCCGGACTGCGCCGCCCACGCTCATGAAAGGGATGCCGGTCGCACCGGTCAGCGCGGCGCCCGCGGCGAACGAGGCGTTGCAGGCCGAGACGGGCCGCTTCAATGCGCTGCAAGGCCAGATCATGCTCACGAGCATCAACGACGATCTCGAGGACATCGAGGGCGCGATCAACGCTCTGCCCGCCAACGTCGAGAACACCCGCGCGCGCGGGTATGTGTTCAAGAACTATCTGGAGAAAAAGGTCGAGACCCTGGCGGCCCAGTGGCGTGACCTGCGCCCGCGCGTGCAAAGCGCCATCCGGACGCAGTCGCAGTCGCTGCAGACGGATGCGACCAGCGTGCAGAACACGCTCAACCGGGGTGCGCTCGCCGGCGCGGCGCTCACCTCGCTGGAGAGCAAGGTGAGTGCGGCCACCCGTAATCTGCAGGGCATGTACGACACGCTGGACGACAACGTCAACCAGACCCAGCAGCAGGTTGACGACATCTCGTGGACGCTGCAGCAGGCGGAGCAGGCCTCGTTCGGACTTCTCCCCACCGAAGCGCCTGTGGAGGCCGTGCCCGCCAACTGGAAAAAGCCGGATGACAAAGATGGCGTGGACGGCGTGTTGTACCTCACCGACCAGCGCCTGATCTTCGAGCAGAAAGAGGAAGTGGCGACCAAGAAAGTGCTGTTCATCACCACGGAGAAACAGAAACTGCAGAGCCTGCAGTGGGAAGTTCCTGTGGCGCAGATTGAACAGGCGGCGGGGTCGAAGAAAGGCCTCATGGGAAAAGACGATTATCTGACCCTCACCTGCGGTTCAGCCGCGCCCTTCCGCACGGCGGAGATTCATCTCAGGGGCGAGACGGGTGAGGCGTGGCAGGGCTTTGTCGGACGTGTGAAAAGTGGAGATGTCGCCAAAGAGCGCACGGTTCCGGTTGACGCGAAGGCCGCCGAGGCGGTCGCGAACGCGCCGACGAAATGCCCGACCTGCGGCGCGACGATCACCCAGACCATCCTGCGCGGGCAGGCCGAGATCACCTGCGAGTTCTGCGGTTCGAAGATTCGCCTGTGAGAAGGAACTTTCCGGTCAGCTGCCCCTTCGACTACGCGGCCCGCGCACGCTTCGCGTGAGCGGAGCGATGCGCAGTCGAAGGAGCGCCGGCCGCTCCCCTGAGCGAACCGAAGGGTCAGGGTGCGGCTGACATCTTTGGCATGCACACCTGAGAATCAGCGCCTTGACAGATAGACGAACTTCAATATAATTTGCGCCACATGCACAAAGCATGTCAACGATGCGCTCACAAGCGCTTGAAGCCGGAGAGGTTTCATGCGCTTGTTTTGCTTTCCCCGGAAACTAGCACGCTTGTTCCAATTGGAGGATCAAGAAAATGACGGATGGGTATCGTGGTGGGCAGGTGCTGGAGGCGAAGGGTTTCACTGCGTTGCGCGTGAGCCTCGCGTCGCCGGAGCAGATCAAGAGCTGGTCGTACGGCGAAGTGCTCAAGCCGGAGACGATCAACTACCGGCGGCTGCGGCCCGAAAAAGACGGGCTGTTCTGCGAAGCGATCTTTGGCCCGACCAAGGACTGGCAGTGCTATTGTGGTAAATACAAGAACGTCCGCTACAAGGGCATCATCTGCGACAAGTGCGGTGTGGAGATCACCCGCTCCTCGGTGCGCCGGGAGCGTATGGGCCACATTGATCTCGCCGCGCCCGTCGCGCACGTGTGGTACACGCGCCGCGTCCCCTCGTACCTGGGACTCCTGCTCGACGTGTCCCGCCGCAACCTCGACCGCGTGCTGTACTTCGCGCAGTACGTGGTGACGCACGTGGACGAGGACGCGCGCCAGAAGGCGCTCAAGCGGCTGGAAGAAGAAATCGCGCGTGAGGAAAAGCGCCGGGTGGACGAGATCAATCAGAAGATCGCCTCCATCAAGACGCACCGCGACCGCCGCCTGGCCGACCTCGAAAGCAAGAAGGATGCGGCGAAAGAGAAGTACGAAACCGACGCCGCCGAGAAGATTGACCCCGTGATGAAGGAAGCGCAGAAGCTCGAGCGCTCTCTGCAAGAAAAGATGGACACCACCGTCCGTGTCCCGGTCGTCTTCTCTTACACTGACGAGATCATCGCCGACAAGGGCGAGACGATTGTGCGCAAGCACGTCTCGGTGTTGACCAAGGCCGTTCAGAGCTACGTCAGCCAGATCGAGGCGGATCTCAAAGAGAAGCGCGACCGTGTGCTGGAGCGCATCAAGGACGAGACCGAAAAGGTCAAGGGGGAGGCCGAAGACGAGATCGTCCAACTGCGCCAGCAGCTCGAAGACCGCACCGTGGACACGCACGAGAGCATGGCGCAGGAGCGCGACGAGCTCCTGAGCCTGCAGGCCATGATGTTCCTCGGCGAAAGCAAATACCGCGAGTTGAAGCAGAAGTGGGGCCAGGTCTTCAAGGCCGATATGGGCGCGGAAGCCTTCCTCGAAATCCTGAAGGCGATGGACCTCGACAAACTGGGCAAGGAACTCTGGCACGAGGTGCGCACGACCAAGTCCAAGCAAAAGAAGAAAAAGGCCGTCAAGCGCCTCAAGGTCGTGGAAGCGCTGCGCCGCTCCGGCAACCGCCCCGAGTGGATGATCCTGACCACGCTGCCTGTCATCCCGCCCGACCTGCGCCCGATGGTGCAGCTGGACGGGGGCCGCTTCGCGACCTCCGACCTCAACGACCTGTACCGGCGCGTGATCAACCGCAACAACCGCCTCAAGCGCCTGCTCGAGCTCGGCGCGCCGGACGTGATCGTGCGCAACGAGAAGCGCATGCTGCAGGAGGCGGTGGACTCGCTGATTGACAACAGCCAGCGCGGCAAGGCGCTCTCCCGCCGCGGCCGCCGCGAGCTGAAGAGCTTGAGCGACATGCTCAAGGGCAAGAAGGGCCGCTTCCGCCGCAACCTGCTCGGCAAGCGCGTGGACTATTCGGGCCGCTCGGTCATCGTCATCGGCCCGCAGCTCAAGCTGCACCAGTGCGGCCTGCCGAAGACGATGGCGCTCGAGTTGTACCGCCCGTTCGTCATCGCCAAGCTCGTCGAGTACAACTACGCTTCCAACGTCAAGGGCGCGAAGCGCTTCATCGAGCGCGAGCGCCCCGAGGTGTGGGAAGTGCTCGAAGAGATCATCAAAGACCGCCCGGTGCTGCTGAACCGTGCGCCAACCCTCCACCGCCTCGGCATCCAGGCCTTCGAGCCGATCCTGGTCGAGGGCAAGGCGATTCAAATTCACCCGCTGGTCTGCGCCGCCTTCAACGCCGACTTCGACGGCGACCAGATGGCCGTGCACGTGCCGCTGTCGACCAAAGCGGTCGAGGAAGCGCGCCAACTGATGCTCTCGACCAAGAACCTGCTGAAGCCCGCGGACGGCGAGCCGATCGTCGGCCCGGCCAAGGACATGGTGCTGGGCGTGTATTACCTGACGGTGATCACGCCGGGCGAGAAGCGCGGGGATGGCCGCGCCTTTGCGGACATCGACGAAGTCGAGATGGTGTACACCCTCGCCCAGGTTGACATCCACGCCCGCATCAAGCTGCACGTCAGCACGTGGTTCAACGAGAAAGGCGACCGCTACGCCCGCCCGCAGAAGCGCATCGTCGAGACGACGGTGGGCCGCGCGCTCTTCAACCGCGTCATGCCCGAAGAAATGCGCTACGTCAACGAAGTGTTGGACAAAGGCGGCTTGCAGAGACTCGTGGGCCGGTGCTACCAGACGGTCGGCGCGGCGCTCACCACCGACATCGTGGACGACATCAAGAACATCGGCTTCAAGTACGCCACGCGCTCCGGCACGACCATCGCCATCTCCGACCTCACGGTTCCGAAAGAGAAGCAGGAGATCGTGAACAAGACGCTGGACGAGCAGAACGAGCTGGAGAAGCAGTTCCGGCGCGGCCTGCTGACCGAGCAGGAGCAGAACGAGCGCATCATTGATATGTGGACGCTCGCCCGCGACGACGTCGCGAAGGCCGTGTCGGCGAACCTCGATCCGGCCGGATCGCTCGCGATGATGGCGAAGTCCGGCGCGACGAAAGGCGGCTTCGGTCCGATCTCGCAGTTGGCCGGGATGCGCGGCCTGATGGCCGACCCCTCCGGGCGCATCATCCCGCTCCCGATCCGCTCGAACTTCCGCGATGGCCTCACCGCGCTCGAATACTTCATCTCGACGCACGGCGCGCGCAAGGGCCTGGCCGACACCGCGCTCCGCACCGCCGACGCGGGTTACCTCACCCGGCGGCTGGTGGACGTGGCGCAGGACCAGATCGTCAACACCACCGACTGCGGCACCGAGGCCGGCATCTGGCTCCGCAAGAAGGACGACGTGGCCGGGCAGGGCTACGGCGAGCGCATCCAGGGGCGCATGGCGGCCTCCAAGATCGTGGACCCCAAGTCCGGCGAAGTGATCGTGGGCCGCAACGAGATGATCGAAGAGGTGCCGACCCAGCGCATCGTCGCAGCCGGCATCGAGCAGGTTTTTGTCCGCAGCGCGTTGACGTGCCAGCTCGAGCACGGCGTCTGCCAGATGTGCTACGGGCGCGATCTCGGGCGCGGCCGACTGGTGGACATCGGCGCGGCGGTCGGGGTCGTGGCCGCGCAGTCCATCGGCGAGCCGGGCACGCAGCTCACGCTGCGCACGTTCCACACGGGCGGCGTCGCGGCGGGCGGTGACATCACGCACGGCCTCCCGCGCGTCGAAGAGCTCTTCGAGTCGCGCAAGAAGCCGAAGGGCGAAGCCATCATCACCGAGATTGACGGGACGGCGGAGATTATCCGCTCGGACAAGCCCGGCGGCCCGCGCTACGTGAAGGTGGTGGACGCCGCCGTGATGCGCGACGAGTACGAGATCCCCGGCAACTGGTCGGTGAAGGCCGAGGACGGCCAGCCGGTGAACGCGGGCGACGTGCTCGCGACGCGCGGCGAGAGCCAGA
>Ga0184633_10000631_pt1 | contig 13206 bp, 9 predicted proteins | sample PLM31_170_b1_FD_133156 | JGI IMG/M metagenome (GOLD analysis project Ga0184633, IMG submission 133156) | Groundwater sediment microbial communities from an aquifer in East River, Colorado, USA - PLM3-1_170_b1 | ecosystem: Environmental > Terrestrial > Soil > Riparian zone | place: USA: East...
AGTTCGAGGTCAACGTCCATAGGAGTGGCAAGTGGAAAGTGGCAGGTGGCAGGTGGCAGGTCACTTGACACTTGCCACCTGTCACATTCAAACCAGCCGGCTCAGGATGTCGTCGGGAACCATGGCGCGCAATTCTGGATAGGCTTCCAGCAGACGGGCGATGTCGGCCAGGTCTTTCTGGCGTTTGCTGGGCCGTCGTTCGCTGTCCTGAGCGGCCCAGATTTTCCCCTGCAACACGTCCCGCACGTCGGCGACGGGCAGGGTCAGGTCAAGGACGTTGCGCGGAGCAGCGCGCGCGACAAACTCGGAGTAGCGGGGATCTGTCTGAACTTGCACCCGCAATTTGGAGTCCACCTGGGAGACGTTCAGGCTGTGCGGGAACCGTTCCACTTTGAAATGCGCGCGCAGCAAGGCCTCGACTTTTTCCAAATGCTCGACGGCCACCGCCAAATCCAAATCGAGGCTGATGAATGGCTCGGCATAGGCGTTGACCGCCTGCCCGCCGATGACGGCATACTTGATCCCTTCGGTGCGCAGCAGGTCGGTAAGTTCGACGATAAAGTCGGCCTTGTCCATGGTCACCAGCTTCCAGAACTGCAACGCTTGCATGGGGAGAATTATAAGCCCGGCCCTCTGAAAAGAGTAATCACTTTCGCCCACAGCGGCGGGCCGAGGATGAGGAGGCCCACCACCATCGCCGCGATCGAACCGATGAGCACCGCCGCCGCCCCCACGTCTTTCCCGATCTTCGCCAGGGGATGCAGGTCGGGCGAGGCCAAATCCACCACCGCTTCGAGCGCGGTATTCACGAATTCGGCCATCCACACCAGCGCAATCGTCAGGAGGATGATGGCCCACTCCATCCGGTTCAGCCCGAGCCACAGGCCCGCGAGGAAGACGAGCGTGGAAATGGTCGCGTGAATCCACGCGTTGCGCTGGGTGCGCAGCATGTACCACCAGCCCGCAAAGGCGTGGCGGAACGAAGCGAGGCGTGAAGCGGCGCGGCGAGGGGGGATCAGGTTGGAAGCAGGTGAGGGGGACGGCATCGGGGGGCACTATAGCGCGGTTGCGAGAGCGAGGCAAGGCGAAACGGACTTATAACTTGATTGCGCTTACTCCCCCGTGTACTATACCAGACATGCGCCGTCCCTCCTCTTCTCCAGCTTCCAACTCTTCTCTCACCGCCGCGCTCGCCCAGGCACTCCGCCACGTCGGGGTGGTGGTGCTGGTGGGCATGGTGCTGGCCACCGTGTTCACGGCCTGGACCCCGGCCAATTTGCTTCCGGGCGATATCGTGTCCGGCATCGCGAACGCCTTCGATATCCAGCGGGTCGGATCGGTGAGCACGCCCGCGCCGCCCGCACCCACCGCGCCGCCCGCGGGCGCGCCGCGCCTCGGCATCGTGGCCGGGCACTCCGGCCCGCAGAACGATCCGGGGGCCGTGTGCCCGGACGGGTTGACCGAGGCCTCCGTGAACCTCGACATCGCCACGCGCGTGAAGGCCGGGCTGGAAGCGAACGGCTTTCAGGTGGATTTGCTCACCGAGTTCGACGACCGGCTGGTGGGCTACACGGCGCTGGCCGTCGTGTCCATTCACAACGACTCGTGCGACTACATCAACGAGCAGGCCACCGGTTTCAAAGCCGCCCGCGCCATAGACAGCGGCGTGCCGGAAAAGGCCGACCGGCTGGTCGCCTGCCTGATTGACCGCTATCCCCAACAGACCGGCATGCAATTCCACAGAAACACCATCACGCCGGACATGACCCAGTATCACTCGTTTCACGAGCTGGACACAGACACCCCGGCGGCCATCATCGAGACCGGCTTTCTCAATCTCGACCGGCAAATCCTGACCCAGGAACCGTATCGCGTGGCCCAGGGTGTGATTGACGGCATCCTGTGCTACGCGCTGAACCAGCCTGTTTCGCCGACGCCCTCACCTTAGATTCCCCCTTCCGGTATGAACCCAGCCTTCACTGATCGCCATTTGCTCTCGGTTGAATTGCTTCAGGACGGGCAACGTGCGCTGCGCGAAGGCCGCCGTCTCGAAGCGCGCCGACACTTCCAAGCCGCCGTCGCCGCTAATCCGCTCGACGCCAGGGCCTGGCTCGAACTGGCGCGGCTGAGTTCGCCGATGGCGCGCGCTTTTTATCTGGTTGAAGCGTTTGACCTCAACCCGACCAACCGCTCCGTTTTGCAGGAATTGCGCCTCGCCTATCGCTTCGTGGTCCGGCTCACGACCGGGGTTGCCCCCGCCGCCCCACAGCGCGACGATGGCTCACTCCCTGCTCCGGCTGGCGCTGCCCACGCCGCTGAACAGCCCCTTGACCACACGCAGGCTGAGGCGCTCCCGGCCTCTCCACGGCCTCTCCCCACGACACAAGACAAAACCTCCACACCGCCGTGGTCGGCCCTCTTGCGAGTCATCAACCTGAATGTAGATGACCTTAAGGAAGAGTTGCGCCGCGCCGGTCACGAGGTGGCGCTGGCAGTCGTGCCCCTCGCCCGGCCACTCGTTCGCCGCGCCCAGGAGGAACTTTTCCGGCTCCTTCCGTTCCGATCCTTCGACGCGGAGTCGCAACCCCTGCGCATCTACACCCTGCCCGGCGAGGGCCTGTGGATCGCCGCCGCGTTGCTCGGCGTGAGCCTCATCACCACGCTCACTGCCGCGGGCGGTTGGCAGCGGCCCGTCCCTGCCGCCTTCGCGCTCGGCTCCCTGCGCAAAGCCCTGCTCACGCCAACCGCCAGCGTGACTCCCACCCCCGAGGCGACCGCGACCCCTTACCCCACCGTCCTGACCGCCACCCCGATACCCAGCGCGACCCCTACAGAGACCCCCACAGATACACCCCAGCCTGCCCTGAAATGGGCGCCGGAATTGGCCGCTAACGGCTGGACCTTCGAGGGCGGCGCGTGTGAGGTGCCGTTCACCGGCCCGGTGGGCACGGAGACATTTATGTGGCCGGCCAGCAACCACTACCTCTCCGGCTACAATTTCAGCTGGAGATACCATCCCGGCATTGACATCGCGACCCAACTGGGCGATCCCATTTACGCCTCTGACACGGGGGTCGTCGTCTTCGCCGGATGGAACAGCCAGGGCTACGGCAACCTGGTGGTGCTGGATCACGGCAATGGCTGGGAGACCCTGTATGCCCATTTGAGCCAATTTAATGTAGACTGTGGTCGGGCCGTGTATCAGGGCAGCGTGGTCGGCTACGCCGGGAGCACCGGTAATTCCACCGGGCCGCACCTGCACTTTGAGATTCTCAACGATACCTACGGCCGGGTGAACCCGTGGTCGTATTTGCCGTGATCGGATGGAGACAGAGCTTGTGGCGTTGGATGGCGATGGGAGCGTTGAGCGTCGCCGCCCTGGGGGGCGGCGTGCGCCCCGTACGCGCCGACCCACCCCACAGTGACCCTCCTCCTTCCATCGCCTTTCGCTACCCCTCGCTTTTCCCTCCGGCCCCCACCGTGGGCGCGCCCGCGCGCCGCATCCTGGTAGACCTCTCGGAGCAGCAGCTCATCGCCTTTGAAGGCGACACACCCGTCCACGCCTTCCCCGTCTCCACGGGGGACGCCGCGCACCCCAACCTCGTCGGGCGCTTTGCCGTCCAGCACAAATACGAGCGCATTGATTTGATCGGCGCCGACTACTACTATCACGACGTGCCTTACGTGATGGCGTTTGCGCGGCCCTTCTACATTCACGCCGCGCCGTGGCGCGCCGAGTTCGGCGTGCCCGTCAGCCGGGGGTGCGTCACCCTCGCCCCGGCCGATGCGGCCTGGCTCTTTGCCTGGGCGGAGGTCGGCACGGCGGTCGTCATTCAATGGTGAGCCGCCGCTGAGGCAACATGGCCACTCCCCTGCGCGTGCTCATCCTGGAAGACCAACCCGACGACGCCGAGCTGATCCGGCGCGAACTGCGCTTCGCGGGCTTTGAAATCGAGGCGCAGTGCGTGGACAACGAGGCCGCCTACCTCGCCCGGCTCGACACGCCCCCGGAAGTGATCCTCTCGGACTACTCCATGGCGGACTTCAACGCCCTGCGCGCGCTGAGCCTCCTGCAGGCGCGCGGCCTGGACATCCCGTTCATCGTGGTGTCGGGCGGCCTCAACGACGTGGCCGCGGTCGAATGCGTCAAACACGGCGCCGCCGACTACCTGCTCAAAGACCGGCTGAGCCGACTGGGGCCGGCCGTGAAGCGCGCGCTGGACGAAAAGCGCCTGCGCGACGAGGCCCGCCGGGCCGAAGCCGAAACCCTGCGCCAGGTGGCCCGGGCTACCTCGCTGCTCCGGGTGGCCGCGCAGCTCAACACCGGCCTCGACCTGGACGCCGTGCTGGCCACCGTGTGCGCCGAGACCGCCTGCGCCTTCAACGTCCCCATTGCCAACGTCCACCTCTACGACGAGAAGCGCGACGCGCTCTATCCGGCGGGCAGTTATGGCATCCTTCCCGATCAGCTCCACAAGATGCAGCCTCTGCCCCGCGCCGTGTACGACGCCTACGCTCAGCAGCTCGGCCCGGTGATCGTTTTTCCCGACGCGCGCGCCGTCCCCGATCTCCCTGACCCGGAGTGGCGCGCGGCGGCGGACCTCCGCCTGCTCGCCATCGGGGGTATGTGGCGGGAAGGTCAGTTGGTCGGCAGCCTCAGCATCGCCACCCAGGAAACCCGCCGCTTCACCGACGACGAACTGACGCTGCTGCGCGGGCTGGCGGATCAGGCGGCGCTGGCGATTTCCAATGCGCTCCAGCACGAGCGCATGGAGCGGCGCTTGCAGGAAAGCGAGGCGCTGGCCGCCATCACGCAGGCGCTGAACGAGACCCTCGACCTCGAGCGCATCCTGCACATGATTGTGGAAGCGGCGCAGAAAATCATCCCGCAGGTGCAGCGCGCCGTGATCCACCTGCTGGACGAAGAGAAACAGGCGCTCCGGCCGGCTGCCGTCGTCGGACAGATCGAGCAGCTCGGGCGGCCCGATTTCAGTATGCGTCCCGGCGAAGGCATCGCCGGGCAGGTGATCGCCGACGGCGTGGTCATCAACGTGAGTGACATCCGGACCGAGCCGCGCTACCTGCGGCTGGGCCGCGCCACCCACCTGCGGTCGCTGCTGGTCGCCCCCGTGCAGAGCGGCGACCGCCGCCTGGGCACCATCAGCGTGCAGAGCGCGGCGCCCAACGCGTTCTCCTCCGACGACGAGCGCCTGCTCGCCATGCTCGGCGTGCACGCCGGCCTCGCCATCGAAAATGCGCGCCTATACGAGGACTTGGAAAAAGCACTGCAATACGAGAAAGCCGCGCGCGCCCGACTGGTGCAGAGCGAAAAGCTCGCGGCCATGGGCCGGCTGGTCGCCTCCGTGGCGCACGAGCTGAACAACCCTCTGCAGGCCATCCAGAACGCGCTCTATCTGGTCAAGCAAGACAGCCAGCTCGACCCGCAGGCGCGCGAAGACTTGCAGGTGGCGCTGATCGAGGCCGACCGCATGTCCGACCTCATCAGCCGCCTGCGCGAGACCTACCGCCCCGCGCAGGCCGAGCAGTTCAAGCCCGAGTCGCTCAACGCGATCGTGGAGGAAGTCCAGAAACTCATCAGCACGCACCTGCGGCACGGCGGCGTCACTTTCACCTTTGAGCCGGACCCCCAGATCCAGCCCATGCCCGGCATCCACGACCAGCTCAAGCAGGTGATCCTCAATTTGAGCCTGAACGCCGTGGAAGCCATGCCCTCCGGCGGCCAACTGACCATCCGCACGCGCTACGTGGAGGAAGTCGGCCACATGTTGGTGAAGTTCACCGACACCGGGGCCGGCATTGATCCCGCCGACCTGCCCAACATCTTCGATCCCTTCTTCACGACCAAAGAGAGCGGGACCGGCCTCGGGCTGGCCATCACCTACGACATCGTCCAGCGCCACGGCGGCCGGATTGACGTGGAGAGCCAGGTGGGCCAGGGGACCACCTTTCTGGTGTGGCTGCCAGTTGACAAGGTTCCGGTCACAGTCCAAAATTCACCTGCTCCCAGCCAGTCGTGAGCATCGCCATGTCGAACTCCGGACACATTCTCATCATTGACGACGAAGCCAGCCTGCGCCACACGTTCACGCGCATCCTGAAACAGGCCGGCTACGAGGTGACCACTGCCGCCGACGGCCCGGAAGCGCTCGAGCGGCTGGCCTCCTCGCCCACGTGCAACCTGGCGTATCTGGACATCCACCTGCCCGGTATGAACGGCCTGCAGGTGCTCAAGGAAGTCCACCGGCTGTACCCGACCGTGCCCGTCATCCTGTTCACCGCGCACGCCTCCGTCGAGTCCGCGGTGGAAGCCGTGCGGCTGGGCGCGATTGATTACCTGCTCAAGCCCGTGGACCCGGACACGCTCCTCGCCCGCACGCGGGTGGTGCTGGCGGAACAGGTCGTCGAGCGGCGGCGGCGCGAAATCCAGGAACAGGTCGAAGCGCTGCAGGTGGAGCTCAAGCAGCTGGAGCGCAACCTGGCCCCGCCGCCCGCGCCCACCCCGCCCTCGGGCGGTGACCGCTTCCTGAAACGCGGCGGGTTGATCCTCGACCTGCAATCGCGGCGGGCTACCCTTGGCGAGCGCGTGCTCGCGCTGCCACCCGCCGCCTTCGACTATCTGGTGGTCCTCATCCGCCACGCCCCGGACGTGGTGCAGTACCAAACCCTGGTCGCCGAGGCCCAGGGCTACCAGACCGACCGCCGCGAGGCGCAGGAACTGGCGAAATGGCACATCCACGAGCTGCGCGAAGCGCTGGAGCCAGATCCGCGTGAGCCCCAGCACGTCCTCAACGTGCGCGGCGTTGGCTATCGTTTAGTCGTGGATTGATTTCCCCGGTTTTCCAACCCAACGCTAACGTACCCCCACTCACTCCCAACCGTTCCCTCCGCAATCCAACCCCTAATATCAGATGGTTTGCGCCATAATTGGAGCGTGTTAAACCCGCCTCTCTCCGAACACACCGCTCCGGCCCGCATTGTGATCGTGGACGATCACCCTCACACCGCCTCCATGCTCGCGCGGGCGCTGGGGCAATTCAAAACCCCGGTCGAGATTCTCACCGCCCGCGGGGGCCAGGAGGCGCTGGAAGTGATCGGCCAGCGCGCGCCAGATGTGCTCATCACCGATTTCATGATGCCCGACATGAACGGGCTGGATTTGATCGAGAAATTACAGGGGGGCCGCGAGCCGGCGCTCACGATTTTGGTCACGGCCTACGACACGCCCGGGCTGGCCGCGGCGGCCCGCCGCCTGCGCGTCAACGAATACCTGATCAAGCCCGTGCAGCCAGAGACCATTCGCACGCTGGTCGGCGAAGCGCTGGAACGCCTGGCCGCGCCCAGGCCCTCCTTCGCGCAAGTCCCCCCGGCCTCGCATTTCAAAATCCTCGTCGCCGACGATTACCCGGACAACATCCGGCTCCTCGCCCGCCATTTCGAAGGGGAAGGCTATATCTTCATCACCGCGGCCGACGGCGAGGAGACGCTCCAGCGCTTGCGCGCCGACCAGCCTGATCTGGTGCTGCTCGACGTCAATATGCCCAAGAAAAACGGGTTCGAGGTGCTGGCCGAAATGCGCGGCGACCCCGAGCTGGCGCACATCCCCGTCATCATGCTCACCGCCGCCCGCGCCTCGCCCCGCGATATCCGCGAGGGCCTGAGCCTGGGCGCGGACGATTACATCACCAAGCCGTTCGACTGGCGCGAACTGGCCGCGCGCGTGCACGCCAAGTTGCGCGTCAAGCACGCGGAAGACATGCTGCGCCGCCGCAACCGCGAGTTGAGTCTCCTGCCCGCCATCGGCCAGGATTTGAGCGCGCGCCTCGACGTGGAAGAGATTGCCGGCGTAGTGCTCCAACGCGCCGTGGAAGCGCTGAGCGCCACCAACGGCCATCTCGTCGTGTTTCAGGCCGACGGCACTCCCTTCCAGAAACTGCACGCCCCGCTCGATTTCTCGCCGTGGACGTGGGAAGAAGCGCAAAAGCGGCTGGCCTCCGAAGGGCTGATCGCGCACGTGGCCGCTTCCGGGCAGAGCGCGTTAATGGAGGACACGGAGCAGGATGCACGTTGGCTGAAGACGCCGCGCCCGTGGGCCCGGTCGGCGGTCGCGGTGCCGCTGCTCAGCCGCCGCGGCGTCATCGGCGTGCTGGTGCTCTATCATGCCCGGCCAGCCCATTTCACCGTCGAGCAACTGGCGCTGCTGCAGGCCATCGCCAGCCAGGCCGCTATGGCCATCGAAAACGCCCAGCTCTACGCCGTGGAGCGCCGGCGGGTGACTGAACTGGTGGCGCTCAATCAGATCGCGCGCGAGATTGGCGCCTGCATGCAGGCCGACGATTTATTCGAGGCCGTTCCGCAGCTCATCAGCACCGCGCTGGGTTATCCCGTCGTGTCGCTATGGCTGATCGGCGAAGGCAAGCTCACGCTCCGTTGCCTGGCGGGCCAGGAAGCCCCGCAGCGGCTGTCGTTGCTGGAAATCGCTCCTCGACAAGTGGCGGCCACCGGCCAACCGGCCATGTTCTCCGGCACGGTTGAAGAGCGTACTAACCCGCGCTCCGACCCCGGTGCGCCACCCGTCCAATCGGCGGTCGCCGTGCCGCTCATGTGGGGTGCGGCGGTCAACGGCGTGCTGGCGGTTCACAGCGCGAATCCCCACGCCTTTCAGGAGAGCGATCGGGTGGTGCTGGAAAACCTGGCCGCGCAGATGGCCACGGCGCTGGAGCGCATCCGGTTGTTCAAGTCGGCAGAGCAGGAAGAGCGCCGCCTGGCCGCCGTCTTGCATGGCGCGGCCGATGCGATCCTGGTGCTGGATGTCGGGGGCCGATTGGAACTGTTGAATGTGGCCGGGGCGCGGTTGTTCACCGATGTGGCGACGCGGCTGGAACAGCCGCTCCCCGCCGGTCACGGGTATGACGACCTGATTCGCTTGCTCGACCAGGCGCGCCTTTCGGGGACTCCGGCGCAGGGCGAGATCGCCTGGCCGGACCGGCGCACCTTCGTCGCGCTGATCACGCCTATCGAGGACGTCGGGCAGGTGGCCGTCCTGCACGACATTACGCACTTCAAAGAACTGGATCGCGTGAAGAGCGAGTTCATCGCCACCGCCTCGCACGATCTCAAGAACCCGATCACTTCCGTTCTCGGCTATTCCGAGATGCTGGCGCTGGTGGGCCCGTTGAACGAGACGCAGGCGGATTTTGCGGGGCGCATTCGCCGCGCCGCGAAGCAGATGCACGAGTTGGTCCTGGATCTGCTCGACCTGGCGCGGGTGGACCTCGGCGTGGATCTCCAGCGAGAACCGTGCGACGTGTTCGCCTTGTTGACCAGCGTGGTGGAGGAATTCCGCCCGCAGGCGGAAGCCAAAGGCCACACGCTCACCCTGCGCCGCGAGGGGATGGGCGGCGCGCTCGAAGCGACCGCCGACGACTCGCGCCTGCGGCAGGTGGCGCGCAACCTGATCGGCAACGCCGTCAAATACACGCCCTCCGGCGGTCAGGTCGCTGTGACGGCGGAGGCGCGCGGCAACACCGTGCAGGTGACAGTTCAAGACACCGGAATTGGCATTCCCCCGGCCGACCTGCCCCACATCTTTGACCGGTTCTATCGCGTGCAGACCGACGCGACCCGAGATATCGAAGGCAACGGGCTGGGGCTGGCCATCGTGAAAGCCATCGTGGAACAGCATGGCGGGCAGGTGTGCGTGGACAGCGCCATCGGGCAGGGGAGCCGCTTCGTGTTCACCCTGCCGCTGGCGTCCGTGCCCGCCCTGGCCGCGAGCCAGCCCGCGCCAGCCGGTTAAGAATCAGCTTCACTTTACGAGGATATGGCATGACCACTCTTAGCCCCTCCCCCACCGTGGAAGCCAGCCGGGCACGCAACGCCGCCCGGAACGCGCTGGTTTCACTCGGCGCCTACGTTCTGGCGGTGCCCTTTTTCCTTTATCACGCTAATCGCATGGGCGCCTGGCAGATATGGGTGCTGGGGGGCATGGCCGTCTGGCTGGGCATCTTCCAGGTCGTGGGAATGGTGCTGGCTCGGAAAGGGCGCGTCGCGCCGGGCATCTGGTTGAACACCCTCGCCTTCGCCGCCGCCATCATTGCCACGTCTGCCCTGTTCAGCGGCCTCGGCATCGTGCTGGGGATCGTGTATGTGCTCTCCACTGTAGCGAACGTGGCGCAGGCCCTTCCGCCCAGGCAGGCAAGCCGAGTGATTTTGACCAGCCTCATCGGAGGATTGGTCACGACGCTGCTGGACATCCTCGGGCTGGCCGGGCGGTTATCGGTTCCGGCCCTTCAGACGTTTGTCCCGATTGTGGCCGGACTGGCGACTTTGATCCTGGGCCTCTTCGTGGTGCGCGAGTTCAACCACTATTCCCTGCGCACCAAGCTCGTCATCGGGTTCGTGGGCGTTGCCGTGATCTCCGTGGGCGCCGTCGCCCTGATCACCGACCGGATGATGCGCGCCGGGTTGACGAACGAGGCGGGCGCAAACTTGAAAGGTCTAGCCAACTCTCAATCGCTGACGATTGGGGACCTGCTGTCCAAGCACATCGACTCGCTGGACGCGCTCAGCCTGAACCACGCCATCCGCGATGCCGCGGAAGCGTCGAACGCCGCCTACCCCGCCGACCCGGCGGTGATCCAGGTCCATCTCGAACAACTGGATCAGCAATGGCGCGCGGCTGACGCCATCGGCGACGATGCGGACCCCCTGGTTCAATCGGTTTTGGAGAACGAAGTCGCGGAGGAACTGAGGGAGTACACCGGTAAATTCACGGATCACGTGGAAGTGTTCGTGACCGACAAGTATGGCGCGAACGTCGGAGCCACCAATCGCACCTCCGACTATTACCAGGCCGACGAAAAGTGGTGGCAGGGTGCCTACAACGCTGGGCAGGGAGGCGTCTACATTGGCCAGCCGGAGTATGACGAGAGCAGCGCGACGTATGCGGTCAACGTCGCCATTCCGGTACAAGCGCATGGGACCCCGGAAGTGATCGGGGTTCTGCGCACCACGATTCGCGAGGCGGCGCTGTCGGCGGCGTTGCTCTCGTCGCACTTTGGCCAGAAAACGGACGCTTACCTGCTTTTCCCGGATGGCACGCTGCTCAACCCTAAAGGTTCAGCCGTGTCTGTGGACCCCGCCTTCCTGGAACAACTGAAAGCCTCGGCTGACAAGACCTACACCCAGCTCATCTGGGAGGATGCGCCCAAGCTGGTTAGCCAAGCGCCCGTCACCTCCCCCGACCGAAAGACGGGCCGGGCCGTCTCCCAATTAGGGTGGTCTCTCGTGGTCGCTCGCGACCCCGCCGAAGCATTGCAATCTGTGACCGTTGCTGTGCGCACCACGCTGCTCGTCAGCCTCGGCGTAATGTTGCTGGCAGGGTTGGTGGCTTTGGTCGCGGCGCGCTTCCTCGCTGGCCCCATCACTCGACTCACGAGCGTCGCCGAAAAAGTGCGGGCGGGCAATTTGACCGCGCAGGCCCACGTGGAGAGCAACGACGAGGTCGGCACACTGGCCGCCACGTTCAACAGCATGACCGCTCAACTACGAGAAACTCTCGAAGGCCTCGAGCAGCGCGTCGCCGACCGGACGCGCGCCCTCGCCGCCAGCGCGGAGGTCAGCCGCCGCCTGTCCACCCTCCTCGACCAGAAGCAACTGGTGATTGAAGTGGTGGAGCAGGTGAAGAACGCCTTCCACTATTACCATGCCCACATCTACCTGTTCGACGACACGCGCGAATATCTGGTGATGGTCGGCGGCACGGGCGAAGCCGGGCAGGCCATGCTGGCGCGCGGCCACCGCATCCCGAAGGGGCATGGTCTGGTGGGCCGGGCGGCCGAGACCAACACCGTGGTGCTGGTGCCAGATACGTCGCAAGACCCCGGCTGGCTGGCCAACCCGCTATTGCCGGAAACCAAAGCCGAAGCGGCGATCCCTATTACCGTGGGTGAGCGCGTGCTGGGCGTGCTGGACGTGCAGCACAACGTCATCGGCGGACTGAAGCAGGAGGATGCCGACCTGCTCCAGTCCATCGCCAACCAGGTCGCCGTCGCCCTGCAAAACTCCCGCTCCTATATCCAGGCCCAGCGGCAGGCCGACCGCGAGGCGCTCGTCAACACCATCGGCCAGAAGATTCAGAGCGCCGCCACCGTGGATGACGCCCTTCAGGTCGCGATCCGCGAACTGGGACGCGCGCTCGGCGCTCAGCGCACCAGAGTGCGATTGAGCACGGCCAGGCCGATGAACGACCCCGAATGAATTTGCGCTGACGCTAGCCACTTTGGAGGGTCCCATGTCTAAACTCCTTCGCTATTTCTTCCTGACAAGTCTGATGGCTTTTACTATGGTGGCGGCTCTGCTAGCGGTATTCTATCGCCGGACGGTGCTCGACAATCTCGTTCAACTCGAGGAAGCTAACAATGTTGCGTTAGCCCAGGTCTTTGCGAATTCGGTGTGGCCGCAGTTTGCTCCGTTTGTGACCTCGGCCTCGGCGCTGAGCGATGATGAACTGCGAACTCATCCTGAAACAGCCCGACTCCGTGAAGCGATCTTGGCGCAGATGAGCGGTCTTTCCGTGGTCAAAGTCAAGATCTACGACCTGAATGGGCGAACCGTGTTCTCGACGGAAGCCGCGCAGATCGGCCAAGACAAGAGTGCGAATGCGGGCTTTCTGGCAGCGCGCTCTGGGCAGGCCGCGAGCGAACTGACTCACCGTGATCAGTTTAGCGCCTTTGAAGGCACCCTCCAGGATCGTGACGTTTTCTCAAGCTACATTCCCCTCCGGCGTGGTGGCCCGGCAGAACCAATCGAAGGCGTCTTTGAGATTTACACAGATGTGACACCCCTCTTGGATCAGATCGGACGCGCTCAAATCCAAGTTGTGGTGGGTGTCACGCTCACTTTGGGTTTACTGTATGTCCTGCTCCTCTTAGTCGTCAGGCACTTCGACAAGATCGTTCAGCGTCAACACACCGAGCAAAAGCAGTTGGAGGCTGCCCTGGAACAGCGTGTGGTTGAGCGCACGCGCGCCCTCGCCGCCAGTGCGGAGGTCAGCCGCCGCCTGTCCACCATCCTCGTCCAGAAGCAATTGATCGCCGAAGTGGTGGAGGAGGTGAAGAACGCCTTCAACTACTACCACGCCCACATCTATCTTTTTGACGAGCAGAGCGAGTATCTGGTGATGGC
>Ga0184633_10000633_pt1 | contig 13192 bp, 15 predicted proteins | sample PLM31_170_b1_FD_133156 | JGI IMG/M metagenome (GOLD analysis project Ga0184633, IMG submission 133156) | Groundwater sediment microbial communities from an aquifer in East River, Colorado, USA - PLM3-1_170_b1 | ecosystem: Environmental > Terrestrial > Soil > Riparian zone | place: USA: East...
AACTCCGACTTCACGCAGGCGGGTTGCAGCCTGCGATCCGAACTGAGACCGGCTTTTTAGGATTGGCTCCGCCTCGCGGCTTCGCGACCCATTGTACCGGCCATTGTAGCGTGTGTGTAGCCCAGGACATAAAGGCCATGCTGACTTGACGTCATCCCCACCTTCCTCCGGTTTGATACCGGCAGTCCCGCGTGACACATGTAACACGCGGCAAGGGTTGCGCTCGTTACCGGACTTAACCGGACACCTCACGGCACGAGCTGACGACAGCCATGCAGCACCTGTGCACGCTCCCCGAAGGGTCGGTCACCTTTCGGATCCCTACTACGTGCATGTCAAGCCCTGGTAAGGTTCTTCGCGTAGCCTCGAATTGAACCACACGCTCCGCTGCTTGTGCAGGCCCCCGTCAATTCCTTTGAGTTTTAACCTTGCGGTCGTAGTCCCCAGGCGGCAGACTTATCGCGTTGGCTGCGGCACGGATGGGGTTTAAGCCACCCACACCAAGTCTGCATCGTTTACAGCTAGGACTACCGGGGTTTCTAATCCCGTTCGCTCCCCTAGCTTTCGCGTCTGAGCGTCAGGGGCAGTCCAGGAGGCCGCTTTCGCCACAGGTGTTCCTCCGGATATCTACGCATTTCACCGCTACACCCGGAATTCCACCTCCCTCTACTGCCCTCAAGCCCGGTAGTGTCGAACGGCCCCTCCCAGTTGAGCCAGGAGATTTCACGTCCGACTGACCGGGCCGCCTACACGCGCTTTACGCCCAGTAAATCCGGATAACGCTCGCCTCCTACGTTTTACCGCGGCTGCTGGCACGTAGTTAGCCGAGACTTATTCCGGGGGTACTGTCCTTCCTCATCCCCCCGAAAAGCGCTTTACAACCCGAAGGCCTTCATCGCGCACGCGGCGTTGCTGCATCAGGCTTTCGCCCATTGTGCAAGATTCCCTACTGCTGCCACCCGTAGGTGTCTGGCCCGTGTTTCAGTGCCAGTGTGGGGGACCACCCTCTCAGGCCCCCTACCCGTCGTCGCCTTGGTAGGCCGTTACCCCACCAACTAGCTGATGGGCCGCAGGCCCCTCCCAGAGCGTCCCGCTTACGCGGAACTTTCCTCCGAGGGCCTCTAACCCCTCGGAACGTACGGGGTATTAGCCCCGCTTTCGCGGGGTTATCCCCCTCTCCGGGGCAGGTCGCCTACGTGTTACTCACCCATTCGCCACTAGGACCAGTCCCGTATTGCTACAAGACTGACCTCGTTCGACTTGCATGTATTAGGCACGCCGCCAGCGTTCATCCTGAGCCAGGATCAAACTCTCCGTAAGACTTACCTACGTCCGAAGACGTAGATGGGTCTGGATTGACTGGACTGCGAGCTCGCAGGGCTCCCTGTCACTCTTCAGTTGTTAAGGTTCCGGCGCCACGGCAGGCGATCCTAGTCACCCCGCGCCACAGCATGTCAAGACGAAGACGCGCACTCGCCGGTGGCCCTCCTGCGGCCATCGGCCAAGCTTCAGACCAGCCGGGTCAACTGCCCTTACTCAGGGAGACCCTGGTCTCTGACGCCCCTGTCGTCGTGCGTTGTCTGGGGTCTTTCCCCGGAGGGACGAGACCGAGCGTTTCGTCAGGCTGAGTATAACAGGCCTAGACCGGATGTCAAGGCAGCCCGGTTCCACCGGAGCTCTTCACTCGCACCCCTCGACCAACTCTCCGCCGGCCTCCTTCACGGTCCAGGTGGCACACTCCATGACGTCGACGCCAAAGGTGGTGCCAAACTCGTCGTGACTGCAGTCCGCCACCCACAGGTCATACGGTCCGACCGGGAGTTCGAACGTCTGGCTCGAGCCGGGAGGCAACGAAGTGGACACTTCGTCCGTCGAGTATCCTATCCCAGTCCGCGAAAGGTAGACCGTACAGATTTCCAGAGCCGAGTCGTTGACCAGTACGACTTTGACGCTCTCCCCCACCCGGCTTTCTTCGATCACCCAGTCGTAATCGGCCTCGAGCCTGACCTCCTGACGCAAATCGACGGTTCGATAGCTGCAGTCCTGGGCATGCAGGTTGTACGTATCCACCGGGGTCGCGTAGAAATCGTAGGCCGAGCCGAAGGTAATCGGGCCGCCGGCCGTCTCCACCGAGTACCAGATGTCGCTGCCGGCGCTCGCGTGAAAACTGGCGGCGACGATGACGTAGCAAACGGATGAGTCGCTGCGGTTAATCAGCCTCAGGAGAACCATCGCTGGAGGAACCGTTGCATGACCCGGCGTGCTGGCGAGCTGCCCGAGAGGACTCGCCAGAGGCGTCTCCGGCAGGGCCCCCTCGACGCTCGGTGTCGGGCTGTTAACACTTGTCGACCCGCGGCAGGCCATCCCCAAGCTCAGCGCTGCCGCGGCGGCCGCCAGCCATCGAAGACTCGGGGCCAAAGTCAATGCGCGGGCGAGGTCCACATCGGGTCCCTCGGCGAGGTTGTTACCGGCACTCATGAGGAGCTTCCCCGCTGGGTCATGGCGACCGCCGCGGCGGTGCGCGGCGCGGCTACACTTCGCGCCGGCCCTCCAGCGCCTGCGTTAGGGTGCTGGCGTCGGCGTACTCCAGATCCCCACCCGAAGGCAGCCCCCGCGCCAAACGCGTGACTTTCAACGCGTAGGATTCCAGGCGGCGGCGCAAGAAGAGCGCCGTCGCCTCGCCCTCCAGCGTCGGGTTGGTCGCAAGAATCACTTCTTCGACGCCCCCCTGCTCCACCCGAGCCACCAACTCCTCGATCCGGAGGTCCTCCGGCCCGATCCCTTCCACCGGGGAGAGCGCACCGTGCAGCACGTGGTAGCGGCCGCGGTAGGCGTGCGAGCGCTCAACGGCGACGACGTCGAGCGCCGCCTCCACGACGCAGATCGGTCCTGCCCGACGACTCTCATCGCGGCAGATAGCGCACGGATCCATCCCGCGCTCAGTGATGTTGAAGCAAACGGAGCACAGAGATGTGCCGCTGTGCATCTCGAGCAGGGCCTGCGCCAACTCGGCGCTCTCCGCTTCGGAAGCCTTGAGCAAGTAGTAGGTCAGGCGTGAAGCGGTTTTGGGGCCGATCCCCGGGAGGCGGGAGAATGCATCGATCAGACGGCCGACCGGGCGCGGAAGGTAGGCGGTCACTTGCCGCGCACGAGTCCCGCCAAGGGGCCGGCGATCGGCCCGAGTCTCCTGGCGGCCATCAACTGCGAGTCGTGGATGGCCTGGTTGATGGCGAGCAACAGCAGGTTCTGGATCTGTTCAACTTCCCCCTTCTCGACCAAGGCCGGGGCGATCGAAACCTGCTTGCACTCCTGGGTCCCGCTCATCACAACCCGCACGGCGCCTCGCCCGGCACTGGCCTCGACGGTCTCGTCCGCCAGGGCTTGTTTTGTCGCCTCGAGCTTCTTCTGGATATCCCGCAGCTGTCCAAGCATATCTTCCACACCAACACCGCCTTGGCTGATATCTATCGCCGCGGGCCGGACGTCAGGCGTTGACTTGCCCTGTCGGGCCCGGGGCCGGGCTGACCGCCACGACGTGCCCGCCGAGCTCCCGCACCGCCGTGGCGACCATGCCATCGTCTTCCATCGTTTGGGTCGGCGTAGGTTCGTCGCCTCCGGCGTCCTGCCCCAAGAGGACGCAGCGCACTTCCAGCGGCAGGCCGAGCACTTGCTCGATCGCCCGCCGGGCATGTGTCAGGCTGTGGCCCTTCTCCATCTTCTCGCGCAGGATCTCTGTTGGGAAACCAATGACCACTCGGCCATCGCGAACACCGAGGAGCTTCCCCGAACGCAACAAAGCCTGTGTCCGCGAGTCCAATCGAAAGGCGTCCTCCAGGATCGCATCCCAGTTGTCGGCCACGGTCTTCGTCGTGACCGCGCCCGCCGGGGGAGACGGGGGAGCCGCGGCAGGCGTGGGTGGAACGCCGGCGGGGCGAGCCTCGGCTTTGCTCTCGGGTTGAATCGCCGGCGCCGGAGGCGGTTGTTGACGCCGATTGGACGGCGTCGGCGTGGCCGCCGGAGTGCTTCCACCGGATTGGGTCGTATCCATCAATGCCAACTCCAGCCCCAACGCCGGCTGCCAACTCTGACGGGCTTCGCCCGCGGCGCGTCCGAAAGCGCGCAACCCGGTCAGCAGCGTGTCGAGAGGAATACTGGCGGCCAGACGAACCATCTCCGATCGGACTTCGATCGGCGCGTCGACCAAGTCCTCCTGACTCATGTGGATGAGCAGGAGGTCGCGCAGGTAGTCCACCACCTGGCGCGCCAGCTGGCGCGCCTCGGCCCCGGAGTCGAGGCTCGACTGGATCGCCGCCAAACCCGGCCCGACGTCGCCGGCAGCGATGGATTCCACCAGGGCCGTCACCGATTCGCTGCCGGCCGTACCCAGTACGTCGCGTGTCCGACCGGCCGTCACCTCCTCACCGGTGGACGAGAGTTGATCGAGCAACGAAACGGCGTCGCGCATGCTTCCCGTGGCGGCGCGGGCGATCAACGCCAGGGCCTCCGGCTCGGCCGGCACGCCTTCGGCGGCGCACTGCTGCTGGAGGTAGGCGGCGATTTCTGCGGCGGGCACCCTTCGAAACTCATGCCGCTGGCAGCGCGACAGGACCGTCGCCGGAATCTTGTGAACCTCTGTCGTCGCCAGGATGAACACGGCATGGGGGGGCGGCTCTTCCAGGGTCTTGAGCAGCGCATTGAAGGCCGCCGTGGACAGCATGTGGACTTCGTCGATGAGGTAGACCTTGCAGCGGCCCTGATTCGGGCGAAAGTTGATCTTGTCCCGCAAATCTCGCACGTCCTCGACGCTGGTGTTCGAGGCGGCGTCGATCTCGATCAGATCGAGGAAGCGGCCCTCGTTGAGCGCCAGGCAGTGGGCGCAGGCATTACACGGCCGCTTCCCCGGATCCTCGTCCTGGCAGTTGAGCGCTTTGGCCAGCAAGCGGGCGGTGGTCGTCTTCCCGGTGCCGCGCGGGCCGGCGAAAAGGTAGGCGTGCACCGTTCGACCCCCGCGCACGGCGTTGCGCAGCGTGCGAACGATGGGTTCCTGACCGACGACCTGCTCCCAGCCTCGAGGCCGCCAGCGTAAGTAGAGAGCCTGGGACATGTGCGAACGATCCTTATCGAGGTAGTCTATCAGACGACCCGCGCCCGCGCAACGCGGTCACCGGCACACGCTTCCGGATGAAGAACCTCGATCATCGCTGTCCGTTGCCTTGATAGAAGTCCGGCTGCCTTCCCCGTCAGACCCTCGGTCGCGCTCGATGCGCCTGACCTCCTGGTCGACGTCGATCTGCGATCGCGCCCAGCGTGGCCTAGGCACGCTCAAGTTGAAGAGGACGATTCGCCGATTGAGGACCGCCGCCTTGTCGGCAAAACGGGCAACGGCCTCGGCCCGTTTCGGATCGTCACCGGGAATCGCGGCCAGCATAGCGCGAGCGAGGTCGACGGCCTGAGCGATCTCCTGTCCGGCCTCGATCCAGGCCGGTGCCAGGCTCGCGTTCTTAAGCATGCGGAAGGCCATCCGCCACTCCGGCCTACCCAAGGGGTCATCGTCCAGCCGCAGAGGGGCGCCCCGCCCGGGTAGCCTATCGAACTCCCCGGCATCCATCGCCGCCTTGATGCGGGCCTCGGCCAATGACTCGATGCCCTGCGGCACGCTAAGCGCGGTTGCGTGTTGCATCACTCCGAAACCTGGTCGACCAATTCGGAGGAGAAGCGCGCAAAGGCTTGGGAGGGAGATCGGCCATTCCCTTCCACCGGCACGACGCGCACGAGCATCCCCTGTGCCAGCCAAGCCTGCCCGATCGCCTGCGCTGCCGCCACTGCTTCTCCATCTTCCTTTCCAACCAGCAGTTGGACCGGCAACGGGCCCGGCGCCGCGAAGGTCTCGGGATAGGTGTCCACCGACATCGCCGTTACTCCGCTGACGGCTTGCGGATACTTGAGGGCATAGTCCAGCGCGAAGGCGCCGCCGTCGCCGAACCCGGTGAAGACGAACCGATTCTGGAACGTGTTGGTGCGGTAGAGCTCGGTCAGGATCGCTGCCAGGTCGCGCTCCGCTTGCAACGGATCTGCCAAACCCCCCTCGCCGCCCAAGGCGGGGCAAAGCAACGCGTAGCCACGATCATTGGCGAATACCTGGAAGAGGTCGATGCAATCAAGAGGGCTGTGTTTCTCCCCCAACAGCGCGATGAAGAGGGGTGCCGGACCCGGCCCCGCCTTCTCGGGTAAATAGAAGTAGTACTCGACCGGGTCCGTGAAATGGTAATCGCGGAAGGCGGCGCCTCGGCAGGCCGACAGAAGAAGCAGAAAGCCCGGTAGGAGAAGGAATCGGATACGCATGGTTCAACCTTGTGGGATGGTGAAGGTCGACTGCACCGCCCCGTTTCCATCGCGCAGCGAGATCGTCTTCCCGGAGCTCCACAAAGGACGATCCAGGCCCCAGAACAAATCGATCACCGTGTCGGATCCGGCGCGGGTATGGATGCTGACGGCTCCCTTGTGCAGGGTGAACTCGGGGAAGAGGTAGACCGCGCCTTGCCCGTCGTCGAGCGTCCAGCCCGCCATCGCCGCTACACCGCCGGAGTTGATGAGCTGCACGGCTTCCTGGGCCAGATCCCCGACCCCGGCAACCCCCACGATCACGACATGCGGCGCTTCGGCTTCCGCCGGGCGCGTCGGCGACGACTGTGCCTGGGGGGCAGGTGTATCCGTCGGCGCTTCCGGACCGCCGGGGGTCGGGACGAGCAGGACCTGCCCGACATCCAGCACGCTGCTCTCGGTCAGGTCGTTGAGCTCCATCAGATCGGCGGGCGAAACCCCGAGCTGCAATGCGATGGCAAAGAGCGTGTCATTCGGTTGGACCCGGTAAACGGACGGCGTCGGCGTCGGGACCAGCGTTTCCGTAGCAGTGGGGATCGCGTTGGCCAATAGCGCTGCGGCGTCGATCGTGGAGGTTGGTAGGGACGTCGGGGCAGGGCTGCGACGGTCCCAAATCGAAAGAACGGCTAGGACCGTAACCAACGAGACCAGAATATTCAATCCTAGGAAAAGGAAGAAGGCGTTGTTCCCACTCCGGCGCACGCTGCCCATGACGAGGCATGATAGCATACGTCGCAGCCGGCTGCCGCCGGCTGCGAGTGGTCGGTGGCCAGTGGCCGGTGGTCAGCGAGGATGCTTCATCACGGGTGGCAAGCGAGAGGAGCAGGCCCGCATGGCAATAGTTGAAGGAATCCACCGTGCCGTGGTTGTACTCACCCCGATGCCGCGCCCGAGAGTGAATCATCCGCGCGAAATCTCAATCCCCACGCGAGAGGTGGCAGCGGCGCGATGAATTGCGCCTCTGACCACCGACCACTGACCACTGGCCACTGAACTCCTGATGCCCTACCTCATCGATGGACACAACCTGATCGGAAAGATGGCGGGGATTTCCCTCGAAGATCCCGATGACGAGGCGAAGCTCGTGCACGTCCTGCGCGCTTATTTTGCCCGCGGGGCGATGAAGGCGACCGTGTACTTCGACCGCGGCTTGCCCGGTCGTCAAGATACCCCCACCGTGGCCGGGGTGACCGCGCATTTCATCACCCCGCCTGCGACCGCGGATGCCGCGATCGGAGGACATTTGGTCCGGCTGGGCCGGCAGGCCCGAAACTGGACGGTGGTTTCTTCCGACGCGGCAGTGGCGCAAGCCGCCCGCCGATCCGGCGCTCGCGTGATCTCCAGCGAAGCGTTCGCCCGCCAACTGGCCGGCGCGTTTTCCCCGGCCTCGGTCCCCGAGAAACCGGAAGGACCAACCAGCGCGGCCGAGCTCGAAGACTGGGAGAAGCTCTTCAGGACCCCGCCTGGAGCAGATTAAGATTTCTCTAAGGTCCATCTTAGAAATTGGGGGTAGAATGAAACCAGGATAGGTCCACTTTTCGGCTTAGTGGTAGCGGACCTTTCCGGGGGACCTCCCCCATCGGTTTGTGGACCCCCCTGCACAAACGATGGGCCCCCCATGAACGAGAACCGCCGGATGTTCCCCCCACATCCGGCGGTTCGTCTTTAACCCCTCGGGCGATATCAAGAGAAAGTCGGCGGGTTCGGGTTCCAAACGAACCAGGTCAGGTATACGGCGACGCCGAGCAGAGTCGCGGCGATGTACAGCGCATAGGAAACCCGCATGAAAGGTTTGTAGTTACGGAAGCGCAGCGGTTTCGGCATCAACCCGTTGGCCCGCAAGACGACGTACACTCCGAAAACGAGTGCGCACGCACCCACCAGTGCGTGGAGTGTCGTCACGGCGTAGAAGCGCTCGCCCAACCGCTCCGGCAGCCCGGGAGCGATGAAGTCGCGGAAGGGCAGAATCATCAACCACAATACGAGAACGAGGTTGGTACCGGCCGAGGCGGTCTGGACGATCCGGTGGCTCCGGTAGTCTCCCCTTCTGGCCAGGAGGAAGCCTACCGTCAGCGCCGTCGCCACCAGCAGACTCAAGACGAGAGTCATGTCCGCGAGGAAGTTGGCGCTCGTGCCGAGGAACCCCGGCCGGTGGAACAGGTCGACCACGATTGCCCTCCGTCACCGTACGGTTTTGAATGATTAAGCCGAGAACAGGACGACCTGCCAAAGTCCCCGGTTGCGATGGAATGACTTCTTCAATCCGTGACCGGCAATCACGGCCTCCACCGCAGCCGTCGGGTGGAGAAACACCCGGAACGGCCTCCGCCTAAGCCGAAGCAAGAGATTGCTGGCTGCGAACGCCGGCCGGAGCCACCACAGATCTCTCGGGTAGACCAGCCCATACCTGCGCCGCGCCCGCCGCGCCGATTCGGCCACCAGTCCGCCCATGTTGTCATAGCAGCAAATCACGCGGTCCAAGGTGACGATGTCCGCCTCGCCAATCGAATCGGCCAGCTGGACGAAGTCACCTTGCACGGCCTGGATCCGATCCGCCACTCCCAGGCGGTCGGCCTCCTGACGAGCGACCTCCAGGTAGGCCGAGGAACCTTCGACGCTTTGTGCGTGGCTGGCTCCTGCCTTGAGCAGTGCATGCTGCAGAGCGCCGACTCCACCCCCGATATCGAGGACCGTTTGGTCTTCAACGCCTGCCTCGAGCAAGGCCTCGATCAACAGCCGAGTGGTGGGCGGCGCGCCCTTGCGGCGATAGTCGCGCTGTTGCCGCTGCACCTCCCGCCGACCAAATTCCTGCTCGATTCCAACGCATTGATCACAAGGCATTTCAGTTCTCACTAATCAGCATTCAGCTTTCAGCTCACAGCCATCAGTCCCATGGACCTTGAGCGGTGACCGCGCTTACTGCCGGCCGCCTCTGACGGCTGACACTTGCACCCCGTTCGGGCCGCGAGACCCGGCGGCCCGCCGGGGCGAGACGGCCTGCGGCAAGTGCAGGTGTAGCTGACCGCTGATTGCTCCTTCGGGTGTGGGCCCGGCAGGATTCGAACCTGCGCCCGACCGGTTATGAGCCGGCCGCTCTAACCCCTGAGCTACGGGCCCGTGATAGCAAGTGGTCAGTGGTCAGTGGTGAGTGGTCAGTTCGGAGGGAATAGAAGACCTGGTGTCGTTGGCGAGCGCCCCACTGGCCACTGACCACTGACCACTTCCCAGAGCGGGCGACGGGATTCGAACCCGCGGATGACAGCTTGGAAGGCTGTTGCCTTACCACTTGGCCACGCCCGCGCAAGGCGATTGTACTCCGCCTCCGCCGACGGACCGTCTCAGAAGAGAGGGACGGCCAAGTCGTCGCGCGCTCCGGAGCCGCCGTTGGCCACCAGCCAGCCAGAGCCCTCCAGGCGGAGTCGTTCCCCGATTTCGAAATTGCCGGGGAGATCTCGCTCTCGCCCGACGACGACGCGCCGGCCGTCGCGCACGCGCTTCACCAGAGTCTCGCGGTCAAACAGCAGCGTGTCGCTCCAGATGGCGCCGCGGCGTTCGAAGCCGCGCGCTTGCGCCAACCGAACCCCGCCGTCCTGATAGCGCGCCGAAGTCAGCACCACATCGACCTTCTTCAGGCGGCGGTCAATGCGCGCCTTTCTCACCGTAGCTTCTCCAGGAGACGGGGTTATATTAGAGAGTCGGGGTGGGCGGACTTGAACCGCCGACCCCCGCGTCCCAAACGCGGTGCGCTACCAACTGCGCTACACCCCGATCTACCGAGTATACGGTCCGCCCGGATGGCGGTCAAGGAGTCAGGGATGCAACAGGTTGTGGACCTCGTCGTCGACGGCGGGATTGGACAGATCACAATCCACCGTCCGGCGGCGCGCAATGCTCTCACCTGGCGTGCGATGGAAGCTTTCGGCGCCAGCGTCGAGCAGGCTCATCAAGTCTCCAATCTGCGGGCGTTGATCGTCTGCGGCGAAGGAGGTTCCTTTTGCGCCGGCGGCGACCTCTTCGAGCTCGACGGCTATCCGACCCGACTGGACGGGGTTCGGCTGTCGTCGGTGATGGCGGAGGCGCTCGACCGTTTGGAGGCTCTCCCGGTACCGACGATCGCCGCCATCGAGGGGCCGGCGCTGGGTGGCGGCGCCGAGATTGCTTTGGCTTGCGACGTTCGGGTCATGGCCGACGGAGCCGCGCTGGGCATGATGCAAGTTCGCCTTGGCATCCCTCCCGCGTGGGGCGGCGGCTTACGCCTGGTTCGGCTTGTCGGCTACGCTCGGGCGATCGAATGGCTCGCGGCGGGGCGCGTCTTCGCCGCGTCAGAGGCGCTCCAGGCTGGTCTCGTCAACCGGGCCGTAGTGCGCGGCGAGGCCGTAACCGAAGCCCTCAATCTCGCCCAGGATTTTGCCGCCAACGACGCGCAAACGGTGCAGGCGGTCAAGCGAATCGCCAGGGCGGCCAGCCAGCTCCCCCCGGCCGAGGCGATGCGCATCGAGCGCGAAACGTTTCCTGATCTGTGGGCCGCCCCCGCCCATCTGGAAGCCTCGGCGGCGTTCGTCGCCAAACGCAACCATCGCCCCCGGCCCGCCTGAGGAAACAGCCTCGTCGGAGTACCGTACACAGGCTCGCACATCTGCGGGTGTGAAGACGTCGCCAACGACGCGCCAAGCGATTGCGGTCACGCTCGCCTTCGCGGTGGCTGACCTGCTCGCTTCGTGCACAACGCCGGGCCCGGCAGCTACGCCGGGATTCCCGCCGACGGAATCCTTAGCACGGCCATCGTTTGCGGCGGGCACCGCCTCGCGAAGCCGGCTCACTCCCTCCACTGTCTCGATTGCAGGCGCGCAGAGGCTCGAACTCAAGGGCACGTACACACCGGGCGGGGAGGGGACGAGCCCGGCGGTGCTCTTGCTGCATATGTATGGATCCGATCGGCGGAGCTGGGAACCGTTCGCCGAAGCGCTGGCCGCGGCCGGCATCACCTCACTTGCCATCGACCTTCGGGGGCACGGAGACACCGGAGGCACAGAGGACTGGGAGCTGGCCACTCAAGACGTGGCAGCCGCGTTCGAGTGGCTCCAAAGCCAGCCGGGGGTCGACCCGACTCGGGTCGCGATCATGGGTGCGAGCATAGGTGCCAATCTGGCGCTCGTCCAGACGGCGGCGCATCCCGACGACGTCGCCGCCGCGGCCCTGCTTTCACCAGGATTGGACTACTTCCGGGTGAAGATCGACGGGCTTGCCGAGAAAGCCCAGGGAGTCCCGCTGTTCCTGGCGGCCTCGGAGCAGGACGGCTACGCCGCGGAGACGGCACGCATTCTGGCGGATCAAGCTCCGGGGAACTACACCCTCTCGATGTTCGCCGGATCGTCCCACGGGACGGAAATGCTTGCCTCCCACCCGGCGCTCGCCGACAAGGTGGGCCGGTTCCTTCTAGAAGCCTTCAGCCAATGACTTCGAGGCGAGACGTCCGGGAGCTCCCCTCGAGAGCCGTCGGCGCTCCCACGTGAAGCGCCTACGCGAGGGCCCGTCGTCCGCCATCAAGTGCGGCCTCCACGAACCCACCTGGGATAGGAAGCGGCTTGGCACTGGCCGGCCCTGGCCGCGGCCGCATCGGAAGCCACTCTGCGACCTAGGTAGGCCTACCCTAATGAGATTACATAGAGTGAGTCTTCGCGTGAATGGGGATGGGGTGTCGACACGGAAGGTCGACAAGCACCTTCGACCGCCAGGTCCCGGCTCCCGATCCCATCCTGAGTCTCGGCTTCGTTCGAATTAAGGAGAAGCAACTCCCAGGAGAACCTTAGGCTTGGCCCGAAGAAGGACCCCAATCCCTTGGGACCTGTTCTTCGAGCCTCAATTCATCTGTCGGACGACCAGCATCACCTTCCCTTGAACCTCGATGTTCTCGGGGTTGTCGATGTAGATCGGCCGCATGGTAGGGTTGGCCGGCTGCAGCCGGACCCGGGTGCCTTCGCGGTAGATGTGCTTGAGCGTCGTCTCCTCCCGATCGCGCAGCCAGACCGCCACCATGTCGCCGTTGCGCCACTCACTCGCCCGCGTCATGACAACGATATCGCCGTCATTGACCATGGCATCGATCATCGAATCGCCTTTGACTTGCAGGGCGAACAGGCCGTCATCGGAAGGAAGCAGGTCGCGAGTGATCTCGATGGCTTCGTCGGCATCGAACACGGGCGAGTCCGTTCCCGGCAGAGGGACGGGCTCGCTGGCAAAAATCCGCCCCACCAGGGGGACACGCACAACGTTGGTCAGCCGTTCGGCCGCCCGGCCGAGTTTCTCCGTCAGACGCAGCCCGCGCGAGACATTCTGGTCCCGCGTGAGGTAGCCTTCGGCGACCAGACGGTTGAGGTTGTAGTTCACCACCGAGGTCGAGGAGATGTCGGCCGCATCTCCGATCTCGCGGATGGAAGGCGGATAGCCGTTACCGGCGGTAAACCGCTGAATGAACTCCAGCATCCGCTTCTGGCGATCCGAGAGCTTGCCTTTCGTCATACCCGCCTCCTGGCCGAGATTGGCTCAAATGTTCGCCGCCATTCTAACGGAACATCCGTTCTATGTCAAGCGTCGGATCTGGCCCTGGCTGTCCCCAACGGAAGGGGTCAGCCCGCTCGTGGAATAGCCGATCGACCGATGGCGATTTCGGCCGGCTCGGACGGAAAGCGCCCTGGGATGCTGGTCCCCGTGCAGGAGGGCCCCGCCCTCACCCCTTCGGTCTATACGCCCCTTCGGGCGCCCCCAGGGGACAGACCGCCAAGGGCGGGCACCCCTTCGGGCACCCCTTCGG
>Ga0184633_10000634_pt1 | contig 13190 bp, 13 predicted proteins | sample PLM31_170_b1_FD_133156 | JGI IMG/M metagenome (GOLD analysis project Ga0184633, IMG submission 133156) | Groundwater sediment microbial communities from an aquifer in East River, Colorado, USA - PLM3-1_170_b1 | ecosystem: Environmental > Terrestrial > Soil > Riparian zone | place: USA: East...
CCCCCGGTCGAGCGCCGCACGCGACAGGCGGATCGTGGTGTCCAGGTTGGGGTGCTCGGGCTTCGTCGAGAGGAGCAGCCCCAATTTCCGCTTGGCGAGATCCATGGCGACTTGAGCTTAGCATCCGGTCCGAACACTGTCAACGAAGGTGAGGCCCGCGGGGAGAAACGTTGACACCTTCGGGCGATCTCGGTAAGGTGAGCTGATATGAGCCGTCGCGTCTACCTGGATCACAATGCGTCGACCCCTGTGCACCCGGAGGTGGTGGTGGCCATGCTCCCGTACTTCGGGGAGCATTTCGGCAATCCCTCCAGCGTCCACGGCTTCGGCCGCGAGGCGCGCGAAGGGCTTGAGATCGCCCGGGAGCAGATCTCGCACTTCCTCCGCGTGGGTAAGGAGGAAGTGCTCTTTACCTCGGGCGGCACCGAATCCGACAACCTGGCCATCAAGGGCGTGGCCTGGGCTCGGGGCGCCGGCCACATCATCACGTCACAGATCGAGCACCACGCGGTGCTCCGGACGTGCCAGTCCCTCGAAAGCCAGGGGTTTACGGTGACATATGTTCCGCTGGACTCGGACGGGTTGGTGGACCCCGCTGATGTCCGCAAGGCCATCAGACCCGACACGATCCTGATCACAATCATGCACGCGAACAGCGAGGTGGGAACGATCCAACCCGTGGAGGCCATCGGCCCCATCGCGCGGGAGCGGGGCATCCCGTTTCATGTGGACGCCGTCCAGACGTTCGGCAAGATCCCCATCGACCTCGACCGCTTCGGGATTGATCTCCTCTCCTTCTCAAGCCACAAGATCTACGGTCCCAAGGGTGTGGCCGGGTTGTACATGCGCAGGGGCATCAGGATGGTCGCCGTCCAGCACGGGGGGGAGCACGAGCGCCGCCGCCGGGCGGGGACGGAGAACGTCCCGGGTATCGTGGGATTCGGGAAGGCGGTGGAGATCCGGTCTCGCGAGATGGACGCGGAAGCGGTCCGCCTCGCGGCCTTACGCAATCGCTTATGGACCGGGGTGGAGTCCCGGGTTCAGGAGGTTCGGCTCAACGGCCACCCGACGCGGCGCCTGCCGGGCACGCTCAACATGTGCTTCCGGCATGTGGAGTCTGAATCCATCGTGCTGGGACTTGATCTCAAGGGTGTGGGTGTCTCGGCGGGCTCGGCCTGCACGTCGGGCAACGTGGAGCCTTCGTACGTGCTGGTGGCCATGGGCGTTCCCCTCGATTGGGCCATGGGATCGGTGCGCGCGACCCTGGGCCGCGGGAACACGGACGATGACATCGATTACGTCCTCGAGATCCTCCCCCCCCTCGTGGAGCGGATCCGGAGTCTGTCACCGGCCGCGGTCTCATGAACTACAGCCAGACGCTCATCGACCACTTCAGGAATCCCCGGAACGCCGGGATGATGCGCGACCCGGCCGGGGTTGGCGAGGACACCTTTGACGGTTGCGGCGACCTGGCCCGGTTTTATCTGAAGGTAGTGGACGGGCGTGTTTCCGAGGTGAGATTTCAGACCTACGGCTGCGGGCCCACGATTGCGGCCTCCAGCGCCGGTAGTGAGCTGGTGGCAGGCCGGGCTGTCACGGACCTGCTGGCGTTGACCGAAAAGGAGGTGACCGCCGCGGTGGATGGACTTCCGGACGAACGCCTTCACGCGGCCCAAGTGGTGGCGGGCGCGCTCCGCGCGGCGGCCCGGAATTACCTAACCCGGAGGAATGCGTCGAGCGCAGCGGGGGTGAGGCAGCATGTTTGAAATGATGCGGCGAGACATTCGGGCGGCCCTTGAACGTGATCCGGCGGCGCGGTCGGCGCTCCAGATCGTGCTCTGTTACCCGGGCATCCACGCCGTCTGGCTTCACCGCATCGCCCACCGACTGTGGGGATGGGGCTGGTTGACCCTGGCTCGCTTCGTCTCGCACCTGGGCCGGTTCCTGACGGGGATCGAGATCCATCCGGGGGCCAAGCTCGGACCCGGGTTGTTCATCGATCACGGCATGGGCGTGGTCATCGGGGAGACCGCCGAGGTCGGGGAGAACGTAACCCTCCTCCATGGAGTGACGCTGGGCGGGACGAGCCTCAAGCGGGAGAAGCGCCATCCGACCCTGGGGAACAACGTGGTGGTGGGCGCCGGGGCGACAATCCTCGGGGCGTTCAAGATCGGCGATGGCAGCCGGATCGGCGCGGGATCCGTCGTCGTCCGGGAGGTTCCCCCGAACTCGGTTGTCGTCGGAGTGCCGGGTCGGGTCACCCACAAGGACGGGCAGCGAGTGGCAGGGCAGATCGACCTGAACCAGATCGACCTCCCGGACCCTCTCGCCAGGGCCATCGAGCAGTTGTTGGACCGAATTCATCATCTCGAATCGGAAGTCCAGACGTTGCGAAAGGTTGTTGAGGAGCGAGAAGTCGGACGCCGCTGACCCTGACGTCACAGCGCCAAAGGAGGAAACTGAGACGTGGTCCCCAAGGATAAGATGACGATGTCTGAGGCGTCTGCCTACCTTGCCGTGGATGCCGAAACGCTCCGCCGCATGGCGTCGGAGCGAAGCATCCCGTGCCTGAAGGTAGAGGGAGAGTGGGTCTTCTCCAAGAAGTCAATCGACAAGTGGCGACGCCAACGGGAGACGAAGCGTTTGTAACAGCGGCCCAGCCTCCTAGTCCCCTCCTGTGACGACCGCAGGTCCTGTCCGCTCCATCATCCACGTTGACATGGACGCATTCTACGCGTCCGTGGAGGAGCGTGACCGTCCCGAGCTCCGCGGGCGGCCGGTCATCGTGGGTGCCGATCCGCGAGGTCGCGGGGTCGTGTCTGCGGCCTCCTACGAGGCTCGAAGGTTCGGCGTCGACTCTGCTATGCCGATCGGGAAGGCCGCCCGTCTCTGCCCCCACGCCGCCTTCCTTCCCGTGGACATGGAGAAGTACGCCCGCGTTTCCGGCCAGATCATGGCCATCCTATCGGAGTACTCACCGCTGGTGGAGCCGATTTCCGTGGACGAGGCGTTCCTCGACGTCATGGGGACCGATCGCCTGCTGGGCCCACCCCTGGAGGTCGCCCGGGCGATCAAGGCCCACCTCCGGCGGGAGGTGAAGCTCACGGCGTCGGCGGGGGTCGCGCCCAACAAGTTCCTCGCCAAGCTCGCGTCGGATCTTGAAAAGCCCGACGGCCTCGTGGAAGTAAAACCAGGGGAAGAGATGGCGTTCCTCAAGGACCTCCCGATTGAGCGCCTCTGGGGGGTCGGCCGGATCACCGCGGAAGCCATCAGGCGAATGGGGATCGAGACCATCGGGCAACTGGCCGGACTCCCGGTCCAGGTTCTTGAGCGGCGCTTCGGAAAAAGCGGCAGGCATCTGCATGCGTTGGCCCGGGGAAGAGATGATCGGCCGGTGGAACCCTTCACCCCGCCCAAGTCCATGGGGGCCGAAGAAACGTTTTCTTCCGATCATCGTGACCTCGAGCGCCTGGAGGTGACGCTTCGCGCCCAGGCCGAGCGGGTCGCGCGGGAGCTCAGGCTCGCGGGCTGCCTCGGAAAGACCGTCACGCTGAAGGTCCGCTTCAGCGACTTCCGCACCGTGACGCGGCGCCTCAGTGGCGAACCCACGCAGGAGGGGCTCGAGATCTTTCGGCGGGCGCGGAGCCTGCTTGAGGGGGTCCGTCTGGTTGATCCCGTGCGGCTCATCGGCGTTTCCGTTTCTGGCCTCGTCTCGAGTGATGCCGACCAGCTCCATCTCTTTCCCGACCCCGCGGTCCGGCGGGCCAGACTGGCCCAGGCGGTGGACGCGCTCGTCGAGCGATTCGGAGACCGCACCCTAATCGCCGCTCGCCTCCTCATGCGACCACGCCAACAGGATTGACGCCCCGACAAAGGAGTCCTCGATGCGTGACGAGGTCAAAGCGCATATTACTGGTGTTGTCTTCCAGGTCGTAGCCAATCCCGGCGACAAGGTCGGGGCCGGAGACCCGATCATCGTGCTGGAGTCCATGAAGATGGAGATTCCCGTCGAGGCGCCCCGTGCGGGGACCGTAACCGAGTTGAGGGTGAAGGAAGGAGAGGCGGTCCAGGAAGGAGACACCGTGGCGCTCCTGGACTAATGGAGCGATCCGGCAAGGAGGGTCCCGCCCGGCCGCCCTTCCGTCCCGGAATTCACGACTTGACCGGGGTTCAGATCCGGGGTAGGGTCAGATCGCCCTGGGTGGTTCGGGGTTGCCGGCAGTCGCCAACCAACGGTCGGTTGGGGTCGGGAGGGCGGACTTGGGATGCCAGGTCCCCCGAGGAACGGCCTCGAAAGGTTGACGGACGGCGAAAGTCGAGAGCATTCCGAGCCCCCGGGGCTCTTTCTTTTTCTAATTCTCCACGAAGGCTCTGAGAGCCCGCCCCCGCAACGGGTGGCGCAGCTTCTTCAGCGCCTTGGCCTCGATCTGACGGATGCGCTCGCGCGTCACCGAAAAGCGCTCGCCGACTTCTTCCAGCGTGTGTTCGCCGTCCGCACCGATCCCGAAGCGCAGTCGCAGGATCTGCTGCTCCTTGGGAGAGAGCGTCGCCAAGACCCGCTCTATCTGCACGCCCAGTTCCTGGCTGAGCAGTGAGTCGTTGGGGGAGTGGACGTTCTTGTCCTCCAGGAAGTCTGCGAGCTGGGAGTCTTCGCCGATCGGCGTCTCCAGCGACAACGGCTTCCGTGACGATTCGAGGATCAGCCTCACCTTCCAGGCCGGGACGCCCGCCCGCTGCGCCAGCTCCTCGGGCGTTGGCTCGCGGCCCATCTGGCTGGCCAGATTCCGGCTCACCCGCGAGATCCGGTTCAGGGTTTCCACCATGTGGACCGGAATTCGGATCGTGCGCGAATGATCGGCGATGGCGCGGGTGATGGCCTGACGGATCCACCAGGTCGCGTATGTGGAGAACTTGAAGCCGCGGCGGTACTGGAACCGATCCACGGCCTTCATCAACCCCAGGTTCCCCTCCTGGATCAGGTCCAGCAGCGAGAGCTCGCGCCCCAGGTAGCGCTTGGCGACGGAGACGACCAGCCGGAGGTTGGCCTCCATCAGTTCGCGCTTGGCCGTCCGAACGACCCGGTCGTGCTGGTCGATCTGACGCAGCCGCTCGAGGAGCTGCCGCCAGGGCAGCCCCAGGAGTGCCTCCGCCTCGCGAATCTGCCGGCCGGCGCCCCCCCGGCGGCTCCCCTTTCGCGCGGCGTCCAGTTCTTGGAGCGGAGCAACCTGCTTCCGGAGGTCCGCCACGAGGGCATCGACGAGGGCAGGCTTGAGGGGGAGACCGCCGACGATAGTCTGGATTTGCTCCCGGTTGTGAGCGATCCAGCGCTGGTAAGTCGCCCGCGTGCTCTTCGAGCGGCGGCGATCCCTGAGCGCGGTCTCGAGCCGAGCGATTTCCCGTTCCAGTCGCCGGATTCGACTGAACGCCGCCAGCATGGGCTTGACCTCGTCGGGTTCGGGGTCGCCCCCCTCGGGGAGCAGGATCAGTTCATCCAGGGGCAGCTCTCGCCGCCTTACGCGGTCGGCAAGCTCCAGCAGCGCCTGGACCGCTCGCGGAATCCCGGCCAGGGCGCGCCGCAGTTCCGTTTGCCCCGCCTCGATTCGCTGGCCGATCTCCACCTCTTGCTCGGCCTTCAGCAGGGAGACCTTGCCGATCTCCTTCAGGTACAGGCGAACCGGATCTTCGATGTGGGCAGCCGATCTGGCGGAGGTTTCCTCTTCGAGGGGGGCCCGCGGCTCCTCGATCTCAGACAGGGGGAGCGGGCAAGCAGGGGCACTGGCCGTACCCGGGCTATGTTCAAGGGATTCGTTGAAGCTCATGACGCTTGCCTGTTCCTTCCTGGTCCCCTATCCCGGGGCTCCTACCATTTAGAGGGGTTTTTAAGCTTGATGGATTCAGAATTCCTCTTTTATTCCCCGAAGTTCAGACGAGGGGGTCAACCCCGCTATTCATCTCTCGGGTGGTCTATAATGGGGCGTCTATGCAGGCGGAAATCCTCAGCATCGGGTCCGAGCTCCTCCTGGGCCAGATTGTGGATACCAACTCTGCGGTCATCAGCCGCCACCTGGCCGCCATTGGGTTGGACGTCTATTACAGGACGACGGTTGGGGATAACCTGAACCGTCTGGCTGCCGTTCTCCGCCAGGCCCTGAAGCGGTCTCAGGTCGTCATCACGACCGGTGGCATCGGCCCCACGGCCGACGATGTCACGCGTGAGGCCGTCGCCCTAGCCACTAACCGGGAACTCGTGTTCTCGGAGCACCTGATGGCCCAGATCGAAGCATTCTTCCGGTCCCGTGGCTTCAAGTTTTCCCCCTCCAACCGCCGGCAGGCCTTCATTCCCCGGGGGGCCATCCCGGTCGAAAACCCGGTCGGGACCGCGCCCGCCTTCATCGTCCCCGTCGGTGACCGGTGCGTGATCACCCTGCCGGGGGTTCCCCGGGAAATGGAACACCTGCTCGTGACGCGAGTCCTGCCCTATCTCCGCGAGCGCTACGGTCTCAAGGGGGAGATCCGCCTTCGCGTTCTCAAAGTCGTCGGGCTCGGAGAGAGCGGGATCGGCGAGCTGCTGGGGGATTTCATGGAGAAGGGGCGAAACCCGACCGTCGGGACCCTCGCCCACTTGGGTCAGGTGGACGTTCGAATCGCCGCCAAAGGACCCGACGCCGAGGCGGCTCAACGCCTCATCGAGCCCGTGGAGGCGGCGATCCGGGAGCGGCTTGGAGATCTGATCTTCGGGGTTGACGGTGAGACCCTGGAAAGCGCCGTCTCGGCCCAGGTCCAACGTCTCGGCGTCCAGGTGGCTGTCGCCGAGTTGGGCAGTGTCGGGGTGGTGGCCGAGCGCCTGTCTCAAGGGATCGGGCAGGGATTCGCGGGCGCGGTTGTCCTGGGCGACACGCAGGCTGCGCAGCGGTTGGGGGCAGACCTTCGGCGTGAATCCGGGCCGGAGGTGAAAGCCGGAATCCTGGCCGAGCGGATCCGAGCGTGGCACGGGGTTCAGGTGGGTGCCGCGACCGTGTTTGAGGAAGATCCCGGCGCTGAGCCTCCGGTGACGGTGGTGGGGCTGGCCGCGGCGCTCGATGGGTGCGTGGAACGCCGCGAATACCGATTCGGCGGGGACCTACCCTCGATGAGGATCCGGACCGCGACGCTGGCGCTGGACCTCCTCCGACGAACTCTGGCGCGTCGGCCCTGACGCGCGTCTCACTCTTTTGGAGTCAGCCTGAGATCAAAGCCCAGGCGCACGCCATCGCCGACTGCCAGGAAGAACTTCCTCGGGGGCGTGATCCCGAAGTCGGTCAGCTTCAGCTCCGCCTCGCCGCGAACCCAGAGCTTTCCCTCGTCGATTCGCGCGCGGCCGGTCCACGTCATGGGGCGCTCAACGCAGCGGATGCCCATCACCCCTTTCATCGTGACGGCGATGTCCGCCCGCTCGGCCAGGGAGGGAAACGAGGCCTGAACTTCCTCCACGGTGAAACGGATCTCCGGATACTTCTCCGTCTCCAGCGCCTTCCTGAGGTCTCTGTCCCTCCCCTCGATCCCGGTCTTGAGGTCGGCGGGATGTACGGTGACGCTACCGCTCACGCCCCGAGTCACGTTGTCTGGGTTTATCCGGAATTCCCCCGTCACCTTCTCGGTTGTGCCCGCGAAATCGCCGAGAGGATATCTCGCCTCGAACATCACCCGGCTCCGGTCCTCCGTGACGATATAGGACTTCGGTTGGGCATCGGCGCTTGTCGCAACGGCCAGCGCGAGAAGTACGAGGCTAAGGCGGAACATGGCGCGATCTCTCCCCGGGGTTTTTTCCTGATACCACGGATGCCGGGTGTGGTCAACGGTGAGACCTGAAGCGACGAAACGGCTACGGCTGGTGATCAGCCTTGGGGGGAATTTGGTTGACAGCTATGGAGCCCGGGATTTATCGTCGAAACTGCCTATATGGTGAAGATTTACACGAAGAAGGGCGACGAGGGACAAACCAGCCTCTTTGGGGGCCAGCGGATCTCGAAGTCGGACCCACGCCCCGAAGCCTACGGCAGCCTGGACGAAGTGTGCGCAATCCTGGGCGTGGTTCGGGCGGTCGCCCAGGATCCCGACCTCCAGGCTGTGATCCACTCCCTTCAGGAGGATCTTTTCTTGCTCGGCGCCGAGCTGGCCACGGCGCCGGAAGACCGCGCACGGTTCGCCGTTCAGCAGATCACGCCGGAGCACACGGTCCGGCTGGAATCGCTGATCGACGAACGGCTGGCCAAGATCGAGCTGCCGCGCGCGTTCATTATCCCCGGGTCCTCCTCCTACATTCCCGCCCTCCTCGACTGGTGCCGGGCGGTGGCGCGGCGTGCCGAGCGGCGGGTGGTCGAGCTCCGCAAGGCCGGTCTCCTCGACAATCCGGAGGTCCTCAAGTATTTGAACCGCCTGTCTGATCTGCTCTTCGTCCTGGCCCGCTACCAGGAGGCCGTGGAAGGGAAAGGCGCGGTCCAGTGGCGCGGACGCCGGTAAGGACCGATCGTCGGCACGGTTCCCAGAGAGCCACGGACGCGACCACTGTTCCGAGCGCGAGCTATAGCCTGACCGTCCGGGTCCAGATCCGGAACCGCCCGGGCATGCTTGGACGCGTCACGTCCGTCATCGGCGCGGCCGGCGGCGACATCGGGGCGGTGGACATTGTGGGGATTACCCCCCAACGGGTCGTCCGGGATCTGACGATCAACGCTCACGACAGCGAGCACGGCCAGGAGATGGTGAGACGCCTCCGCGCCGTCAGCGGGGTGCGGGTGCTCGGCGTCTCGGATCGCACCTTTCTCATGCACCTGGGCGGGAAGATCGAGGTGCGCAGCAAGGTTTCCATCCGCACGCGCGAGGACCTGGCCATGGCTGACACGCCCGGCGTGGCTCGCGCGTGCCTTGCCATCCGGGAAGACCGGGAATGTGCCTTCGCGTTTACCATCCAGCAGAACTCGGTGGCGGTGGTGACCGACGGCAGCGCGGTGTTGGGGCTGGGCGACATTGGTCCCGAGGCGGCCTTGCCGGTCATGGAAGGCAAAGCGATGCTCTTCAACGAGCTCGCGGGGGTTGACGCGTTTCCCATCTGCCTGGCGACCAAGGACCCCGACAAGATCGTCGAGGCCGTCAAGTTGATCGCCCCCGGCTTCGGCGGGATCAACCTGGAGGACATCTCCGCCCCGCGATGCTTCGAGGTGGAGGAGCGCCTGCGCAAGGAATTGGAGATTCCGGTTTTCCACGACGACCAGCATGGAACCGCGGTGGTCGTTCTGGCGGCGTTGCTCAACGCGCTCCGCATCGTCCGGAAGGACCTGAAAAAGATCAAGGTGGTGGTGTCGGGGGTGGGAGCGGCCGGGACGGCCACGATCAAGATCCTCCTCTCCGTCGGGGTACGCCAGATTATCGGCGTGGACGAGCACGGGACCCTCTTCCGGGGGCTGGAAGCGATGGACTTCATGAAGCGGTGGGTGGCCGGAGCGACGAACCCGCGCAACCTCCGCGGGAGACTGTCCGATGCGATCGAGGGAGCGGACGTGTTCATCGGGCTGTCGGTGCCGGGCGTGCTGACCGTGAAGGAGGTCAAGAAGATGGCGAAGCACCCGATCGTGTTCGCCATGGCCAACCCGGTTCCGGAAATCCAGCCCGAGGCGGCAATGCGCCACGTGGCCGTCATGGCCACGGGCCGGTCGGACTATGCGAACCAGATCAACAACGTGCTGTGCTTTCCCGGTTTCTTCCGCGGGATGCTCGACTGCCGGGCGCGGGCCGTAAACGACGAGATGAAGATCGCCGCCGCTCGGGCCATCGCGGAGTGCGTGCCGGCGGAGGAGCTCACCGCGGAATACATTATTCCGAGTGTCTTCAGCAAGAAGGTGGTGCCAGCCGTGGCCCAGGCGGTGGCCCGAGCCGCCCAGCAGACCGGGGTGGCCCGGCGCCGGCGTCACCTGGAGATCCCTTCCCGGTTCTGATCAGCGGGTTTGAACGGCCATGGGCGGAGGATACGGGATCGTCTGGTCAGTGGTGATCCCGGCGTACAATGAAGCGCAGCGCTTGCCTGCCTATTTGAGGGAGGTGATCGCGTTCTTCGAGGAGCGGGGAGAGCCGTACGAAATCATCGTGGTGGACGACGGGAGCGGGGATTCCACCCAGGAGCGGGTGCACGAGCTTCAGGCGGTTCATCCGCGGGTCCGACTGATTGCCCTTCCCCAAAACCGCGGGAAAGGCTACGCGGTCAGGGTCGGGATGGTGAACGCCCGGGGCGCCTTCCGCCTCTTCGCCGATGCCGATGGCGCGACCCCGATCGGGGAGGTGAGGCGGCTCCTGCCGGCGCTCCAGGCAGGGACCGATATCGTCATTGGATCGCGGGTGCTGCTGGACCCTGAGGTGTCGGTTCAGGCGAAGCGGCACCGGGTATGGGCCGGGCGGGTCTTCAACTGGTTGGTGGCGCGACTGGGGCTCCCCCGGATCGCCGACTCCCAGTGTGGCTTCAAGTGCTTCCGGGGTCCGGTGGCCGAGGATCTCTTTCGCTCGCTGGCCACCGACGGATTCGGCTTTGACGTGGAGCTGCTGCTTCTCGCTCAGCGGCGGGGGTACACCATCGTCGAGGTCGCTGTGAATTGGGCCGACCAACCTGGGAGCAAGGTGAGCGTCTTGACCGACGGTCCGCGCATGCTGTGGCAGATTCTGACGGCCCGGCTCTCGCTCGCCCGAGGGCGTCAGGAGCGTTGACGGCATGAACGTTCCCCCGTCGATCGCGCGCCGGGCTCGAGAGATCGAGCCGTTCCTCGCCGTGGAGGTGGGCGACCGGGCTCAGGAGTTGGAGCGGCAGGGGATCGACGTCATCCACCTGGAGTTCGGCGAGCCCGACTTCGAGACGCCGCCGGTGATTCAGGAGGCCGCCCAGAAGGCGATCAAGGACGGGCACACGAAGTACACCCACAGCCTGGGCATCCTTCCGCTCCGGGAAGCGATCGCCGAGCACTACCGCAACCGGTACGGGGTCGAGGTGTCCCCGGAGCAGATTCTGGTGACCGCGGGGACCTCGCCGGCCATGCTTCTGTTGTTCACCGTCCTCCTGGACCCCGGGGATCAGGTGATCCTCTCGGATCCGCATTACGCGTGCTATCCCAATTTTCTCCGCTATGCGGAGGCGGAACCGGTCTACGTCAACGTGGACGAAGACGATGGATTCCAGTACCGCCCCGGGGTCATCCGGGAACGGCTCTCGCCACGGGTGAAGGCCATCCTCGTGAACTCGCCGGCCAATCCCACGGGTACCGTGGTGTCGCCTGATCGCCTGGCTGAGATCGCGAAGCTGGGCCCCTGGGTCGTTTCCGACGAGATCTACCACGGGCTCACGTACGTGGGGCGGGAGCACTCGATCCTCGAGTTCACCGATCGCGCCTTCGTTCTGAACGGCTTTTCCAAGGCCTTTGCCATGACCGGCTGGCGGCTTGGCTACCTGATCGTCCCCAAACCGTTCATCCGGACGCTGCAGAAGACCTACCAGAACTTCTTCATTTCCACGAACGAGTTCGTCCAGTGGGCGGGGGTCGCGGCGCTCAAGGAGGCAGCCGAGGACGTGGCCCGTTTTCGCCGGATCTTCGACGAACGCCGTCGGGTGATGGTCGCCGGCCTGCGCGAGATCGGACTCGGCGTGGGCTCGGAGCCCACCGGCGCCTTCTACGTGCTCGCCAACGCGAAGCGCTTCACCCGGAACTCGTACGACTTCGCCTTCCAGATCCTCAATGACGCTCACGTGGGCGTGACGCCCGGGATCGGCTTCGGCCAGAACGCCGAGGGGTATCTCCGCTTTTCCTACGCCAATTCGCTTCCCCGGATTCGGCAGGGGCTGGAGAGGATCGGCCAGTTCCTCGCGGGGTTGAAGGGGGAGCGATCCACTCTCTCGTGAAACCGTCCGTCAGGGACTGGCTCTTGCTGGCCGGCCTCTTCGGAGCCCTTATCCTCGTCGTCGGGATGTGGGTGACGCTGGACCGGCGCCCGCCGGAGTGGGACTACGCCAACCACCTGGAGCGGGCCGTCCGGTGCCACCGGAGCCTCTCTGAGGGGTGGAGCGGCGCCGGGGAAATTCTCGAGATGTCCTCGTTCTACCCGCCGGTTGTTCCTTGCGCTGCCGGCCTGCTCTATTTCCTGTTCCCGATCACCCCGTTGATCTCGCAGTCGGTGATGCTGGCCTTTCTGGGCCTGGCCCTGGTCTCCCTCTTCCTCCTCGGGCGTCGGCTGTTCGAAGCGCCGACCGGCTTGTTGGCCGCTCTGCTCTTCGCCGCCGCGCCATTCGTGGTGTATTCGGGCACCAACTTTCAGCTGGATCTCCCACTCGCTGCGACGGTGATCCTCGCGCTCTTCGTTCTGGTGAAGACCGAGGAGTTTTCCCGGCGCTCCTGGTCCGTCGTCACGGGTCTGGTCTTGGCTCTTGGCATGCTGGTCAAACCGCCGTTCGTCGTCTACTTCTTCCCTCCGCTTGTGCTTGTAACGTGGCGGGTTCTGCGCGGGAGTGACCGCGCGGGGCGCGTGCTCAACCTCGCCCTGGCCCTGTTCTTGGGTGGCGCTCTCAGCATTCCCTGGTACGGCCCACGCGTCTTCGGCCTGCCCATGCAAATCGCCAATCGTGCGTTCAAGCAGGCGGCCGAGGCCGGATATCCCGAGACGCTCACGTCCTCCTCCCTCTTGTTCTATCCCCGAGAGCTCCTTCCCATGTTCGGCCTCGTGGCGGGACTCCTCTTCGCGTGGGGTCTTCTGGCGCTGGCCCGTCGCCCGGGGGATCGCGGCCTCCTCTGGAGCGCGTCAGTGGTGCCGTTCGGGGTTTTTCTCTTCATTCAGAACAAAAACCTGCGGTACGTGCTCCCGCTCCTTCCCGTGGCTGCCCTGATCGGCGCAGCAGGTCTCCGCGCTCTCGCGCCGGCCTGGCGGGTGGCCGGTACTGCCGTCGTGGTACTGGCTTCGGTGGCTCAGATCGGCGCTGCCGCCTTCGGGGTCCCGCCGGTTCCCCGGTGGACCCCGTTCAACCTCACCCTCCTTTTTTCCTTTCCGCCTTCTCCGATCGAGTGGCCCCACCGCCAGATCCTCGACGTCATCACGCGGGAAACGCGAGGGGCTCCGGCCACGGTGAGCGTCGTTCCGAACTACAGTTACTTTTCCGTCTCGAACTTTCGCTATTACGCCGCGCG
>Ga0184633_10000636_pt1 | contig 13184 bp, 8 predicted proteins | sample PLM31_170_b1_FD_133156 | JGI IMG/M metagenome (GOLD analysis project Ga0184633, IMG submission 133156) | Groundwater sediment microbial communities from an aquifer in East River, Colorado, USA - PLM3-1_170_b1 | ecosystem: Environmental > Terrestrial > Soil > Riparian zone | place: USA: East...
GCGGGCCACCGCCACGCGCTGCTGCTGGCCGCCGGAGAGCTCGTTGGGGCGGTGGTGCATCCGGTCGCCCAGCCCCACTTTCCGCAGCGCTTCTTCGGTGAGCTCGCGCCGCTTGCGCCCGCTCACGCCGCCGTACGTGAGCGGCAGCATCACGTTGTCGAGCGCGGTGGTGCGGGCGAGCAGGTTGAATTGCTGGAAGACGAACCCGATCTTGCGGTTGCGCACTTCGGCGAGCTGGTTGTCGGTGAGGCTGTCCACGTTCAGGCCGTCGAGGCGATATGCGCCGCTGGTGGGCACGTCCAGACAGCCGAGGATCGCCATGAGCGTGCTCTTGCCCGACCCCGACGGTCCCATGATGGCGACCATCTCGCCTTTCTCGATCTTCAGGCTCACGCCGTCCAGTGCGCGGACTTCCGTGTCGCCGAGTTTATAAATCTTAGTGACGTTTTCGATTTCGATCATAGCTTCTTCTTATGAGATTGGAGATCGGGGATTAGAGATTGGAGATTGTCCAATCTCTAATCTCTTATCTCTATTCTACCCCGGCCCGAGCGGATTTCCCGTATTCGTCGGCACCGGCTCCACGAGTTGCACGGTGTCGCCCGGCTTCAGATCGCCGGCCACAATCACGAGGTCGCCCTGTAGCTGGCCGCTGACGACGTTCACCCGCTCCAGCGCACCGTCGGCTTTGACGCGGTTGACGAATTCGGTTTGCCCGTCGAGCTGCACCGCGTCGAGCGGCACGGCCAGCGCGCCTGCCTGTACGTCCGTCACGATGGTGACGTTGGCCGTCATGCCGATCAGCACGCGCGGATCGGTGTGGGTCATATCCACCCGCACCGTGTACTTGACGAGCCCCTGCGCGGTGGTCTGCCCGATGGGATTGATCTGTGAGACCGCGCCGGCCAGCTGAAGCTCGCGAATAGATTCCAGGGTGATGCTCACCGGGTCACCGGCGGTGATCTGGCTGACATCCAGTTCGTCTACCAATACGTCCACGTGCATTTGTGAGCGGTCGGCCAGCACAACCGCAGCCTGCGTCTGTGACACGGCATCGCCCGGCTGATAGTTGATCACCAGCACTTCCCCGTCGAAAGGCGCTTTCAGCGACGCCGAATCCACGGTGGCCTGCGCGGCCAGCACCCGCGCCTGAGCCGCGGCGATGTCGTCGGGATCGGCCCCGTTCAGCAGCTTGTCGAGCCTGGCCTGCGCGTCGGCGAGGTTGGCTTCGGCCACGGCCGCCTTAGCCTGCGCCACCGCGAGTTTGGTCGCGTCGGGGCCTTTCTGCGCGGCGTTCAGGTTGGCGACGGCGGTGTCGTACTTTTCCTGCGCCTTGGCGACGGCGTTGGTCTTGTTGGCCTGGTCGGTGCTGATCCGCAGTTGCAGCGCCAATTGATCGTTGAGCTTGGATTGGTAAGCGTTCCAGGCCTGATCCATCGCATCTTTCAGGTCCTGAGCGCTGTTGCTGGAGTCGTATTTGGCTTTGGCCTCTTCCCAATTGCGGCGATACCAGTTCGTGACAAAGACGGCGTTGTTATACGCCGAGACGTTGGGGTCCACGTTGGCGAGCTGCAAATTGGCTTGCGCGGTGTCGAGCGCGAGCTGGGTGTCGGAGATGGCATCCTGCAGGCTCTGCCCACCCGGATTTTCCGTGTGGCGCAGGTCTTTCTGAGCCTTCTCCAGCGCCTCCTGAGCGTCGGCCACGGCTTTCTTCGCATTGGCGACGGTCAATTCGCTCGGATGCAGGAGATCGTCCAGCGCCTTTTGCGCGGTGATGAGGTCGGCCTGCGCCTGCATGACGTTTTGCGGCACGCTCGCCGGGTCGAGCGTCATCAACACGTCGCCCGCTTTCACCTTGGCGCCCGCGTTCACGTTCACTTGCGCGACCTTGCCGGTGGTTTTCCACAACACGGAAGCGGATTGCCGCGCCTGCACCGCGCCTGAAGACTGGACGCTGGTGATGGCGGTGACGCGGGTGACTTCCGCGGTTTTGAGCGCAGCGGCCCCATTTTGCCGCGCGGCCAGCCGCGGGACCACGCGGGCGGCCACGAGACCCGCGCAGGCGAGCAGGGCCACGATCACTCCGGCCACAATCAGCCAACGGGGGATACGTCGTTTGGGTTTTTCCATATCGAACCTCCTGAGGACTCAACGTTGAATGGATGATGACTTGAAAATCGGCATGACGACAGAAACGCACAACCCGCCGCCGGGCTGAAGGCGAGCCGCAATCGCACCGCTCTGCGCTTCGACGAGTTGTTTGGCAATGGCTAACCCCAACCCCGCGCCGCCCTCCGACCGCGCGCGCGATTTCTCGTTGCGCCAGAAACGATCAAAGAGATGCGGCAGGTCGGCCTCCGGCACGCCCGGGCCGTTATCACTTACCGCTAACTCGACGCCCCCGTCGGATCGGCGCACGGCGATCTCGATCTGGCCGCGCTCGGGCATGTAGCGCAGCGCGTTGTTCAGCAGGTTGCCGACGACCTGCCCCACCCGCTGCGGGTCGGCGAGGACGGGCGGCAGACCCGGCTCGACCCGCACCGTGATCGCGACCCCCTTTTCGGCGGCTTCGGCCCCGAAGAGGTCGGCCGCGCGTTCGGCGAGGTCGCCCAGGTCAACCGGTTCGCGGTCGAAGTGCAGCTGGCGCGCCTCGGCGAGCGTGAGCAGCCGCAAGTCTTCCACCAGGCGTTCGAGCACGTACGTTTCTTCGAGCACCGGCGCGACGTGCGCTTCGTCGGCGGGATAGACGCCGTCCAGCATGCCTTCGAGTTTCCCGCGGATGATGGTGAGCGGGGTGCGGAGCTCGTGCGCGACGTCGGCGAGCAAGTTGCGCCGCTCGCGGTCGGTGCGTTCGAGCGCGTCGGCCATGCGGTTGAAGCTGTCGCTCAGGCTGCGCAAGTCGCCGGGGCCGCGCACTTCCACCCGGGTGGAGAGGTCGCCCGCCGCCACCGACTGCGCGGCGGCGATCACGTCGGCCAGCGGCGTGACCACGCGCCGCGTCAGCAGGAAGCCGATGAGCAGGGTGAGCACGCCGGGCAGAAATGAGACCGCGCAGGACAAGCGCAACAGGCCCCCCAGCAGCTCCGGCGGCTCAAAGAACGAGGGCGGCTCCAGCACCAGCGTTCCCACCTGGCCGTCGTTGACGCGCAGAGGGACGGGCGACTGGTGGGCGGGGATGACGTACACCTGGCCGATCAGCGGCGTATCGGTGTGGCCCTGGTCAATCAGCACGCGGCCCGTTTCGTCGAGCAGCAGCGCGTCCCGCCATTCCTGCCCGATCTCGAAGGACGCGCCGGAGGCGGCCTCCCCGGTCGTGGCTGCGACTCCGGCCCAGCTGCCGCGGCCCAGGTAGTAAGCCTCCAGCGAGGAGGCCAGCGGCGTGACGAACGTCGGGTTGCGGCGTGTAAACACGTAGGCGGCGATGCTCGTCAGCGCCACCAGCAGCACAACGCTCAGGATCACGACCGCGCCGAAGGCCTGCATCAGCAGCAGGAACAGGCGGCGGCGGATGTAGCGGATGGAGTGATGGGGGTCTGGGAGATGGGTCACGCTTCACTCCGCGAATTTATACCCGACACCGTGCACGGTGATAATGTAGCGCGGCTCGCCTTCGCGCGGCTCGATCTTCCGGCGCAGGTTGCGGATGTGCGAGTCGATCGCGCGCTCGTAACTTTCAAAGGCGACGCCGCGCGCGACGGTGAGGAGTTGCGCGCGCGAGAAGATGCGGCCCGGCTGGCCGGCCAGCGCGGCGAGAATTTCGAACTCGGTCGGCGTGAGCGCCACCTCGCGGTCGGGCAGGCGGGCGCGGTAGCGGGCGCGGTCGAGGGTGAGCGCCCCGGCGCGGATGACCTCGGCGGGCGCGGCGTGGCCGGAGGCGCGCCGCAGCACCGTCCGCACGCGGGCCACGAGCTCGCGCGGGCTGAACGGTTTGGTGAGATAGTCGTCCGCGCCCAACTCCAGCCCGACGAGTTTGTCGCTTTCCTCGACCCGCGCGGTGAGCATGATGACGGGGGTGCTGCCCTCACGCCGCAGCTCGCGGCACACGTCCAGTCCGTCCATCCCCGGCAGCATCAAGTCGAGCACGATCAGGTCGGGGCGCTCGCGACGGGCGGCGGCTAAACCCTGCGGGCCGTCGCTCGCCGTGATCACGTCGAACCCCGCCGCCACGAGATAGTCCCGGCAGATTTCGACGATCTTCGGTTCGTCGTCAATGACCAGGATGGTCTTGGACATCGTGCCGAGGGTAACGGAAGGTTGTGGAGAAATTGTGGAGATTGTGCAGCGGATCGTCTGTGACGGGCCGTGTCATTGTACAGATGTAGATGAGTAGGATATGAGAGGCGTACAGGGTTGGCCGCCTCCAGTATAATGCGCGCGTTCCCACAGGAGTCCCGATGCTGCCACTCGCAAACATTCGGATCGTTGACCTCACCGAAGCCCTGGCCGGGCCGTACTGCGCTATGCTGCTGGGCGACCTGGGCGCGGACGTGATCAAAATCGAGCGCCCCGGCGCGGGCGACCAGAGCCGCAAGTGGGGCGCGCGCCTCCCGAATGGCGAGAGCGCTTACTTCTGCTCGACCAACCGCAATAAGCGCAGCCTCACGCTCAACATTCAATCCGCGCCGGGGCAGGCGCTGATGCACAAACTCCTCGCCATCGCCGACGTGTTCATGTGCAACATTCCGCGCGCCGACAGCCTCCGCCGCGCTGCGCTCGACGTGGAAACGCTGCGCGCGAAGTTCCCGCCCCTCATCTACGCCTCCATCACGGGCTATGGCCGCACCGGGCCGTACGCGGGCCGCTCGGGGTACGACCTCGTGGCGCAGGGCGAGGCCGGGCTGATGTCCGTCACCGGCACGCTCGAGACCGTCCCCATGCGCTACCCCATCCCGCTCGCCGACATGACCACGGGGCTGTACACCGCCATCGGTATTCTCGCCGCGCTGCGCGTGCGCGACCAGACCGGGCAAGGGCAGCTCATTGACGCGAGCCTGCTCGAATCGCAGGCGGCTTATTTGACGATCCTGGCCGGAGATTTTTTTGCGACCGGGCAATCCCCGCGCCCGCTGGGGAACGCGCACCCTGCCATCGTGCCGTATCAGGTCTTCCACACCGCCGACAAAGACGTGGTGATCACCGTAGGGTCGGAGAAGCAGTGGGCGCAGTTCTGCGAGGTGGTCAGCCTCGGGCCGGAGGTGCGCGACGACGCGCGCTTTGCGACGAATCAGGCGCGGCTCGCCCATCGCGCCGAGCTCATCCCCATCATCGAGGCGCGGCTGAAGCACATCCCCGCCGCCGAGCTGCTTTCCAGACTCCGGGCCGCCGAGATCCCCTGTGGGCCGATCAACACCGTCCCGGACACGCTCGCGGACGAGCACTACCGGCAGAGGGGGAACATCGTCGAGATGCCGCACCCGCGCGCGGGCGCGGTCAAATCGCTCGCCAACCCGGTGCGCCTTGCGGACACCCCGCCCGGCTATCGCCTCCCGCCGCCGATGTTAGGCGAACATACGCAGGCCGTGCTCACGGAGCTGGGATACACCGTGGAGGAGATCGAGCGCCTGCGAGCCGCTGGCGATGTCTGAGGCGGTTTGACCTTCCCCGGAAGCCGTGCCAAAATGCGGGCATCCCAACCGCAACGTCCGAGGAGGAGAGGAATGACATGAACAAGAAACGTCTGGCATGGCTGGCTCTGGCGCTGACCGGGGCATTTTTGTTGCTGGCCGCGTGCGCGCCCGAGGGCGCCGAAGTGGTGGAGGAGGCCACCCTCACCCCGACGGTAACGCCTCGGCCCACGCGCACGCCCGGCCCGACCCCCACGCCGTTTGTGCGCCCCACCGTGGAAACGCGCGGTATCCCCGATCAGCCGGGCGTCGGCTCTTTCACTGAGGACTTGGGGGCGCCTCTCGGCTTCCTCGCGATGGATGCGGACGGGAATCTGTACGTCACCGAATACAAGCCGGACGGGCGCGTGTTGAAGGTGGACCTGAACGGCAAGGCGGAGCCGTTCGGCTCGGCCACGTTCAATTGTCCTTATGGCATCGTTGTCGGCAAAGACGGGAGGGTGTATGTCGGCGTGGACTCGTGCGGCGGCGACAGTGTGAACGCCATCTATACGCTCACGTCGGATGGCACGGCCACGCTCCTCGCCGGGAGCGAAACCGAGAAGGGCTTGAAAGACGGCAAAGGCGCGGAGGCGCGCTTCAACCGCCCGGCCGGGCTGGCGTTGAGTGAGGACGGAACGCTGTACGTGGCGGACTACGGCAATTACGCCGTCCGCGCCGTATCGCCAGACGGGGAGGTGAAGACTTTTGTGGGAACCGGGACGAGGGGATACGCGGACGGCCCGGCGGCTCAGGCGCAGTTCGCCAGCCCCATTGCGCTGACCTTTGCGCCGGACGAAAGCCTGTACGTGACGACCGGCTGCGACGACAACGAATGCGACCCCGAGAAAGATCTGGCGCACTTCATCCGGGTGATTAAGCCGGATGGGACGGTGGTCACTTTCTCCGGCAAAGGCCAGATGGGGCCGGCGGACGGGCCGCACACATTCTCGCAATACGATCAGCCCGGCTCGATTGTCTTCACCGGGCCGCAGGTCGCCTACGTGGCCGACACGCACAACAACTGCATCCGCCGCTTGAAACCGACTTTCGCGCTGGTGTATGCGGGCGTGTGCCGGACGGCGACCAAGCCCGGCGGCACGGTGATAGATGGCAGGCTGGCGAATGCTACCTTCGGCTGGCCCATCGGCATGGTGTATGACGGGCACGGCCACCTGTTTATCTCCGAGTATGGCTTCCAACGGGTTCGGGTTCTCACGCTCAAGCTGCCGGACGAGTAAGAAGTTCTAGACCTGACAGGTCTCGCGAAGCGCCTCCGCCCTTTCCGCTTCGCTGCAAGGGTGCTTCGCGAAAGCGAGGCGGAGCGGGGTGGAAACCGGTCAGGTCTGCGTTTCAGGAAACAGCCTCTCATGCGGGAGGCTGTTCCTGTTTCCGATATCTTGCTCAGCCCTCAGCGGCGTGCTACAATCCACTTGACCCCGGTCGAGCGGTCGTCTCCGGCTGGGCCGGAGGCGGCGTCGGGCATCCCCGCCCGTCGAGAAGCGCCGCGCGACCCATGCAGTCATCAGACCTCAGTCGCCAGTCATCAGATTGAATTGCTGCCCGTCCCTTCGGGCTCCTGACTCCTGAGTACCGGCTACTGAGTCGGAGGTCGCCATGTCAGACAGGGAAACGTACACACTCGTCGTCAACGGCCAACCGCGACAGGTGACGGCCACGCCTAAAACGCTTTTGATGGATGTGCTTCGCGATCAACTGCGGCTGACCGGCGTCAAGGACGGCTGCGCCACCGGCCACTGCGGGAGCTGCATGGTCATCAAGGATGGGGAGGCCGTGCGGTCGTGTCTCGTCCCGATGAAACGGGCGGACCGGGCGACGATCATCACCGTCGAGGGCCTCGCCGGGCCGGGCGGTCAACTACACCCCGTTCAACAAGCGTACATTGATCAGGGCGCGACCCAGTGCGGCTTCTGCACGCCCGGCTTCATCATGTCCACCAAAGTGCTGCTGGACAAAAACCCCAGCCCCACGCTCGAAGAAATCTACGACGGGCACCAGTGGAACATCTGCCGCTGCACCGGCCACAATTCAATTCTGCGCGCCATTCAAGCGGCGGCGAAAAAACTTCAGGAAGAAGGAAGGAGCAGGAAGGAAGAAGGGGAAGGCTCGACTCTCCTTCCTTCTTCCTTCTTCCTGCCCCCTTTACCCCAAAGCCAAAAGCCTTTGAAAGTCATTGGCCGCCCGCTGCCGCGCCCCGACGCGGTGGACAAGGTGACGGGCCGGGGCATCTTTGCCGACGACCTGTACATCGAGGGAATGCTGCACGCGCGGGCGTTGCGGAGCAAGTATCCCCACGCACGCCTGTTGAAAGTGGATGTGAGCAAAGCGAAGGCGCTGCCCGGCGTCGTCGCCGTGCTCACCGCCGCCGACATCCCGGGGCGCAAGGATTGCGGCGTGCACGAGATTGACTGGCCGGTGCTGTGCTATGACAAGGTTCGCTATGTGGGCGATGCGATTGCGCTCGTCATCGCCGATTCGGAAGAGATCGCCGGGCAGGCGTTGGACCGGATTGAAGTTGAGTATGAACCCCTGCCTGTCGTCGCCGGCCCGAAACAGGCTGCGCAGCCCGGTGCGCCCGTCCTGCACGAGCATCATCCGGCCGGCAACTTTCTGGCCCATTTCCATCTCGAAAACGGCGATGTGGCGAAGGGCTTTGCCGAAGCCGATGTGATCGCCGAGCGCGAGTACACTACCCAGACCGTCGAGCACGCCTTCATCGAACCGGAGGCCGGGCTGGCGGTGCCGGAAGCGAGCGGGCGCATCACCGTCTATTGCGGCGGGCAGATTCCGTTCAGCGACCGCAGCCAGATCGCGGCGGCACTCGACCTGCCCGAGGAGAAAATCCGCGTCGTCAACTGCCTCATCGGCGGCGGGTTTGGGGGCAAAGAAGATGTTTCGGTGCAGATTCACGTCGCGCTGGCGGCGTGGGCCACGAAGCGCCCGGTCAAGATGGTGTTCAGCCGGAAAGAGTCGCTGAGCGTGCATCCCAAGCGGCACGCGACCATCATCAAGATGAAGACCGGGTCCAAAAAGGATGGCACACTCGTCGCGCACGCAGTGGAAATCTACGGCGACGGCGGCGCGTATGCGAGCCTGAGCAATCACGTGATGCTGCGCGCCACCACGCACGCCGCCGGGCCGTACGAAGTGCCCAACGCGAAGGTGGACACATACGCGATGTACACGAACAACGTGCCCTCCGGCGCGTTCCGCGGCTTTGGCGTCACGCAGAGCGCGTTTGCGATGGAGTCGCAGATGGACGTGCTGGCCGAGGCGCTGGGCCTCTCGCCGCTGGAGATCCGGCGCAAGAATGTGCTGGCCTATGGCAAGAAGACTCTGGCGGGGCAGGTGATGACGGAGAGTTGCGGACTGCCCCAATGCCTTGAAGCCGTCGCCGCCGAAATGGAGAAACATCCGTTTGCGGAGGTGGAGGGTGACAAGCGGCGAGCGTGGGGCGTCGCCTGCGCGTACAAGAATACGGGCTTCGGGAGCGGGGCGTACGACGCTGCCGGGGCGGAAGTGGAAGTGTTCGCGAACGGCCGCGCGAGTGTGCGGGCCGGGGCGGCCGAGATCGGGCAAGGGCTGGTCGGCGTGCTGGCGCAGGTGGTGAGTGAGGAGTTGGGCGTGCCCTATGAGCAGGTGGACGTGCTCGTCTCGGACACCGATTTGACGCCGGATGGAATGGCGACGACAGCCTCGCGCCAAACGTACGTCACCGGCAACGCCGCCCGCTATGCCAGCAAAGAAGTCCGCGCTCTCCTGAGTCAAACGGCGGCAGAGATGCTCGACGTCCCGCCGGAAAGCCTGATTTTTGCAGAGGGTCACGTTCGAAGTAACGGACAGAGCGTCGCGTTAAGCGAGGTCGTCAAGGCCGCCCGCCGCGAAGGGCGCATGCCCAAAGTCAGTTATCAGTACGTCGCGCCGATGGTGCCGCAATATCATCATTTCGCCTTCGGCTTCGGCGCGCAGGCCGCGCTGGTGGAGGCAGACGTGAAGACGGGCGAGACGAAGGTGCTCAAGGTCATCGCCGCGTGCGACGTGGGCCGCGTCATCAATCCGCTGGCCTTGCAGGGGCAGGTCGAGGGCAGCATCTCGATGGGGCTGGGCATGGCGCTGCAGGAGAACTTCGTCATGCGGGACGGCTACGTGCTGACCGACTCCCTCCACAAGTGCCACCTGCCCACGATTGACCAGACCCCCGAGGTGATTTCGTTTTTTATTGAAGAAGAAACCAAAGATGGCCCCTACGGCGCGAAGGGCGTGGGTGAGCTGGCGTCCATCCCCACCACACCCGCCATCATCAACGCCCTCTACCACGCCACCGGGGTGCGCTGTTACAGCCTGCCCGCCGACAAGAAATGGCTGAAGGCCGCCTTAGCCGAGAAACCAGCCGTAACCTGAACTAAGCCAGCGACGGCTAGCCAGCGAGTGCCGTTTGTTCGGCAAAAATGTGACTTTCACCCCTTGAAAACGGATGCCACTCGGGTTAGAAAGAGACCCGTGCCATACGTCAAGAGAATCCTGAGCGGTTGGGCCGAAGCCCTCCTCCCGGTGGCCGCTGTCGCGCTGGCGCTGCTCATCGGCGCGGGCATGCTGCTGGCGCTCGGGGCCGACCCGCTGAAAGCCTACAGCGCCATGCTGCAGGGCGCGGCGGGCAGTGTCTCCGGGATCACTCAGACGCTTGTAAAAGCCACGCCTCTGCTGCTGGTCGGGTTGGGGATCACGATTGCGTTCCGGGGCGGCGTGATCAACATCGGCGGGGAGGGGCAGTTGATCGTCGGCGCGCTCGCGGCGACCGCGATGGCGCTGGCATTTCCCGAATGGCCGGGGGTGATCCTGCTCCCGCTCGCGCTGGCCGCCGGGGTTGCGGGCGGCGCGGCGTGGGGCGGCGTGCCCGGCGTCCTCAAAGCGCGGTTGGGCGTGAACGAAATCCTCAGCACGATTATGATGAATCAGATCGCGATCCAGTTGTCCAACTATCTGCTGCGCGGGCCGATGATTGACCCCGCCGAGATCGCCCGAGGGACGCAGATCGCGCAGTCGGCGCAACTGCCGCAGCAGGTCTGGCTGATCCGGCTCGTGCCGCGCACGCTGCTGAACGGCGGCGCCATCATCGCCGTGGTGATGGCCGTGCTGGTCTACATCTTCCTGTGGCGCACCACCATCGGCTACCGCATCCGCGCGGTGGGGCTGAACGCAGAGGCCGCGCGCTACGCCGGGATTCGCGTGCCGGTCTATCAGGCGCTCGCGCTCGCCCTGGGCGGCGCATTCGCGGGGCTGGCCGGGGCGGTGGAGGTGCTCGGCGTCCAGCACCGCATGATGGAGGGGCTTTCGGGCGGCTACGGCTTTTCCGGTATCGTCGCCGCCCTCTTCGGAAAACTGCACCCGCTGGGCGCGATCCCGGCTTCGATTTTGTTCGGCGGCCTGCTGGTGGGCGCAGACAAAATGCAGCGGGCGGTGCAGGTGCCCTCCGCGCTCATTGGTGCGCTGCAGGGGCTGGTCGTGCTCTTCGTGGTGAGCAGCGACATCTGGGCGCGGTATTGGGCGCGGCGGAGGCAGACGTATGGGTGAACTGTTCACACTGCCGGTCTTGCTCGGCATCGCCTATTCGGGCGTGCGGCTGGCCACGCCCTATCTGTACGCAGCCCTCGGCGAGATGTTTGCGCAGCGGTCAGGCGTGCTCAACCTCGGCGTCGAAGGCATCATGCTGATGGGCGCGTATACCGGTTTCTTCGTGGGGATGACGACGGGCAACCTGTGGCTGGGTCTGCTCTCGGCGGCGCTGGTGGGGCTGTTGATGGGGCTGCTGATGGCCTTCATTAGCGTGACATTGCAGGCCGAGCAGGGCATCAGCGGCATCGGCCTGCACCTGTTCGGGTTGGGGCTGTCCAGTCTGCTGTTCAAGAAAACTTTCGGCGGGGTGGAATCCATCTCCGGGTTCCAGCCGGTGAAGATTCCGCTGCTGGGCGACCTGCCGCTCGTGGGCGAAGTGTTCTTCAATCACAGCGTGCTGGTCTACGGCGCGTTCCTGCTCGTGCCGGTGGCGGCGTGGGTGCTGTACCGCAGCACGCTCGGGCTGAAGATCCGTGCGGTGGGCCAGAACCCCGAGGCCGCCGATTCGCTCGGGGTGAGCGTCGCGGGCATTCGCTATTTCACCGTCAGCCTCGGCGGGGTGCTGGCCGGGGTCGCCGGGGCGTCGCTCTCCATCGCGCTCATCAACCTCTTTCAAGAGAACATGACGAACGGTCAGGGCTTCATCGCGGTTGCGCTCGTGTATTTCGGGGGCTGGTCGCCGCTGGGTGTGCTGGCCGGGGCCTTGCTCTTCAGTTTCGTAAACGCGCTTCAATTGTGGATTCAGGTGAAGGGCATCAACCTGCCCTCGGACGTGGCGGTGATGATGCCGTACGTTCTGACGATTGCGGCGCTGACGTTTGCCGTGCGCCGCGCCCGCCAACCGGCAGCGCTCACCAAGCCGTTTGCGCGCGGGGAGAGTTAATGTGACGCGTGCCGGGTGACGGGTGACGGTGGACACGTCACCCGCCACGCGTCACCCGACTGGAGGTGGTCGAACCGAACGCACATGCTCAACTCGTAAACCCATTGTTCCATTTCACGTTCACAACGATAGGAGAAGAAGAATGAAAACGCAGTTGTTTCGCATGAGTGCGCTTGTGCTGGCGGCGATGATGTTGATCACCGCCTGCGGCGGCGCAACGCCAACCCCCGGGCCGACGCAGACCCCGGTGGTCATGGAAGTGACCCGCATCGTGGCGGGCACCCCCGTGGTGGAGACCGTGATTGTGACGGCCACTCCGCCGCCCGCCGAGCCGGAGAAGCCTTTCCGCGTGGCGGTGGTCATGCCCAGCTCCACCACCGACGCGGCTTTCAGCCAGTCCATGTACGAAGGGCTGCTCGCCGTGCAGAAGGAAATGGGCGCGGACAAAATGGAGCTCGTCTACTCCGAGGGTATGTTCAACGTGCCGGACGCTGCCGCCGCCCTCCGCGACTACGCCAGCCAGGGCTACAATCTGGTGATCGCGCACGGGTCGCAATACGGCACGTCGCTGGCGCAGGTCGCGCCGGACTTCCCCGAGACCAGTTTCGCGTGGGGCACGTCGCTCGACACGTTCCAGGCGCAGGGCATTAGCAACGTCTTCGCCTATCAGGCCGAAGCCCAGCAGGGCGGCTACGTGCTCGGCGCCATCGCCGCGCTCATGTCCCAGACGGGCGTGATCGGCATCAGCGGGCCGGTGGAAGCGGGCGACGCCAAACTGTACGTGGACGGCTTCAAGGCCGGCGCTGAAGCCGCCAAACAGGGCGTCCAGGTCAACAAGTCGTACACCGGCTCGTTCTCCGACGTGTCTCTGATGGCCGCCGCCGCCGAGACGCATATCGCCGCGGGCGCGGACATGCTCACCGGCTCGTCGCAGTCGGTCGTGGGCGCGATCGGCGTGGCCAAGGACAAGGGCGCGTTCTGGTTCGGCACGCAGTGGGATCAGACCGCGCTCGCGCCCGAGGCCGTGGTCGCCAGCCAGGTGTATGACTGGACGAGCATCATCA
>Ga0184633_10000637_pt1 | contig 13183 bp, 12 predicted proteins | sample PLM31_170_b1_FD_133156 | JGI IMG/M metagenome (GOLD analysis project Ga0184633, IMG submission 133156) | Groundwater sediment microbial communities from an aquifer in East River, Colorado, USA - PLM3-1_170_b1 | ecosystem: Environmental > Terrestrial > Soil > Riparian zone | place: USA: East...
CCGACTCCCTCTACCGCAAGCCGAGCCCGGGGATGCTGGTCGAGATCGGCGAGCGGCTCGCCATGCCGCTCGAGGACGTGCCCGCCGTCGGCGATTCGTTGCGCGACCTCCAGGCCGCGGCGGCGGTCAAGGCCCTGCCGATCCTGGTGCTGACCGGCAAGGGCGCGAAGACCCTCGAGGCGGGCGGGCTGCCCGAGGGCACGCGGGTCTACCCGGATCTCGCCGCGGTCGCCGCGGTGCTCGTGCAGTGATCGCGCTCCGCTCCGCGCTCTTTCTGGCGATCCTGATCGCGTTCACGCCGTTCTACTGGGCGATCGTGATGCTGTCGGCGCCGTTCTCCCGGCTCACGCGCTACCGCGTGATCATCGGCTGGAATTGGATCGCGCTGTGGCTGATCCGCCGGCTCCTCGGCATCGAGCACGAAGTGCGCGGCCGGGAGAACATCCCGGGCGAACCGTGTGTGATCCTCTCCAAGCACCAGTCGGCGTGGGAGACGATCACCTACAGCACGATCTTCCCGCCGCACGTGTACGTCATCAAGCGGGAGCTGCTCTGGATCCCGTTCCTCGGCTGGGGACTCGGCGTGATGAGCCCGATCGCGATCAACCGCGCGCACCGGAAGGTGGCGATGCAGCGGCTGATCGAGCTCGGCGGCGAGCGCCTCAGGCAGGGCTTCTCGATCATGGTGTACCCCGAGGGGACGCGCGTCGCGGTCGGCCGGCGGGGCGTCTACAAGCTGGGCGGCGCCGTGATTGCGGTGAACAACGGAGCGAAGGTGCTGCCGGTCGCGCACAATGCCGGCCTCGTCTGGCCGCGCAACTCGTTCCGGAAGTATCCCGGGAAGGTCACCGTGGTCATCGGGCCGGCGATCGATACGGCCGGCCTCACGCCGGAGCAGGTGACGCGCCGCGTCGAGGACTAGATCGAGGGCGAGATGGAACGGCTCACGCCGCGCGAAGCGGTCGCGAACTCCTCCGCTTCGCTGCACTACCCGGCCCCCCTGGACAAGGGGGCCTGACGTGCAGCTCGAGCTGCCGTTTCTGGCCGAGCCGGGCCGGCGCGACCTGAAGGGTCCGACGCCGAAGCCGCCCGGGCGACTGCGGCACATCCAGCTCGGGACCCGGGTCGTCCCGTACTGGTTCCGGCGCGCGCGCCGGCGCACGATCGGCATCGTCGTCGAGGAGCACGGCCTGGTGGCCGCGGCGCCGCGCTGGGCAACGATCGCGGAGGTGGAGGCGTTCATCCGCGAGAAGCAGCGCTGGGTGCTCAAGCGCCTCGACGAGGCCCGTCGCAACATCCGGCCGCCCTTCCTCTGGCAGGAGGGCGCCCGGTTCCCGTATCTCGGACGCGACATCGCGCTTGCCCGCACTGCGTGGGGCCGCGCGCGGCTCGCCATGGATCGGCTGGAGGTTCCGGCGCTCGCCTTCGAGGCCGCCCCGCGCCTGCGCGAGACCGTGGTCGAATGGCTCCGCGCCGCGGCGCTCGCGCTGTATCGCGAGCGGATCGCGGCGTTCGCGCCGGCGATGGGCGTGCTCCTCCCGGAAGTGGGCTTGTCGAACGCCGCCTCCCAGTGGGGCAGTTGCACCCAGACGCTCGACGGCCGCGGGCGGGTGCTGCTCCACTGGAAGCTCGTGCACTTCGAGCCCCGGCTGGTCGACTACGTCGTCGCGCACGAGCTCGCCCACCTGCGGCACATGAACCACTCGGCGTCGTTCTGGCGCGTCGTCGAGTCGGTGTTCCGCGACCACGCCCGGGCGCGGCGGGAGCTGCGCGATCGCGGGCACCTGATCCCGGATCTCTGAAAGGAGCCACGATGCGATTCCTGCACACGATGCTGCGAGTGGGCGACATGGACCGCTCGGTCAAGTTCTACACCGAGGTGCTCGGCATGAAGCTGCTTCGCACGACCGACCGGCCGGACCAGAAGTACGCGCTCGCGTTCGTGGGCTACGACGACGAGGACCGGACCGCCGTGCTCGAGCTCACCTACAACTACGGCGTGGACAAGTACGACCTCGGCACGGCCTACGGCCACGTGGCGATCGCGGTGCCGGACGCCTACAAGGCGTGCGAGGCGGTCAAGGCCCGCGGCGGCAAGGTGACGCGCGACGCCGGGCCGGTGAAGGGCGGGACGACGGTGATCGCGTTCGTCGAGGATCCCGACGGCTACAAGATCGAGCTGATCCAGCGCGACTAGCCGCCCGCGCTCGAACCGACCGCGTTCGCGATCGCCACGTACTGCGGGACCCCAAGGTTCTCCGGCCGCAATCGCGGATCGATTCCGAGCGCGCGCAACCCGCCTTCGTCGACGACCCCGGCGAGCGCATTGCGCAGCGTCTTGCGGCGCTTGGTGAACGCGGCCGTGACGACCCGCGCGAGCGCCGCCCGGTCGCGCGCCGCAAGCGCGGCGGCCGGTTTCGGCACCAGGCGCACGACCGCGGAGTCGACCTTCGGCGGCGGACGGAACGCCCCCGGCTTCACGTCGAACAGCTTCCGCATGTCGAAGCGGTACTGCAGCATCACCGAGAGCCGGCCGTACTCGGAGGTCGACGGCGCGGCAACCATCCGATCGACGACCTCCTTCTGCAGCATGAGGTGCGCGTCGCGCAGCCGATCGGCGACCTCGACCAGTCGAAACAGGAGCGGCGTCGAGACGTTGTAGGGCAGATTGCCGACCACACGGAGCCGATCCGGGAGCCGCGCGAAGTCGAAGCGCAGCACGTCGCCGCGGTGAAGGGCGAGGCGTGGATGCTCGGCCTCGAGCCGCGCGGCAAGATCGCGGTCGATCTCGACGGCTTCGAGACGCGCGACGCGATCGAGCAGCGGCGCGGTAAGCGCGCCCGTTCCGGGGCCGATCTCGACGATCGCGTCGCCAGGCTGCGGATCGACCGCCGCGACGATCTTCGCGATCACGCCGCGGTCGTGGAGGAAGTGCTGGCCGTAGCGCTTGCGGGGAGCGTGCCCCTTACCCTTCACGCATTACCGCTCTTCGAGCCGGTACTCGACGTAAGAGCGGTCCCGGAGCTGGCGGAGCCATTCCTGGTACGCCTCGTCCGCTCTGCGGTCGCGGAGCACCCGGCGCGCCTCGATGCGCTTGCGGTCCGCGGAGAGGTCGGCGGTCCGGCGCTCGAGAACCTGGATGATGTGGAACCCGAACGGCGTACGCACCGGTTGCGACACCTCACCGACCTTCAGCGCGTTCATCGCCCGCTCGAACTCGGGCACGAGGTCGCCGGGCACCGTCCAGCTGAGCTCGCCGCCGCGCTGCGCGGAGGCCGTGTCATCGGAGTTGAGCCGCGCGAGCTCGGCGAAGTTCGCGCCTTCGACGATTCGCTGGCGAAGCACCGTGACCTTGCGCCGTGCCTCGGTCTCGGACACGAGCTCGTTCACGCGCGCGAGGATGTGCCGCGCGCGCGTCTGCTCGACCATGAACGAGCCGCCGCCGCCGCGCCGGTCGTTGAGCCTGAGGATATGGAAGCCCGCGGGGCTGCGCAGGACATCGCTCACTTCGCCGGGCTTGAGCTTGACCAGCGCATCGGCGAAGAGCTCCGGCAGCCGGTCGCGCTCGCGCCAGCCCATGCCGCCGCCCTTGAGCGCGTCCGGCGCGTCGGAGTAGCTGACCGCGAGCTGCGCGAAGTCGGCGCCGCCGCGCGCCGTGGCGAGCGCCTCCTGGGCGCGCCTCAGCCGCGCGTCGACCTGCTCCGGGCTCGCGCTCTCCGGAACGCGCACCAGGATGTGCGAGAGGTCGAACTGGGTGCCCGCGTCGCCCACCTGCAGCTCCTGGAGAAAGTTGTCGATTTCGCTCTCGCCGATCTGGATCTTGCTGTCGACCTCGCGCTCGCGCAGGCGCGAGATCACGATCTCGTTGCGGATGTCCTCGCGGAACCGGTCGAACGACACGCCCTCGCGCTCGAGCGTCCGGCGGAAGTCGGCGAGCGTCAGCTTGTTGTTCTCCGCGATCAGCTGCACGGTGCGATCGACCTGGAGGTCGTCGACCCGCACGCCGGTGTCGCGTGCGAACTGCACCTGCACCCGGTCCATGATCATCCGCTCGAGGACCTGGCGCTCGAGCACGTCCTGCGGCGGCGACTGCGTGCCCTGCCGCTTGAGCTGCGCCCCGACCAGCGTGACCCGTTCCGCGAGGTCCCGCTGCGTGATCACCTCGGTGTTCACGACGGCGACGATGCGGTCGACCAGCTGCGGGCCGCGGGAAGGCGCCGGCTGCGCCGGAACGGCCGGCCCCGACGGCGCCGGCTGGGTGCCGGGCAGCCGCAGCTGGGCCGGAACGGCCGGCCCCGACGGCGCCGGCTGGGTGCCGGGCAGCCGCAGCTGGGCCGCCGCGCCTCCGGCCAGGCACCCGAGCAGCAGCACTGAGAGCACGCGCTTCATGATCACTCGTAGGCACGGTACGCCGACGGCACGTCGGAGCGGATCGGCGACACCGACATCCCCGTCGCGGGAGGTTCGCCCGCACCGATCGACCCGAGATCGTACGTGCGGCTGTCGGGCGTCGACTGGTTGATGAGCGTGTATCCGGGAATGTTGCGGCGGAGCACCTCGAGCGGGTTAGAGCCGATCCGGGCGAGCCCGTTGAACTCCAGTTGGATGTAGAACAGCGTCGTCTCCTGCGCCGTGGCGGTCTGGAAGCGGCTCGCCACCGCGCGGACGATCCAGCAGCCGGCATTGTATTCGAGGCCCGCGAGCGACTCGACCAGCTTCTTGCCGACGAAGTCGTAGTTGAGCCGGGCGACACCGTAGAAGCCGCGGCCGAGCGGCCATTGCGCCGCGACGTCCAGGCTCTGGATGGTCCCTGCCCCAGCGGTGAGCTGCTGGTTGGTATAGCGATACGCCGCGCTCGCGACTGCCGCCGGCGCGGGCGAGTAGCGGACGCCCACCACGGATTGCGCGACGCCCCCAGTGCTGCCGAACTGGTACTGCATGCCGATATTCGCGGTCCAGTTCTGCGCGATGCGGCCGCTGACGTCCATGATGAGCGGCGAGATATTCTCGGTGCGCACCGGCAAGCCGGGGATGGACACCTGCTGCGGGGTGAAATAGTAGCGCTGCCCGATGATCGCGCGCGCGAGCTCCTGGCCATTGCTCGGACGGATGAAGCGCGAGGTCGCGGCGACCGACAGCTGGTTCGCGTTCGAGATCCGATCGCCGCCGACGAAGACGTTTTCCTGGAACAGCTGCGAGTAGTTGAAATCCGAGTTCGTCGTGTCGAACACCGGGATCTGGCTCTGATCGCGGAACGGCACGTAGAGGTAGTACACGCGCGGCTCCAGCGTCTGCAGGTAATCGGTGCCGAACAGGCGCGTGGGCCGATCGAAGAACAGGCCGGTGTCGAGGCTCGCGATCGGCAGGACGCGGCTCACCGACTTGTCCGGGAACCCGCCGAGGGTGGCGAGATCGTAGGCCGTGGCGCTCACCCCGACCTTCGGCGTGAAATAGCCATAGGAGGCCACTTGCGGCCACGCGACATAGGGGTACGCTGTGGCCCGCTGCCCCGTCGGGACCAACGCGCTGTTGCCGAAGTAGACGTACTCGCCCTGGAATCCGGCGTCGATGCCGCCGAGGGTCTGCCGGAGCGCGTTCAGCGTGAGCTGCGGCTCGCGCCAGTAGGGGATCGGGACCGGGTTCTGCGGATCCTGCAGGGTCTGGAAGCGCTGGTAGTTCGCGGCCGCGCTCCACCAGCCGGAAGGCGCGGCGTAGTTGACCACCGCCTGCTGGGGCAGGTACGTCTGCGTGGCGATCGAGAGCCGCGTCGAGAGATCGCGGAAGTAGTTGTCGTCGGAGACCCGCTGGTAGTTGATCAGCCCGTACCAGCCGTTCTGGAGGTTCCAGTTGGTGTCGAACGCCGCCGCGTAGCGGTACTCGTTGAGGACCTTGTCGTCGGGCAGGAAGTCGTAGCGCGCGACGCCCGTGAACTGCGGCTGCAGGAAGCGAAACTCGTTGAGGAACTGCACCCCGCGCTGGGTCATGTAGCGCGTCGTGATCGTCGCGTCGTAGTTCGGCGCGATGTTCCAGTAGAACGGGAGAATGATCTGCGCTCCGGACGCGTTCTGCACGCCGAAGCCCGGGGGCAGGAACCCGGTCTTGCGCTCGTTGTTCAGCGAGAAATCGAACCACGGGATCTTGGGCGTCGTCCAGCCGAGGAACGTGAGGCGGGCGTCGCGCGCGGTGCCGACCTCGCGCTCCATGTCGAGGTCGAGCTCGCTCGCGTGGATGAACCAGTCGTCCTGCCCGGGACGGCACGTCGTGAACGTGCCGTCGGTGACGCGATAGCGCTCCTCGCCCTCGAACCGGAGCGCCTTCGCCTCGCCGCGGCCCTCCGTGGTCACGCGCAGCCCCGCGGCCTCGGTTGCGGTGGTGGTCGGCCCAGCAGGCAGGCCCTGCTTCAGCCGCGAGCGCACCTCGCGCGGCGCGAGCTGGAAGCTCGGGCTCTCGAAGATGCCCGTCGTGGCGCCGATCCGCAGCCGCAGGCGCGGGCCGGTCGCCTCGTCGTCCCCGATTCGAATGCGCACGTTGCCGGTCGCCTCCACCTCGTCGGTGTCCTGGAAGTACTTGATGCGGTCGGCGCGAAGCGACGTGTCCCCGCGTCGCAGCTCCACGTCGCCGATCGCCTCGACCTCGGCCGAGCCGAGCCCCTGGATCCGGTCGGCAGTGACGAACGTCGGGAGATCGTCGCCGCGGCCGCTCGGCGCCGCGCCGAGCGAGCGCTCGAGCCGCAAGCCCTGCGCTTGCGCATGCGCCCGGCCGCCCGCGGCCGCGACGCAGACGAGCGCGAGAAGGGCCGCAGCCGCCGCGGCGCGAAGGACGGGGAGAGGCATCAACGCAACGACCGGGCGCTTCTTTTGCCCGCTAAAATCGCACAATCGCCGGGCCATGGCAACGCCGATCGAAAACCTCAGCGCAAAGATGGACCGCATCGCGCAGCTCGAGCGCTGGCTCGCCGGCCGTTACCCGGGCACTCGGGTCACCCTCACGCCCGCTTCGGCGGACGCGAGCTTCCGGCGCTACTTCCGCGTCGCGCCCGAGCGCGATGCGCCGGCGACGTTCATCGCGATGGACGCTCCGCCCGAGCGCGAGGACTGCCGGCCGTTCGTTCACGTCGCGGAGCTCCTCGCGAGCGCCGGTCTCAATGCGCCGCGCGTGCTCGCGCAGGACCTCGAGCAGGGGTTCCTGCTGCTCACCGATCTCGGCTCGACGACCTACCTCGAGTCCCTGCAGCTCGCCTCCGGCGACGCGCTCCCCGCCCGGCTGTTCGGCGACGCGACCGAAGCGCTGGTGAAGTGGCAGCTCGCGACGCGACCCGGCGAGCTCCCGCCTTACGATGCGGCGCTGCTGCGCCGCGAGCTCGAGCTGTTCCCCGAGTGGTACCTCGGCCGGCACCTGGGAGTCACGCTGACGCCGGGCCAGCGGGAGGTGCTCGACCGCGCCTTCGCGCTGATCATCGGCTCGAACCTGGCGCAGCCGAAGGTCTACGTGCACCGCGATTACATGCCGCGCAACCTGATGGTGTGCGAGCCGAATCCCGGCATCCTCGACTTCCAGGATGCCGTGTACGGCCCGATCACCTACGACGTCGCATGCCTCTTCAAGGACGCGTTCCTCAGCTGGGAGGAGGAGCGGGTGCTCGACTGGACGATCCGCTACTGGGAGAAGGCGCGCCGCGGCGGCCTGCCGGTCGATCCGGACTTCAGCCGGTTCTGGCGCGACTGCGAGTGGATGGGGCTGCAGCGCCACCTTAAGGTAGCCGGCATCTTCGCGCGCCTCGGGTATCGAGACGGCAAGCGGCAGTACCTCGAGGATACGCCGCGCTTCCTCGGCTACGTCCGCCCGGTCGTCGAGCGCTACCGCGCGCTCGCTCCGCTCGCCCGGCTCCTCGACGCGCTCGAAGGGCGGACGCCCGAAGTGCGCCATACATTCTGAAATGAAGGTCATGCTCCTGGCGGCGGGAAGAGGCGAGCGGATGCGCCCGCTCACCGACGCGACGCCGAAGTCGCTGCTTCCCGCCGGCGGCAAGCCGGTGGTCGCGTGGCTGATCGAGCGCCTCGCGGGCGCGGGCTTCCGGGAGCTGGTGCTCAACCACGCCCAGCTCGGGTGGATGATCGAGGCGGTGCTCGGCGACGGCGAGCGCTTCGGCGTCCGGATCCGGTACTCGCACGAGCCCGAGGCGCTCGAGACCGCGGGCGGTATCGCGAACGCGATGCCGCTGCTGGGCGAAGCGCCGTTCCTGGCGGTGAACGGCGATCTCTACACCGATTTCCCGTTCGAGCGCGCGCGAGCGGCTCTGGACGACGACGCCCTGGCGCATCTGGTGCTGGTCGACAACCCGCCGCACCATCCCGGCGGCGACTTCGCCCTGTCGGACCGGCGCGTCGCGAACGCCGGCGCGCCGATGCTGACCTTCAGCGGCATCGGCGTCTACCGGCCGGCGCTCTTCGCCGGCATCGCGCGCGGGACCCGGGCCCAGCTTGCGCCGCTGCTCCGCGAGGCGGCCGCGAGCGGCCGCGTCACCGGCGAGCGCTTTCGCGGCCGCTGGCTCGACATCGGGACGCCCGAGCGGCTCGCGGCGCTCGATGCGGAGCTGAAGGCGAGCCGTGCTTGAGCCTCCCCCGGTGGACGAGATCACGCCGCGGGCGACCGAGTGGGGGAAGCGCACTTGATCCGCAGCCGGCGGGGACCCAGAATCCGGAGGCGTGAGGTTTCGAGGTGACGCTAGAGCCGATGACCGACATCACTTCCTACCGCGCTCGCCGCGCCGCAGTGCTCGAGCGCATGGGGGCGGGCATCGCGATCCTGCCCACGGCGCCGGAGCGGCTGCGCAGCCGGGACAGCGACTACCTCTATCGCTTCGACAGCTACTTCTACTACCTGACCGGCTTCCCGGAGCCCGAGGCGGTCCTCGTGCTCATTGCGGGCGCCGAGCCCAGGTCGATCCTGTTCTGCCGCGAGAAGCACCTCGAGCGCGAGCTCTGGGAAGGCTTCCGCTACGGCCCCGAGGCGGCGCGCGAAGCGTTCGCCTTCGACGCCGCGCACCCCATCGCCAAGCTCGACGAGGAGCTGCCGCGCCTGATGGCGAATCAGCCGCGGCTCCACTACGCGGCCGGCATGGACCCCGCGTGGGACGCCCGGATCCTGCGCTGGCTGAACGAGGTTCGCGCGCTCGCCCGCACCGGCGTCACGGCCCCCGCCGAGATCCACGACCTGCGCGCGATCCTCGACGCGATGCGGCTCGTGAAGGACGAGCACGAGCTCGGGGTGATGCGCAGCGCCGCGGCGATCTCGACCGGCGCGCATGTGCGCGCGATGCGGACGGTGCGGCCCGGGATGATGGAGTACGAGATCGAGGCCGAGCTGCTGTACGAGTTCCGGCGCCGCGGCGCGCAGTTCCCGGCCTACTGGCCGATCGTCGCGGGGGGGCCGAACGCCTGCGTCCTGCACTATAGGAACAACGATCGGCGCCTCGGCGACGGCGAGCTCCTGCTGATCGACGCCGGGTGCGAGCTCGACGGCTATGCGTCCGACATCACCCGGACGTTCCCGGTGAACGGGAAGTACAGCGGCCCGCAGGCCGCCATCTACGAGCTGGTGCTGGCTGCCCAGGCGGAGGCGATCGCGGCGGTCAAGCCCGGCACCCCATGGAACGCGCCGCATGAGGCCGCGGTGAAAGTGCTCGCCCAGGGGTTCGTGGACCTCGGCCTGTGCCAGGGCACGCTCGAGGAGGTGCTGGAAAAGGAGGACTACAAGCGCTTCTACATGCACCGGACCGGCCATTGGCTCGGGCTCGACGTTCACGACGTGGGCGAGTACAAGGAGCAGGGACAGTGGAAGCCGCTTCAGCCCGGCATGGCGCTCACCGTCGAGCCGGGCTGCTACGTGCGACCGGGCGAGGGCGTGCCGGAACGCTTCTGGAACATCGGCGTGCGCATCGAGGACGACGCGGTGGTCACCGCGACCGGCTGCGAGATCCTGACCCGGGCCGCGCCGAAGCGCATCGACGAGATCGAGGCGTTGATGCGGGACGCTCACGGCCCCTCGTCAAAGGGGGCGGTGAAGCGCAGCGGGGGATTTGCCGCGTCAAAGGGGACGGTGAAGTGAAACGTGGCGGGGGACCTCGGGAGCGCAACTCCTCAGACGCCCGCGGCCTTCAGCCATCCGCTGCACGCAGCGGGCCCGCGTGCGACATCCTGATCGCCGGCGGCGGGCCGGTCGGGGCCGCCGTCGCGCTGGGCCTGCGCGGGATCGGGCTCGACGTGGCGCTGGTCGAGCCGGACGCGCGGCCTTCGGCCGCCTTCCGGCCGATCGCCCTGTCCCATGGCAGCCGGCAGATTCTCGAGCGCCTCGAGCTGTTCGGGCGGTTCGCCGCGACGCCGATCGAGACGATCCACGTCTCTCAGGCGGGTGGCTTCGGGCGCACCGTGATCCGGCGTGAAGACCACGGCGTGCCCGCGCTCGGCTATGTCTGCGACGCCAGCGCGCTCGCCGCAGTTCTGGCCGAGGCGACGTCCGCGCAGCGCGTCGCCGGGCACGTCGCCGGGTGGCGAGCCGAGGGCGAGGCGATCCGTGTGGTGGTCGACACGGGCAGCGGGAGCCGCGAGGTCGTGGCGCGGCTGCTCGTGCTCGCCGACGGGACTCAGATTTCCGGCGACGATCTCGCGATGCGGGATTACGGTCAGACCGCCATCGTTGCGCAGGTGCGCACCGAGATCGTGCGGCGCGGTACCGCCTGGGAGCGATTCACCGACGACGGGCCGCTCGCGCTGCTGCCGGATGGCGACGGCGCTTCCGCGCTCGTGTGGACCGTGCGCGCTGGCGAGGCAGCCCGCCTGCTCGAGGCAAGTGGTGAGCGCTTCCTCGCGTCGCTCGGCGCGCGGTTTGGCCATCGGCTCGGGAGGTTCATCGCGGCCGGGCCGCGCTCGAGCGTTCCGCTGCGGCTCGTGTTCCGGCGCTCCAACGTCGCCGGGGCAAGGGCGGTGGCGGTCGGCAACGCGGCGCAGACGCTGCACCCGGTCGCTGGCCAGGGGCTCAACCTCGGGTTGCGCGACGCGATCGAGCTCGCCGCATTGATCCGCCGCACCGACCCGGCGGCGCTCGGCGGCGAGGCCTTCCTCGCGGAGTATCGCGCCCGGCGGCGCGTCGACCGGCTCGCCGCGATCGGCGTGACCAACTTCCTGGCCGGGATCTTCGGGAATCCGAGCCCGCCCCTGCGCGCCGCGCGCGGTCTCGGGCTCGTCGCGCTCGATCTCGTCCCGCCGGCGCGCCGCGCGTTCGCCCGGCGGATGATGCTCGGTCTTCGCGGCGCGCCCTGACTTCGAGCGCGGCGCGAGGCAACCCCGCCGATTTCCATCGCGGCGGCGCGAAGCAATCATCGCGCCGACCTCGCGCACCGCGCAACATGAAGACTCGCGCGGAAATCTGCGGTGAATCAGTATTTTCTTCTGATTGATGGACGCAGCCTGCGCGCGAGCGCGGTGCACTCGCGCGCAGGCTGCGGTTTCGGTCGCGCGGAGCGCACAATTTCGTTTCCAAGCCGAAAAGTTTGAGCGTAGAATCGCGCTCCTCCCACAAGAAATTCCCCCGTTCGACGCATGCGGATCGGCACGCACGTGCTGCGGAATAATCTTTTCGTCGCGCCGATGGCAGGCGTCACGGATCGGCCCTTCCGCCGCCTCTGCAAGCGATTCGGCGCCGGGCTCGCGGTGTCGGAGATGGTCGCGTCGGACCCGCGGCTCCGCGCGACCGAGAAGTCACGCCGCCGCACCGATCATCGCGGCGAGCCGGAGCCGATCTCGGTGCAGATCGCGGGCGCCGACCCCGAGATGATGGCGGAGGCCGCCCGCGACCAGGTCGACGGCGGGGCCCAGATCATCGACGTCAACATGGGCTGCCCGGCGAAGAAGGTCTGCAGCCAGGCCGCCGGGTCGGCGCTGCTGCGCGACGAGGCGCTGGTCGCGAGGATCCTGGGGGCGGTCGTGAAGGCCGTCGACACCCCCGTGACGCTCAAGATCCGGACCGGTTGGGCTCCCGAGAGCCGCAACGCGGTGCGCGTCGCGAAGATCGCCGAGGAGAGCGGCGTTCGCCTCCTCGCGATCCACGGCCGTACCCGGGCCTGCGGGTACGCGGGCAGCGCCGAGTACGAGACCATCCGCGAGGTGAAGCAGGCCACGCGACTCCCGGTGGTGGCGAACGGCGACATCACGACGGCGGAGGACGCCAAGCGCGTGCTCGATTACACCGGGGCCGACGGCCTCATGATCGGGCGCGCGGCCCAGGGGGCGCCGTGGCTCTTCCGGGAGATCGAGCACTATCTGGCGACGGGCCACAAGCCGGCTCCGCCGACCGCCGCGGAGATCCGCGAAGTCCTGGTCGCGCACCTCGAGGAGCTGTACCAGCTCTACGGGCGGGAGACCGGCGTCAAGGTCGCGCGCAAGCACATCGGCTGGTATGCGAAGGGGCTCGCCCGCTCGGCCGAGCTCCGCGAAAGGGTGAACCGACTCGAGTCGTGCGAGGAGCAGCTCGCGGAGGTGGAGCGCTTCCTCGCCGGGCTCGGGCAACGAGAACCATCCCCGTGCTACGACAATCAAAAGGAGTTGGCGGCATGAGGCAGACGTCGAGCGAGATCTCCGAGACCGTGCGCAAGTCGCTGGAGCGCTACTTCAAGGACCTGGACGGCGAGCGGCCGCGATCGATCTACGACATGGTGCTCAAGAACGTGGAGAAACCGATGCTCGAGACGGTGCTCGACAAGGCCGAGGGCAACCAGACCATCGCCGCCGAGATGCTCGGCATCAATCGCAACACCCTGCGGAAGAAGATCCAGCAGCACAAGATAAAAGTGTGACGGTCGACGGCTGGCGGGTGACGGGTGACGCGGGGCGCCATCCGCATTACCCTTCATCTGGGACCCGTCACTCGCGATGGACATCCGCATCAGGCAGGCGCTGATCAGCGTCTCCGACAAGGCCGGACTCGTCGAGCTCGCGCGCTCGCTCGCGCGGCTCGGCGTCGGCATCCTCTCCACCGGCGGCACTGCGAAGCTGCTGTCGGCGAGCGGCCTCAACGTCACCGAGGTCGCCGACTACACCGGCTATCCCGAGATGCTGGACGGCCGGCTGAAGACGCTCCACCCCAAGATCCACGGCGGTCTCCTCGCGCGGCGGGATGTGCCCGACCA
>Ga0184633_10000639_pt1 | contig 13177 bp, 15 predicted proteins | sample PLM31_170_b1_FD_133156 | JGI IMG/M metagenome (GOLD analysis project Ga0184633, IMG submission 133156) | Groundwater sediment microbial communities from an aquifer in East River, Colorado, USA - PLM3-1_170_b1 | ecosystem: Environmental > Terrestrial > Soil > Riparian zone | place: USA: East...
GGTCTTTGGCGATATCGATGCCCACGAAGACGGGAACGGTGCTCATCGGTCCTCCTCCTCTGTGGCCCGGTCTTGCGGATGCGGGCTCGGACGGCCCAGGCAACTGTTCGGGCTCCTCAGGGGCATGGACGTGACGACCCAGCTCCCCCACGGCCTCGGACGACCCAGAGGGTATCGGTCTGTCACGTCCGGGTTGACGGTTCCCTTTACTGTCCATATCTCACTACTATAAATATACAAGAGGGTCTCATAAGGATGCCCTCTCGCTTGAGGGGAGATGCCCTTTTGAAGATTCCCTCTCCCAAAATGGGGAGAGGGTGAGGGGTCAGAGTCGCCAATGATTCTCGAGGTCGAAAAGATCAATACCTACTACGGCACCAGCCACATCCTCTTCGACGTCTCCCTCGAGGTGGGGAATGGCGAGGTGGTCGCGCTCATGGGCCGAAACGGCGCGGGCAAGACCACCACGATCCGGAGCATCATGGGGCTGACGCCGCCGCGCACGGGACAGGTCCGGTTCAGGGGGCAGGACGTGGCGCGGATGCGTCCTTACCTGATCGCCCGGCGCGGGATGGCGTTAGTGCCGGCGGGGCGGCGGATCTTTCCGAGCCTTTCTGTGCGGGAGAATCTGGAGATCGCACGCAAATCCTCCACGTCGGGGAAAGCGGAGTGGACGGTGGAGAAGATCTTCGACCTCTTTCCCAAACTGCGTGAGCTTCAGGACCGACGTGGCGGCGCGTTGAGCGGGGGCGAGCAGCAGATGTTGGCGGTGGGCCGAGCGTTGATGGGAAATCCGGACTTTATCCTATTGGATGAGCCAGCCGAAGGGTTGTCACCGCTCATCGTCAAGATGCTCCTGGAGCATCTTCTCAACCTGAAGAAGGCGGGCATGTCGATGCTCCTGTGTGAGCAGAACGCGATGTTCGCCCTGCGGGTGGCGGACCGGGGTTACGTCCTGGACAAGGGGACCGTGAAGTACCACGGCACCACGAAGGAGCTGGGGGAGAGCCAGGAGGTGCGTTCTTACCTGGCTTTGTAGACTGTATCGACTCGGGGAGGGCGCGTGTTCCCGAGGGGGACGAGGAGGTAGCAAATGGAAAGCGAAGCGCAGGGGAAGAATCCGATGGAGGATATGCTGAAGTTCTGGCAGGGGTGGATGGCGGCCGGCATGGACTCGATGATGCGGACCATGACGCCTCTGGCCCCCGGCACTCCTGTCCTCGCGTGGACGACGGTGCTGCGGGAACAGGTCGAGCGCGCCGTTCAGATGGCGATGGAGTCCGGGAAGGTTCCTTGGCTTCCTGATCTCGCGCAAGTGGGCAAGGAGGTCAGCCTCCTGCGGGCGCAGACGGAGGCCCTGAGCTCAAGCCTGGCGATGATGCAGGCGGCGTTCCAGGCCCAGCAGCAGGGTTGGAAGACTCTCGAGATGATTGTGCGGCAGACTGCGACAGCCCAAGAGGAGGCCAAGCGAACCGTGGAAGGCTGGAGGACCCAATGGGAGGAGCAGCTCGCTGCCATGACCCGTGGCATGGAGGAGTCGCGCGAGCGATGGGAGGAGATGCTGCGCCAAGGGGTTGCCATGAGCCAGGCCAGCCAGAAGGGGGTTGAAGACCTGACCAGGACGATGTGGGACCTGGCAAAGAAGGTAACCGGCACCTAGTGCCGTTCCAATTAACGTCGCCTAGCGGCGTTGCAGCCCCAGGCGCCCTCCCTGTGACGTACCTGAAGACGTACGCCTCGGGCAGTGCCAGGGGCTGCGCCTTGCCATGCTCGCTTCTTGGCCCGGCACGGTGCTCATAAATTGGATGGAGAATTGGTTTTGAGATAAGGGCTCCGGGTGCTTTTCAGTAGCCTCCTGGGCTTGGATAAAGGTGGACGGGGAATCGTACTTCGACTGGACCGCAAGAATCTTCGACCTCTCCAGGGTCTTGGGAAAGCCGGAAGCCCTGAAGGGGATTCGCGTCCTCGATCTTAGCCTGATCATCTTCGGTCCCGCCACTGCCGACTATTTAGGCGAGCTTGGCGCGGAGATCATCCGGGTCGAGATGCCGGGGATGGGCGACGTGATGCGGATCGTCGCGCCCGAAGGGGACTACTGGAAAAATGTCTCGCCCGCCTTCTTCGCCCAGAACCACAGCAAGTATCACGTCGCGATTGACCTCCACAAACCTCAAGGGCAGGAGATGATCCGCCAGTTGGCCGCTAAGAGCGACATCCTGGTGGAGAACTATCGGGGCGGCACGCTGGAGCGGAAGTGGGGGATCGGCTACCGACAGCTTCGGGAGGTCAATCCACGGCTGATCTATGTGGCCAACACTGGGTTCGGCCAGTGGGGTCCCTTTAGCGCACGCGCTTCCTACGATTGCCTGGCCCAGGCTGTGAGTGGCTTCACGGCCGTCTCAGGGTTCCCTGACCATCCCCCATTGAAGATCGGCGTCTACATCGGGGATTATTTCGGCGCCTGCCTGTCGGCACTGGGCATCCTGGCCGCCCTGCACCATCGGGACCGGACGGGCCAGGGTCAGTTCATCGAAGTGGGGCAGTGCGAGGCGCTCCTCCGGGCGATGGACTGGACGTGGATCTATGCCGGGCTGACCGGGAAGAGCCGTCCCCAGGCCGGCAATGGCGACCTGTCCGCGATTCCTTCCGGGATCTACCCCTGCCAGGATGGACATGTGGCTGTCGCCGCTGCCTCGGATGAGGCATTCAGGGGGCTCTGCCGCGCGATGGGGAGAGAGGATCTTCTTGATGATCCCCGCTTCGCCACGAGAGAGGCCAGAGCCACTGACGCCCACGCTAACGCGCTCGATCAGTATGTCAAGAGCTGGGTACGGGAGAAGGTCAGGAGCGAGGTGGAGACGGCGGCGCGGAAGCATCATTTCGCGGCGGCGGGCGTTGCCACGGCGAGAGATCATTACGAGGACGAACATCTTCGCGCGCGCGGGTCGGTCTGGGAGATGGACGATCCGGTCTACGGGAAGATGGTGGAGCATGGTCCGGCCCCAAAGCTGTCGGAGACCCCGATGCGGTACAAGTGGGCGGCCAGACCGGTCGGCTTTCACAACGAGTATGTCCTGGGCCGCCTCTTGGAACTCAGCCCAGATCAGATCGCGGACCTGGAGCGGCAGGGGGTCATCGGCAAGTGGGCCGACCGGAAAGGCCCCAAGCCCCCGGACGATTGGGGGCCCGGCGAGAGGAGGTGAGGTCTGTGATCGGGACACGTATCGGAATAGTTCTGATATTCATGTTGATGACCAGCATCGCATCGGCAGAAGATCGTGCGTTCTTTGCCGGTGGCAAGGTCTCGTTTGTCCCGCCCGCTGGGTTTCGGCCTATGACAGAAGAGATGATCCAATTCAAATTCCCGAGGGGAAATCCCCCTCAGCACGTCTATGCCAATGAAAAGATGAACGTTTCAGTGGCCATCACCTTCTCCCCGCAGGCCTTGTCGCCTGAGCAACTGCCTGAATTGAAATCCGCGATGGAACAGACGTTGCCCAGGCTGGTTCCTGGCCTCAAGTGGCTGGCTCGCGAGATCGTCGAGATCAATGGCACCCAATGGGTCCATTTTGAGCTCACGAGCCACGCGATCGATACCGAAATCCATAATCACATGTATATGACCTCCTTCATCGGGAGGATGCTCGGTGTGAATTTCAATTCCACGATCGCGCAGTATGAGCAGCACAAAGAGGCGTTGGCCCGAAGCAGAGATAGCCTCCGCATCGATCGGTAGGCTTCATCATCCGCAGGTGCGCCGCCCTCTTCTTTCATGTGGTCCCTTAGAGGCGTGAACTGGCACCGGGAGCCAAACAAATGACCGACCAGCGCTGGGAAGAATGGGTGAAGCAGGAAACAGATCCTCGGAATGCCTTTGGGAAACCGGAGGCGTTGGATGATCTAGTGGTCGTGGATCTGACTCGGGAGAGCGTCGCCGGGATGGTGTGTACCTCGTTTCTGGCGGAATTGGGCGCTCAGGTGTTGAAGGTCGAGCCTCCGGGAGGCGACCCCGCGCGCGCCTGGGGCCCTCCCGGCTTCACGCATCAGGGTGAGGGCCTTGCGTATCTCGCTGAGGGGCGCAACAAATACTTCGTCACGTTGCACATGGAGGCGGAGGAGGGGCGTGATGTCTTCCGGCAACTCGCCCGTCGGGCCGACGTGGTGATCGAGGCATATGCGCCGGGCCAGATGGACGCATGGGGGATCGGGTACCGGCAGCTCTCGGTGGAGAATCCTCGCCTGATCTACTTGGGGATCTCCGCGACAGGCCATTTTGGCCCACGTGCGGCTGAGCCGATGCCGGAACACGATCTCACCAGTCAGGCTGCCTCAGGCCTCGCATTTATCACCGGCGAACCGCAGCGCGATGACGCCGATGCAGCCTGCGCCCCGACCAAAGCGGGCCCGTGGCTTGCGGGGTATGCGGGCGGCGCCTGGGCGGCCTTTGCGATCCTGGGCGCACTCCATTACCGCCACGAGACCGGCCGAGGTCAGATGATCGATGTGACGCCGGCCGAGGGCCTGATGCGCTATCTGGAATACACCCTGCTCTGGTATCACGTGGCGGGCAGGGTCCGAGAGCGGATCGGCTACTACGATCTGGCGGTCTTCCCGTACACCTTCGTTCGGGTGAGGGATGGATGGGCCTTCATCGCCGGCTATACTGATCCGAACTTCCGCGCGCTCTGTCGGATCATGGGGCGGCCTGACCTGACTGAGAACCCGCGCTTCGCCACCCCGGCGGCCCGTGTGACACCGGAGAACAAGCAGTTCCTCCGAGGGGAGATCGAGGCCTGGTCGGTCAACCTGACGTCCGACGAGATCCTGGAAAGGGTCATGGCCGACCCTGGGCCGGGGGTCGTCGTCTTCGGGCGGGTGGAATCCCCCCTGGAGGTCCTTTCCAGGGAGAATTGGTGGGAGCGGGGGTGCTTCGAGAGATTCTCTGACCCGGGGTACGGCAACCTGACCCTTCAGATGCCGGTCTGGCGAATGACGGAGACGCCGCCACGTGTTCGCTGGCCGTGCCGCCCCACTGGCTATCACAACGAGGACGTCTTCCAGAAGTACCTCGGCTGGGGTCCTGATCGCCTCGCCACGCTCCGCTCCCGGGGCGTCATATAATCCTCCAACGCAATCTCCCCTTAATTACGCCTTTTTTCTTAACGGAGAGGATGATCTTTGCGAATGACCTTGCTTATTGCCCCGATTATGGACTTCCACTTAGTGCTTGCACATTTAACAAGTCAATGGTATAAAGTAAATCATGCTTGGGAAATCGAAGGGTCGAAAAGCCACGTACCTTCTCCCCCCTCGCCTGCTAGAAGAGGTGAAGGCAGTCGTCAGGGACGGCTCCTTTCGATCCGTCAACGCCTTTGTCGAACAGGCATTGTCTGACCTGCTTCGACGTGTACAGCAGGAGCAGCGAAGGCAAGCTTACGCTCAGGCCAGCGAAGATCCTCTCTTCTTGGCCGATTTGAAGGCAGTCGGTGCGGCTTTCGAGACGGCTGATGAGGAATCCCTGACTGAGGCCCGATGAGAGGGCCGGCGAAGGGCTACCGGTGGGGGATCTTCAAGGCTCGACTCGGCATCGGCAGCGGCTCGGAACAGCAAGGACTCCGGCCAGTCCTGGTCATCAGCGAGGAGGATTTCAACCACGTGATGCCTGTTGTCACCATCCTCCCGTTGACCTCGCTGAAAGCTGGTCGGAAGATCTATCCAAATGAAGTCCTCGTGCCGAAAGGTCTTGGCGGCCTCCCAAGGGCCTCCCTCGTTTTGACCCACCAGGTTCGGACCATCGCCAAGGATCGGCTTATCGGCCTCTTCGGCTACCTCCACGATGCCGAAATGCAGGCGAGAATTCAACAGGCCCTGAAGATCCACTTGGCCCTGGATTGAACCCTTTATGCACAAGGCGACGTGGTTCTGGATAACGTCCCGGCGCTGAGCGGCTCTTGTTACTGCCCCCTCACCTTACTCCTCTCCCCCATATAGGGAAGAGGAAAGTGACAAATGTCCCCTCTCCCCTCGGTGGGGGAGAGGGCGAGGGTGAGGGGAACACCCTAGTTGCCCTGGGTCGGGATGGGGATGATGCAGGGGCCGCTGGGAATTGCCGATACGCCGGTCCTGTCGTCGAAGAGCTCGAGGGTCGCCCCGACCATGCCGATGTGATCCTCGGGGATCATGACATCCGCGTGGAACTGGAGGCGCTGGCCATTGTCCAGGCCGGTGGCGAGGCCGTAGTCGATGAAGAGCCCCTGGCCGGGCATGAGCGTTACCTGATCGGAGGCGAGGGACTTCCCGTCGAGGCCGGTCAGCTTGACGATCATGTCACACGGGATGAGGTCGCCCATGTGGTGGAAGAGGCTCACGCGAGCCATCTGGCCGCTCGCGATCCCGACCGAGCCCATCCGTGGAGGCGAGCAGAATGTCGTCGGCGGAGGCGGGATCGGATCCTGATCCTGCGCCCTCGCCCGACGGGGCGCGAGCGCGGCGAGCGGCATCAGGCCGGCGACCTGGAGGAGCTTGCGTCGAGAGAGAGAGAGAGCCGTACTGGCTCCGTCGCTCCGTCCGTCGTGTGCTGCAGATGGTGGGTCATCATGTCACGTCGCTCCATGGCGTCTCCCTCCTTCTCTTTGGCTTTTATCCCTCCGAAGGCCGCGACTGGCGTCTGCGCGAGTCGCGTCATCAAAGAGTATAAGAGAACCTGAGCGCTGTCAATGCCTATGGGGGTGTGATCCAGAACCATTATCGCGCAACTTGCCCACTCCGCTTGCAGTTTCGAGAAGTCTAACCGTTGCCGCCGGTCAATCCCGTCGGCTCGGGGGTTTCGCTGAAGCCAGCACGGACTCGGCGGAGATCAGGAGGAAGGCCTTGAAGGCGACCGCCGCCCGACTAAGGCGCTTGTTCTCGCGGTGGACGACATACCACTGGCGGCGCAGTGGGAGCCCCTTGATATCCAGCATCACCAAGCGCCGGAGCGCCAGCTCCATTCGGATGGCGTGGCGGGATAGGAGGGCGATCCCCAGGCCGGCGGCCACCGCCTCTTTGACGGCGCTGTTGTCGCCTAGCTCGAGAGCGACCGACAGCGTCACCCCCTGCTGCCGGAAGAACTCGTCGGCGTTCAGGCGGGTGCCGGAGCCCACCTCGCGCGCGACGAACACCTCCTTGGCCAGCCGTTTAACCGGAACCTTTTTGGCCTTCGCCAACACATGAGACGGCGCGGCGATGATCACGAGCTCGTCGGACAGGAACGGCTCAGCGATGTGGGGAATCCCCTCTGGCGGACGCCCCATGACCACGAGATCCACCTCGTTGTGCAGAAGACGGCGCTGGACGGCGGCGCGATTGGTCACCTCCAGGCTGATGGTGATCCCCGGGTATTCCTGCCGAAAGGCCCCAAGCAGGGATGGCAGGACGTAGGCCCCCGCGGTGCTCACGGCGGCGAGGGCGACCCGGCCGCGCTTGAGGCCGTCCAGCTCCTCCATCACCAGCTTGGCCTCATCGACAAGCGTGCAGACCCGTTGGGAGTAATCAAGCAGCTCTTTGCCCGCCTCGGTCAGGACGATACCCCGGCCGACCCGATCAAAGAAGGTCGCATCGAGGGTTCGCTCCAGCTCCCGGACCTGGGCCGAAACGGCAGGCTGGGTCAGGCGAAGCTCCTCGGCTGCCCGCGAGAAGCTGTTGTGTCTGGCGACCGCCAGGAAGACCCGAAGCTGATGAATGGTCATGAGAGAAGTATAAGGAATCCCATATGAAAGTCAAAATATTTTCTATTTGACTTTATGGATTGATGGGGCGAGACTACCCACAAGAGGGGCGTGAAGCGAGGCGCTCACGACAGCGTGAGCGGACGATTCGGTCACACGTGACAAGTGAAAGGAGTTCCGCATGGCTCGGGCAGCGAAAGCGACCATCAAGGAAGGAAAAGAACGGTACAAGGCGGGCGTGATTCCGTATGCCAAGATGGGCTATTGGGAGCCGGATTACGTCCCCAAGGATACCGATGTCTTGGCACTATTCCGTATCAGCCCGCAGGAGGGTGTAGACCCCGTTGAGGCGAGCGCGGCAGTCGCGGGTGAGTCTTCCACGGCCACCTGGACCGTGGTGTGGACCGACCGCCTGACAGCCTGCGAGCTGTACCGCGCCAAGGCCTACAGGGTGGACCCTGTGCCGGGGAGTCCAGGCCAGTATTTCGCCTACATTGCGTATGATCTTGACCTGTTCGAAGAAGGCTCCATTGCCAACCTGACTGCCTCCATCATTGGGAATGTCTTCGGCTTCAAGGCGCTCAAGGCGCTCCGGCTTGAGGATATGCGGATGCCGGTGGCGTACCTCAAGACCTTCCAGGGGCCGCCTACGGGGATCATCGTGGAGCGAGAGCGCCTGGACAAGTACGGGCGTCCCCTGCTCGGCGCGACGATCAAGCCGAAGCTGGGCCTCTCGGGAAAGAATTACGGTCGAGTCGTGTACGAGGCGCTGAAGGGCGGCCTCGACTTCACGAAAGATGACGAGAACATCAACTCGCAGCCGTTCATGCACTGGCGGGACCGCTTCCTGTTCTGCATGGAGGCGGTGAACCGTTCCTCGGCGGCGACAGGCGAGGTCAAGGGGCATTACCTGAACGTCACCGCCGCGACGATGGAAGAGATGTACGAGCGGGCGGAGTTTGCCAAAGAGCTGGGCTCGGTCGTCATCATGATCGACCTGATCATCGGCTACACCGCTATTCAGTCGATCTCGAAGTGGGCCAGGAAGAACAACATGATCCTGCATCTCCACCGCGCAGGCCACGGGACCTATACGCGCCAGAAGAGCCACGGGATCAGCTTTCGCGTGATCAGCAAGTGGATGCGCATGGCCGGTGTGGACCACATCCATGCGGGGACGGTGGTCGGCAAACTGGAGGGCGATCCGAACATGGTCAAGGGGTTCTACGATACGCTGCGGGAGCCCCGGACCCCGGTCAGTCTGCAACACGGCCTGTTCTTCGAGCAGGACTGGGCGTCCCTGCGCAAGGTCATGCCGGTGGCCTCCGGGGGGATTCATGCCGGGCAGATGCATCAGTTACTGCACTATCTTGGGGAGGACGTCGTGCTCCAGTTCGGCGGCGGGACCATCGGCCACCCGGAGGGGATCCAAGCGGGGGCCACCGCCAACCGGGTCGCGCTCGAGGCGATGATCCTGGCGCGCAACGAAGGCCGTGACTACATGCGGGAGGGGGCGGAGATTCTGGAGCAGGCGGGCAAGTGGTGCGGGCCGCTGCGGGCCGCCCTTGAGGTCTGGAAAGACATCACCTTCGACTACGCATCGACCGACACTGCGGACTTTGTCCCGACGCCGACGCCCGCATAGAGGAGAAGGAGGAGAGCCATGAGAATCACACAGGGAACCTTTTCATTCCTGCCGGATCTCACCGATCAGCAGATCCGGAAGCAGATCGACTACTGCCTGAACAACGAGTGGGCCATCAATTTGGAGTTCACGGATGACCCCCACCCGCGCAACACCTACTGGGAGATGTGGGGACCGCCGATGTTTGACCTGAAGGACTCGGCGGCGATCATGTACGAGATCACCGCCTGCCGCAAGGCCTACCCAAACCACTACATTAAGGTCAACGCCTTCGCCAGCACCCGGGGATGGGAGAGCGTCAAACTCTCCTTCATCGTCGGTCGGCCGAAGCATGAGCCGGGTTTCGGGCTGGTTCGCCAGGAAGGTGAGGGGCGGACGATCCGCTATACCATCCATAGCTACGCCACGGATCGGCCGGAGGGGGACCGCTATTCCCCAGATGGCGCACGTGGAGTTGGCAAGAGGTAAACACCTACTGTCCAACCCTCACTTTTCCCTCTCCCCGCCGAGGGAGAGAGTCCAGCCCTAAATCCCCCTCGCCCCCCAACGAGGGGAGAGGGTGCGGGTGAGGGGGGTGGGACGCGGGTCATGGACGAGACACACACTGGCGAAAAGGCGCTGGACGTCGCGCGGGCCTTCAAGGAATCGAACGTCCAGGAGGTGCTGGACGAGCTCGACCGCGAGCTGGTCGGGCTCCAGTCCGTCAAGACGCGGATCCGGGAGATTGCCGCCTTCCTGCTCGTAGATCGCCTTCGCCGAGAGGTCGGACTCGTCGCCGACCGCCCCGTGTTGCACATGTCCTTTACCGGCCGGCCGGGGACGGGCAAGACCACGGTGGCGATGCGGATGGCCCAGATCCTCCACCGCCTGGGCTACATCCGCCGGGATCACGTGGTCGTCGCAACACGCGACGATCTCGTCGGCCAATACATCGGGCACACGGCGCCGAAGACTAAAGAGGTTCTCAAGAAGGCGATGGGCGGCGTGCTGTTCATCGACGAGGCCTACTATCTCTACCGGAGCGAGAATGAACGCGACTATGGACAGGAGACGATCGAGATCCTGCTCCAGGTGATGGAGAACCAGCGTGAAGACCTGGTGGTCATCCTGGCCGGATACGGGGATCGGATGGACACGTTCTTCCATTCGAACCCGGGGATGCGGTCCCGCGTGGCTCACCACCTCGACTTCCCGGACTTCACCCTGGATGAACTGATGCAGATCGCCGAGATCATGCTTCGGCAACAGCAGTACCGCTTCGACGACGCCGCGCGTGACGCATTCCGGGCCTACATCACACGGCGCATGGCCCTGCCCGACTTCGCCAACGCGCGCAGCATCCGAAACGCAATCGACCGTATCAAGCTCCGCCAGGCCAATCGTCTCTATAGCGGCGGTGAGGCCGTGACCAGACAGGAGCTGGCCCGGATCGACGCGTCCGACATCCTGAAGAGCCGGGTCTTCCTGGACCCTCCGCAGCGCGACCCTCAAAGCGAGTCGAAGGGGGAGGAGGCGAGATAGTCGTGGCCGACCCCGTGCTCCTCACAACAGAGTTCCCGGACCTCAGCCTCTTTGCGCGGGGCAAGGTCCGCGACATCTACGACTTTGGGGAGCATCTCCTGCTTGTCGCGACCGACCGAATCTCCGCCTTTGACGTGGTGCTGCCTACAGGCATCCCCGAGAAAGGGAAGATTCTCACGGCCCTCTCGGCATTCTGGTTTCGGATCATGTCTGATCTCGTCCCGACCCACCTGATCTCGACGGAAGTGGAGCAGTTTCCTGACGTCTGCCGCCCCTATCAGGATCAACTCAGAGGTCGGAGCATGCTGGTCTGGAAGACAAAGCCGCTGCCGGTTGAGTGCATCGTGCGAGGCTACCTCGCTGGATCGGGGTGGGCGGATTACCAGAAGACCGGGGTAGTTTCGGGCATCGCGCTCCCGCGCGGGCTGCTGGAGGGCTTGCGCCTCGACCCGCCTCTCTTTACCCCCTCGACGAAGGCGGAGCGGGGCGAGCACGATCTCGGTATCTCGTTTGAAGAGACGGGGACACAGATCGGTCCGGACCTGGCGGACCGGGTGCGAGACCTGAGCCTGAAGATCTATGAGCGGGCGCGCGCCCACGCCCTGGCACGTGGGATCATCATCGCGGATACGAAGCTCGAGTTCGGGCTTCTCGATGGACAGCTCCTCCTGATCGACGAGGTCCTGACTCCCGATTCCTCGCGCTTCTGGCCGAGCGACACCTACACTCCCGGTCGATCCCAGCCAAGCTTCGACAAACAATTCGTGCGGGACTACCTGAAATCGATCTCCTGGGACATGAAAGAGCCTGCCCCCAAGTTGCCACCCGACATCATCGAGCAGACCCGCTCCCGATATCAGGAAGCGCTGCTCCGCCTGACCGCCCCTCCTCAGTAACGTCCGCGCTTCTAATCCACACCCCACGCTCCCCTCTCCGCCCCTGGGGGAGAGGGCCAGGGTGAGGTGGCCTTACTGGACTTCTACCTCTTCTCACCTAGCAGGGGAGAGGCCTGGTGAGGGGCGGCTGGGCATGGCTTCCTACCGGATGCGCTTGACAATCGTTACCGTGTATGGTAAAAGTATCGAATGGGAAAGGTTCGGCGAGGGGGTTACGTGTTCGTCACCTGGAAGGGGGACCACACCCCGCGGCACGTCCATGTCTATCACGACGGGAAGTTCATCGTGAAGTGGGATCTTGAGAACCGGAAGGCGATGAAAGGTAGGGCGTTGCGCAAGGTTGTCAAACTCATCGAAGAACTGGAGTCCGAGGGACGCCTATGAAGATCCAAACGGTCATCGGCAACAATCGCAGGAAAGCGTTTGAGGTCAAGACCTCGACCCGGACGTTGGTCTTTCCCTACGTCAAGGTCGATCCCCAGCCTACCGCCAGGGACCCCCTCGAGCGGGTCTTTGTGGACCGGGAATTGGACCGGGAAGGGTTCAGCTATGTTCTGATGTCGGGCCAGGAGGGAACGGTGCACGTCGAGCAGGTCCTGGAGTACAACCAGGATCCCGGGTACCTACGGGATGCCCTCCTGTATAAGCTCACCATCGAAGCCCAAAAGCGGGTTCAGGCTAGCCCTCTCTCAAAACGGGAGATTATTCGCCGGCTGGGAACGTCCGCGACGCAGTTCTACCGCCTCCTGGATCAAACGAACTACCGGAAGACGATGGACCAACTCCTGTCCCTCCTGCATATCCTGGACTGCGACGTCGATCTGGTCGTGCGCGCACACAGCGCGCGACCCGGCAGAGCAGCGTAACGGGCACATGCAGTCGGCGCGTGAAATGCGCCGTGTCCGCTGTCGGTGGTGGCCCCCAGACGCTGCCATCGGACAAGCCCCGGTAGCTGCCAACTAATTGTCATTGGCCGGACATCTCGTTGACAGGTTCTTCCTGCGTGATTATAATGTACTCACATACCACTTCTAGGGAGGTGTTGTGATGAAGACCCACTTGATTCGCATCGGCAATTCTCGAGGTGTCCGCTTGCCTAAGCCTTTGATTGAGGAAGCCGGACTGACGGATGCGGTGGAGATCCGTGTCCGGAATGGTGCCATCGTTATCGCAAGGGTGGCCCGTGCGCGGTCCGGGTGGGCGGAAGCCGCCCAGCGGATGCGAGAGCGGGATGAAGACGATTCGCTCGATCCTTACACTTCCACGCGATTTGATGAGGGAGAGTGGAAGTGGTGACCAGGGGTTCTGTTCGTCGGGGGGAGGTGTTCCTGGTTGGTCTCGACCCGACGCGGGGTGGCGAAATCCGCAAGCCTCGCCCGTGTGTGATCGTCTCGCCGGACGAGCTCAAC
>Ga0184633_10000641_pt1 | contig 13173 bp, 11 predicted proteins | sample PLM31_170_b1_FD_133156 | JGI IMG/M metagenome (GOLD analysis project Ga0184633, IMG submission 133156) | Groundwater sediment microbial communities from an aquifer in East River, Colorado, USA - PLM3-1_170_b1 | ecosystem: Environmental > Terrestrial > Soil > Riparian zone | place: USA: East...
ATCGCCTTCGCCGTGGGCACCAACCGGATGACCCATTCTTCCATGTCCGAGCTCGTCTTATACTGACGCACCGAATCCGGCTGAAAGTCGAGCACGGCCATCGGGTGGACGACCGCATCATAGCCTTTGGGCAACTCCTCGCGAAGCGCGGCGACCAAATCGTCGGCTGTTTCGACGGGGATCAATCGCAGGTGATCGCGTCCCCCGCGGGCAACGGGTAGTTCGCCCGGGCGTCCGTAGACATACGTGACGTCCGCGCCCCGTTGCAGCGCGCCCTCCGCGATCATGGCGCCGAGTTTCCCGGTCGCCTTATTGGTGATGTAGCGAACCGCATCCAAGGGCGCGCGGGTTGGCCCGGAGGTGATGAGGAGTTTCTTCTCGTGGAGCGCCATGTGCCGCTATGCGAAGAGACGATCCAACTCTCTGCGGAATTCCCCCGTCGCGCGTCCCAGTGAACCGGGAGCCTTGCCGGTGACAATCGCACCTATCATTATCGCCGCGACCTGGGGAATCTCAAAGTACCGCGACACATCTCCCGGGGAGATACGGCGCTGCGTCGGTACGATCAAATGCTTTTTGGTTGTCATCCCCACTGTGCGCAGCGTCTTAAAGTCGGCATCCTCGGGAGGCTTGCCGTAGCCATCGCTGGCCACAGAAGCGGCTTCCACCCAATCGCCGGGGAGGTCCCTCGCTCTCGTTAGGAATTGACGTTCCGCCGAGTGGGGGAGCGCCGGCACGACGGGAATCCCGGCGTCATACAGATATGGCCGGATCGCGTCCACGAACGCATCCAGAAACGCAAACTGCATCTTCTTGAGCTCGGGCATTTCCTCAGGTGCGACCATCTCCGTTTCGCCCGGCACTAGTCCGGTGGGAAGGCCGGTAGCAAGAATCTGCGCGAGCTGCTCTCGTTCCTCGGCCAGCGTGCCAAACGCCGTCCCGGACGCGAGATGGCGAACGTTAATATGAACTTTGATCATGTCTGCGCCTGCATTTCGCGCCGCCTCGGCGAGGACGGGATCATTGGCGGGCAGACTCACAATGAGCAGACCGCGGCGATCGGGAAGGCTCATCCCGTGCCCGGGACCGGATACTTCAGGCAGAGGTCTCGCACCTCATCGCGCAGCGCCGCCAGCCTCCGGTTCTCTTCAATCGCCTGCCTGAACGACTTTAGCGCCGCTGAGCGCGCCTTGGCGTCACCCGGCAACTTCGACGCTTCGATCTCCTCGGCGACCAGCGCAATCCACGACGCGATCCGATCCATCTCCGCTTCGCGCATCCCTCGCGTCGTCGCCGCCGGCGTCCCGAGACGGATGCCGGACGGATAGAACGGAGACGACGGCTCGCCGGGAATCGTGTTCTTGTTTACGGTAATCCCAACGCGATCGAGGGCTTCCTGCATGAACACACCGCGGCCGGGCCCACCCGGAGTGAGATCCATGAGCATCATGTGATTGTCGGTGCCATTGGTGACCAGCTTGAACCCGCGTTTCATTAAGCCGCCGGCCAGGGCCTTGGAGTTTGCGACGACACGATGGCCGTATTCTTTGAATGCGGGCTGCATCGCTTCGCCGAGCGCCACGGCGATCGCAGCCGTCGTGTGATCGTGCGGTCCGCCCTGGAGACCGGGAAAAATCGCCCGATCAATCCGGTCACCGAGCTCATCGTCTTTATCCAGGCCTCTCTGCGTGACAAAGATCATAGCGCCGCGCGGACCACGGAGCGTCTTGTGTGTCGTCGTGGTCACGATGTGCGCGAAGGGAACCGGGCTCTTGTGCGCGCCTGCGATCACCAGGCCGGCGATGTGGGCGATGTCGGCCGCGAAAAACGCCCCAATCTCATCGGCGATCTCAGCAAATTTTTCGAAGGGAAATTCCCGGACGTAGGCCGTTGCGCCACACCAGATCAAGCGCGGCCGGTGCTCGCGGGCGAGCCGCCAGACCTCGTCGAAATCGATGTAGCCGTCGGCGTTGACATGATAGGGCACGCTGCGGTAGTACGTGCCGGTGGCGCTGACCTTCCACCCATGGGTAAGATGGCCGCCGTCAGGCAGGTTCTGGCCCATGATGGGATCGCCCGGCTCGCAAGTCGCCAGGTAGACCGCAAGATTGGCCGGGCTGCCGGAGTACGGCTGAACGTTGACGTGCGGGACGCCGAAGAGCTGCTTGGCCCGCGTCTGAGCGAGCCGCTCGATCTCGTCGACGTGTTCGTTGCCCCCGTAGTACCGCCGCCCGGGATACCCTTCCGAGTATTTGTTGGTGAAGATTGTGCCGATGGCCTCGAGCACGGCTTCGGACACGTAGTTCTCAGACGGGATGAGCTCGACGCCTTCACGCTGGCGGCGGCGCTCCGCTTCCAGGATGCGGAAGACTTCCGGATCACGGTCGTTGAGCCTCATCGAAGCCTCCGTAGCGTCATTGCGAGGAGCAAAGCGACGAAGCAATCTGGATTGCTTCGCTACGCTCGCAATGACAACGAAGAAAGTTCAATCAAGGGAGAAAGGCGCCCTGCTCTCGGAGCACACGCTGGAGTTGAGACACATCTACGTCGCGTGGAGGGGCACTTCGCGCGGCCGCCATTGCCGCGGCGGTTCCGGCCGCCTGCCCGATGGCCATCACGATCGCGGACACGCGAAATGCGGCAAATGCTTCGTGCGACGAGGAGATACATCGACCGGCGACGAGCACGTTGTCTAACCCCTTTGGCAGCAGGCACCGATAGGGGATCGAATAGTATTCGCCTGGCGGAAGCCGCTTGGCCACGACCTGCAGCGACGTAGGGTCATGAATGTCGATGGGGTAGCCTCCACAGGCAATCGCGTCGGGGAATTTGACGCCGCGCAAGATGTCGTCTTGCTGCAACACGTAGTCGCCCGTGATCCGGCGCGTTTCACGGACCCCGATCTGCGCCGGCGTTTCAATCAGGTATGCCTTGCTGAATCCCGGCACGCGCCGCTGGAGAAATGCCATCACGTCGTATGCCTGCTTGCGGCCTTCGATCTCCGCCAGCGCGAGATCTCGGCCGCGGATACCCAGTCGCCCCGGTACGCGTGTCGTGTTCACCACGCCCTCGCCGGGCCGGACACCTTCGAACACAAGAAGGCGATCTCGGGGCACTGTCCACTCCCCGCGCGCGCGGGCTTCCGCCACCAATTCTTTGAACCCTGCGAAGCCGCGGATAGGCAGATTCCGCAACCACTCGAGATCAATGCGCGGGTGCACGCCCTGACCGTGCTGCACGTCGCCGTCGTGATTGGCGAAGTGCGCCATCACCGCATCCCAGTCGATCCCGCCGACGCGGAACATCAGCGTCATCGGCTGAGGCGATCCGTCCCGAGCGCGACCGATCTCGAAGGGCACACCTCCCGCTGCGCAGAGGTCGCCATCACCGGACGCGTCGACGTAGATCCGCGCGCGCAGCTCCTTGATGCCGTCTTTCTGCCAGACGCGGACCGCGCGCACGCGACCCTCTTCAACATCCGCGCCAAGAAAGATCGAGTGAAGCCACAAGTCCACGCCCGCGTCGACAGCCATTTCCAGGTATACGCGTTTGAGGCCCTCGTAATCGAAGGGTGTGACAGTGTAGCAGAAATCGACCGGATCGGGCACGTGACCCGGCGACGCGCCGAGTTTCTGCATCCGCTCGACGATCTCGTGCGGAATACCGCGAACGACCTGGAGGTCACCTGCGTGAAAGCCCATGATCGGCGCGACCATCGCGGCCGTGAGCGACCCACCGAGAAAGCCGTATCGCTCGACGCAGGCAACATGTGCGCCTTGACGAGCCGCGGCGATGCTGGCAACAGTGCCGGCGGGTCCACCGCCGATGACGATGACGTGGTAATCAAAATTCATGGAGTTCGGGCACGCGCCCGAGCGTTGCGGTGCTTGATTCCTGCCAGCGCTTCCACAGCACGAATGAATTCGGTCTTTGCGAAAGTGTAGTCGAGGCTGGTCTCATGCTCTCGAGCGACCCGGATCTTGAGCTCGCCGTACTCGCGCGTCTTCTCAGGGTGTGCTCGGAGGTAGTCGCGGAACCGAACGTGACGAGTCCAGAACTCGCTGCCATGGGGGACGGCGTGCAAATGGTGGGTATGCGTGTTGTCGAGTTCGAGCCTTCGCAGGAACCGGCGCATTGGCACTGAGATTTCCCAATCTGGATTGTATTCGTAGCCGATGGCCACCAGCGGCTCGACGATCTTGTCGAGGTTGTCCGCCTCAACCCCAAGCAGAATGTCGATCGTCGGCTTGGCAGACAGTCCCGGGACCGAAGTGCTGCCCACGTGCTCGATGCCGCGTACGAGTGGACCCAACGCGCGGACGATGGCGGACCTGTCTGCCTCGTACAGGCTCGGCCACCGTGGATCGTACTCCACCACGACGATTGGCCGTCCTCTGGCAGCATTCGCGATCTCGAGGTCAATGCGGATCTCGAACAGCCGGTGCCAGGGAAACGTCACGCGGTTAATGGTGATCGGATGGTGCGGGAAGGATGCTTGAAGAATCGGGAGCGCATCTCCCCGCAGACCTTGGAGCGCAAGTGTTTCCGCTGTGCCCTCATTGGTCCCCAGTTCCGTTGGGACCCCGCCCTGATCTTCCAACCAGCGCGTGAGTTGTGGACGCACGATCGCCTGGTATCCCCAGTCATCGAGGACTCTCGAGAAGAGAACGGGGCGGAAAATCCGATCGCTCCCAGGGAGGGTATTGGCGCGCAGGTGATGCACCACAACGGCCTGCGCGATCGCCGTTCCCAAACTGTTTGAGCAGGTGTTCCATCCAGCGTATGCCACGATGCCGGCAAACCTCGGTTCTTCCAGCAACCGGTCGACAAGCGCGCGGTCCCCGCCGTTTGCATAGCGGACATCGGCCAGCGCCACCACCTGATCACTGCGAGCGCCTTCGCGGACACCGTTCAATCGAGTTTCGACCGTCCCATGATCGAGCGCATCCGCCTGGTCACGCGCCTCGTGCTGGTGTTCGTTGAAGTTGTGCACCCAGAGCAGAATATCCGCACCATTTGCCACGAACTCGCATCCGGCACTCTGCACATGCTCTTTCACAGTCTGGCTCAGGGGGGTGGATTCATAGAGCGGGACCCGCTCCATTGCCTCTGGATACGTATATATCACCTGTACCGAAGGCGAGATGCCGGTGAGATCGTTCAGCCACCGGCCCAGGAGTCGGGCATTCAGTTCGTCCGCGCCGCTTGTCAGCAGAACACTGCGGGCGCCCATCGATTTGACATGCTCCTCGAGCTCTGCCCGCTCCCGGTGCGATGGACTCTGCGGCGCATTGTCGTCCTGCCCGATCAGGAGATACCGCAGTATTCCGCGAGAAGCGGCGTCAATCAGGTCGGTGTTCACTCGTAGCTGCCGCCTTCGGTGCATCACCGCCCCATCCGGCGCGTCCTCGGTCGTCCGTTCCACCGGAGCCCGCGGAATCACAGCAGAAACGTACGCCGGCACCCGCGCGGCCATCTCGTACAGGCGGCGCAGCTTGGGTGCAATCACTTCGAATTCAACCTCGCTCTTGCGAGAGGCCACGAGCCCGCCGAGACATAGCATCTCAGCCGACGCAATCATCGCCGTCGCCCCGCCCGCAGCGACCTCCCGGTCAAGCCAGTCCCATACGCGGTCGACATCGCCCGCACGATGGCGGTCACCTAGCATCGACCGGTCGGGTACGCGGACCTCCACTCCGGCGGCGCGCGCGAGGTCGACCACGAAATCCATGGTCACAGGCCGGTCGTCGAGCGGAACGAACAGCAAGACCTGACCGCTCATTTACCGGATGGCTCCCGCGGTGATCCCCCGCATGAAGTAGCGCTGCGTAAACAAGAAGACGACGATGATCGGCACCGTTGCGATCACTGTGCCGGCGGCGATGAAACGCGTATTGTGTGCAAACAATCCCCGCAGATACAGCAGGCCGGCCGCGAGTGGATATTTGTCAGGGGTTTTTAGGATGATGATCGGCCACAGGAAACTGTTCCAAAAGGCCACAAACTGGAAGATCGCGAGCGTCGCCAGGGCCGGGGTAATGAGCGGCAGCATGATCCTCCACCAGATCACCATATCGCCGGCGCCGTCGATCCGCGCGGCGTCCTCCAGTTCCTGAGGAATCGAGAGGTACGCCTGGCGCAGCAAGAAGATGCCGAAGATGCTGGCGATGCTGGGAAGGTAGACCGATGCGAATGTATCGACCATCCGCAGCTTCGTCAGCGTGATGAAGTTCACAATCAGGCCGATGTGCTCGGGCAACATGAGGGTCGCGATGATAGCGTAGAACACCAGGTTCTTCCCCGGAAACTGGAGGCGCGCCAGCGGGTACGCGGCAAGCGAGCAGATCAACAGTGTCAACGACACGCCGATGATGGTGATCTGCAGGCTGTTCAGGACATATCGCGGCAGTGGCAGCGTCTCCCATACCCCGACGTAGTTGGCCAGCGACAGCGGAGAGGGCCAGAGGTCGGGCGGGATCGAGAAGATCGGGCCTGTGGTCTTCAACGACACGATCAGCGTCCACAGAAATGGAAACGTCATGAAGATCGCGATGGCGATGAGCGCGGCGTAGATCGCCACTTTGCGCATCAGTAGTACTCCAGCCCCCCGCGCCGGAACACGCGGAAGTTGATGACCGAGAACACCAGAATGACTGCGGCCAGCACCACTGCGAGCGCCGACGCGTATCCCATATTCAGCTCCTGGAACGCTTCATCGAAGATGTACATGAACATCGTGTAGGTCGAGAAGAATGGGCCGCCGCGCGTCATCACATAGATCTCCTCAAAGACTTTCAACGCCGCCATGGTGCTGACCAGCGAAGCGAGCAGAATGTACGGCCGCAGCAACGGAATCGTCACATTCCAGAACACGCGCGCGCGAGACGCACCGTCCATCATCGCGGCCTCTTCATACTCGGCGGGAATTGACTGCAGACCCGCCAGGTAGATCACCATGTACCACCCGAGTCCCTTCCACATCGTCACAAACATGACGGCGTACAGGGTGAGCGTCGGATGACTGAGCCACGAGATGGGCCGGTCGACCGCCTGCAGGGACTGCAGAACGTAGTTGATGATTCCCTGCTGATCGTACATCCAAGTCCACATGATACCCACGACCGGCCATGACGTGATCACGGGGACATAGTAGGCGGCGCGGAACGCCTTGATCCCGCGGAGCTGCCGGTTGACGAGTACCGCCAGCAGGATGGAGCCAAGCTGGATGACCGGCACAACGAGAACATACTTGGCGGAGTTCGTGATCGCGATCCAGAAGTAGCGGTCGCCAAGCAAGTGCCGGAATTGGCTCAGGCCGACATACCGGGGCGGATTGATGACATCGTATTCGAACAGACTGAGGATCGTCCCGAAAATGACCGGATAGAACGTGAAGACGGCAAGCAATCCGAGCGCGGGCGCGAGAAAGAGGTAGGCGGTAAGCGTCGTCCGGACGCGCCGGCCACTATCCGATTTGTTCATGCACTGCGGGCGTCGACACCCCTTCGGGGATTACCGGATCGCCAACCCTGATGGTCCCGTCGCCCTCGATGGCCGTCACCCGGGCGAGCTGGCCTCGATGACCTAGCAGGGTGTGCTGAAACGCGTGTGGATCACCAACGCCGACGAGGCCACCGATATGCGTGCAGGGCTCACACGGACCGGTGAGCTCGCACGTGACTGAGCCGATGCGCAACAGCGTTCCCGCGGGAAGCGTGTTCAAATCTGAAAAATCCACCGTGATCTGCTCGCGGAGTTCCCCGGGCTGCAATCCCAGACGCACGAGATCGGCGCGATCGACGATCAAAACCTGCCTGCGGCCGCCGGGCGCTCGAGTCTTCCCGTGCAGATCCCCATCGAGCCCGCGTCCGACCGTCACCCCGGCCTGAGAAACGAGCTGCGGACGCTCGCCGTGGGACCGCACCAGATGCAGGCTGACGACCGTTCCGCTCAACCCGGCACCAAGCAAAATTCCCCCGGCCTCGCTGCGGCTCGGCTCCAGACCCAATCAACGTGCATAATCCACCGGCCTCGCCTCAGGCTCGGCCTTCTCAACAGCGCCGCCGGCCTGCTGCGCAGGCAACCTGGTGGGCGCCACCTTCTTTGCATCATGGACATCGCTCCAGCGTGGTGATAGCAAATATGACCGGGCTTGCGCGTCCGCCAGCGGATAGGAGATCGATGGACGCCACCTGCCGGTCAGGTTGGGGGTTCTTCCACAAGAGCATCTGCAGATTCACATCGTTGCCTGCGCGTGTCTTCCCCGTCCACGCGATTTCCTGTTCAATCGAAGGGATTCCTCTCTCCAGATCTGCAAGCCAGCTGCTAATGTTCCGGCCGTAGAGAAGATTCTGCGTTGCCCGGGTGCCATCACCGAGGGCAAATTCATACCGACCGACGACGTCCCCGAAGTTCGTCGCGCGGTCGAGCGCGGCATGGAGCACCGCCACGCAACCGGCGCGACGGCCCACAGCGACCGAGACGCGGTCGGGCATTACTTCTGCCACATCACGCTCGCCTTTCAGCATCACGACACTTTTCCCGGTGTGTTTGGGGTCGAGGATCTCAAACTGTACGCCGTTGAAGCGCGAACTGCCAGGCTGGACCGCTCGTAGATCGTACTCAGCCCCCTTCCCCTGCCAGCCCGTCCCATCGTCATCGATGTGACGCTGGGTCACCACGCGCCTCATATCGACCAGCGCGCCCGGGATTGGTCGGGAGCGGTACGGTCTCGGCATCCACGCATCAGCAAAACGCCGGGCAAGCGCAGCTTCAGACGGTAGCGCGTCGGGCTGCGGCCGCCCGCTCGTCCAGAAGTACGTCGATGCGGTGAAATACGTGTAGAATTGCTGAAACGCGCGCGTCAGCGCGGCGCGGTTCTGGAAAAATCCATTCCAGGTCGTACGCACCATGCCCAGCGCTCCGGCGACTCTGGCGGCGCGGCTCATGTGGAGGTTGTTGTGCGTGCGGAACCAGGTCGCGGCCAGGACCGGAAAGCCTGCTTGCCGGAAGTACGCCAACTCCGGATAGTCGCGAATGTCTTCGTACTTCCACGCCATTATGGCGATGTCGCGCGGCACCTCGCTCCACAGGGGCTCAGAGGTCACCTCACTACGGCGCTCGTAGAGCACGTCGCCCCACATCATCGTCCGCGCGCCCAGGTCCTTGAGGAGTTGATGCAGCGCGATGACGTCCCGCAGGTACAGGTCGAGATCATAGCTGACGCCCGATGGTCCTCGGACTTCGTCGTGTCCGATGTGCACAAACGGCGGTCGAAACAGCTCGACGGCTTCCTGCACCACGGGACGAATGAGCGCGACAGCGATCGTGGTTTCCTTTCCTTCAATCATCACCGACCGATCCGGGTCGTATACGGCAGGAAACACCGCGCGGCTGCGGTCGCAGGTGACCTGCGTCCTTCCGTCATCGCGCAGCCGCTTAGGGATGTGGGCGATCTGACGGCACAACTCGTCGCTGCGCAGGCCCGCAAACACCCACTCGCTGTGACCGAGCGTCGCGATCAGAGGAATCACCTGGATATGGTGCTCGCGCGCCGTGTTAACGAGCCGGCGAACCTGGGCTTTGGTGGCACCTCTCGAATCGGGGACCCAGAACGGTCTGCCGCTCTCCCACTGCACGTGCTCAGCTTGGGCGATCAACGTATTGAACTTCAGCGGCGCGAGGATCCGGTCAATGAGCATGGTGTGAAACTCTGCGGAGGCGTTGTCCAGCAGCACGTGCACGGCACGGATAGGATGATCGGGGCGATCCCGGATCGTGACGGAGCGCACAGACGCCACTGACTTCCCCGGCCGCAGCAACTGGCGAAGGGTCTGCACGCCGTAGAATGTGCCGCGCCGGTCGGATCCGGCGACGAGGATGGCGTCTGGAACTGCCTGGAGCACATACCCTTCGGATCCCGGCGACGTCGCCGATACGGTGGTCCCAGCGGCCTGCAGCATGCGGGCGACCAGCGAGTTGGTCGAGGCCTCGCCGAGGACGATCTGGCCGCGTGGGTTTCCGACATCGGCGGCCTTGATCACGCGCAGCGTCACGTTGAAGCGCGCGCGGAACTCCTCGTTCAGTTCGCGGGCCGCATATAGGTCTTCATCTGTGGCGCGGTCGCCGACCACAATCCGCGTTGATGGGGTAATCTCGAACACCCCATCGCCCCATGCTATTTCTTTAGGAACAGGCAGCAACTGCACCGGTAGGGACGTTTGGAGAAATGCGTCGGGGACGGCCGGCGAAGCGGTGGCGACCGCGGCCAGCACGACTACGATGAGGAGGACTCGCACCGGACGGTTAAAGTGGATAGCTAGTGTGAGATTGCTTCGCTTCGCTCGCAATGACCAGTGGAACCGCTGCGCACGCAAAGACCAGAGGACCTACAGCCGGGCGTTCCACTCGCGGACCGCCCAGTCGAGCGCCTGCTTCGCGGACATCTTTCCGAAGAATGCGCTCTCCACGGCTTCGCGGAACACCTTGTAGAGCTCGCTTTGATTGGGAACCACGACGGTCAGATCTCGGCTGGACTGCAATTCGTCGGCTGCGATTTCTCGCGCCATTCCCTCGGGCCCGGCCGCCTTCTGCTTGAAAAATGGATCCGCGGCGGCCCGCTTCGTCGATGGTAGGAGCACGGCCAGCTTGCTGAACTCGAGCTGGTTCTCGTCGTTGGTAACATAGAGCGCAAATTTCAGCGCTTCTTGCTGGTGCCGGCTGGAGCGCGGCACCGCCAGCGTCATCAGCCCCGCGTGAATCATCTTGTTCTTTCCGGTCGGGTAGGGGGCGACAGAGATCTGCGAGTACACCTCTGGGTTGCTCGCCTTGACCCTCAAGAGAAACTGGGGTCCCGTCAACAGCATGCCCAGCTGTCCGGCGCTGAACCGTTCGACCGCACCAGTGAAGCCACGCCGGAGCGTGTCTTCCGGAAAGTAGTCGCGCTTGAACAAATCGAGGTATCGCTGCAGGTAGGCCACGTGCGCTGGGGAGTTGAAGACCGCGCGCCGGCCATCGGCGCTCAGGATCGGCAGACCGTTCTCGAGAAACCGGTGCATCAGCCGCGTGCCGTCAACCAGCGGCATGAAGCCGTAGACCTTGCCGCGATCCTTGATCTGCCTGGCCGCATCCACCATCTCATCTTCCGAGGTAGGCGGGTCGAGCGGGTTCAACCCCGCCTTCTTGAAGAGTTCTGTGTTGTACATCAGCACGGGCGGCGCGATATACCAGGGGATGCCGTAGCTCCGACCCTTGAACCGCGCGGACGCCCACAGCCCCTCGAAATATTTCGCCCGCTCTTCGGCCGGGATGGCGGCGTCCATGTCAAGAAGCGCATTCTTCTCCGCGATACGGACCGTAAACTCGACGTTGAGATTCACGACGTCCGGCGGTACGCCGCCCGCGATCGCAGCCAGCAGCTTCTGTTCGATGGCCTGAAGCTGCACGTCGACCCAGTTGATTTTCAGTTCGGGATTGGCGCGCTCATACGCGGCGACCATGCCCTTGACGTAATCGGTGAAGAACGGCTGCAGGGAGATCGTCCAGAACTCGAGGGTGACCTGCGGAGCTGCCGACGCCATGCAGCCGGTCGTGAAGGCAATGATCAACGTCAGGGCCAAGGCAAGGGTGCGTCGTCGCCACGTCGTCATGACAAACCCTCCGTACTTATCCACGCAACGAGCTACATTCCTCGGCCTCGCCCCCGGCGAGGCCTTCTGCGCCGCCGAGCCGCTCGCGGCAACCCCGGTGGTCGCCTCAAGAAGCTGCTATCGCCTTCTCTGGGGTGACGGAGACTACCTCTCCGATGTTCCCGGGGCCGGCAATTCCAGACGCTCCCTCAGTTCATTGATCAGATCACGCGTCTCTTTCCGCAGCTCTTCAGCGTCCGGCGCCCGTGAATCGATCGGCGCCGGCTCTGCGGCACCGCTTCCAACCTGGATGAGGCCGCCGTAGTGCATGGCGAGCACCTTGTTGACATCGCGCCCAAAGAACCACCAGAGCAGGGGCGCGACGACGATCCATCCGGCGGGACCGGCCTCGCCGAAGGTCCGTACGAGCTCGAGAATGCGCTCCGGCGCGAAGATCATGCCGCAAGCGACCAGCGTCGATATCGCGGGGCGCACGAGCGCAATGAGGCTGTTCGTCCACACATAGACCCGGTTGGAATCCGGAGTCGTGGCTTTCACAAAATCGACCCATACCTGCGCCTGTGTTTTCTGCAGGTCGGCAAGCGCCCGGCGTGATTCAATTTCCTCTTCGGGATCATCGAGCAATCCAATGCTCTTCAACAGATTGACCAACGCCTCGACCAACGCCCTTGAGATTTTCATGTTATCGCCCTCCTATTGAATTGAAGGTCACGCCGGGAGGGGATCGGCACAAGTCGCACGAAGCGGCGACACTCGGAGAAGCGACATGTGAAAATCGGCCCAAACCGGGTACCTGGTACCAAATTGCCTGAAAACGGGTGCCTGGTACCGGAAATGGGCCAAATTCGAAGATTTCGAGGTGGAGGCCGATGCCCAAGACCCTCCGGCAGGCAGTCACGATCAAGGCAAGCCCGAATACCGTCTACGATGCGTTCATGGATTCCAAGACGCACAGCCTCTTCACGGGCTCAAAGGCCCGCATCAGCCGTCGCGTCGGAGGTACGTTCACTGCGTACGATGGCTACGCGGAGGGTAGAAATCTTGAGCTCGCCCGAGGAAAGAAAATCGTGCAGAGCTGGCGGGCCAGCGACTGGCCCAGAGGGCATTACTCAAAAGCCACGTTCGCGATGAAAAAGGTGAAGGACAGCACGAAGCTAACGTTCACGCAAACCGGTGTGCCTGACAGAAAATACGGGACGATCAAGCGAGGCTGGATCGATTTCTACTGGGGTCCCCTAAAGGAGATGCTGGAGCGCCAGCGTCGCTAGTCGAGCCAGACCGTTTTAGCGGACCCAGGGGTTCGCTGTTTTTGTGGAACGACGGCTGGATAACCAGTATAGACCACTCCAATTATTCGCTGATCGTCTTCGAGATTGAGCAGCTGCCGCAACGAGGCATACTCTCGGATCGGACCGGTCCGGAAGTACGTGCCAAGACCCTCGGCCCAGGCTGCGAGCATGAACGCATAGACCGCCCCGAATGTTGCCCAGTAGTTCTCCTCCTGCAACTCCGGGTCGGTGTGCCC
>Ga0184633_10000642_pt1 | contig 13155 bp, 12 predicted proteins | sample PLM31_170_b1_FD_133156 | JGI IMG/M metagenome (GOLD analysis project Ga0184633, IMG submission 133156) | Groundwater sediment microbial communities from an aquifer in East River, Colorado, USA - PLM3-1_170_b1 | ecosystem: Environmental > Terrestrial > Soil > Riparian zone | place: USA: East...
GCTTTGACTTTGATCCAGTCGGGATGTCGGCGGGGCATGGTAATTCAAGCAGGTCGAGGATCGATGATCGAAGATTGAGGATCGCGATCTTCCATCCTCGATTCTCCATCCTCGGCGATGCCGCCTTCCTTGAGGCCTGAATAACCGAACAGTTCAGCGAAGTGGTGGAGAATCTTTTCACGAACCTTCGCCATCGGTTGCTCCGCCCCGAGTTCCTTCGCCATCGAAGTCACGTCGGCCCAAGCGAGACCGCAGGGAACGATGCGATTGAAGTAAGTCAGATCGGTGTTCATGTTGAGCGCCAAACCGTGAAAGGTAATGCACCTGCGCACGGCGACGCCGATAGCGGCGATCTTCCGATCACCGATCCAGATGCCGGTGTAAGGCGGCCTGCGTGTTCCTTCGAGACCGAAGTCTCCCAGAGTGCGAATCACGGTCATTTCCAAGTTTCTCAGATAGCGATGCACGTCCTTGCGCAGCTTGGAGCGTAAATCGATGATCGGGTAGACCACCAACTGTCCAGGCCCGTGATACGTCACATCCCCGCCGCGGCTGGTACGACAAACCGGCACGTCGTCGGGCGCCAGCACGTTTGTGTCCTTGCCGCCGCGTCCGAGGGTGTAGACATGCGGATGTTCGACGAAAAGAAGGATATCGGGCGATGGCTCGAGTTGTTTGACTTCGACGAGTCGCTCCTGCAGCGCCAGCGCCGCAAGATAATCCAACCGCCCTAGATTTTTGTAAAGCAACGTCGCCATTCTTAGTTTGCTACGTACTTCTATCTTTCGCTCAATTAAGTTTCAAGTTGGTGGGAGCTCAAGAGCAATTAGGCGTGGTGTCCGAAGAATGTAATCCGTGACGAGATCAAGAAGTGACCGTAACGACGCCTTTTTCTACCTGTGGGTACAACTCGTCAATCTCTCGTTGGATCTCAATGGTCTTAGCCAGTGCCGTGACGACACGGCAATAGTGTTTGATGTCCTCGATGCTTAGGATTCGCGTTTTTCGATCTTTCAGCCATTTGTCCAAGACTTGATAGCCTCCGATCTGATATTGCCAAATTTCCGGCTCCACGCCCTCAAAATATTGGTTCTTGTTGATATACACACGTTTTTCCTTCGAATTGTAGTTTTGCTTTTCTACGCGGTTATTTCCTTTTTCTTGGAATCGGCAGATTGGCTTGTTCAAAGTAGGCGATTCAAGTAGATGCAACTCCACTAGCACTTTTCCGAGGCTTGCAAGCTTTTTGAAAAGTTCTCGGTCTTTTGTAAACGGTACGCGGGGAAAGTCTCTTTTCAAAGGTTCGCCGTAAGTAGTCCTGTACTCGGGCGCATATAGGATTGCATAGACATAATGGAATACATCGTCGGGCTCTGGGTTGTGAACATGAATTTCCCGCAACACTGTCAGCAGGCTACGCGCAAGGTTAGGTTTTTTCTGTTGTTTCGTGTCCCGCGCAAGCAATTCTGTGGGGTAAAGATACAGCGGAAAAACATAATCGATTGTCTTCAACGAAACGGCCACGTGCTCAACAGGCAAGTTTGTTGCTAGAGCGTGCTGCCAGCCGCCAACAAATTCGACTCGTCGTGGCGTAACAAGCGCCAAGTTATTTTTCTGTGCTGTCATATGACCCATGACTTCGGACCGGGACCGCTCAATTACCTGCTTATGGTTAAATATCGATCGCGCGTCGAAAGGTCGATAAAGGATTTGGTCTATCTTTTCTTCCCACTTACTGTCGTTGATGATCGCCTTCCGCGCGTCTGTCATCTTCCACCCTTTTTTGTCTTTCAAGCCGAATGTTTGTCTGATTAGCTCATCATGCAGATTCTTGTCTCGGAACATCCTAACTCGCCGCTTTAATGCCTCGGCATCGAAGTCTGTTACGAACTCGTCCCTAGACGTTACGATACCGACGCTGTTCAGTGGGAAAATCGATGTGATGGCCGGATATTTTTGGTAGCGGTCGAGCAGGGCGTCGTCTCCGGGGACGAAAAAGTACGGAGGAGACTTAGGTTGGATTTCTTTCCACTTAACCGTGGCAATGTCATTCTTTTCGAGCCAGTCATACTTCAATTGCCGCGTGCCCCATAGTTCAGCATGACTGATTTTTCTCTCTAAGCCGGCTTTCTTGATGAATATTCCAATCGCGACACCCTGGCGGATATCGAATACGTTTTTGTCTTCTGATCCATCCGGGGAGCGCTCTTTCTTAAGACTGTTTCCATGTAAGTCGAGCACGTATATCTGCTCAAAGCTTTGCATTAAGGACCGACGCATGCCACGAAAAGTGGGGTTGTCGAGGTAACTGTGGTTGGTGATCAAACCAAGGACGCCTTCGCCTCTTTGCTCAATCTTCCACTGGGCGAATCGGATAAACTTGACGTAATCGTCCTGCAACCATTTGGGGTTTTTCTCGCCGAGGGGTTGGCCGTCTACCCGCTTATAATCCTCTATGAGTTCCCCAATGAAGGTAAAGACCTTTCGCCGAATGTTTCGACCGCCTTCGTGTTTAACTTCTATCTTCCACGCTGCATTTGCCGAATGGCCTGAGTAGGGCGGATTGCCCAAGATAACCAAAATAGGAGTGTCCTTTTTCACTTTGCCGGCTAGGTGGGATTCCTCGGCGAGAGAAGACATGCCAGGAAGCTTCGTCTCTTCTAATTCTTGCATGTCAAGCGTGTTCGTCAAGTACAGCTGGAATCGCTCGTCCTTTTGAAGTGCGTGGCCTAATTCTTCGAGCAGGTAAGCGATCTTAAGATGGCCAACAGCATAAGGAGCCATCATCAGCTCGAAACCGTAAAAGTTTTTTAGGATGTGATCGGGTATCAGTTTCGCTATTCCGCCCTCGCCGTATTTTCTTGAAAACTCCTCCACTGCCTGGCGGACGGCTTCCGCAGGAAAAGTACATGTTCCCGCCGCTAGGTCGAGGACCCGAACAGAGGTCGATGCGAAGCCGTCTGAGATACCAAATACGTCCTTAAGGATTCGGTGGAGCGATCGCACGATGTACCCAACAACAGGCTCAGGCGTGTAATAAACCCCTCTGCGTTCTCTTTCTTCGGGATCGTACTCAGCCAAGAAAGGTTCATAGAAATGAACGATGGGATCTCTCCCGGTTCTCTCGCGCAAGATTTTCTCAATGTCTGCGACGGATAAAACCTCGGCTATATCGTCGACAATCCACTCCAGTTGAGTGGGAAGATCTCCCATAGAAATGAAGTGAAAGACGTCCCGCAGGATACCAATCGTTCGCGGGATCAGCTCGTAAGCCAATTTCCGGTTGAAGCCGTTCTTCGCTTTGGTTCGAGCTGCAAAGAGGCCGTACGTAATCGTCTGAGCGTAGATATCGGAAAAATCATCTTTCGTAAGCGTACCGATAAGGTATTTTTGAAAGGCCTCGTAAAATCCCGCAAGCTGGCCTTTCTCGTTTGCCATCTCACCGATGATTTGATCTTTCAGATAACGGGTCCGCTTCGCGAGTTCTATCGCCAGGGACTTTGCGGAATACGTCTTGGGCAACGAGAAGGCAAAATATTTTTCCAATAGAGCCAGGAACTCTTTTCCCTTCTCGACCTGCGGAACCGCTTTGAGTTTATAGACGGTGAAGGGTCGGGCAATTTGGACCGTGTCGATGAGTTCGCCGATACGATAGAGCCTAAACTGGAAAAAGTTCGTGAGGATGAGATTTGGAAAAGTGTGGAGGTAGCGCTTCAGTTGGTCGGAGGTTTCGATGACCTCCAGGTTTTCCTGGGATGGAGGCTTGGCTTCTATGTAACCAACGATATGTTGCTTGCCATCCCAAACGCGGAAATCCGGGTTTCCAGCCTCGGTCTTTTTCGGCTGCGAGATGACTTGAACTCTGGCATGCCCCGATTCCTTGGCGAAAGCTTCGAGAAGACTACTGAGGGCAGGATAGTAACTTTCTTCGCGAGCGTCGTCGTGTTTGCCTGTCTCGAAGATCTTTTTTATGTAGTTGCTTATCACCTAAACCCCTAGGATTTTGTCACATGATAGAGATTTCCTAGGATTTTTGCCAGCATTTCAATCTTATGGGTCCCTTTTCCCCTGAGGCTCGCCCGAACCTTGAACAGCCCAGGACCAAACCGGAGTCTTGGTTAAGCGACGCGGCTGCTAAGTTGAATGCGGCGTGGAACGACTTTCTGCTGGCGGGAACGACTCCGACAGACGACGAACTCATCACGGAAGTCCGACACAACTGGCATCAGAACAAACTCCGCATTCCTCTTGATCAATGGGTGAAGTGGCTGGCTTGGATGCGGAAGAACCAACTCATCCCGCGCGGCATCGGGAAACCGACGGTCCGCAACAAAAGTGTTTGACTGGTGTCGCAGCATTCGGAATTCAGTTCTGAGGCAGGCTTGAACCGGTCACAGTTTGTGACCAGTCCGCAACCCGTTCCGAACGAACCGCCGCGTGGATGATCTGTTTCAGTCTATGCTCCACCGGGCGTTTAATGGAGAGTTTTAGGCATCCCAGGTGCGGAGGCTTCGGTGCTTATCCAAGGGGTTGCTTGCATTGCCGTAGCTGGTTAGAATAAAACCATCGCAAATCGGAGGTAGGTCACTTGCACTCTAGTAACGTCGGGCGTGGGGTATATACGCTCGCTGAGGCGTCTCTGCTGACTGGTGTGAATCGCCACCGGATCATCCGTTGGACTCGGGGCTACACTTTTTCGTATCACGGGACTCGGCAGACTATGCCTGCGATAATCGGACGCGAGCCCGACTTCGCCGAATCTCCCGTCCTTACTTTCGCGGATTTGATCGAAATCAGATTTCTCGAAGCATTTCGGCAAAACGGAGTGAGCGCCAGGGCTCTTCGGATCGCGTCGCATCGGGCTAAGGAATTGCTTGGACGCCATCATCCTTTTTCTACGCAAATCTTTAAGTCCGACGGTCGTACTATTCTAGCAGAGATCACGAAGGAGGCCGGTGACAAAGTTCTTCTCGATATCGTAAGCAAGCAATATGTGTTCGAGAAAGTTATCGCGTCGTACCTCTATATTGGCCTGGATTTCAATGAATTGAAGGAACCGGCACGATGGTGGCCGCTTGGGAAAAACCGCTCCGTAGTCATTGATCCGCGGCGTGCGTTCGGCGCCCCAATCGTCGCGAGGACGGGCGTTCCCACAAAAATTCTAAACAGCGCGGTGAATGCGGAACAATCCGTCGAGTTTGTCGCAAAATGGTACAGTGTGGGCATCGACGAAGTGACGGACGCAGTTCAGTTTGAAACCAAGCTCGCGGCGTGAGATTTTTCTTCGACAACTGTGTCTCCGTCAAGTTTGTCCAAGCACTCAGTATCCTCGCCCAAATACAGGAATACGAGCTGGTTCATCTCACCGAGCGATTCGCACCTGATATTACGGATGAAGAGTGGATTCGCACGCTTGCCACTGATGGAGACTGGGTCCTCATTTCGGGAGATCCGAGGATATCGAGAGGCCAGGCTCAGAGAAAAGCGTGGCAGGACTCCGGCTTGACGGCGTTCTTCTTTGCAGACGGCTGGGCGAGTAAAGGATTTTGGAAACAAGCTGAAAGCTTGGTGCATTGGTGGCCCCAAATTGTTCTCAAAGCAAGAGACGCTATTACTGGTACTGGGTATTTGATTCCTTGGAAAGGGAAGGAATTCAAACAGATATATACGCCTCCGTGATAACGAGGGCTGTTACCGAAAGGTCGAATTGAAGGGTTCAGCTAAGGGATAATTTATGGAAACCGCAAAAGGTTACTATTGCTTGATTCAGTACTGCCCGGACCTGGCGCGACTGGAAGCTGCTAATATCGGAGTGATTCTTTTTTGCCCGGAGCGCGGGTTTATTCGCGCCAAGATCGCGCAAGGAAATGATCGAATCCGACGATTTTTCAGTTCACAAGATAGCGATTGGACGCAGATCAATGCAGTCAAGAATGCGATCGTCAATCGGCTGGAAGTAACAGGGAAAGACTTTAAGAATCTGGATGACCTAACGAGCTTTATTGCAACCCGGGCTAACGAGGTCCAAGTCACGGCACCGCGGTCGACGAAGGTCTCGGAACCGGAAAAGGACCTCGACGAGTTGTTCGATGAGCTTGTTGGCGGCCGGTCAAAGCAACCGCTGAAATACAGCGCGCCCCCTGTGGAGAAGGCGCTTGAACGGACCTTCCGCGACAAGGGCGTTGATGAGCTTATCCGTAGAGATGTTACGGTGACCGTGCCTGCTTTTCATAAGTCGTTGACCGTACCTTTTGGATTTCAAAACGGCCGTTTCAATCTCATACAGCCAGTTGGCTTCCAGCAAACGATGGAATCAAATGTCGTCAACGTCGCGTGCAGACATGCCGTCGAAGGACGATCGCTCTACGATCATCCGGACGAAAAACTTGGCGAGCTTAAACTGATCGTCGTCGGGTCATTTGCGCCTGAGTCGAGTGAATACAAAGACGTCGTAAGTGATATTCTCAAGGAAAATAATGTTGAGCTTCATTCCATCGACGAGGTGCAAGGATTGATCGACGAAATTCGAACGACGGGCAAGAAGTTGCCGGCGGAGCTTGGCTAAGAAATCAGAGTATTACAGGTTCTCGTAGGCGAGAAACTTATGCCAGAGGTCAAAATCAAGGTTTTGTATTTAGCCTGGCAAGACCCGGATTCTAGGGAATGGCTTACGGTAGGAAAACTGAGCTTTGACCGGGAGATTTTTCGATTTGTTTATACAAAAGGGGCAACGCGTTCCAAGAATTTTATTCCTTTTGGGTCCATGCGGGACCTACACGAGGTCTACAATTCTCCGGACCTATTTCCTCTGTTTTCCAATCGGCTGATCTCGAAGAAGCGCCAGGAGTATCAAGATTTCTTGCGTTGGCTTGACCTACGAGAAGACGAGGCGGACCCGCTAGTCATCCTCGCCCGTACGGAAGGAGTGAGAGAGACTGATTCATTAACGGTTTTCCCTTGTCCTGAACCTGACCCAGTAGGTAAGTACGTAGTCCACTTCTTTAGTCACGGGGTCAGGCATCTACTGGACGAAGCACGTGTCAGAATTGGTAAACTCCATGCCGGGGAGAGGCTATATCTCATGCCGGACCCCCAGAATCGGTTTGATGCATGCGCGATCGCGCTTCGCACGGACGACCCTGCGAGCATCGTAGGTTACTGTCCGAGATACATTTCCCGCGATTTCCTGGAAGTTTTGGCAAATAATCCAGATGCAGTTCAGGTCCAGGTTAAACGAGTAAACACCGATGCACCGATTCAGCTTCGATTGTTGTGTACGTTAACGGCCAAGTGGCCAGAGAAATTCAAACCTTGTTCGAGCGAAGATTTCACAGAACTCGCGAGCGAAGCAGAGACACCCTCTACCTACGCCGCTATTAATAACCACCCCTTATAGTCGAACATTCTTACGACAAACGTAAGAAAAGTCCGCCCAAGTTAAATCGTTTTTTCATAGCTGCCCAATTCATTCTTTGACTACGTGCCCGGCTATCAGAGGCCGAGCGAGGAAAATTTTCCAGGATTCTTTTTCAGCTCCCGCGCGCCGGATTACGCTCTCGCCGTTTAATCTACGTCCGCCCCGAGGATACCAAGAACCGATCCTTTAGAGTAAGATTAATTATGCAACTTAACGCGCCTGACTATGTGGTTTTGATTGTCGAGGAGCTGGACCGGGCGCTCCAATTTTACACCGAAGTCTTGGGACTTCGCCTGGGCCATCGCGCGGGAGAGTACGCACAGCTGGACACTGGCGTCACGCGCCTGGCGCTTTATACGCGCAGCGCCATGAGCAAGATTTTGGCTAAGCCGCTCGAGGCGCCGAGTTCCAGCGCGCCGGGGTTCGAGGTCGGCTTCAAAGTCGCGGACGTGGATGCGGAGTTTAGCGAGCTGGTCGTCCGCGGCGCTGCACCCGTTGTGCCGCCAACCGATCGGTTTTGGGGTCAACGAACCGCTTACATCCGCGACCCCGACGGCCACTTGATTGAGCTTGCGCAGGACCTTCACCGGCGGTAAGCATGGCGCAAAGCTAGACCTAAACCCGCATTCCGTCCAGCAAGTATCGCCCTTCTAAGGTTGACGTTCGCCGACGAGACGGAAATTCACCTCGGCTTGATCGCCTGCTTTCCAGAACAGCAACCGCGGGATGGCGATATTGAATTCCTCCAACGACAACCGCAAGCTGCCTTGCGCGACGATCCTGTTTTGCTGGTAAAATAACCGCACCGGCACGACGATTTCTCTTTGGACTCCATGGAGGTCAAGGCGTCCCTTGACGGTTATCTGCCACGCCTCCTTGGAAGTTCGCTCGGCCTTCTCAACGGCGGTGCCGCTGAATCGAATCACCGGGTGCTGCTTGACCTCCAAATAATATTCCTGAACGTCCTGATCCCTGAGTCCGATATTGCTGTTATAACTTGACGCGTCGATCACCAGGCCAACCGAAGCGCTCTCCGCCAAACGATCCGGGTCGCCCTGCGCTTCACCCTGGCGCAGGCGGAAGGTGCCGTCGACAACCTTCCCGAACGGATCGGTAATCTTCGTGGCGATTTGACTCTCATCGGGACTTAAGCGAAAGCGCTGGAGCTCGGCGACAGCCGAAGGAGGAAAAAACGCCAACACCAAAAGCAAAGAACCCAAGCGCCGCCAAAAACTCCCCCTGGGCGCGCGGGCGGCCGCCCCTGCGATGACCACCGCATGCCGACATTGATTCTCCACCATACTCACGACTGCTCTCCCTTCGCGTTGTTCCTGGATCTGATCTCGTTGACTAACCCGTCGCGGCTTTTTGGCGCTCATGGATTTGATCATACCTGCACTCTGAATCCGCGCCAACGATCAAGGATCCTCGCGTTCTCGCCGCGGCGGCGCCGTTTGACAGCGAAGAGTTGTGGCGGCTACATTGCCGGAAAATCAGTCTGGGTAATTCAATCTCATGTCTCAATCAACTTTCAATCCCCCCTGGTTCGTCCGCAAAGACCTCGACGGTTTTTTCGGCCTGATGATCGATAACTTGATCCAGCTCATTTTGATCGTCAGTCTTTGCCGCGAGCTGATTCAACTGCCGGACGCATACATCTTCGGCAAGATTCTGCCCGGCGCGGCGATCTCCATCCTCGTCGGCAATTTTTTCTACGCCTGGCAAGCGCGGCAACTTGCGCGCGAGACCGGGCGGGACGATGTCACCGCGCTCCCCTACGGCATCAACACGGTGAGTCTCTTCGCATTTGTCTTCTTCATCATGCTGCCGATTGTCCAGGAGACCAAGGATCCGGTGTGGGCATGGAAGGTCGGGCTGGTCGCCTGTTTTTTGAACGGCGTGATCGAAATCATCGGCGCGTTCATCGCGGAAAGCGTGCGGCGGGTGACGCCGCGGGCCGCGTTGCTTTCTGCGCTGGCGGGCATCGCGATCACTTTCATCTCCATGGACTTCACTTTCAAGATTTTTGCCCAGCCGTTGGTGGCGATGGTGCCAATGGCGTTGATCTTCGTCGCCTACTTCTCCCATCAAAAACTCCCGTTGGGACTGCCCGGCGGCATGGTCGCGATCGTCATTGGAACCGGCCTGGGCTGGATTTTAGGAACCATGAACGGGAAGTCATTGAATGCGAGCATTGTTCTGGCGCCGCCGGTTTTCGCCGGAGGTTCGCTCTGGGAAGCGTTGACGCATCCGGCTTTTTTGAATTACTTCTCGGTCATTTTTCCCATGGGAATTTTCAACGTCGTCGGTTCGCTGCAAAACATCGAGAGCGCGGAAGCGGCCGGCGACCGCTACCGGACCTTTCCCTCGCTCATGGCCAACGGCATCGGCTCGGTGGTCGCGGCGCTTTTCGGCAGCGTCTTTCCCACCACGATTTACATTGGTCACCCCGGCTGGAAGCGCCTCGGCGCGCGCTCCGGCTACTCCGCGCTGAACGGAATATTCATCAGTCTTCTTTGCCTCACCGGGACGATTCAAACGGTACTTGGGTTGATTCCTTTAGAGGCGGGAATCGGCATTCTTCTGTATATCGGCATCATCATCGTCGCCCAGGCGTTTCAGGAAACGCCCAAGGAGCATGCCCCCGCCGTCGCCCTAGGCATCGTGCCGGCGCTGGCGGCGTGGGGGCTTTTGATGGTTGAAACCGGCGTGCGAGCGGCGGGAAAATCGTTGGCAGGCGTCGGCCCGGCACCTTTTGCCCAGAGCCTGGCGCTTCACGGCATGATCTCGCTGGAGCGCGGCTTTATTTTTACCTCGATGATTCTCGCCGCCATCGGCGTCGCGCTGATCGAGCGGCAGTTCTTCAAGGCCGCGGCTTGGGCGATTGCCGCAGCGCTGCTCTCGGCGAGCGGCATCATTCACGCCTATGAGCTCACGCCCGGCGGCATCACGAGCCGCTTCGGAGTCATGGCGGCGCCGGAATTCTTCATCGCTTATTTCTTATTAGCGGCGCTTTTTTTCGCCGTCGCTCTGCTCGCGAGGAAAACTCAGTAGGGGCGACCCGCCGGTCGCCCCTACACGCTCGCGGTTCATTTCCCGCATTAAAAAACCATACCGGACGCATCCGTCGTTACAGCGGCGAGTCCGGCGGCGGCGGATAATCCCGGCTGTTGACCTCGGTCAGGCTCCAAGTGTTCGCGCCGTTACGCTCGAGCCGCGTGATGCCGCAGGGGTCGAGATGAAAGGAACGATAGTTGTTCAAGTGGGTCCCGGTCACCCGGCAGACGATCCCGAGGATCGGGAAATTATGGCTCACGACCACGATGGATCGCGCGGTTGCATGCCGCTCGGCGATCCGAGTGACTCCCTCCCAAGCGCGCTCCGCTACGTCGATCAATTTCTCTCCTCCCGGCACTTGAATCTCCGCGGGCTCGGTGCGCCAGCGCGCCAGGAACTCCGAGTAGCTCTGTTTGATTTCGTTGAACGTCAGTCCTTCCAACGCGCCGTGATCGAGCTCGCGAATGTTTTCCTCGATCAGCACCGGCAAGTTGTGCGGCTGGCTGATCAGCTCGGCGGTTTGGCGCGCCCGTCGAAGACCGCTAGAGTAAATCGCCTGGACGCTCTCGCTGCTCAGGAGCGACGCGATCTGTTCGGCTTGCCGGACCCCGACCTCGCTAAGCTCCCGGTCAGTGGCGCCTTGACAGCGGCCCTGGAGGTTCCAATCGGTTGCCCCGTGGCGCACCAAAACGATCTGCACGGTGTCTTATCCTCTCGGATTGACGCTCAGTCCTGTTCTAATGCCCCGGCGTGGATTTGAATCTTCGCTTTGCTCTTCAGACCTTCGATGAACTTCTGTAGGACTTGCTGGCGCTGCTCGGCCAGGGCTTGCTTTGCGAGCGCCTCTTTCTCGCTCTCGAAGCGCTCCATATCCGCTCCCTGGTTGCCTTTAAACGCCAGGATGTAAACGACATCCTTTTGCGTGAAAACCTTGTCGGCGATCGGTTTCTCCGCCGACAAGGTAACGCCCGATCTCAACTCCGGGAGCTCGCCGATCTTCGGCAGCTGCGGCGCGGTACGCAAAAACCAGCCGGTCTCTTCGAGTTTGAGACCGTTCTGCGCAGCCAGTTTGGCGAGATCTTTTTCCTTTTTCAGTTGATCCAACAAGCCGTTCGCCTTTTGGACGACGATCTCGTAAGCTTTCGACTCCTTCAACCCCTTTTCGATATTCGGCCGAACGGTCTCGAGCGGGGGAACGGCAGGTTCTTTGCGCTCTTTGATTTTCAATAGATAATAGGCGCTGTTGCCTTCGACGACGGGACTGACATCCTTGGCACCCAAGGCGAAGGCGCTCTTGTAAAATTCTTGGTTCTGGCCGATCTCCGGGAGCACCTGGCCGCTTGAAAACCACGGCGTGACGCCGATCGCGACGCCACTCTCTTGAGCTGCCTTGGCCAGGTCGTTTTGGGAAAGCAATTTTTCGCGGTCGCGATCGGCGACCTTGACGGCTTCGCGCTTGCCCTTTTCCGTTTTAAGGATGCGGGTAATTTCCGGCGTGAGATCTTTGAGCGTCGCGGTTTTTTCTTCCCGGCTGTCTTCAATCTTGACGACCTGAAGCCTGCCGGCGGTTTCGATCACTTCACTGACTTCGCCCTTGGACATATTGAATACCTTGGCAAGCTGCGGCGGCAACTGCCCCTGCGTCGACCAGCCCAAATCGCCGCCTTTGGCGGCGGATGGGTCGTCGGAATATTGCTTGGCCAACTGGGCGAAGTCTTTGCCGGCGCGCGCATCCGCAACCACGCCATTGGCGCGGGTCCGGGCGTCCTCCAGCTGCTTGGCATCGGCGCCGGGGGGAACGCGGATCGAGATATAGCGCAATTTAAACTCTTTGGGTTTGCGAAACTTGGAGTCGCGGTTGGCCTGATAGTAGTCTTCAATCTCTTTCTCGCCGACTTGCGCGCCGGCGGCGAATCGATCGAAGGGATACGACAGATATTCCACCTGGAGCTTGAGCGGCTCCTTGATCACTTCTTTGTTGCGGTCGTAGAATTGTTTGATGTCATCCTCCGACAGTTTCACTTCGGGGACGGCATCGCTGACCTGCAAGCGCACATATTGCAAATTGATTTTTTCCTGCTCAAAACGATAGCGCTCGCGCACCTCGGCGTCGGTGATCCGCGTCGAATCGAGGATCACGCCATAGAGACGTTGGATCGTCAGCTGGTCGCGCTGTTCTTCCTCGAATTCTGCGGGCGTCAGCCGGTTGGCCCGCAGCAATTGCAGATAGCGCTCCTTGTTAAAACGGCCGGCCACCTGAAATTCGCGAACCTGGCCGATCGCGTCCATCAGTTCGTCGTCGCTGGTCGCCAGTCCGAGCGCCTGCGCTTCCCGAAGCACGAGGCGGTTTTTGATCATCTCTTCGAGCACGGCGCTTTTGAGATTCAAGCTCTTGAGCATTTCGGGAGTCAAAGATCCTTTCAGCAGCTCCCGGTAACGTTCCAAAGTTTTCTGATACTGAAGGGCAAATTCGCGTTGGCTGATCACATCGCCGTTGACCTCCGCGACATCGGGCGCGCCTTGGTCTTGGTACTTGCCGCCACCGTAGAACGCGATGAACACGACGATGATAAGCCCCAGAAGAAAAGTGATGATCCAGGATCTTTTTCGTTTGCGCAGGAAATCCAGCATCGAGTATGAAACCTTTCGCGCCAGCGTATTTTGAAGAGAACTAACTCATA
>Ga0184633_10000644_pt1 | contig 13135 bp, 14 predicted proteins | sample PLM31_170_b1_FD_133156 | JGI IMG/M metagenome (GOLD analysis project Ga0184633, IMG submission 133156) | Groundwater sediment microbial communities from an aquifer in East River, Colorado, USA - PLM3-1_170_b1 | ecosystem: Environmental > Terrestrial > Soil > Riparian zone | place: USA: East...
CCGATGGCTGATCGTCCTGCCACGCCTGGGGCTGCTGCTGTACTTGGGCTATCCGTACCTCCTGAGGGCGGTCGGTCGCTACCTGGTCACCGAAAACCCCCTCCAAAAGGCTGGCGCGATCGTAGTGCTGGCGGGTGACGGCGGTGCCATCCGGACGCTCGAGGCGGTCAGGCTCTACCAGGACGGCTATGCACCCACGATCATTCTGACTCACCAGATCCTGCCGAAGGGGTACGAGGCATTGGCGCGATTGGGGATCACGGCGCCGGAGGAACGGGATATCCAGCGGTTGGTCCTGAAGGCGATGCGTGTCCCTCGGGCAGCGGTTCTGGAGGTCTCGGAGCGGGCCGATAGCACCAGGAGCGAGATGATTTACCTCACCCGTTTCTTGGACCAGCATCGGATACGCTCGGTCCTCCTTGTCACAAGCAGATCGCACTCGACCAGGGCCAGAAAGATCCTGGCCCGGATCGCTGGCAGCCGGATTGCGATCATCAGCCGGCCCAGCCGCTACGACACCTTTGATCCCGAGCGGTGGTGGCGCTCTCGCAGGGATGCGAAGGAGGTCCTTGCGGAGTATGAGAAGCTGGCCAACTACTGGGTGCAGGTGGCTGGCTCCAGTGTCACCGGCTGGCTGGGGGGGCGCGACCGGCCAGCCGCGGAAGCCGAAGCCATCTCCTGACCTTCGGTGCGGAGAAGAAGATGGGAGACGGGTTGGGGAGGCTGCTGATGGGAGGTATTCCCCATACTAGAGGTGAGTCGGAACAGACGCGGGGTTGGCAAAAGCTACAGGCCATTCATGGATGGAGGGGGTGCCATGACAGAGAAGAAAGGGATGTTTGATACAATTCGGGGGGTGTTGGGGACCAGCAGCCCGCAATTGGTACGACAGTCTCCGATCATTGAGATGCCGGAGATCCCCTTTGTGGTCGGCGAAAAGATCCAGATTCACGGGGAATTGACCGGCGAGGGTGATATCCAACTGATGGGCGCCTTCCGCGGAACCATCGATCTCTCAGGGACGATCGTGATCGGAGAAACGGCTCAGGTGGAAGCCGACATTGCCGCCACCAACATCGTGGTTGGGGGCCACGTGAAGGGCAACCTGGTCGCCAGCGGGCGTGTCGACCTCCTTCCGACCGGCAGCGTCACGGGCAATGTGAAAACCGGCAGCATCGCCGCCGCTGAGGGGGCCTCCCTGAGGGGCGAGATTGAGATCAATCGTCAACTCGGACCCGACCGGATGAACGTCTGAAGTCATCGTGCATCCAGGGCCCCCGGCGCGACCGAGAGGTTTGCCGCGAAGGTCCGTGCGCTGATTGATCGTCGGTTCCACACACACTGCCCTGCTGCTTCCCTGGCGAGGAGTCTGATAAGACAGGGGCGACACGCGCTTAGTGTGGGGAACACGGGGCAGCGCTTTTGCGTTGATGCAAGGTCCTGACAGGTTTGGGACCGAATTGGAGCCAGATCGATGCTGATAACCATCCTGATCATCCTAATCCAGACAATGGCAATGACCGCCGGCGACCTACTGCTGGCCAAGGGAATGAAGCAGGTGGGTGATATCGCCGTCCTGAACCCGACAGTCCTCCTCATGAAGATGTCTCTCACTGTTCGAAACGTCTGGATCCTGACCGGTGTTGCCTTTTTGGCGGTGTCCCTGCTCCTCTGGCTGGCGGTGCTCTCCCGCGCCCCCCTCAGCGTGGCGGTTCCGATGACGGCGATCGCCTACATCCTCAACGCCGTCGCCGCAAAGTACTTTTTGCTGGAAACGGTCTCGGCCATGCGATGGACAGCCACCGGCGTCATCGCCCTCGGCGTCGTCCTCTTAATGAAGAGCTGAGGCCGGGGTTGTGATCACGCTTCTCCTGAAGAGTACGCTCATCGCGAGCTTGATGAGCTAGCTCCACGAAATCCCACCCCTTCTTCTCCCTGCACTTCTCCTTTCTTGTACTCTTTGCAGACCAAGGTGTAATCTTTTCACGGAGTCCCTGTCGCCACGGTCATTGTGTGCACCCACTAATGGTGATTTTGATCACCATTTGAGAGACCAATGCCTTAGCGAGGCACTTTGAATCCAATGGCATTCAAATTGCACTAAATTTCGTCGCAAGTGTCCGTCCGGTAAAAACCTCTAGCAGGAAGGGAGAATCTGATGCGATCGAAGATGACGGTGATTACCACGATCAGTCTGGTTGTATTCGCGTTCGCGCTGGCCAGCGAGGGCCTCGCGAAGAACGGGGGGACAACGGTGGTCTGGGGCGAGGTTGAGGCAGATCTCGAGCCGTTCTGCACCATCGTTCCACCTGCCACGTCGTGCTCCTTTGCTGAGCCGGACGCCGAAGGGAGGGCGGAGCACAGGACCAAAACCCATAAGGGGCTCCTGGAGAGAGACGAGTTTAAAGCGCGGCTCGAAATCCCAATCCCGAATGGTCTGGGTATCGATGAGACGAATGCAGCCACTGCTGACATCCGACTGATCCTTACCCATCCCGCTTTTGACACCACACCCGCCATGGATTACGCTGAGTGCTTCTTCAAGTTCAAAGGGACAGAGACTGAGGAAGAGGATGGTCTTATGCAGACCAAGGCGCACTACGCGGTGGACATACGGAGCCGCCTCAATAAGAGGGGAGGGCCTGGACTGCGAGAGCTCAAGGGAACGTGCGATATCGATCTAGGAACGATGGGGATTCAGCCAGGCGTCCCGGACGCGCAGGATGGTGATCTAGCGACAGCAGTCCTCGTCACGGAAAATCCCGATCCGACGATGCCGGACACAAGGACTTCCTTCCTGCAAGGGATGTTCGAGGACTAAGAAGACTGAGTACCTGAGATCGCATATCAAATAGAGTCCGTCTATCGTGTCAGGCCGGCCCGAGGGCCGGCCTGACTTTTTGCACTCGCCGATTGGTTGAGATAGTGCTGCACACCGCGATAGTTTGCGGTGCATCGGCGGCCGCCTGTCGCCCCAGGGAACATAAAGATTCGTGGCTCTCTCTCCAGAATGCTGACGCGTCGGGGACTCGTACCCCGGACTTCCCGCATCAAGGTTCTACCCCGGAATCGAAGAATTCGACAGCCTCAGACACCTAGCCTTGCAGAGTATGGCAGAATGCGATAGCGTGTGACGTGAATCTGCAACCTTGACGCAACTGTGGAGGGGCAGGAATTCAATGGGTAGGCCAACTCACACAAGGGGGGAAATCGGTCAGGCGAACCTTGGTGCTCGGCGTAGGGCTTGTGGGCGGGATAGCAGTCTCATCGAGTCAGGAGGGGAGGTGAGTATCGATGCCCAAGCGGAAGGTGGCAGACTGCCGCCAGTTTCCGAGCGAGAAGAAGTGCACCCTCACAATCGCAGGAACGGAAGAGGAGGTGCTCAAGGGCGCGATCTGGCATGCCGTGGAGTCTCATGGACACAAGGACACACCTCAACTTAGGAATCAGATTCGGGCGATGCTCCAGGACGAGCGTTGACCAGACGCAGGCCAGGACCCCCGAGGCACGGCATACACCTGACGAGGGTATGCCGTGCCTGATAATCTGATCTATCAAGGATCCCTATTCGGAAAGGATGAGGATCTCCACCCGCCTGTTTTTGAACTTGCCCTTCTCAGATGAATTATCGGCTATGGGCTTGGATTTCCCATACCCAACGCTCCTCATCCTTGCGCCGTCAGCCGCGCCCTGCTTCAGGAGGTACTCTTTCACGGCAGCGGCTCTCCTCTCAGAGAGGCGCTGGTTGTATTTGTCGGTGCCGATGCTGTCCGTATGGCCTTCAATGGAAATCTTATAACCCGGGTACCTCTTGACAAAATCGACGGCTTGCTGAAGTTCGGCAATGTCCGCATTCCTGATAATCGACTTATCGAAGTCGAAATTGACATGGATGGTCAAGCGGTCGATCACTTTGGCTGCCACAGTGACCGTCGTCGATACCGATCGGGAGCCGCCCTCGCCTGCCGCGGCGATCGTGTACTGTGTCGTGCTGCGGGGGCATACCTGCCGGAATCCACTTGGGTCAACGCTTCCGACTCCCTGGTCGATCGAGGCCTTGGAGGCGTTCGCCGACGACCATGTCAGGGTTGCGCATTGGCCCTGCTGGATCGACGCGGGACTCGCCGAGAGGGAGACAGTGGGCGCGGCTACCTTTTTCGGGCAAAGAGCATTCGCCCTCTTCGCTGCCTCATTTGCCATCGCGATTGCCTCGTTGGTGCGGCACGCCCAGTAAACCTCGTAGGCATCGTTTTTCAGCTTCTCCACTGCTTTAAACTCGTCCGGGCATTCTTTGTCCTTGCCGGCTTTCCTAACCGCCTCTACGGCTCGCTCTGCGGCGGGCAGTTCCTTGTGATAATACAAGTAGTTCCGCTTTGGGGCGTACTCCAACCCCAGACTCGCACACCCAGAAAGGATGCTCAGGAAAAAGAGAATGGCCATCGCAGGCAGCGCTCTCACTACTCCGAAATTCGGCTTCATAGTTTCCCTCCGTACAAAGGGTTTGATGCAATAGCGTGGAGACCCGTCGGGGACTCGAACCCCGGACTCCCTGCTTAAAAGACCGATCGAGGAAGAGCCGTAAAGTGGCTCTGGATAAGGATTTCCGGCACTTACCGATCTTGGGTGAGGGGCAAGATTGGACAAGGTTGACCAGGCTGACCCCCGATTTGGCAACAGGTGAGCAACAGCTCGACGGAAAGAACTTAGAGCCTGCTGGACAACATCGAGACTGAGCCACCCCTTGTGACTCTTGCAACATAGGGCGGCGAGTTCCTCACGATAAAGCGTCTGATTGCTGGGAGAGCTCTGACGAAAATTTGGCCCATCTCCTCACCCTGAAGATTGCCGCCTGTAAGCACAAATGCGCAGATCCCAGCCCTCCACAGAGCCGCGAGTTCGGGGCCGCGATAACGAATCCTGTGGTCTTTTGTGAGGACTATCCATCCTCGTCGTCCGACCTCTCTGAGCCATTCCTCATCGGGTGCGTCTGAACGAAAGTGGTCGTCGTGAACGTGTACCTCGACGCCCGCGTGACGAAGCGCACCCGCGATCTTTATCTTGCCCAAGGAGCGGTCAAGAAAGAAAGCGATAGGCTCAGGCGGCTTGAACCTGGAGCTCGCAACGGATCGCCTCTTCGATTTCGGACCGGTCGCGGCCATAATCCTTTCTTAACTCATCGACCGATTCCCCAGCCTTGTACCGCTCGGCAACGATCGCGGTCGCAATCCCAGTCCCTGTTAGAACGGGCCGCCCGAAGGAGACGTATGGATCAATGACCACTGCCTTCGGCTCATCGTGCGCTCGCTTCCGTGTAAACGGGTAAAGTTTGATGGGAATGCCATGAGGATCACGCTCAATTCGACGCAGGTAGGCTTCGATCAACGTCCGATCCGCCATTTGGCCAGCATGGGAAACACTGATGAGGCGACCGTACCTTTCGATGAATAGGTCTAGACCATCGGTTTCGAACCTCTGATCTGCCAATGGGTGCCGTGAGGGAAATTTCGAGGCGAGATAGTCGAGCGCCATTCTCACTTTCGGGAGCCTTATCCCATATTCTCTGCGAATCGCATCCAGGACATGGGCTTCGACAAGATTCATAAAGGAGAGTACCGGGCGGTTTCGATCTGGAAGGAAAATCGGTGGTTTGAAAAATCTCCGCTCCGCTCGAGTCTGATAGTATCGACCGACCACCCAAGACCGAACAGTAGCCGGGGGGATTTGAAGATAGTGCGCGGCCTCCACTATCCCATAAGCAGGCAATTCACGCGGATCCTGATCGAAGATGTCCTTGAACCTCCTGTTAGCCATTGTGCGTCTCTCCTCAGGTGCAAAGAGGCACCCCCCCCTTTATATAACATTTTGGAGCTGAATTAAACAAAAACTGCCGCGTAGGTCTTGCGCAGTTGGTAAAAGCGCGTTAAGGTCAGCAAAGCCACTTCAGCCCCCTCCCCTTCCGGTCCATCAAGTGGGGCCGGAGGGCAATTGTCCCTCATCCCGAGGCACGGTGATGACTGAGCAGAGTGTAAGGCGGCAGCAGGTGATCGCGCTCATCCTCTCCGGGGTGTTCCCCGGACTGGGGCAGTTCTACAACCATCAGGCTCGGAAGGGGGTGGTGTTCCTAGGTGCTGGCATCGTCCTGATCTGGCTCCTCGGTCGGGCGGTCCCGACGGGTTCACTGCTGCTGATCCAACCGGATGCCCGCCTTCTCCTTCGGCTCTGTGTCCTGGTCATTGTCTGGCTCTGGTTCATCATTGACGCCTGGCGCGTGGCTGGGCGGTGATCCGTGTGCGGCCGGTTCACCCTCACCACCAACTTGGGAGCCATCGCTAAGCGCTTCGGGGTCGCTCGGTTCCTCGAGGAGGTCGGACCACGCTACAACATCGCCCCCACGCAGACGGTGATCGTGGTAAGTGCCGATGGGGCCCGGCACCTGACGGAGATGCGCTGGGGTCTCATCCCCTCGTGGGCGAAGGACCCGGCGATCGGCAATCGGATGATTAACGCCCGGGCCGAAACCGTGGCTACGAAGCCCGCCTTCCGTGCCGCGCTCCGGAAGCGACGATGTCTGATCTTAGCAGATGGCTTCTACGAGTGGCAGCCGGTCGGCCGACGCAAGCAGCCCGTCTACATCACCCTCAAGACTCGGGAGCCGTTCAGCTTTGCCGGGCTGTGGGAGTCCTGGACCTCCCCCGATAGGGAGGAGATGAAGACCTGCACGATTATCACGACGGAGGCGAACGAACTGCTGAAGCCAATCCACGACCGGATGCCGGTGATTCTCGTCAAGGACGCGGAGGCAATCTGGCTCGACCCTACAATGCAAGAGCCAGAGCGCCTGCTCTCCCATCTGAAACCCTACCCGTCAGACGAGATGGAGGTTTACCCGGTCAGCGCGAAGGTGAACAGTCCGGCCAACGACGGCCCCGGGTGTATTCAGCCGCTGCTATAAGGGTTGTGATTCTGACGCTTCCGGTTGCAACGTTGGCACGAGTGCGCTAAGGTAAAGTGATCTCATTCAGCCCTTAGCTCTCTGCGGGGCGACATATGGCAGCTAGTGACATAAAAGGTGATGCTGGATTTCACCGCCACTTCGCGAATCATCGCATGAGCACCTAGAAATGGCAAGAGTGATCGATAAGCCTACAGCACCACGCCAAGGAGCGAAGCGCGGGTCCTCTCTGGCAATAGCGGCCAAGGCCGAAGCGCTCTGGCAAGCAGCCCTGGCAAGGACGGATCAGAAGATCTCGCTGCTCTGGCGGAACAAAGAATTTAGGGCGAAGCTCTGGCCGTACTTCTCCGATAGTGACTTAGCAGTGCTCTTCTTTTTGCCATAGCTGACGATATTTTTGCTTCGGGCTGGAACGCCAGAAGCAGAGATCGCTCGCGTGATCAATGACCTCCACTCCTCTCAGAAAACCATTGGAGGATGGTTCCTTGCGGACCAGGAGACGCGGCGAATAATAGAGACCCGGGGGGAACTGGACGCCAAGAGGCGGAGCGTAGGCATCCCAGAGGAGGAGATCTCTAGGCGCCTCGCACCATACCAGGAAGAGATGGCAAGAGTTCGGAAGGATCATCGAACCTGGCTTGTTAACCTAGTTGCCGGGCCTTCTCACAGGAGGCAACAGCGGCTCTTATCAATCGAGGAGAGAATCCGCAAGCAATGCCGAGACAAGAAGCAGACCCCAAAGGATCCAGAGCCGATCATTAGTGAGCTCACGCTCGTTTGCATCAAAGCGAGCTCCAAAGTTCACGACCTCCGGTGCGCCGGAAGAGCTTGGAAGCCTGCCTACGAAAAGATACTAGCATACCAAAGGCGCTTTAACTCTCGTGTATCACAAGTGCTTGCATGCTGGGATGGCACCCCGCCGTCAGATATTAAAGACAGACTCCGTGAACCAGAGGAGTATCTAAAACACGTCCGCGAAAATAAGGCGATCAACTCCACCCAAGTTGTGAGAACGATCATCCTTAACGCTGGCATCGAACTCTCAGAGATCCTAAAAAAATGTTGTCCGAACCAAAAGGTCGCTGATGAATTGGCGGCCGAACTACTGGATCCGTGGCTTCGAGGAGTCCTAGGAACTACAGCAGACAGCATCAAGACCGCTCGCCTTTCCGATATCTCCCCGCCTCGTCGATTGCAGCGTAAGTAGTCTTTCACCCTCATCTAGAAATCGCCAGTCTACTCCTTTCCCTTGTAGTGTGCCCAGGGTCTTGCTAGTTTTCGATACATGAAGGCCATCGCCGAACAACATTCCCAGCCAGAAGGGCGCAACGGCGAAGAGCAATCCGATCGCAGGTGGCGGAAGCGCGTGGTTCTCGACTCGCAATTTGTCACACTAAGAGCCGGCAGTGCGATCTCCGGCGTCAGTTCCAAGACGCTTCGAAGGGCGGCTCTTTCTCGTCGGCTTCCCGCATTCCGTCCAAACGGTGGTTCGAGGGGGATGATCCTCTTGAAGCGGTCAGACCTGGTCAACTGGATTGAAGCGTCGAGAATTTAAGCAATGAGAGTGGAAGCAGCCAATGGAGTTTCCAGGCACTCTGGCCGGGATAATTTGGACTAGCGTGTTTTTTTGTCCTCCGCGCAACTATTCCTTGAAGGTGAACAGTGATCATCGAACCCCGGAAGATCGTGAGAGCTGCCAGAAGGCTCAAAGAGATTCCCATTGTAGACTTCGCGAAACAAGCTCGCGTCTCGCCGTTCAAATTTGGTGAATTTGAGCGAGGTCGCGGGACCCTGAATTATTCCGAGCAGAAGGCGGTAGCCGAACTTCTTGTTAAGTTATGCGGCGGAACGGTTCGAGATTTCTTCCCAAATTTCATCCCCCGCGATGGTGACAACCCACAATGAGACCCGACGAGGCGACCATGGCTGAGGAGGTTTCGCCGAACGACAGCGGGATGCTCGAAGCGGGGAGTGTCAATTTCGATAACCTCCCCGCCGAAATCCTCGAGAGTTCGCGGGCCGTGCTGTGGAAACGCAAGCAACGCAACGGCCATGAGACCAAGGTGCCCTATCAGCCCGGCAGCCCCGACAATCTCTCGGCGGTGAATGATCCGGCGACGTGGGGCACGTTCGGCCAAGCCCGATCGGCCTACGAAGATGGCAAAGCCGACGGCGTTGGGATTGTGCTCGGGAATGGCCTCTGCGGGATGGACCTGGACGACTGTCTGGATCCGGAGACCGGGGCGCTCACCGCCGAGGCCCGGGCCATCATCCGTGAGGTGAACAGCTACACCGAAATCTCGCCCTCGTGTAAAGGTATCCACATCGTGGTGCATGGCACACTGCCTCCGGGGCGCAGGCGAACTGGGAAGATCGAGATGTACTCCGAAGGCCGATATTTCACCGTCACGGGGCGACACCTCGAGGGGACGCCAACGACGATCGAAACGCGCACACCTCAACTCGCCGCGCTGCACGAGCGCCTCTTCGGCCGCAACGGTACCGGTCGCCAGACACCTCAGACGCCACCCCCCACCCCGAACGATGACGACGCCGCGCTGCTCGACCGCGCCCGTCGGGCTGCCAACGGCGAGACGTTTGCCAGGCTCTGGGGGGGCGATGCGAGTGGGTATCCTTCTGCGTCAGAGGCGGATCTAGCCCTCTGTAGCCTCCTGGCCTTCTGGGTGGGCAAGGATGCCAGCCGCATGGATGGCCTCTTCCGGCAATCCGGCCTGATGCGCGCAAAGTGGGATGCACGGCGGGGTGATCGCGCCTATGGGGAGCGCACGATCGCCAAGGTGATCGCGGACGGCCAACAGACCTATCGCGGAGACGGCGCATGGACGGGGCGAGAGGACACGCTCATCACGATCGAGCATCTCAGTGATCTGGGGAACAGCAAGCGGTTCATCGCCCAGCACGGCCATGACCTGCGTTACGTCAGGCCCTTGCGGAAATGGCTCTACTGGGCAGGGACTAGATGGCGGTGGGACGAAATCGGCGAAGTCGTCCGAATGGCCAAAGAGACTTCCATCAGCATCTACGCCGAGGCTGCCGCGCAGACTGACGAACCGACCAGGAAGGCACTGGCGGCTCACGCATTGCGGTGTGAAGCGGAGGCCAAGATCAAGGCGATGATATCCCTCGCCGAGAGCGAGGTCGGGGTCGCCGTCACGCCTGACCAGTTTGACCGGGATCCGTGGCTGTTTAACTGTCTCAATGGAACGATTGACTTAAGGACTGCCGCGGTGAGAGAGCACCGCCGAGAAGACATGATCACCAAGCTCGCGCCGGTGATCTTCGATCCGCAGGCGGCATGCCCAATCTTTGAGAGGTTCGTGGACCGGATCTTCGGGGGAGATGAGCACCTTATACGGTTCTTGCAGAAAGCGGTCGGCTATTGCCTGACCGGCGACACCAGTGAGCAGTGTCTCTTCGTCTTCTATGGCATCGGAAGCAATGGTAAGACGACGTTGTTCCGAACCGTGAGCGACCTCCTGAGTGAGTATGCCATATGGACCCCGACGGAGACACTACTGCTCAAACGGGGCCAGAGCATTCCGAACGATGTGGCCCGGCTGAGGGGAGCGCGTTTTGTCGGCGCGGTAGAAGCCGAGGGGGGGCGGAGACTGGCCGAGGCCCTCATCAAGCAGCTCACTGGAGGCGACAGGATCGCGGCTCGGTTCCTCTACGGCGAGTACTTCGACTTCATCCCCTCTTTCAAGCTCTGGCTCGCCGTGAACCACAAGCCGATCATCAAGGAGACCACGCACGCCATTTGGCGGCGAATTCGGTTAATCCCGTGCGCCGTCATCATCCCCGAAGGTGAGCAGGACAAAACACTTACAGACAAGCTCAGGGCGGAGAGTTCAGGTATTCTCAGATGGGCCGTGGAGGGATGTCGCCTGTGGCAATTAGAAGGCCTGACGCCGCCATCGGCGGTCAAGGCAGCTACCCAGGACTATCGCGGGGAGATGGACAGCCTCGGCGACTTCTTGGCCATACATACCATCTCGGACTCCTCAGCCATGAGCACGGCAGGAGAGCTTTATGCCACCTACAGGGGGTGGGCACAGGCGAGCGGGGAGGCGCCTGAAAGTCAGAAATTCTTCGGGACCATGCTTGGACACCGTGGTCTTGTCTCCCGGACTCGAGGGGGGGTTCGCTACTGGCTTGGACTTCGGATCAGGGCGATTGCAGGAAGCGGAACATGACCATCAGGACTGTCATGACCATTTTTCAGGAATCTCCTATAGAAATACATATACGCGAGATTCATGGAAAACGACCATGATGGTCTTGATCCTCTTGGCCGTGTGGTGGTCAGAGAGTCGGGTGAGGATATGAAGTACAAACTGACGTTTTTCTAGTAGCGCAGAAAACCGGAAATGAGTTGGCCGCCGCGAGAGGGAACCCTCGACTTGTTTTTGGCTCCAGTCCTGGCAAAGGGTGGGCGCCGTTCTTCGGCCAGCTCGGCGAGTGGAAGCTGATTGATCATCAGCGAGTCATGAAACGAATAGTCAATAAAAGTAAATAGTTAGAATTGAGAGCCGTGGTTCTTTGTTGCCCATGCGATGCCGAGACGTGGCCATACAAGCAATGAGACCGGTTACTGAGTGACGGCTACGGATCGATGTTCTTCTCATCAGAACCGATGGCACGATGAACTATGAACCGGTGTTGGGCTGAGATGATCTGGCGCGATGTACTGATCGATGAAGTCCCATTCGTGCGCGTGTGCGTGCGAAGCCTTTCCTTTCCCCTTTCAACGGAGGTCTCTCCATGAAGTCTGACGGTTCACCCTGTCAACACCCTGATTGCCTCCCTTTTCTGGTTCACGCCGGAGGTTGTATGACTGGCTCGTTTGAAGGACGGCCAGTCGCCATCGACTCAGAGTTCTGTCTTGGGTGTGGTGAGATTCGGCTGTTCTTGAAACACCTCGCCATCCTGAAAGCATACCTCGAAGAGAGCAGCGCAGAGAGGAAGCAGCGATGAAGTACCTTCAAGCCGTCATCGGCCACGTTGACCTGATCTTTCACGACCCGACCTCGGGCCCCATGTCCAAGCCCATTGCGGCGAACGCCCCAACAACGAAAGGAGCAATGGCCATGCCTGTGCTATCAGACGTAGACAAGCGGCATACACTGCAAGAGGCTCTGCGACGCACCTTCAAGCAACTCGACCCGCACGGCCAGGTTGTGAACGAAAGCGAACTGCCGCAGCTCATGAAGGTGTACTCGGAGCATCTCACCTACCGGCGTGAAGGCCGACTCTGGCGAGACGGGTATGTCCTCAACCCGGATGGAACCGCCACCCTTGGCGGTGTTCCCGTCCCGGTCATCGAGGTTGAGACCGAGCGGGATGCGGCGATCGCGGGGGCGGTTGCAGACTTCTACCAACCGCTCAGAGCGGCTGGCGATATCGCGCCGGCAATCATTGAGATTCGCGCCAGGGACTCGGAGAAAGGAGTCGTGACCGTGCTGGCCGCTGGGGAGTATCGTGAAATGCCGTACTTGTTCGACAAAGGGATGGTCCTGGTTTCTGGCGGGCGAGTCGTTGAGCGCGACGGCGCCACCTTCCGCCCACCGTCGAACAAGACCGGGGCGGACGTTGTGGCCGCGACCGACATGATCATCGCCGCCGTTCGGAAGATGGGGCGCCAAATTCGCTACGGCGACGCCCAGATCATCGCCGCCCAGCTCACGGACCTGTCATGCCCAACAAAGAGGGAGCTTGAACCGCTCCTCGGAAAGGTGTTCGCCATGATCGAGGCGGAGGAGCGGAGGCAGCCGGCGAAGAGAGGAGGAACCCGATGACAACCGCAACAATGAAGACCGGACCCTTGCACAAGGCGGTAGATCAGGCTGCCCGAGAGAGGAGTATTGCCGTAGACCTGATCGAACACTCCAGGAAGGAGCTGGAGCAGCTTCGGGCCAGAGACCATGACCTCAGCGCGAAGATCAAGGAAGCGTTGATCACCAAAGAAATGGGGACAAAGCCGGCTGACAACGTTGAGTCTCTACGTAATGAGCGCGCCAGTCTCGCCGAGAATATCGAGCGAACGGAGGCCCGGGTAACTGGCCTCGAGCGGAAGCTAGAGTTGGAGATAATAGCTCAGATCATGGCTTCCAACGAGACCTTAAACCTGGCGAAAGTGGCCTTGGCGGAGAAGATGGCCAAGGA
>Ga0184633_10000645_pt1 | contig 13132 bp, 14 predicted proteins | sample PLM31_170_b1_FD_133156 | JGI IMG/M metagenome (GOLD analysis project Ga0184633, IMG submission 133156) | Groundwater sediment microbial communities from an aquifer in East River, Colorado, USA - PLM3-1_170_b1 | ecosystem: Environmental > Terrestrial > Soil > Riparian zone | place: USA: East...
CCGTCGAAACTGGCCCCGTATCCGACGGACGTCGGCACGGCAATGACGGGGACCTGGACCAGGCCCGCGACGACGCTCGGCAGAGCGCCCTCCATCCCCGCGACGACGACGATCACCTTCGCCTTTCGGAGGAGATCCCGTCGATCGAGGACCCGGTGCACACCGGCCACGCCCACATCGTAGAGGCGCGTCACCTTGCATCCCATCAGCTCCGCGGTAACACCCGCCTCCTCCGCGACCGGGATGTCCGCGGTCCCCGCGGTCACGATGAGGACGGAACCGCGTGTCGCCTTCGGCGGAGTGCCGATCGAGACGATCCTGGCCTTCTCGTGATAGGTCACCCGCTTGCCGTCCAATGCCTTCCGGAGCCGTCGGTACACGTCCGGAGAGGCCCGCGTCGCGAGGACGAGGGCGTGGGCCTCGCTCATCCGGCGGACGATCTCGACGATCCGTTCCGGAGGCTTGCCGAGGCATAGGATCACCTCCGGGAATCCCCGGCGGAGGTCGCGGTGGGAATCGAGCTTGGCGAATCCGAGGTCCTCGTAGGGCAGGTCGCGCAGGCCGTCCATCACCTGGCCGACGGTCACCTTCCCCAATTTCAGGTCGCGAAGGAGCGCCTCGACGCGTTTCCGGTCCACGCCCTCACCGGATCTGTTCCCACTTCTCGAGCTCGAGGACGGAGCTCAGGGTGCTGCCTCGCTTGATCTCCTCGCGGATCCGATTCTCCCGCTCGAGCACATCGAGCGCACGGTTCGCCATCTCGACCGCCTGTTCCCGGGGCACGACGATGAGGCCGGATTCGTCGCCGACGATCCAGTCCCCTGTGTGGACCCGCTGGCCGCCGCACTCGATCTCGCTCCCGATCTCCCCGAGGCCCTTCGGCTCGCCGGCATGGGGCGCCACATGTCGGCTGAAGCACGGGAAATTCAGCTCGAGGATCGTGTCCAGGTCCCGGACCGCCCCGTCGATCACGACGCCGGCAAGCTTCTTCACGAGGCAGGAGTTGCTCGCGAGCTCCCCCCAGACCGCGGTCGGTCCGCCCCCGACGTCAATGACGATCACATCGCCCGGCTGACCTCGATCGATCGCCTCCACGGGCTTCGCCCAATCCCCGTCCGCGGTCTTTACGGTCAGCGCGCGTCCGACGAGTTTCGTGCCGTGTTTGATCCGCGGCACCAGGCCCGTCATCACGCCGCGCTTCTGCATCGCGTCCGCGAGATTCGGGGTCGAGACCTTGCGGAACGCTTCGAGGACGTCCGTGTCCGTATACTTCTTGTACAGTCCCGTCGGGACGGCCTTCCCCGTCCGGATCGCCTTCTTGATCGTGCGGGTCGCGTCCGCAACCTTTTCCGCCTTGATGATCGCGCCTCCGACGATCAGGATCGAGGCGCCCGCGGAGACGGCCTGCGCGACGGTCTCCGAGTTCAGGCCCCCTGCGACCGCGACCGGGAGGCGGGTCGCGCTCGCGACCGCCTTCAGCTCCTGCAGCGGCGTGTGGGCGATCATCTGCTCGTCGATCGACACGTGCATGTTCAGGTAGTCCACGCCGAGCGCCTCGAGCTCCTTCGCCCGCGCCGGCTTGTCCGGGATCCGCATGAGGTCGACCATGATCTTCGCGCCGTACCGGCGGGCGGCCTTGACCGCCTCGAGGATCGTCGCATCGTCCGTCACGCCCATCACCGTGATCACGTCGGCTCCGGCCTTCGCGGCGATCTCCACCTCGAACGCCCCGGTGTCCATCGTCTTGAGGTCCGCGACGATCGTCGTCCCGGGGAACGATTTCTTCAACGCGCGGACGGCCTCCATCCCCTCCGACTTGACGAGGGGCGTGCCCGCCTCGAGCCAGTCCGCACCGCCCTCCACGGCCTCCTTCGCCGCGAGGAGAGCCCGCTTCAGATGCATGTGGTCGAGAGCGACCTGAAGGACCGGCTCCATAGACCTTGCCTACCTCGTGCGCCCGATAAATACGTAACGACCGGAATCGGGCGTCCACCCGAGGCGACTGACGTGACGAATCCGCTCGACTTCCAGGGACCTACCCCCAGGCTCTTTGTCGGCGTGACGGACTCGCTCGCGGAACGCATCCAGCGACTCGTCCCGGACGCGAAGGTCGTGAAGGCCTTCAACCCGGTGCCGAGCGCCCAGACGGTCGACCCGAAGTTCTCCGGGGGTGCGCCGCAGATGCTGATTGGTGGCAACGACGCGGCCGCGAAGAAGAAACCCATCGCGATCCTCAAGGAGTTCGGCCGGCCCGGGGCTTTCGACCTCGGCGGCATCGAGACCGCCCGGTGGCTCGAAGCCCACGTCCCGCTCTGGGTCCTCGCGGGCACGTCGCTCGGACTCTGGGACCATGCGTTCAAGGTCGCCCACGGGTAGGAGTTACCCTCGGGCGAGGGTAACTCGGAGCCCCGTCCTTCCACTCCCGAGACCTCTGCGTTCAGAACTGATACTCAGCGCGGTCATCTCATATAGAGCGCGTCAAGTTCGCGCTGAGTCGATGCCCACGAAGGAGCGCAGCGACGGCGAGCGGGAGCGATGCCTCATCGGCATTGACGCGATCGACCACATCTTGAACGGCGGGATCCCGCGCGGGAACACGGTCCTCATCTCCGGATCCGTCGGCACGGGCAAGACGTCGATCTGCGTCGAATTCCTGATCCGAGGAGCCCTGAACGGCGAGAACAGCCTCTACCTGAGCGTCACGGAGCCGACGGACAAACTCCTCAAGAACGTGATCCCGTTCGACTTCTTCGACGAGCGCCTCACGAAGCAGGGGAAGCTCCAGTTCATCGACCTGCCGCGGATGTATGAGAAGCTCGGGATCGACACGGAGGAACTCGATTTCGATCAGACGAGGCTCCTCGCGGACACGATCGCCGGGGTCGTCGAGGACCAAAAGGTCAAACGGCTCGTGCTCGACTCCGTCACCTCCGTCTGCTACCGGATCAAGGACCAGGAGCGGATTCGGGATTTCCTCCTGCGTCTCGGCACGGCGCTCAGCTCGAGGGGCTGCACGACCCTCCTCGTCTCCGAGATCATGTCGTCCGAGGAGGGCTACTCACGATGGGGCGTCGAGGAAGCGATCGCGGATGGCGTGATCGTAACCGGGAACCTGGAGCGGCGCGGCGACCTCCTCCGGACCCTTCAGATCGTGAAGATGCGAGGCACGACCCACAGCCGCGCGAAGTACGTCCTCGACCTCACGACGGCCGGCGTGCTGCTCGTGCCTCTGCTGAAGGGCGGGAGCGTGGCCGGCGGTGGTTGAGATCAGCGTAATGTCGGAGGTCGCGGACAAGCTCGGGGCCCTGCCGGATTCTTCCGCGATCGCGATGCGCCTGAAGGCGGACCAGTACTTCGACGCGATCCAGGGGATGCTGGACCGGTTCGCAACGAAGAAGGACCTCGAGGTCGTCTACGTGACGTCGACGATCCCGAGCCAGAGCATCATCAACGCCCTGGAGGTCCTCGAGATCCCGATGGACCATATCTGGTTCGTCGACTGCATCAGCCAGATCATGATGTCCCAGGCGAAACGGCACGCCCACGCGATCATCGTCGAGAGTCCGACGATGCTGGAGAACATCATGCTGAAGGTCGAGTTCCTTCTCCGGAAACACGCGGATCGCAACGCCCTCGTCGTGCTGGACTCGATCAACAGCCTCGCGATCCACAACAACACGAAGATCCTCAGCGAGTTCCTTCACATCCTCGTGAACAACCTCCGGTCCCGCGGCGCTTACACGATAATCTTCTCGATGCAAGAGTACGAGACGGAGGATATCCGGAACATGCTCGTTTTGGTGTCCGACGAGAGCATCGAGCTCGGGACGTGAGCCTTCGAAGCCGAACGGGATTCGGCCCGAGGTGCGCCAGGATCGGTGTTTCCCTCAGGAGGAAGGTGCCTCCTTTATGAAGTCATTCTCACAGTTGAACATTAAGCGCGACACGTTTAAGAGTGCCCGGCCCCCCCTCCAGAAGATGGCGGCGAAAGCCGCCAGGAAGGACAAAACCATGAAGAGCGTCATCCGCAAGGATGAGGCGGCGGTGTCTCCCGTCATTGCGACCATCCTGATGGTCGCGATTACGGTGGTCCTGGCCGCGGTCCTGTACGTCATGGTGTCGGGCCTGATCACGCCGGTCGGCGGGAACAAGCCCCTCATCACGTTCAGCGCCGTGTCGCAGGATGGGAACGCAACGATGATTGTCGCCGGCGCCTCGCAATCCGTGGCTGCGGCGAACTATCGGTTGAACCTGCAGGTCGGAACCGTGACCGGTTCCGCGATCGCGATGCCCACCACGGGGGGCAACTCCGTGAACGTTGTGGTCAGCGGGACGACCTACCGGATCTACTGGACCGACATTGGCGGGGAATTGACGGTGAACGCGGGGGATAACTTCCGCGTGACGGGCAACGGTATCCGATTGCCTGCAGCGACAGCGTTCACCTTCCACCTGCTCTGGAGCGACGGCTCCGCGATCCAGACGACCACGTGGACGACATCGTAAGCCCAACCTTTGAGGGCCTCCGGCCCTCCCCACCCTTTTCCCTCCCTCTTTTCATTCCCAACTTCTCCGATTTCCCTCGATATGGCGCGATTCTTTCATGAGCGTACAATAACCGGTTAATACTCTGGTTCCTTGGAAAACGACGGGAGGAGGCGCGCGTCCTCCGTGACGATGACGCGCCGGCGTTCCCGACTCTCTCCCTCCAACGTGACGCCGGCGCTTTTCCCTTCTCGGGCAGTCCCTAGATGGATCGTCCCGTAGACAGACCCCGCGACGAGGTCACCACGTCCACTTGAATTCTTCAATCGGCAGCGCGAGAGAGGTCGTCGCATCCGTCACCCGGCTGAACTGGACCATGAAGTCCGCCGCGGTGGCGGCATCCGGCGCCTCGAAGATCACGATGGCGTCCGGTTTCCCGAGGAGCCCGAGGAACTCGTGGACCATCACGTTGTTCGGGAGTTTCGGGTGCTTGAACAGACGGGTCGCGTCTTCCCATTGACCGGGGAGGACCCTCAGCTGCGTTACGAAGAGCATGCCCTCACGGTGGGCGGTCGATGAGGCGAACGATATTTAACCATGACGCGGCGGTTATCGGCCGCCCGGAGCCAGCGAGTCGAGGGAATGCTCGCGGACATGGATCAGATGGGATTGGGCGACGGTCGTCCCGAGGATGTTGTCGGACCAGCGCTGCCGCGGATCCCCATCGACGACGAGCCCCGCAAGGGTGTCGAGCAGCGGAAAGGCGAACCAGAAGAGCTTCGGGATGTTCCGGACGAGGGCCTTCGACAGGGTCATCGGACCGCGGAGGGACCGGACCTCGAGCCCGACGATGAACTTCCCGATTGTCGTGCGGAAGATCCCTTCGAGGAAGGACGAGTACGCGAACAGGACGATCCCGCCGGAGATGCCATAGACCCACGGAGCCCCGACCCCCTGCAGGTAGAGGACGGACCAGAGGGGCGCGAAGACCGTCGCGAGATCGATGAAGTAGGCGATCACTCGCTTGATCCAGTGGATCTGGAAGGTCCGATTGTGGCCGATGATGTCGAACCCGCTCACCATGAGCGCATCCCGATCATCCGATGAATCGTCTCGATATTAAAACATCCGTCCTCAACCGGGGCTCGGTTTGACAAAGCGAGGGCCACTCAGATCGCCCATCATTCATCACGGATCAGCGTCGATGTGATCATCACGGTGGCGCTGATGTGAACGGCTCCGCGGGGGATAGGCTTTGCGCCTGTCCGATGGCGACGCCCTCGCACCGGTCGTTCGCGGACTCGCCCAGATGGTGGCCGGACGACACCTATATGACGCGTGCGCCGCTTCCGCGGCATCCGTGGATCCGACGCCCGCATCTCGAGACCGAGTTCAACGGGCCCTGCTCGACATCGTCCAACCGTCCGGCTATGTGACATGGGAGTACCTCTCTCGCCAGGCGCTCCTTGCGCGCGCGGTCATGGCCCCAGGCGGGCCGCGGCTCACGCGGATCCTCGACGTGGGCTGTGGCTACGGCGCCCTGTCCATGAGTCTCTCGGAGGGCGACGGTTTCGACATCGTCGGGATGGACATCCTGGGGACACGACTCGAGTCCGTGCGGGCGAAGATGTCCGCGCGGAATCGGGCGACGATCGCTCGCATCCGCCTCGTCGCCGCCGACGCACACCGTCTGCCGTTTCGGGGAGCGATCTTTGACGCCGTCGTCGCGACCGAGGTCCTCGAACACCTCGACGAACCGGAACGGCTGTTTCGCGAGGCCCATCGCGTGCTCCGGCCGGGCGGTCGGTTCCTCATGACGACGCCGAACGCGAAGGCCCTCCCTTATCGGATGCAGCGGTTCCTTCCCGAGCGCGTGGTGCGGAAGCTCGCCGCCTCGTGCACGCAGGACAGCCTGCATCCGGAACTCCTTCACCGCCATGGCGCGTTGGGAACGGACAGAGATCCGGACCGCCATCGACGCGAAGGATTCACCCTCCCGGAGGTTCAAGCCCATGCCGCGCGCGTCGGCCTGAGGATGGCGGTCGGTTACACATACCGAATTCCCCTCCCAGATCGCGTAATGGCGATCACCCCGCGAGTCCTGTCCCGATCCCTCGCGACCTGGGGGACACGGCCACTCCCCCTGGGCCTCCAGCTGTTCGCCGAGTTCGAGAAGTCGTAGGCGAGGTCCATGCAGACGATCCGGATCCTCGGGTACCACGCGGGCCAATGCGATCCGAAGAAGTGCACGTCCCTGCGACTCAAACGGTTTGGCCTGATGACGTTCGTCCCGCGCCCGTCTGGCCTCCCGAGGGGCGTCGTCCTCCTCACGCCGAAGGCGGAGCGGGCCCTGTCCCCGGCCGATGCGCCTCGGGCGGAGCGCCGCGGACTTGCCGTCGTCGACGTGTCCTGGAAGCGAGACGTGTTCCCCGCGGTCCCTCAGGCGACGCCTCGAGCCCTCCCCTACCTACTCGCCGCGAATCCCGTGAACTATGGCAAGCCGTTTGTGCTGTCCTCCGTGGAGGCGCTCTGCGCGGCCCTGGTGATCTTCGGCCGCGACCCAGCGGGGCGCGCCCTCCTCGCGAAATTTGCCTGGGGTGAACAGTTCCTCACGTTGAATCGGGAACCCCTCGCTGCCTACGCGGGCGCACGGGACAGCGCGGGCGTCGTCGCCGCGCAAGCGGAGTTCATTTGAATCCGGCCGCCCAAGGGCGTAAGCTCGCCTGACATCGACCGAGCTTGATCCCAGGGTTAATGCGATCGGCCGAGCGTGTCGCATGTCCCCTTCATGCGGCCCCTCATCGGGGCGGGCACCTTCCAATATTCCGCTCGCGTTAGGGTTCCCTTCCGGCCCCTCGGAAGTCGACGGTGCGAGGGCGGCGGGACGTCGTGCGGACGCGAGCCTTCGTCACGAACATCGACGAACGGGAAAAGGTCGCCCGGGCCAACGAGGAGTTTTTCCGGGACATCCGACCCGCGTTAACCATGGTCCAGGTGAGCCGCCTCCTTGACCCGCGGATGTTCGTGGAGATCGAGGCGGACGCGATCATTAAGGACGGCGCGATCCGCTGACGAGGGACCTCCGGGCGGTTCCTTCGACTGGTCACTCTCTGGCCACTTTTCCCCGCTCCGGTTATGGGGAGTGACCACCGATATCTCGGACGAGGCGAGACCGATGTTCGAGTTGTATGTCGGATGGGCACGGGAAATGGAAATCCGTCATGAGGTCGAGAAGTGGGGCTGGATTCGCGCCGAGCTGGCAATCCACGAGGGGCGGAAGAGAGGACGGGGGCGGAAGACAGGACCTGGCCTTTAAGCCGTTCAGTCCACATGGGGACCGCGCATGGGGCAGGGCGAACTCCAACACGATGTGCGCGAGCTCCGCAAACAGGTGGAGGCCCTGCGAGAAGCCTTAGGGAAGGTCACGGAACCCTATCGCGAGATCGCGAGCTACCTCGACAAACTCCAGGGCCTCGCAAGCGGGTACTTCCACCTGCTCGATCTCTATGCGAAGTACGGTGCCGTCTCGCCCGACCTGGTCATCCCCGGGCTCAAGGACGACGTTTCGCGGCACATCGTCCTCGCCTTATTCGACCGGCCGGACCGCAACATCTCCCAGATCACGGAGGCGGTCAAAGGGAAGCGAGGCACCGCGTCCCGGCGGATCGTGCGGGAGCGGCTCGAGAACCTGCAACGTCAAGGGATCGTTGTCGCCACGTCGGGCTCCCGCATCCGGACCTTCCGGGTGGCCGAGGAAGTCGCCGAGAAGTGGTCACAAGTGCTCGGCGTGCCCAAATACCGGGACCAGCCTCATGAGGGGTCAGACAAGGCAGGTGAACGGAATGGGTGAGGAAAAGCACGGAATGAAGACGGGGGAAATGAAGGAGATGCTCGAGGCCTTCTCGGAGAAGATCCCCACGATCCTGAACAGCCTCACGGACGCGATCTACGGCAAGGACGCGTCCGCGAAGTTCGGGGCCGCTGTGGCGGACTTCTACAAGACCCTGAAGGGGAGCGGCATGACGGACGAGCAGGCCTTCAAGCTGACGGAGCAGTACATGTCCTCCCTCAACCTCGGCCCGATGATTGCGAAGGCCGTCGGGAAGCACCGCGAAGGCGAGAAGTGATGTCGGACCGCGGGGACCGGTTGCCCGTGGTCCTTATGGGGACCCTCCCGGGCCTGGCGGCCCGCTTCGGCTGGGGTTTCCTCCGCTACCAGGCGCGCCGCAAGCGCGGCGTCCAGGCGTTCCGGCAAGCACTCATCCGCAGCGGCATGCCGAGGGACCGCGTAGAGCCTCTGGCGCAGGCCTATCACGACCTCGGGTCAGTCCGTAGCCTCTTCCGTACCCGCCTAGCCGCGTTCCGGTGAAGAGGCACAGCCTTTCCCCTCCGGGGTGCGGGGAACTCGCGTTTCAAGTTCCTAGGCTCGCGGCGGAAGACCGCCTCAGAACCAAGGCTCGGCACCCGCGCTGAGCGGGTGCGCGCCCTTGGGCTCACGGATTCATTTGAAGTCCGGCGGCAGGAGATCCGGGATTCCGTCCTTGATCTCGTACCGGTGGTTGCAGTTCTTGCAAAACAGCGACCCCTCGATGATCTCGTCCTTCTCGACGTCCACGGCGAGATCCAAATCGCCCTTGCAGACGGGGCAGCACAGGATCTCCATGAGGTCTCGCTTCATCGTCCGCCGGAAGGTCGGCGCGCGGCTTAAGCCCATCGTGAACCTGTCCGACGCCCGTTCCAAAAGCCTCTTGCCGGGGCATCCCATCAGGAAACCCGCGCCCTCCCTGGAATCCCGACAATGCCTAAATAGGCGTTCCATCATGGGCGCACCCTCCCGGAGGTTTGTGGGGTCTTGGACGAAGGGAAAGGCTGGCTCCGCGCGAACTGGCGGACCGCTGTAGTCTTGGTGTTGATCTTCGGTCTCGCCCTGTTCCTCCGCCTCTATTTCGTGTACGGCCTCGCTTTCAACATCCCGAACGTGAACTGCGACACGGTCTACACGCCGCCGTACTCGGGCGGATCGGACTCCTACTATTGGGACCGCGCCCTGTGCCACTCCTTCCAGAGTGGCCGCGACTTGGGCCTGGATCCGATGCTGAACTACCCGCTCGGAGTCCAGAACCCGCGGCCGCCGCTGTTCCCCTGGTTTTCGCTGCTGATTGGGCGGATCCTAGCTCCGCTCTTCACCGACGCGTGGCACGCCGTCCTGTTCACCTTCCTCCTCAGCACGGGCTTCTTCGGGGCGCTGACGATTTTCCCGACGTACGCCCTGGGCAAGGAGGCCTTCGGCCGGAAGGCGGGGATCATCGCCGCCCTCCTCCTGGCGATCAGCGTCGGGCACCTCCAGCGGAGCGCGGCCACGAATGCGGACCACGACGCTTTCACCCTGTTCTTTGTCGTCTCCACGTTCTACTTCTTCCTCCGTTCCCTCCGGACGATGAACCGACGACGCTGGGTCGAGAACTGGTTCAAGAAGGATTCGATCGTCGTGGGCGTCCGGGCCTTCTTCCAGGAGAATCGCAAGAGCGTGCTGTACGCCCTCATGGCGGGCCTGTGCGTCTCCGTGATCGCGCTCGCCTGGCAAGGCTGGGCGTATGTGTCCGTCATCCTGATGGTCTGGTTCGCCGTCGAACTGTTTCTCGATCGTTTCCGGAACGAGGACACGATGGGCACATGGATCCTGTTCGCGATCGCGCTCGCGATGCCCCTCGCCCTTGCGCTCCAATGGTACTCCGTCCGCGTGCAGATCCGCGTGTGGTTCGACGTCCCAGCCTACCTGTTCTTTGCCGCCTTCGTCGTCGGGCTCGCGTTCACCGTCACCCGAGACTACCCATGGACAATCGTAATCCCAAGCACGCTGGTCGCCGCCGCGGCGGGACTGGGTGTCGGGGTGTTCGTGAACCCGGCCCTCACGAACGCGTTCTTCACCGGCGCAGGCTACTTCGTCCAGACGAAGCTCGTCACGACGATCGCGGAGGACCAGGCGCCGGGCATGTCGCAGATCATCCTCTCGTTCGGCCTCTTCACGTTCGGACTCAGCCTCCTGGCGATCGCCTATCTGCTCTGGCAGATCCCTCAGCGACGGGACCCCGCGTACAACATCGTCGTCGTGTGGGCGTTCGCGGCGATCTTCATGGCAATCACGGCGGCCCGGTTCATCTTCAACGCCTCGCCCGCGTTCGCGGTCGTCTCTGGATTCGCGGTGCATCAGATCCTCGTCCGCGCGGACTTCGCCGGAATGCGACGCACGTACCGTTCCCTCGTGGAGGGCAACTGGAGGAACGCGATCCGGAAATCCGTCAAGGTCCGCCATGTCCTCGCGGCCGTCGGGATCGTCTTCCTCGTCCTCCTCCCGAACGTGTGGTGGGCGGTCGACGCTTCTATACCGTTCGAACTGAAGACGCAGTACGATCGGGAGATTGCGAGCCTGCTCCCGACGTTCCTCCGGTCGCCGGGATACAATCCGTCGAGCAACGCGCCGTTCTACTTCGGGGCCTTCGGCTACAGCCTCCCGAAGGCGACGGACTACTATCCGGCGGCGTGGGAGTGGTTCGCGACGCAAGACCGCGACCAGCCCCCCGAGCTACGCCCCGCGTTCCTCTCCTGGTGGGACTACGGATTCGAGGCGGCGGACCGCGGCGCCCATCCGACGGTCGCCGACAACTTCCAGGACGGATACGCGCTCGCGGGCCAGTTCATCACGGCCCAGAACGAGACGCAGGCCGTCGCGCTCATGGTCGTCCGCCTCCTGGAAGGCGACATCCGGCGCCACCGACCCAATTTCAGTCCGGGCGTCGAGGCGGTCCTCCGGAGCGCGAGCCTTCCGGTCGACGTGTTCCAGAGCGTGTACCTTCGTCCCGGGGACTACGTGTCTCTCGTCCTGTCCGATCCCGTTCGGTTCGGTCTCTGGGCCCCGGATATGCAGGCGCAGAACGCGGAGTACATCTTCCTCACCAACGTCATCACCCGCCGGATGGACGAGGAGCGCGTCGTCTCCCTCTACCACGCGCTCCGGGCGGCGACCGGGTGGGAAATCGGATATTTCGCGGTCGACTCCCGCCTCTTCCCGATCAGCGTGCAGAACACGGGGATCTTCTACGCGCCCGTGAAGCTCTCGGACCACCGGGTCATCCAGCTCCCGGACGGCCGGGTCCTCCCGTTCGAGTTCTTCCAGATCCTCGCGACGACGAACCGTGGATCGAACATCCCGATCCAGTTTGTCGGGCCCGCCGACCAGATCCAGAGCCAGACGATCCAGTACCAGCCTGCGTTCTACAACTCGATGTTCTACCGCGCGTACATCGGCTACTCGCCCCGGGACCTCGGATCGAACGACACCGACATCCCCGGGTTCTCCCAGAATCTCCAGAGTTTCGCGCCCGTTCCCTCCTGGAACCTCACCCATTTCCGGGTCGTCTACCGGACCGCGTACTACAACCCGTTCTCGGACCCCGCGAACCACACCGATGCGTTTAGAGCCGTGAACTACGACGAGGCGCTCCGCCTCCAGGCGGACATCCGGGAAGGCCTCATCGAAGGGGTCGTGGACCTCAGCACCCAATCGACCGTCGCGAACGGCGTCGTGTTCCTGCGATACTACGACGGAGCATGGGTGAACGGGACCGTCCGGTCAGGCACGACTCCCCTCACCGGCGTCCGGATCACGGTCCTCGACGAGCTGGGCACGCCGCACTATGTCACCACGACGGACGCGTCCGGGCAATACAGCGCCCTGGTGCCCTTCGGCGACATCACGATCACCGCCTCGGTTGGGATCCTGACGAGGGCGACCCTCGTGAACTCCCGAATCCTCGGATCCACAAGCGTGACGGTGACGGTCGACCAGGCGATGCGTTCCCCCGCGGATTCGGACGGGGATGGCCTGCCGGACTGGATCCTCACGAAGGACATCGAGGTGCAGGGCCGGACGATCCGCGGGACCGCGTACTACGACGTGGATCGGAACGCGGTCCTCGGCCCGGGGGACCTCCGCGCCGAGGGCGCGGTGATCACCCTAGCCTCCAAGGACATCCCCCTCCAGCGGACGGTCAGCGTGGCCTTGGACGGATCGTTCTCCTTCGACGACCTGCCGCTGGGATTGTACGGCGTGAGTATCGTGTTGAACGGGCGGACCCTCGCCGGGAGCGACGTGAGCCCTTCCACGACGAGCACCACGCAGGATCTGACCGTCCCTTTCTCCTTCGTCCGAGGGACGGCGACCTCGAGCCTCGGCGGTTCCGTGCCATCCGCGAATTTGGAATTCCGAGATGAGACGAACGGGACCGTGATCCCCGCCCTCTCCCAAGCCGATGGTTCGTATCGAGTCGGCCCGCTCCTCGCGGGTAACTATTCGGTCGCCGCGGCCGCGGGAGACCTCGTGGCGGTCCCCGCCCGAGTCCGGGCATCGGGCACCGACGTATTCCTGAACCTCACCCTGGCACCCTCGGGCACCCTGACCGGCCGGACGAATCTCTTCGGCACCCCTCGGCCCTTCGCGACCATCGAGTTGCGTTCCGCGGCGGATCCGCGGATGGTCCGGACGGCGACCTCGGACGGGAACGCCCGGTATTCGATCCGCCTCGCGGCCGGCGAATGGTTCGTGAGCGGCCGCTTCTACGATTCGACGTTCCTCTATGCGACGCTGGGC
>Ga0184633_10000648_pt1 | contig 13112 bp, 13 predicted proteins | sample PLM31_170_b1_FD_133156 | JGI IMG/M metagenome (GOLD analysis project Ga0184633, IMG submission 133156) | Groundwater sediment microbial communities from an aquifer in East River, Colorado, USA - PLM3-1_170_b1 | ecosystem: Environmental > Terrestrial > Soil > Riparian zone | place: USA: East...
CCTCACTCCCTTGCCACCCGTCAGGCCGAGGGGCTTGATCACGAACTCGAAGTCGGAATCGTTCACGAACTCTTCGAAGGCTCCGAGGTGGTCGAACGTCCAGTACTGCGGCAGACCCGGGATTCCATGTTCGCGCATCAGGTCTCGGGTGAAGGCCTTGTCCGTCTCAAGCCGGGCCGCCTCGCGGTTCGGGCCGACCGAGGGGATGCCCAAGCCTTCCAATCGATCGACGATCCCCGCGGCAAGCGGGGCCTCCGGGCCGATCACCGCAAGCTCCGTGCCTCGGGCCTTTGCCCACTCCGCGATCCGATCGACCGCGGTCACGTCTCCCAGGAGGACCTCCCTCGAGGCCCGGCGGATCCCCGGGTTCTGATTCGCCATGGCCGCGTAGAGCTCCGCGCCGCTCCGGCGGAGGGCCTCGACAATCGCATGCTCGCGCCCTCCTCCGCCCACGACGAGCACCTTCACAGACTCCCCGGCGCGCCGCCCATCACGCGGGCTCGTTAAGTCGTTTCCGAGGACCGAGTCCCCGCATGGTCACATGAGGGCGTCGATCGACTACTTCAGAGGCGACATGAACCGATTCTGTCCGCCCTCGTCGAGATGCCGGCGGGCCGTCGAACCGCTTCCTCGACGCACGCTACGGGCTCCGCAAGAGCGTGGGCCCTGACGCATCGAATGAGGACCGGCCGCAGGCCCACGTTCTCCATCGATTGCTCAACCCGGATGGGAGGCTTCCGCGGCGCGCACGGTGTTCGATAGGAGCATCGCGATCGTCATCGGGCCGACCCCACCGGGAACGGGTGAAATCGCGGTCGCCTTCTTCCGCACCGCATCAAAGTCCACGTCGCCGACCGTCCCGAAGCCTGTCTTCGACGTCGGATCGGCGACCCGGTTGATTCCCACGTCAATCACGACCACTCCGCTGCGGACCATGTCGGCCGTGACGAAGCGGGGCGAGCCGATGGCCGCAATCAAGATCTCCGCGCGCCGAGTGTGGGCCGCAAGGTCCTTCGTCGCGCTGTGGGCGATAGTCACCGTGGCATTCGCGCCGGGGGCTTTTTGCATCAACAGCGCCGCGAGCGGCTTCCCGACGATGTTGCTCCGGCCGAGGATCACTACATCTCTGCCGCTCGGATCGTATCCGCTGCGAACGAGCAGTTCGATGACGCCCGCCGGCGTCGCGGGCGCGAAACGCGGACGGCCAATCAGGACGAGCCCGACGTTCACCGGATGGAAGCAGTCGACGTCTTTGAGTGGACTGACGGCGGAAACGGCCGCGTCCACCCGGATGTGAGCCGGGAGCGGTTGCTGAACGAGGATTCCGTGCACCTTCGTGTCCTGGTTTAGGCGGCCCACCTCTCGGAGGAGGTTAGGTTCGGAGACGTTTTCCGGCAGCTCGATCGTCCACTGCGCCAGGCCCATCTCCTCGGATGCTTTCCCTTTCATCTTCACGTAGAGCTTCGAGGCGGGGTCTTCTCCAACGATAATCGCCGCGAGGCCCGGCACAATCCCGCGCTCCGTGAGCTTCGCAAGACGCGGCTTCAACTCCGAGCGCACCTCGTCCGCGATTTTCTTCCCGTCAATGACCTCGCCAGTCATCCTCCGCACCGGATGGCCTGAAGCGGGTCGCCCGGTTATAGCCTTCGAGCCTCCATCATCGAGGTGTCTGACACTTCCATCCGAACCGCAATTTCGTACCCCCGTGCTGTCAGACAAAAACGCTTTCCACGGGGTTCCACGAAAACGCTTAAGACGGGCGGGGGCCTTCGGCCTCCGGATGCACTCTAGCGACTGGTCTCGACACCTTACAGAACGCCAGCGCGAGGTCCTGTCGATCGTTGTGGAGAACAAAGTGTACCGCAACCGCGACTCGAAGATCTCCGAACTTGCGGACCAGATGGGGATCGCCCCATCGGCCGTCGCGAAGCACCTGCTCGAAATCGAAAAGGAGTCGCTCCTCCACCTCGTCATCACCCCGTCCGAACAAGGGAAGCGAGTGTACGAACGGATGGAGCTCGAACCGCGCCCTGAGAAGAGACAGACCTCCGAGGCTCTCGACCCCCAGAAGGTCGCGATCCTCCAGTTCCTGCGGGACCACCCGGAGGCGAGCGCGACCGAGATCTCGGAGGAGCTCGGCCTCTCCGACTACACGACCGTGAACAGCCTCCGGGTCCTGACCACGGTCCAGCTCGTCACGAAGCAGCGGGGACCCGCCGTTCGCCGAGGCGTGCCGCCGTACGTATACCGCACGACCGCGCACGGAGAGGGCCTCGCGGAACGGTTCCCCGCCGAGGCGACGGCGTAAGGCCGATATATCCAGGTCCGCCTCCGGAAGCCGCGTGTACGATGCGGTCGTCGTCGGGGCGGGGCCTTCGGGAGGGATGGCGGCTCGCCAGCTGGCCGCGGCCGGGTTCCGAACCGCGATCCTCGAAAAGAAGAAAGTGGTCGGAGAACCCGTCCAATGCGCGGAGGGGGTCAGCGAGTTCGGCCTCACCTCGAACGGGCTTCAACCGCGGGATGAATGGATCGCCCAACGCGTGTCCGGCGCGAAATGCGTCGCGCCGAACGGCAAATGGTTTTACATCACCCGCCTGCCCGGATTCGCGATCGACCGCCCTTCGTTCGACCGTTGGATCTTGCAAGGAGCCGTGGACGATGGGGCAGTGGTCCGAATGGCTACGCGGGTCACGTCCGTCGCTCGCCACGATGGAGGATGGAGAATCGGAGCGAACGGAGAACACATCGACGCCCGCATCGTGATCGGCGCGGATGGCCCCGCGAGCCTCGTCGCGCGTCAGGCGGGGCTTGTGCGGAGCCTCGAGAAGATCGTCGCGTACGAGTATCGGTTCCGCGCCGAGGATGTCCCCGTTCTCGATCCGGAATATTTCCTTCTCTTTGTGAGCAAGGCGTACGAGGGCGGCTATGCATGGATCTTCCCTCGAGGGGAGACCGTGAACGTCGGGGCAGGAGGGCACATCGACGGGCACGCCGCAACGTTGGCGTTCTGTCGAACCTTCGGGATCGACGTCGCTCGACGGACGCAGACGATCGCAGGGTCCATCCCCTACCGGTACGACCTGTCCTCCCTCGCGGCTCCCGGTCTCGCGATTGTCGGGGATGCCGCGGGGATCACGAACCCGATGAACGGGGCAGGAATCCATCCAGGGATCTTCAGCGGGCGCATCGCAGGCGAGTGTGCGGTGGCCGCGCTCACGAACGAAGATCCGAACGCGATCGTCGCCTACGATCGCATTCTGAGGGCCTCCCCGTTCCTCGACCCGCTCTTGTGGTGGATGATCGACCGGGTGCGCGGCTGGAGCGATCGCTTCATGAATTCTGTGGCGGAAGAGATCCACGGCCTCGAATGGAGGGCGGTGACCGTCCGCCTGGCCCTTCGGGTCTTCGCGCGCAAGCCATGGCTTGCGGCGCATGGCCGCGAGTTCCTTCGGATGATTCGGACCTTGGAGCTTTGCGAACGGTATGGATGGTAGGCGGACGTCGAATCGAGCGAAGCTTAGATAGCTCGCGGGCGTTGCCGCGCCCGATGGCGGCGGCCGGAGTCCGCGCGACGCATTCCTGGAGCCGGTTGGAACGGATCCTTGCGTCGGGCACGTTCGCGGTGACGGTGGAAATCGCGCCACCGGCCTCCGCCGATGCGACCGAGATTCGCATGCTTGCGGCGCAATACCGCGGCATTGTGGATGCGTGCAACGTGACGGACTGCACGCGGGCCCAAGTGAGAATTTCCTCCCTCGCTGCAGCGGCGATTGCGTTGCAAGAGGGCGTCGAGCCCGTCATGCAGATGGTCCTTCGCGACCGGAACCGGATCGCCCTTCAAGCAGATCTGCTCGGAGCGGCAGCCCTCGGAATCCGCAATGTGCTGTGCCTGTGGGGCGATCCTCCGTCGGCGGGGAACGAGACGGATGCGAAGGGCGTTTTCGAGATGAAGACCGAGGAGATGATTGACATGTTGCGAAATCTCCGCGACAAAGGAGTCCTCCGGGGCGGTGGCACGGTCGAGCAGCCACCGAAGGTGTTCATCGGCGCGGCGGCCGACCCGTTCCGGGGATCGAAGGAAGAATCCTTCGGAAAGCTTCGCGCGAAGGCGACCGCGGGCGCCGACTTCGTGCAGACGCAGGCCGTCTACGACGTCGACGCGTTCGAGGAATGGATGCGCCTTGTGCGGAAGGAATGGCTCCACGAGAAAGTGTACATCCTCGGAGGAGTCATCCCCCTGAAGTCCTCGAAGATGGCCCGCTTCCTGGTGGAGAAGCTGGGCGCTGTGATCCCAAAGCACATCATGGATCGAATGGACAAGGCGCCGAATCCGAAAGCGGAGGGCGTCAGCATTGCGGTGCGGACGATCAAGGCGCTGAAAAAGATCGAAGGCGTCCGGGGTGTCCACATCATGCCGGTCGGCTGGGAAGACGTCGTGCCCATGCTCGCGAAAGAAGCGGGCCTCACACCCCGTCCCAGCACGTTCGAGTAGCCATCGCGTGCCTCCGCCGACTCACTTCAACCTTGCGACCCAAACCTTAATTGGACTCTCCCCATTGTGACTCGGTAATAGGGATGGTCCCTCCTCCGCGGGCGCTCCTCAGCGTGTCGGATAAGGAGGGGCTCGTCGATTTTTCGCGAGGGTTGCGCGATCTCGGCTTCGAATTGATCGGGACGGAAGGGACCGCGAAAATCCTGCGAGACGCGGGCCTTCCCGTCACGACGGTCGCGGACTACACCGGCTTGCACGAAGGATTGGGTGGGCGGGTGAAAACGCTCCACCCGCGAATCTTCGCCGGGATCCTCGCGCCCGAGGGAAACGAGAAGGACCTTCGAGATCTCGGAGCCGTCGCGATCGATCTCGTCGTCGTGAACCTGTACCCGTTCGAAGCGACGGTCGCGAAGCCAGGTGTGACTCTCGAGGAAGCGATCGAGAACATCGATATCGGCGGCGTGTCCCTGATTCGGGCCGCCGCGAAAAATGCGAGACGGGTGGGAGTCGTGGTCCGGCCCGGACGGTACGAGGACGTCCTGATGGCACTCCGCGATCACACGACGCTTCCCGCGACGCTCCGGGAGGCGCTGGCGCTCGAGGCGTTCGAATACACATCCCGCTACGACGCGGCGATTTTCAACTTCCTTGCATCCCGCCAAGGGAATGTCCTGCCGCCGGCGCTGCGCCTCGCGTACGACAAGATCGCGGACCTTCGCTACGGCGAGAATCCTTACCAGAAGGCCGCCCTGTATCGGGAGCCGTTCCCGTTCGCGGCCACCGCGACCGCGGAACGGCTGAACGGCCGGGAGTTGTCGTACAACAACCTGATTGACCTCGACGCGGCCCTCCGGATCGTGACGGAATTCGATCGGACCGCCGCCGTCGTCATCAAACACACGAATCCCTCCGGACTGGCCTTGGCGGCCACGCTCGCCGATGCATACAAGGCCGCCCACGGGGCAGACCCCATCTCGGCCTATGGAGGTATCGTGGGCGCGAATCGCCCGATCGACCTCGCGACGGCGAAGGCGATGAAGGGAGACGTCCTCGACGCGGTGATCGCCCCCGCGTACGATCCGGCCGCCCTCGAGACGCTCAAACGGAAAAAGAAAGGGACGTTCCTGATTCTCCGCACCCGCGGACCGCTTCGGAAGGATCACGGAATCGACATGGTCCGCGTCCTTGGCGGAGTGCTCCTGCAGACGACGGACTTCCCCGATCCGAGGCCGGAATCGTTCAAGGTCGTGACGAGAGCCTCCCCGACTCCCGACCAGATGCGAGACATCCGGTTTGGGATCATCGTGAGTCGCTACGTGAAGTCGAACTCGATCGTCCTCGCGCGAGGCGAGCGGACCGTCGGGATCGGTGCGGGACAGATGAGCCGCGTGGACGCATGCATGCTCGCGTGCCACAAAGCGAAGGGGGCGGCGCGCGGAAGCGTCGCGGTCAGCGATGCGTACTTCCCCTTCCGGGACGGACTGGACGAACTCGCGAAGGGTGGAGTGGCGGTGGTCGCGCAACCGGGCGGCTCGATTCGGGATCCTGAGGTGATCGCCGCGGCCGAGGAGCACGGGATTGCGATGGTCTTCACCGGAATGCGATTGTTCAAGCATTGAGGGACTGCGATGGGCCGGATTCGCGTCGGAGTGCTCGCCTCCGGGAGGGGCACGGACTTCCAGAGCCTCGTGGACGCGCGGGACCGAGGCCATCTCGATGTGGAGCTGGCCCTGCTCGTCTGCAACGTGCCGGGAGCTCCCGTGATCGAGCGCGCGAAGAAGGCGAATGTGCCCGTGGCCGTGGTCGACCATCGTCCGTTCGGCAAGGAGCGCGCGGCGTTCGAGCGGGAGGTCGTGAAGGCGTTGCATAGGAGTCGAATCGACCTCGTCGTCTTCGCGGGTTTCATGCGCCTCGTCTCAACGTACTTCGTGGGTCAGTTCCCGATGCGAATCCTGAACATCCATCCCTCGCTCCTTCCCGCGTTTCCGGGGGCGCACGCCCAGCGGGACGCTCTCGCCGCGGGGGCGAAAGTGTCCGGCTGCACGATTCATTTTGTCGACTCCTCGGTGGACGGCGGGCCGATCGTCCTTCAGAAAACGGTCCCCGTCCTCGAGGACGACTCGGAGGAGACGCTGACGGCGAGGATCCTCGAACAGGAACACGTCTTCCTCCCCCTCGCGGTTCGTCTCTTCGCGGAAGGACGCCTGACGGTCGAAGCCCGCCGAGTGAAAATCGACACGCGCGGCATCAACTTGCCCTCGATGGCCTGAACAAACGAGACCGAAAATAAAGGGCCGTCCAGGAGTCCTGAACGGCCTCGTTGTGGAGGGATGCTTGTCTAAGCAGTTCAGATAATGGCCCGATTCTATAAAACGCTTTTCGAATCCCGCGGACTCGGCGCCGGCTTCGGTCCCGAGAGCCGAGCATCGCTGATGGAAAAAAAGCAAAACCGTGCGACGTCACAAAAGGACCAGGGAATCATTTCGCTATCGGAGAGATGTTTGTTTGTTTTACAAGTCGGCGGAAGTATATCAAGGTGCCAGCGGATTTGTTCGGATAGGGCAGCGATTCGGACGGAACGACTGGAGAATCCGCGACCGCGCGTTGCGGGTTCTGAGCCGGACGAATCGGGTCGCCAGGCCGCAAGGCTTATGGCCGCCGCATTCCTTCGATACCTGAGGAAGGCACGCGATGAAGGGCGTCGGGAAGTTCGGCGAGGTGATGGCCGGCGAGAAGGGGAAGGTGAGCTACGACGACGTCGCCGCGCGTCTCGAGAAGATCATCCACTCCGGGAGCCAGCGGAAGGCAATCACGGACTTCGTCTGCCGAGAACTCCGGAAGATCCCGCATTACACGTGGGTCGGGATCTACTTCGTCGATGGCGCTGAGCTCGTGCTGACATCCTGGTCCGGCCCCTCGGCGACGCAACACACCCGGATTCCGATCGGGCAGGGGATATGCAGCGCCGCCGTTTCCGAGAAGGCGACGGTCATCGTCCCAGATGTGAGCAAGGACCCGCGGTATCTGCAATGTTTCATTAACACAAGCGCCGAAATCGTGGTCCCGATCCTTCGGAACGGCGCGCCGATCGCGGAGATCGACATCGACTCGGATCAGCTGAACGCGTTCGGGCCGACCGACAAGGAATTCCTCGAATGGGTCGCCCAAGACCTTGGCCCGATCCTGTGACGCTCCGCGCTTCGACATCCGTTCAATAAGCCATTAGTCCTCCCAACGAGCCTCAATTCCTACCCCGGAGAGGGACCCCTCAGGACGTGTGAACGGATGATGTCTAAGCCAGTGCCTCCGCCGTTCCTGCTCGATTCCGACGCCTTGGCCGATCAACGCCGACGGATCCGCCGACAGCGTCAGGCGCGCGCCGGCTTTGTCGCGATTCTCTTCCTCGGCAGCCTCGGTTCCGTATGGTTCCTGTCGTCCGGGGAGATCGCGACCCAGTCCGAATGGGCGTTCCGGATCACGCAAGCATGGGACCTCTCTTCCCGAGGATTCGACGGGAGCGGAGAGGTCGTCTGTCTCGTCGACACCGGGATCGACCCAGGACACCCGGACCTCGCCCGCGTGCCGATCCTCGGATGGAAGGACTTCATCCGGAACCGGACCGTCCCCTACGATGACGACGTATCCCCCTGGGGCCATTCGCCCCCGAGGGCGACGGTGAGGTAGAAAAACGACGTCCCGCCGGATATTATCGATTCATTGAACGGTTCTCGAATCATTGTCAGAGTCGGAACTCACCCCAGACCCGGATGAACGTGTCAATCTGGTCCGGGGTCGCAAGTTCGTAGGTCGACATGAGGCGCGCGACGGACTTGGGCTGGACGACGCGGTAGCCGCGTTCCCCCAGTTCCACGCGGTCGACAATCCCCGACGCCTGCATCTTCTTGAGGTGGTGGGACAGGGTGGACGGGGACACGGGGACGAGCTCGAGAATCTGCTTGTGGGTCGCGGCCTCCCGTTCCATTAGAAAATTGATGACCCGGAGGGGCACGGGCTGCCGAAGGAAGGCGAGGATCTGCCGCTCCAATTCCGTCAATGCGGGGCGCATGTCCGCCTGCCCCGGCGTGGATCGAGGGTAGAACCGCTTGTACTCCCCGTCCATCTGCGACGTGATCAGCTCGTGCTTTTCGAGGAACCGCAGGTGGTAGTCCGCGAGGGTAATCGAGAGGTTGAGGGTCCGCGAGATTTCGCGAAGGTGGTAGCCCGGGTTCCGGCGGACAAACTCGTACAGGTCCTTGCGAGTCTTGACCGCCAGTATCTCCTCGTCCATGGAAGCCACACGCGACGGCTATCGCCTCAGCGTGAACCCATAGAACAGGGCGAGGATCGCGAGGTCGAGGGAGCCGGACACGAGGAAAAACTGGTCCAACCTGGTCGTACCGCTGAACAGGAAGATCGTCAGCAGGAGGCCCTTGAGGAAGAAAACGCCGAAGGCGGCGGCGAGGAAGACGATGTGCAAATCTCGCGTCCGCCGGAAGGCGAGGACGGCGATCAGGGTGAGGGCGAGCGCAAAGACGGAGACGGCGGCGAGCAGGACGTTCTCGATGGCCACCACGAAGACCGCCGCGAACCGTAAAGGAGGGCGGCGTTAAGGCTTGCGGCCCTAATCACCGGGTCTCTGTCGGCGGCGGTTCGCGACGACGATCGTGAGCCCGACGAGGACGCCCACCGCGGCCAGGGTCGCGAAGAAGAGCACCGGATCCCCGCTGATCTCCGGCCGGAACGATTCGACGAGGTCGTACACGGCACTCCGAACGCCGAGGCCCATGCGGTGGACGACCGCGGAGCTCGCCTGCGGAGTTCCGAACGGGTAGGCGAAATAGAGATCGTAGGTGTCCGACCCGAGGCTTCGGTTCGAGAGCGCGACCGGGATCGAACCCCCCGCGGCGAGTGCGGTGTTCGCCCAGGACAAGAATACCGATGCGGGCGGCTCCCCCTCGCGGGACGTGACATTCACGGCCGCCTCGCTCGGCGCGAATCCCTTCACTTGGTCCCAGCTCCGATCCTCAGGGTGAACTAGGTCCTGCGTGTAGAGGTAGAATTCGAGTCCGACGCTCGCGCCTGGATTGCTCAACCGGGGGTTCATCCGGATTTCCATCTTGGCTTCCATCGGCGTGAGGATCGAGTCGCCAAGACGCATGAACCGCTGGGCGATCGTGATGTTCAGGGTGACGTTCCCGGTCCGGCTCTGTATTCGGAATTCGATCACGCGCCCTCCGTCCGGGTCGCTCCGATTCGAACGCTGCACGGGGACGTCGCCAAAGGCAGAGCTGCCGAGTGCCGTCGGTGCGAGGGTCTCTCCCTCGTCGATACGACCGTTCCCGTTTCCGTCCACCCACTCGACGAGGTTTCGCATCTCGAGTTCGTACGAGCTACTCGCTCCGTCCCCTTGGCCGTACCGGACCTCGAATGTCCCCGCTTGGTATGACAGCTCAAACTGGTCCTGGTGGCTGCCGCTCGCCAGGCGGCTCGAGACGTAGAACTCATCCCCCGAGGAGGAAGCGGCCACGGTCCGTTCCGTCGCATTCTCCAGGCCGTCGGCGACGCCGTCCTGATCCGAATCCACGCCCTCCGCCACGGCCATCGTCGAGGCGAGGACGAGGGCAAAGGCCGCGGACGAAGCGAAGGCTATCGCACGAGTGCGAGCGAGCGACAAGGAGAACATCTCCAGCAGTCCATGGGGGCCGGGACGTATAAGATGGTTATTTTACGGTTCTCGAAGCGGCCGGACCCGGCGTATCGGGCGGGAATGGGGGGCCCTCAGGAGCTCTCCAACTCGTCATCGACATGGGGAGGCCGGCCCCGGGGGGCACTTCCCGGGCGACGCCCTCGGACCGCGAAAAACGCGGAAATCGACAAGAGGGCCACCGCGAGTCCGAGGCCGTTGGGGTAGAGGCGGAACGCGAAGATATCCTCCCGAAGGATGCCGACGAGCTCGTTCCCGACTTCGAGCACGCGGATGAACGTGCCCTCGAATCGGGAGATCGCGGATCCCTGATCGATCGCCGCGAACTCGGGGGTCCCGACGAACACGACCCGGTCGAGCTCGTGCTCGACCACGAGGGGGTTCGCCAGATCGCGTCGGAGTGCTTCCGCGCGCCGACCCTCCGCCTCGAGGGGAGTCGAGAAGATGAACCGGAGCGGGGAGCCGGAGGCCGGCGCTGCCGCGAAACCTCCCGAGATCCCTCCCAGAAGGGACCCGATGTCCGACGCGGCCTGGCGGTCCGACGCGGACTCGCCCGGGCCGGCGATTGGGATTGTGACCAGGAGGGACGTGTAGGGCGTGACGACTCGGTTCTCCGTGGCGAAGCTTTTCAGCGACTCCAGGAGCACAGGGTCTTCGTGGGCCCGCAAAGCCGACAGCATTCCGTGGATTCGCATCAAGATCCACTGCCTCTCGAGCAGCGACTGTGTCGGAATCCCGGTTCCGGCGAACGTGCGTTCCGTCGATTCGGACGACCCGGCGGCCGTCCATCCGAAACGGATTGCAATCGAGTCGTTCGCCGAACCACGGAGCTTCGCGAGGACGACCGCTTCGCCGCCCTCGACGAGGGTCTGTGGGTTCGGGTTCGCAAGTTCCACGCCGGAGGATGAAGGAAGTTCGAACCGGATGCCTTGGAGGACCGGGGCGCGGATCGACGACAGGAGGGCGGCCACGGCTCCTCCTGCGTCCTCGCCAGGAATCGTGAAGAGGCCTCCCTGCTGGAAGTGGCTGAGATTTCGGAGGAGATTCTCCGCGGGGTGATCCGCGGGACGCACCGCGAGGGCGAAGATCGGCATATTCCGATCGTAGGAGATCTGGGAGTACGCCGTCTCGAGGTCGAGGCCGAGCGAACCGCGCGTGGGCTGGCCGTCGGAGATCAGGACGAAGATCGGTTGGGCCCCTCGGGCCCAGGCCGCCGCCGACCACCGATCGATGTTCGGGAAGGCCGCGGTGAAACTCGTACTCCCGCGGGGAGACAGGCCACCCAGGAAGCGATCCACCTCGGAGCCGAGGTCGGAGGTCGGCTCGCGCAGGCGGGACCCGAGGACCTTCACTCCAGTCCCGCCGAACGCGACGAGACCCAATGTCTCCCCCGGACGCAGATCGGCGACGAGGCGACGTACCGCATCCTTCGCCGGGGTCCACCGATCGTTCAGTCCCATGCTGCCGGACGCGTCCAGCGCGACGAGGAGCGACCGGGGCATCGGCGCCAGGGCGGACTGGAAGGCCGGATCCTGCGCGCCGATCGAGTATCGGACGAAACGGGAACCGTCCGGATCGACACACTGCGCGAGGGACGGGCCGCTCGATCCGAAGTGGACATAGAGGTCGCGCCCCTGGACGAGGGCGGTGCCGTTCAGGTATGCCTCGGCCACCCGGTCGCCCGAGCGGAAGATCGGGACCTCGGGATGGCTGTCAAGGGTCATGTGGAGGGGCCCTGCGGTCTCGACCCGGACATGCGCGCGAAGGTAGGCGACGCTGTCCCGCGCGTCCACGGAGAGGCGGTAGTGGTACTGATAGTGGCCGTCCCGCCCAGAAAGAGGCATCTCGAGCGTTGTGATCGTCGTGCGGGCCTCCCGCGGTGGGATCGTGACGGCGATCCAGTACACGTCGCGAGGCGGATCGTATTGGACAAGGGCCGCATCCTGACCCTGCGCGACCGCTTCCAGGAAATCGTCCAGGGCCCCGCTGCGGTCTCCGGAAGACGAGTTGTACACGACGTTCCCGATCTTCAGCCGCAGGTCGGTGATGAGCTCGTGGCCCTTTTCCAGGGGGAAGAAGACCTGGCCCTGTTTGAACTCGTCACTGGGATTGTAGAATTCCTTGATGATCACGACCCGGGCGAAGCCCTCCGTCAACTGAATCTCGACCTGCGTGCCGTTGACCTGGGTGGGCAACGGGGACGGAGGTTCGAGGATCTCACAAAAGGCCACGACGTGACCGGACGACAGGAGGAGCGCGGGGAGGACGAGGGAGATGACCGTGGCGGAACGGAGCCTCACGTTCGCACCTCGCGTCTGGTGACGCTGCGACCAACCCGGACCCGATGGACCGCCCAAGCAAGGAGGCCAATGAACAGCACGAGCGGCCATAGAGGGATGAGGAAAAGCCACGCTCCAGTGTAGTACAGCGCGGCAACGACCGCGAACCCGGAGAGGAGTTGTCCCCCGAGCACATCGCGACGGGCCGCGACGGACAATGCGGTGGCGTGTCCCGCTCGATCGGCCCATCGCAGGCCCAGAGCGGCAGCGATGAGGGCGCACGCCAGCAGTCCATACCCCATCCATAGATGGAACAACGGACCGAACGTCGCAATCGTAATTCCGACAAAGAACATCGCCACGAGCCCGGCTTGGACCGCGTGCCAGGCATCGATTCCGACCCGACGCGCTTCGAGGCCGCCGTCGCTACGGGACTCCATAGATCTCTCCCTCTCCAAGCCCGAATCGCCCGGTAAGCCATCAAGCCACTGAATCCGTTAGGAATGGGCCGAATCGGGACCCACGCCCTCCTTCACGGTTCAAGAGATCCGGTTCGACGCGGACCGACCATGGGACCGGCGGCCGCCGGTCCCTTCCCTCCGTCATCGGTGCCCGTGCGGCCTCATTCCCGGACGAC
>Ga0184633_10000649_pt1 | contig 13111 bp, 15 predicted proteins | sample PLM31_170_b1_FD_133156 | JGI IMG/M metagenome (GOLD analysis project Ga0184633, IMG submission 133156) | Groundwater sediment microbial communities from an aquifer in East River, Colorado, USA - PLM3-1_170_b1 | ecosystem: Environmental > Terrestrial > Soil > Riparian zone | place: USA: East...
CTGGAGCATACCAGAAAATATCGGGCTCGTCTGCAATACAGGCAGGCGAAGCGGTAAGGGTTTGAGAGGTGAAGCATTTACACAGATCGTCCAGCCGGCTGGAAGCAGGTAAGGGGTCTCGATGAATAAAGGCAACAGTTTGGTCAAGTGGCTCCTGCTGGTGGCGAGCCTCGCGACACCCCTCCTCTGGTTTAACGCCTTCCCGCTCGCACCGCCTTTCGACTGCAACGATATCCTGTTTGAAGGGACCTACTTGGTCGCGGCGCTCGTGGCGTACCTCATCGTCAGGAGACTTCAGAACACGGTTCTCGAGATCGGATTTGCCGCGCTGACGGTCTCCCTGCTGTTGGATCTCCTAGATGAGTTCACCAAGGAACCCGCCCCCTGGAGTACCATGATCCCCAACCTGCTCGAAATAGGTAGTATGCTGACGATCGCCCTCGGGTTCTATGTCTCGCAGAGGCGACTGGAGGGCGAGCTTGATCGATCGCAGCGTGCGAGGGTGTCGCTGGAGGAGAGTGAGGATCGCTACAAGGACCTGGTGGAGCACACCGAGGCCCTGATCTGCACCCACGATCTCCAGGGACGGATCCAGTCGGTCAACCAGGCGACCGTCGAGCGTCTGGGGCAAGACCGGAGCGTCCTCCTCAAGAGCACGATCCGCGACATCCTGGCGCCCGAGGCGCGGGATCAGTTTGCGACCTACCTTGAAGAGATCCAGAAGCGTGGCGCGGCCAGAGGCCTGATGAAGGTCATGACTGGCGCAGGGGAGGTGCGAATCTGGGAGTACCACAATACCCTGCGGTCGGAGGGGGTCCCGGCCCCGATCGTGCGAGGGGTGGCGCGCGACGTGACCGAGCAGAGACGGGCGCAGGAAGCGCTACGAAAGTCACAACAAGAACAACAAACGATATTTGATTCTGCCCCAGCGATGATCTGGTACAAAGATAAGGAGAATACAATCTTACGGGTCAACAGATCCGCCGCCGAATCTATTGGGTTGCCGGTGGAGGAGCTAGAAGGGAGGTCCGTGTATGACCTCTACCCTGACGAGGCAGCTCAATATCATGAAGCTGATCTGCAAGTGATACAGTCCGGCGGGCCGAAACTAGGAATAGTCGAGCCGTTACTGACCGCATCGGGAGAAAAACGGTGGATTCAGACCGATAAGATTCCGTACCGTGATCAAGAAGGGCATATCATCGGTGTGATAGTCTTCGCGGTGGATATCAGCGACCGCATGCAGGCAGAGATGGCGGTGCGGGAGAGTGAGAAGCGGTACCGAGACCTCGTCGAGACGTCGAACGACCTGATCTGCGCCCTCGATCTCGGAGGGCGATGGACGTTCGTCAACCGAACAGCAGCGATGCGGATCCTCGGGTATGCGCCGGAGGAGATGCTGGGGCGTCGGTTTGCGGAGTTCATTCCGCGAGAACGGCTGGACGATGCCATGGAGACGTTTGAGCGCGTCAAGACGGGGGCGCCGCAAATCGGGTATGAGACAGCATTTCTTCGCAAGGATGGGGCCCCGGTCGATATGAGCTTCAACACCCTCGCACTGCGTGCCCCGAACGGAAAGATTGAAGGTGTGATGTGCATTGGCACGGACATCACCGAGCGCAAGCGGCTGGAGGGGGAGCTTTTCCAGGCCCAAAAGCTGGATGCGATCGGGCGCCTGGCGGGCGGGGTTGCCCACGACTTCAATAATCTGCTGAGCGGGATCATTGGCTTCACGGAACTGACCCTCCGGGAGCTGCCGGAGGGGAGCCGAGGGCACGGCTACCTCAGCCGCGTGCCTGGAATGGGCCGCCAGGCAGCCGACCTGACCGGCCAACTCCTTGCCTTTGCCCGGAAGGCGCCGCTAGAGCGGCGGGCCCTCAACCTTAACCTGGCACTGTGGGAGGCCGCGGGGCTTCTGAAGCGGACACTCCCGGAGTCCCTGTATCTCCAGGTAGAGGCGAGCCCGGAGCCGCTCCTGGTGGAGGCCGACCTCGCCCAGATTCAGCAGGTCCTGCTCAACCTCGCCTCCAATGCCCGCGATGCCATGGTCCAGGGGGGGGCCCTCACCCTCCGATCGGCCCGGATCACGTTCGATGAGCAGGGCGCAAGCGCCTACCCGGAGCGCCGGCCGGGGGCTTTCGCCCGGCTCACGGTCGCCGACACCGGCACCGGAATCCCAGAGGCCATACGGGACCGGATTTTCGAGCCGTTCTTCACCACCAAGGTTCCTGGCGAGGGGACCGGTCTCGGCCTCGCCTCGGCTCACGGGGCCGTCCATCAGCACGAGGGGTGGATCGAGGTCGAGACGGCCATAGGGCAGGGGACCGCCGTCCATGCCTTCCTCCCCCTGCTGCCACAGCCAGTCGCATTGGCCGCCGAACCCGAGATGGAAGTGCCCCGAGGGACCGAGACGCTCCTGCTGGTCGAGGACAACCCGATGGTTCGGGAGCTCGGAGAGGTTCTCCTCACCCAACTCGGGTACACCGTCCTGACCGCCTCCGACGGCGTGGAGGCCCTCGTGACATTCCAGGCGCGCCCGGGCATCGCCCTCGTCATTACCGATGCCATCATGCCGCGGATGGGGGCGGCCGAGATGGTCCCTGGCTTGCGACGGATCAACCCCGGCATCAAAGTCTTGGTCATCACCGGCTACACCCCCGAGGCGATTAAGGAGTCGCTCCGGCATCTTGCCATCTGCGGCTTCATCCAGAAGCCGTTCCGGCATGTTGACCTGGCCGTCGCTGTCCGGGAGGCCCTTGACGGGTCTCTGTCCCGCATCGCATGATTGCATCGGCCTGCAGCCTATCATAGCATACCGCACCCCCCGATCGTCCCATAACGATTTGGCCGTTTCGTGTTTCTAGGGTACACTTGTCGCGGGGCTTCCAGTGCCGTTCAAACTTGTTGCGGCTAACTGCCGACAGGTGTCGTGCTAAGAACTATCGCTTTCCCCGGTCTTACCAATTAGGCGTAAATAGTTGGAACGGCACCAGGTCGAAGAATCCGCAAAATGGAAGAGCGCTTCGTCGCGATCACACTTCATCGAGTCGCCGGCAAGCTGGTCTGCGGTGCGGTGGTCTTGACCAGGCAGCCTGATCGCTCCTGGTTGGGCAAGTGCCAGAAGTGCGGGGAGGAGTTCCGGCTGGGACCGGACGCCCGGTTTGAGGGACAGGTTCGTGCGATGAGGAACTAGTGCCGGTTCAATTAACTTCGCGTAGCGGCGTTGCTGGCTCCCGGGGCGCTCCCTGTCCGCGATCCCGGGACGGGCCTCACGGACCGGGACGACGTACCTGACAACGTACGCCGGGTACCCGCGAAGCGGGTGCGGCCCCGCGAGCCGCGCCTTGCTACGCTCGTTTCTTGGCCCGGCACAGCTCTATCCGAATTAGGGCGAGAAAATTGGAACGGGACAGGGCGGTGCTGAATATGCTGAACATCGAGCTGAAGGCGCGCTGCGAAGACCTCGGGAAGATTCGGGAGAGGTGTGAGTCACTCGGGGCGGAGGGCCAGGAGCCTGAGCGGCAGATCGACACCTATTTCAGGGTGGCGCATGGCCGCCTGAAGCTGCGCGAGTCGTTGCGGTCAGACGCTGAGTTGATCTACTACGCTCGTGCGGATCTTGCTGGGGTACGCGAAAGTCACTACGAGATTTATCCGGTCGAGGACGCCGGGGGATTGAAGGCAATCCTCAAGAGGGCGCTCGGTGTGCGGGCGATGGTGACAAAGCGGCGCGAGATCTTTGTCATTGGGAATGTGCGGATTCACCTCGACAAGGTGCAGGACCTCGGAACCTTCGTTGAGCTGGAGGGGGTTGTCGAGAACGCTGTAGAGCTTGCGGTCGTCGCCGGGGAGGTCCGGGCCCTACAGCAAGCGCTGGAGATTGATGACCAATCTCTCGTCAAAGAGTCGTATGCAGACCTGATCGCGACCACGCCCCTCCCCTCACCCTGACCCTTCTAGTGCTCCTCCAACGATATCGCCCTAACTTGGTGGCACGTCGTGCCGAGCCAAGAAACGAGCTTAGCAAGGTGCGGCCCTCGGGCCGCACCCACTTCGCGGGTACCCGGCGTACATTGTCTGGTACGTCGTCCCGGTCCGTGAGGCCCGTCCCGGGATCGCGGACAGAGAGCGCCCTGGGGTGAAGCCTCGCCGCTAGGCGAAGTTCATTGGAATGGCATTAGCTGAGCCCTCAGGGCGAATCCTTCTCCCCTGAGGGGAGAAGGGGCGGATGAGGGGGGCCGCCATTCCCCCGAGGGCCTCCATTGCCTGCGGCGATCCTTGCCTGAACGGCGAGCGATAAGTTGTGGCGGGCAGCCTCCAGTCCCGGGTAGAGGTCCAAGGTCTTCCGGAAGCAGGCCTCGGCCTGACGAAACTGGCGCAGGGCGAGGTGGCAGAGCCCCTGGCCACAGAGACAGGCAAAGTGGTGCGGATTCATCTCCAGCGTCGCCTCGCAATCGGCGATCGCGCGTTCGTACTTCCCCTGGAGATAGAGAGCAGTCGCCCGCTTGTTGTACGCTTCGGGAAAGCTTGGCGCCCTGGCGATCACCTGGCTGAAGAGCTCCACCGCTCGATCGAGCGCCTGCCGCCCTAGAGCGTCGATCCCTTCCTGCAGCAGACGGTCGGTCTCCGGGTCTCCCGATCTGCACCAGATCTCCCAGAGCGCCCTCTCCACCAAGTGAACCAGGGCTCGATCGTCATCGGCGAGCGCCTTGACCAGGGCGGCGACGGCTCGGTGATCCCCGATGGCGGCGAGCACCATCGCGGCCTCCCGCCGGTGTACAGGATTCGTATCCGCGAGGTGCCCCAAGGCCTCGTCTTGTGTCATTCGCCCCCTCTCCGATCCGGCAAGCTATGATATCATAGAAGGTCGCTGGGTGATAAGTCGTCAGCAGGAAGGGAGGTACCCTCCATGGAGTATCGCAGGCTCGGGCGCACCGGGGCTCAGGTATCGGCGATCGGATTCGGGGCCTGGGGGATCGGCAAGGGATGGTGGGGCGAAACCGACGACCGGCTCTCCGTTCGCGCCCTCCTCAGGGCGTTGGAGCTGGGGGGCACCTTTATCGACACGGCCTACGCCTACGGCAATGGACATAGCGAGCGGCTGATCGCCCGGGCCTTCGGGCAGGCCAAGCAGCGGGTCTTTGTCGCCACCAAGGTCCCGCCGAAAAGCGCTGACTGGCCTCCCAAGCCGGGGGTCACGGCGCGGCAGGCCTTTCCGGCCGACTGGGTCATCAAGCACACGGAGCAGAGCCTGCGCCATTTGGAGGTAGATGGCCTTGACCTGCAACAACTCCACATCTGGAGGGACGAGTGGGTCGAGGAGACGGAATGGCAGGAGGCGGTACAGAGGCTGAAGCAAGAGGGGAAGATTAAGTTCTTCGGGGTGTCGATCATCGACCATCAGCCGGAGACCGTTCTAGGGCTCATCCGATCCGGTCTGGCTGATTGCGTCCAGGTGATCTACAACATCTTCGACCAGTCGCCGGCGGAGACCTTGTTTCCACTCTGTCACAAGCTGGACGTCGGCGTCATTGTCAGGGTTCCCTTCGACGAAGGGGGCCTTACCGGGACGCTGACCCCCGACATGACCTTCCCCCAGGGCTCGTTTCAGACCTCCTACTTCCGTGGGGATCGCCTGCGGGAGACGTGCGAGCGGGTTGGACGACTCAGATCTTTTCTCGGAGGCGAAATCACGACGCTCCCGCAGCTCGCCCTCAAGTTCTGCCTCAGCCACCCGGCGGTCTCGACGGTGATCCCCGGGATGCGGCGGCCGGAGCATGTGGAGGCGAACTGCGCCGCCTCCGACGGCAAGCCCCTTTCCCCAGAAACACTCGCGGCATTGAAGGCCCACGCCTGGCCCAGGAACTTCTACCAGTAGGGCAGTTCTGGGCCAGTAGTGTCCAGCCGGGGGCCGCATTTTGCAATGACGTTCGTAGTATGGTACCTTGGGCTCCTGTGCGGATGGAGCGATGCATGGGCGAAGAAGCGAGACCGACCATTGAGGTGATCTGTCCTTGCTGCCAGGCGAAGCTGACGCTTGACCCTGGCCTCGGAGCGGTCTTGCATCACGAGTTGCCGCCAAAGGCAGCCGCGGTCACCGATCTGAAGAGCGCCGTCGAGGAGCTGAAGGGTGAGGCAGGCAGGCGGGAGGCGAGGTTCAAGGAATCGATGGAGGCAGAGAGGGAAAAGGCCAAGCTCCTTGAACGGAAATTCAAAGAACTGCTGAGAAAAGCCAAAGACGAGCCGATCACCAGGCCAACGCGCGACATCGACCTGGACTAGTGCCAGTCCAATTAACTTCGCCTAGCGGCGTTGCTGGCCCCCGGGGCACTCCCTGTCCGCGATCCCGGGACGGGCCTCACGGACCGGGACGACGTACCTGATAACGTACGCCGGGTACCCGCGAAGTGGGTGCGGCCCCGTGAGTTGCGCCTTGCTATGCTCGTTTCTTGACCCGGCACAGCCCTTTCCGACTTAGGGAAGAGTGCGCGGGGACAGCCAGAGCAAGAAGGGTGTATGGAGAAGCCTGCGGCGACTGCGCATCCGATCGAACCGCTCCTTCAGCGTCGCTGGAGCCCTCGGGGATTCGCCTCGAAACCAGTCGAGCGCGAAATCCTGGTCCGGCTCTTTGAAGCAGCGCGGTGGGCGCCCTCGTCCTTCAACGAGCAGCCGTGGCGCTATGTCGTCGCGACGCAGGAAAATCCGGAATGGCTCCAAGAGGCCCAGAGCGTCTTGTCCCCAGGCAACGCCTGGGCTGCCAAGGCGCCGGTCTTGATCTGCTCTGTCGCCCGACTCGCATTTGCCAAGAACGCCAAGCTAAACCGACACTCGTTCCACGATGTCGGCGCCGCCTCCGAGAACCTGCTGCTCCAGGCGGTGGCGCTCGGCCTGTTCGGTCATCAGATGGCAGGATTCGATGTGGAGAAGGCGCGGGTGGTCTTTCAGATTCCGGAGGGGTACGACCCGGTGGCGATGATGGCGCTCGGCTACCCCGCGGAGCTGGAGTCGCTGACGGAGGAGCAGCGGGTGAATGAGGCGCGGCCCAGGGCGCGCCGTCCCGTCGAGGAATTTATCTTCCACGGTCGCTTCGGCAACCCAATGGGGCACTCGAGCTGATCCGACTCGATGGCTCGACATTGAAGGAAGGAGAATCGCGTGAACGAGATCGGAACGGTAAGGCAGGCAAAGGGGGTGACGCGGCGTGAACTGTTGATCGGAGTTGGAGCGGCCGGGTTCGCCCTCGCTGCGGGACCGGTGTCGGCCGACCGGATCACGACATCGTCCGAGGGGTTGATCGTCGCCGATATCACGATCATGGGTGGGAAGGACAAGATCCCGGCCTACGAGGCGAGGCCCTCGTCGCCGAGGGCCTACCCGGTGATCCTGGTCATCCATGAGATCTTCGGACTGCACGAATATATCAAAGATGTCACGCGGCGCTTCGCGAAGGAAGGGTATTATGCTATCGCGCCGGAGCTCTATTTCCGCGAGGGCGGGGTCAGCACGCTCCCCGACATCCCCGCGGTCATCAAGGTCGTGGAGAAGATCCCTGATCGTCAGGTCCTTCAGGATCTCTCCGCAGTGGTCGATCATGCCGGCGCGCAATCGTGGGCTCGAGCGGATCGGGTCGGAGCGACGGGCTTCTGCTGGGGCGGCCGGATGACCTGGCTCCTCGCAGCCCACGAGAAGCACCTGAAGGCGGCAGTGGCCTGGTACGGCGCGCTCGGGCCGTGGCGTGGTCGCTCGGACGAGGCCCGACCGAAGTCGGCGCTCGACCTGGCCGAGCAGCTCCGCTGCCCGGTCCTTGGGCTCTATGGGGGGGCTGACGAGGGGATCCCGCTTTCGGATGTCCAGGCCATGGAGGCCAAGCTGAACGCCCATCAGAAGGCGGGAGAGATCGTCGTGTACCCCGGCACGCCCCATGGGTTTTTCGCTGACTACCGCGGCAGCTACCGGGAGGATGTGGCCACAGCGGCCTGGAAGCGGGCTCTTGGCTGGTTCGCCAAGCACCTGAAAGCGTAGCCGCAGGTGTCCGCGAAAGGCCGGAGCAACACGCAAGGGACCCCCCCGACCCGATGGAAGCGCGCGACCTGCTCGCCACGACCCTCAAACGTGTCAGCCGATCATTCTTCCTGACTCTCAAGGTCCTCCCGCGCGGCGTGCGACGCCCGATCGGCTTGGCCTATCTGTTCGCCCGCGCCGCCGACACGATCGCCGACTCCACCCTGATCAGCCGTGACGACCGCCTGAAACACCTCGAGCTGTTCCGCGAGGCGTTCAGGAACGGCGACGTCGCCTCGCTGCGACCGATTCAGAAAGCCCTGTCCGAGCGTCAATCGATCGCGGCGGAGCGGGAGCTGCTGACCCGCCTTGAGGAGAGTTTCGCCCTCCTTCACCATCTCCAACCGGCCGACCAATCGATGATCCGGAGGTTGATCCTGACCCTGACCGAAGGGATGGTGATGGATCTGACCACCTTCCCGGGCGAGGACGAGGGCCGCCTGGTTGCGCTGAAGACGCGGGCCGACCTCGACCGCTACACCTACTATGTGGCCGGGTGCGTGGGGGAGTTCTGGACCGACATCCACCTGGCCCACCGCCCTTCTCTGGCGCGGTGGGACCGCGAGGTGATGGTGCGATTGGGCGTCCGATTCGGGAAGGGCCTCCAGATGACCAACGTCCTGCGCGACCTCTCTCGCGATCTCCGGATCGGGCGCTGCTACATTCCGCGACAGGAGTTGGAGACACTGGGCCTCCAGCCGCCCGACCTGCTCGATCCGTCGGCCATCGTCAAGGTCCGCCCATTACTACGGGACCTGCTTGGGCTCACCCTCGACCACTATCAAGAAGGCTGGGCCTATACGCTGTCGATCCCGAGGCGGGAAGTCCGGATGCGCCTGGCCTGTGCCTGGCCTCTATTGATCGGTCTCAAGACCCTGGGACTGATCGAGCGCTCCTCGAATCTCCTCGATCCTAGCGTCACAGTCAAGATCCGACGACCGGCGGTCTATCGGATCATGGTCTGCTCGCTTGCGACGATCGGCTCCAATTCGGGCCTCGATCGGTACTACCGGCTGTTGCGGCAGAGGGTGACGCTTCCCTCCTGAGCCAACATGCGTGCGCCCTCGCTCTCTTACGAGGGAAGACGGCTTGTCATGGCCCGCTCATATCGCCTCTCCACCGCATGGGGGAGAGGGCGAGGGTGAGGGGGACTTTCGGAGCGATGACACATGAGGGGGGGCGAGTCAGAGCGCACGTCTGGATCGTTGGCCGAGTCCAGGGGGTCGGGTTCCGGGCCTACACCGTCGATGAGGCGACCGAACGGGGCATCGCCGGCTGGGTGAGGAATATGCCGGATGGGCGGGTCGAGGCGGTGTTCGAAGGTGAGAGGGCGGCCGTCGAGGCGATGGTCGCCTGGTGTCGGGAGGGTCCTCCTGCGGCGCGGGTCACTTCGGTCGAAGTGAAGTGGGAAGAGCCACTGGGCGAACGCCACTTCGACGTTCGCCGCTCATCACCATGATCCTTTCTCCTCTTGTGTGTCTCGACGCAACAGTCGAAGGGTTTCTTCATAGATCGTCCGGCGAGGTCCCACTGCCACAAGCTCTATGATCCCTGGGGCAGTCCGGTAGATGATCCGAAGCTGCCCGGCGCGGACGCTCCGCAAGCCGAGGAGATCATCTCTCAGAGGCTTACCATGGTCGGGATTGATGAGCACCGCCCCCAGGGCGGCCTTGACCTTCATCTTGATCCCCGGATGCATTTCTCGGATTAGCGCACGGACCTCTTCAGGAGCTCGAAGCTTGCGTGGTCTCACCACCACCCTCGGGGGCTGCTAGCGTTCGTCGCCGACCAGCTCATCGAGGGAGTAAAGCCGCTTTGTTCGTGTGAGTGCGCGTAGCCCGCGTCGAATCTCTTTCATCAGCTCGGCGTTCGATCGAATCGTCACGGTCTCCTGCCAGCTATCGAATTCCTGCGGGCTTATCAAAACGGCTGCTGGCTTGCCGTTTCGCGTGATGGTAATCTGTTCGTCCATCGAGTTGATTTCGGAGATGAGCTGACTCAGCTTCATCTTGACTTCCGAGAGCGGGAGCGTCTTCATGTCGTTGGTCCTCCTCATGGTCAACCAGAATCAAGACCAACCCTTATCATGGACCGAGCTGTCCTGTCAAGGAGAGCTGATGAGCGCGACAGTACCTTTTGAAGGCTCCTCCCTATCCGGTCTCGGTGGGGTTCTGCGGGTCGTGCTCCCACTCGTACCATGAGCCGGCGAAGTTGGCTGCGGCAGGATGGCCGATCAGCGTGAGTGCAAAGAGGCCGAGCGCGGCCGCAACCCCGGCGTTGCAGTAGGTGATGGCCCGTTTATCAAATGTGACTCCGGCCGCCTCGAAGGCCTGCCGTAGATCGGCCTCCGAGTTGAATGTTTTGCACTCTCCGCTCACGAGAGTGGCCATGGGAACATTACACGCGCCCGGGATCCGCCCCTTTCGCTTGCCCCGCCCGATTTCGCCATGAAATTCAGGCGGGGAGCGAAGGTCTACCAGCATAACGCTTGGGTCGCCCATGGCCGCCCGCACATCCGCAGTGGCCGCGCGCCAGCCCGGCTGGATTCTGGGTGTAAAGCCAGCAGGCTGGTGACGCGGGATTTCCGCTGTCACCGGGCGCCCCTCCGCAGTCCACTTGCGAAAGCCGCCGTTGAGGAGCTTGACTGCAGGATGGCCGTAGTAGTTCAAGGCCCACCACAAGCGCGCCGCGATGTGCCCGGCGCCGTCCTCGTAGACGACAACAATGTGCTCATCGCCGATACCTAGCTGGCCCATGAGGGCGGCGAACCGCCCCGGGCCGGCTAGCGTCATCTTCACCGGTGCGCCTGGTTCAGTGATATCCGCCGTCCAATCCACGAACACGGCCTCGAGGATGTGACTCTCGAGGTAGGCGCTTCGGTTCCCGAAATAATGCGGGCGCGGCGCGTCTGGAGGCCTGATGATCCCCCTGATATCCACGATCCGGATCGAGGGGTCGACCAGGTGATGGGCGAGCCAGTCTGTTTCGACCAACAAGCGTGTGGCGGGAGCGTTTGGATCCACGGTCTCTCCGTTACGGTGAGGGCTTAGCCTATCCGGACAGAATTCATATGTCAAGCACTGCGTCATTCCGATGATTGCAGAAAACTCGCCGAGCCCGTAGCATGGGGAAGTGGACCGATGCGCAATCTCCCCCATCCATTCCTTCTCCCCTGAGGGGAGAAGGTTAGGTTGAGGGGCGGTAGGCGGCACTAGAGACAGAACACTATGGATTACTCCTGCCGAGGAGGATGATCATGGCCTTTGATGGTTTTCGCGCGAAAGATTTCGAGGTGTTTGCTATCCCCGATTTCCCTGGCCGGATGGCGGCGATCAGGACGCAGATTCAGCCGAAGCTGTTTGCATTGGCGGTGGAGATCGGCCCGAAACTCAAGCCAATCGTTGGCAGTGAGGTTTTCCCTCACGTCGCGAAGCACATGCGGCGGACGGTCAATCCTCCTGAGGATACCTGGGTGGCCTTCGGTCCGGAGAGGCGTGGCTACAAGAAGGTGCAGCACTTCAAGGTTGCCCTCTCCCGTCGGTGCGTCCGGTTTCTGTTGGAAATCGGGCCGGAGTACCCCGACAAGGCGAAGTGGGCACGGGCGTGGCAGCGTGAGGCCGGCCACCTGGCAGCGAAGCTGAAGAAGGCGCCCGGGCTCGGGTGGTATAAGAACGAGCATGATGAGGAGCCGGCTGCGCTCCTCGGAAGTCTTTCGTCTCAGGAGATTGTCCAGCTCGCAATCGAGTTGACACGGCGCAATGATGGCCAGATCGTCTTTGGCCGTCGCCTTGATCAGGGTGACGTCCTCCGACTGAAGCCCGCCGCGTTTGAGCAGGCCGCGCTGACTACATTCGGTGCCCTCGCCCCACTGTACAAGCTCGGGTGAGTAGAAGCGATGGGAATCGCCATCGGAAGAAACCTATTGACTTGACGCGGTTGTTCCTCCATTATGGAGGCAATAAGGAGGACCTATGGCGACGCTCAACATCAAGAATCTGCCCGACGCACTGTACCGAAAGATTCGGGCCCGTGCTAAGCGAGAGCGACGCTCGGTCGCACAGGAGGTCATCAACATTCTGAGCCAGGCGACCGACCAGGCCGCGCCCCTGTCGATTCTGGAGCTTCAGGGTCTCGGGAGGGAGGTCTGGCGAGAGGTGAATGCGGCTCGCTACGTCGATAAGGAACGACGTGGGTGGGATTGATCGACGATCTGCAACCCGGACCGGTCGCGCTCGATACCGCAGTCTTCATCTACTTCATCGAGGAGGACCGGCGTTTTCTCGATATCGTCAAGCCGGTCTTTACGGCCATGGACCGGGGCGTGCTTGAGGGTGCCACGTCTGGTCTCACGCTGCTAGAGGTGCTTGTGGCTCCCTATCGCGCCGACAACTTCCTCTTGGCCGAGCGCTATGAAGCCCTGCTGACCCGGAGTCGGGGACTGCGCCTGGTTGATCTGGACCGACCTGTCCTGAAGGCCGCCGCGCTCCTCCGGGCAAGAGTTCGCCTGAAACCCCCCGACGCGATCCAGATCGCCGCCGCACTGGCCGCCCGGTGTACCGCCTTCCTGACGAACGACCGGAAGATTCCCGCCATGCCAGGCTTGAGAGTCTTGCAGCTCCGCGACTACCCTTAACTGAAGCGTTGGTTACAGACGAGGTAGGGTGTGCTGAGGATGGGGCTAGATTTCTGTGTAGAAGCTGACGTACTGCTCGTCGGTGAGCTGATCCAGTTTGGTGAGATCGACATCGTTCGAGGCGCGCCCCGGGTATTTGTTGGTAATGGTCACCCCGAAGAAATCCTCCAGCTTGTCGGTCTTGACCATGGTGATGGCGTTCCAGGCGTCCCTTGCGCAGGCCTGCGCGCACTTGTCGCAACTGATGCATTCATCGAACCGGATCTGGACCGGCGGCACATAGTCATGCACGCCCCGGTCGTACCCTCTTGCGGTGACCTGCTCCGGGGTCAGGTGTGAGATGCAGTCCACCGGGCAGACCGACTGGCACGGCGTGACCCACTCCCCATGCCTGACATCATGGCCGCTGCACCCCGA
>Ga0184633_10000652_pt1 | contig 13093 bp, 9 predicted proteins | sample PLM31_170_b1_FD_133156 | JGI IMG/M metagenome (GOLD analysis project Ga0184633, IMG submission 133156) | Groundwater sediment microbial communities from an aquifer in East River, Colorado, USA - PLM3-1_170_b1 | ecosystem: Environmental > Terrestrial > Soil > Riparian zone | place: USA: East...
GACGCCGAAGGACGTCATGGACATGATCGGCAAGTTCCACGACGCCGGTTGCACGCGTCTCAACATCGCCTTGCGTGAGGGCCCCTACGACTGGGACGCGCTGCACGCCTACGCCGAGCAAGTCCTCCCCGCCTTCGGCGCCCGCAAACCCTCGTAGGGCAAGGGCTTGTCCCCATAAGCGCTAAGCTAACGCCTGAAACCCCCGATTCTGGGTGTTTGAACGGAAAAGGTGAATCGGAAAATCAAGGGTTCTCGCGTTTTCACACGCTGATCGGTCCTAGCTTAGCGCTTATGGGGCTTGTCCCCCGCCGCTCCCTGACCGACGAGAGATGCCGCCGGCGGGGGACAAGCCCTTGGGACAAGCCCCCGCCCTACAGGTCCTGTTCTGTTGTATCGCGAAACGGGAATGGCTCACCCGGACACCGTCCGCCTGCCCCCCGCCGTGTCACCGTTCGACGACCGTGTGCGAATAGTTCGGGCTAAAGGAGTGAACGGAGGACAAGCCAGAGGCCGAGGACGGCGAGGAAGATCAGGACAGCGCGGTTGAAGTTCTTTTGATCGAGACGGTCCTGCACTTTCAGGCCGAGCCAGAAGGCGGTCAGCGCGACCGCGGTGAGCCCCAGCGAGACCTCGAGGAGCCCCCAGGAGAGCAGACCGTAGTGCGCGACGGCGGCGAGCTGCACGAGCTTGAGGACGACAAAGCTCAGCGACACCGCGCGGACGAACTCGTGCTTCGGGAGCCCCAGCGCGTAGAAGAAGATCACCAGCGTCGTGCCGGGCGTGTTGGTGAGGCCGCCGACGAGGCCGGCGGCGAGACCGGCCACGGGGGCGAGCGGCCGCTCCCACGCGGGCGCCACCCGCAGGGTGAATCGAGTCGCGTTGAGGGCCACGAAGGCCAGCGTGAACGCGCCGAGCACGAGCGAGGCCACCCACGGCGGCAGCATGACGAGTAGCCGGGTGCCGATGACGGTGCCCACGGCGCCCGACACGAGGATGACCACCAGCCGCCGGGCGGTCGCGAGGAGGTCTCCGCGGCGCACCATCTGGATGGCGTCCATGACGATGTTGGGCACGATGAGCAGGACGATCGCGGTCTTGACGTCGATGAAGAGTGCCAGCAGCGAGGTGGCAATCGGGGGGAAACCGAACCCGACCGTTCCCTTGATGAACGCGGCGAGGAGGACGACGGCCACGCCGCTGAGCACGGTCGTGACGTCGGGGATCACGGCCGGCGGCGATCGTCCGACGGGACGGGAGCGGCCGTCAGCGCGCGAGCGCGCGCCGGAACGCTTCAGCCGGGTGCAGCGCGCGACGTCCCGCGAGATGAGCGATCTGCTGCCGGCACGAGATCCCGGGGGCCACGATCTCCGTGTCGGCGGGGGCGGCCGTCACCGCGGGCACCAGGCGGCGGTTGCCGAGGGCAACCGAGAGGTCGTAGTGCTCGCGCTCGAACCCGAACGAGCCCGCCATGCCGCAGCACCCGGAATCGACCTCGCTCACCTCGTACCCGGCCCAGCGCAGCGCGGCGACCGTGGGCGCGGTACCGACGAGGGCCTTCTGGTGGCAGTGGCCGTGGAGGAGGGCCTTCCGCCCGTTCCCGGCGAACGGCAGGGTCAGGCCGCGCTCGCGCTCGCGGAGCAGGAACTGCTCGAGCAACACGCTCTGGCCCGCCACGGCCCGCGCGTCGTCGGTGCGCAGCAGATCGACGTACTCGTCCTTGAGCGTGAGCAGGCAGGAGGGCTCGAGCCCGACGATCGCGACACCGCGGCGCGCGTGGGGCGCTAGCCGCGCGACGTTCCAGGCCGCGTGCTCGCGGGCGACGTCGAGCATCCCCTTGGAGATCAGCGGACGGCCGCAACACTTGCGGTCCACGAGGACGACGCGGTAGCCGCCCGCCTCGAGCACCTCGACGGCCGCGCGCCCGATCTCGGGGGCGTTGTAGGTCACGAAGGTGTCGTGGAAGAGGACGACGTCGCCGAGGGCCGCTTCGCCGCGGGCCGGGCGCCGGGCGAACCAGTCGGTGAAGGTCTCGGCGGCCAGCGGCGGCAGCGGGCGGCGGCGGTCGATGCCGGCGATCTTCTCGAGCAGCCAGCGGCTCGGCGCGAGCGCCGACAGCCGGTTGAAGAGCGCGGGCATGCGCGCGCCCAGCGCGTTGAGCCGCGCGATGTGACCGAAGAGCCGGTTGCGCAACGGCAGGCCGTTGGCGGCATGGTAGTGGTGGAGGAACTCGTACTTCAGCTTGGCCATGTCCACGTTCGCCGGGCACTCGGCCTTGCACCCCTTGCACTCGAGGCAAAGGTCCATGACCTCGTAGAGCCGCCGTCCGGTGAACTCGGCGGCGGGCAGCCGGCCGGAGAGCACCGCGCGCAGGGCGTTGGCCCGGCCGCGCGTGGAATGTTCCTCGTCCCGCGTGGCCATGTACGAGGGGCACATCGTCCCCTCGAGCTGCTTGCGGCACTCGCCCACCCCGTTGCACATCTCGACGGCGGCCGCGAAGCCGCCCTGCGACGAAAAGTCGAGGAGCGTGACGGGCTCCCACGTCTTGTAGTCGGCGCCGTAGCGCAGGTGCTCGGTGACGGCCGGGCTCGCCACGATGTTGCCGGGGTTCAACCGGTTGTCGGGGTCGAAGACGCGCTTCAGCTCGCGGAAGGCCTGCATGATGCGCGGCCCGTACATGCGTTCCAGGAAGGGGCTGCGCGCGCGCCCGTCGCCGTGCTCGCTGGAGATGGTGCCGTTGAACTCCACCACCAGATCGGTGATCTCGTCGGCGATCTGCCGCACCTGTTCCAGACCGCGCGCCGTCTTGAGATTGATCGCGGGGCGGATGTGCAGGCAGCCCACCGAGCAGTGGCCGTAGTAGGCGCCCTCCACGTCGTGCCGGGCGAAGATCTCCCGGAAGCGCGCCACGAACTTGGCGAGGTCCTTCGGATTCACGGCGGTGTCCTCGACGAAGGCCAGCGGCTTCGCGTCGCCGTGGATGCCGAACAGGAGCCCCAGGCCCGCCTTGCGGAGCTTCCAGATCTCCCCCTGCTCGCGGGGGTCGAGCGCGACGTGGGCCGCGTACCCGAACCGCTCGCGCTGGCGGCGCGCCACCAGCGCCTCCACCTTGGCGCGCACCTCGGCCTCGTTCTCCCCCGCGTACTCCACGATGAGGATGGCCGCGGGGTCGCCCTGCACGAAGCCCATGCGCTTGGACTGTTCGATGTTGTTGCGGGCGAGATCGAGGATGAGCTTGTCCGTCAGCTCCAGGGCGTACGGGCCCGATTCCAGGATGGTCTGCGAGGACTCGAGCGCCTCCTGGATGTCGTGGTAGTGAATGACGGCGAGGGCGGTGCGCGGGGGCCGCTCCACCAGCCGCATCTTCGCCTCGAGCGTGGTGACGAAGGTCCCCTCGGAGCCCGTGATCAGCCGCGCCATGCTGAACGGCCGCGGCGCGCCGTTGCCCCCGCCCGCCAGCGAGTGCGGCCGCACCGAGACGCCGAGCAGCTCGTTGAGGTTGTAGCCGGCCACGCGCCGCCACTGAGCGGGGTAGCGCGCGTGGATCTCGTCGCGATACTCCTCGCGGATGCGCGCCACCTCCCGGTAGATCGCGCCCTCGAGCGTCTGGAGGCGGCACTTCGCTTCGAACTCCGCCGGCGTGACCTCGCCGAAGACGGCGCGGCTGCCGTCCGAGAGCCGCACCGTCATCTCGAGGACGTGATCGACAGTGAGGCCGTAGGCGATCGAGTGCGAACCGCCGGAGTTGTTGCCGAGCATCCCGCCGATGGTGGCGCGGTTCGACGTGGAAGTGTCGGGGCCGAAGAGCAGGCCGAGCGGCCGCACGTGGTGGTTCAGCTCGTCCTGCACCACCCCGGGCTGGACGCGTGCCCACTGCTCCTCGCGGTTGATCTCGAGGATCTCGTTCATGTACCGCGAGAAATCGAGGACGAGGGCGTGGTTGACCGTCTGGCCCGTCAGCGACGTGCCGCCGCCGCGGGACAGGATCGCCACGCCGTGCTTCCGTGCCAGCTCCAGCGCCGCCTGCACGTCGTCGGCGTCGCGCGGGATGACCACACCGACCGGCTCGACCTGGTACATCGAGGCGTCGGTCGAGTAGAGGAGGCGGGAGCCCGCATCGAAGCGGACGTCACCCTTGATGACAGCGCGGAGTTGGTGCTCGAGGTCGTTCACCGGGCTAGTATAACGTGCGTGCCGCGCGCTGCCGGGACCCGCCCGCTACCGGGGGACAGCCGGCCCGGCTGCGCCAAACGTGATCCGAACCTCTCCCAGCTCGCGCCTGATATGTCCCATCAGACCATGGATGAAGAGGACGGCGCCCGACATCTCCATGGTCTCCTCGATGGTCACCTCCGCGAGGTACGCCAGGCCCTCGCCTCCGTGGTGACTGGCGAGATAGCCGCCAATCAGCTCGAGGCCCAGCGCTCCGCCCACGTAGACGCCTCCGGCGATGACGAAGAGCCGGCGAGTCGCCGCCGGCAGGTGGAGGACGAACCGGAGGTAAGCGATCCCGACCAGCAGCACGGCGGCCCCGGCCGGGACCACCCAGGTGAAGTAGAGCACGCCAGCCTGCACGCCGAGCGCGCTCCGGAGGGGCCTGATGGCCAGCTCGTGGATGCTGCTGGCCTCGTCGACGGACATGACTAGCAAGATGAGCGCCAGCAGCGCCCAGTGCAGACGGAACTGCGCGCGGGCGGTGTGCGCGGCGCGCGCGATCACGGCGAGCAGCACGGCGGCGAGAAGGAGGAGCACGGTGGAATACCACGTCGTCACATTGGCCTCCTGGTCCAGGTCGAACAGCCGCACGAGCCCCAGGAGCACGTCGTGGTCGAGCACGCGCTTGGAGAACTGCACGGCGAGGCTCGCCAGGACGAGCGCCGCGATGCCGGCCGACAGCCAGCCCGTGAGCCGCGCAGGGACGAGTGTGATGGTCATGGCTCTTCTCCCTCGCGAATGCACGACGTGCTCGAGGTCGTCACCGGACTAGAGTATAGCGGACGACAAGATCAGGGCCATCGCCGAGCAGATCCTGCTGGTTCTGCGCCAAAATGCGTTTAGAATTCCATTCCACTGACCCCGTCACACGAGGAGAGGTCCATGCAATTCGGTCTGTTCATGATGCCCCTGCATCCACCTGAGCGCTCGTTTGTGGACTCCTACGCGCGGGATCTGGCCCAGATCGTCCTGGCCGACCGCCTGGGCTATCACGAAGTCTGGATTGGCGAGCACCTGACCGAGCGCTGGGAAAACGCCCCGGCCCCCGAACTGCTCATCGCCCAGGCCTTGGTCAAGACGGAGAGGATCATCCTGGCCACCGGCGTCACGTTGTTGGCGCTCCACAACCCGGTGGAAGTGGCGCACCGCATCGCCATGCTGGACCATCTGGCGCGAGGGCGGTTTTACTGGGGTATCGGTGGGGGAGCCATTCCCACGGACCTGGCGCTCTTCGGCCTGGAGGGCAGCACGCCGGAGGAGGTGCGGGAGCGTTCGGCCGAAGCCCTGGACCTTATTCTCAAACTCTGGGCCTCGGAAGGGCCGTTCAGCTACCGCGGCAAATTCTTCAGCGTGACGGCGCCGGAGATGGACCCCGTGCGGGAGCGCGGCTTTTACATGAAGCCCTATCAAACGCCGCATCCGCCCATCGGGGTCGCCGCCACCTCGCTGGGCTCTCGGGCGATCCGCGTCGCTGGTGAGAGAGGCTGGATACCGATGAGCAGTTACCTGCTGGCGCCTGTGCACCTCAAGGACCACTGGCAGATGGTGGAAGCGGGGGCGGCGAGCGCCGGGCGGGTGGCCGACCGTCGGGAGTGGCGCATCGGCCGCGATGTGTTCGTGGCGGACACCTCAGCGCTGGCGCGTGAGCGGGCCCGGCAGGTCCTCGGGCGGAATTACGAGCGGCACCAATACCCCAATCGCTATGGCACCAGCCAAATGGCGGCGACCAAGATCGACCCGAGCATGCCCGATGACGCCGTCGATGTGGACTACATGATGGAGCAGATGTGGATCGTCGGTGATCCCCACGAGTGCGCCGACCGCATCCGCCGGCTCCACAAGACCGTGGGAGGCTTCGGGATGCTCCTGGCGATCACCCTGGACTCCGAGAATCCGGAGTGGGATCATCGCTCGCTGCAGCTCTTGATCGAGGAAGTGGGACCACGCGTCGCCGATTTGTCCTGAGGCAGGAGGGCATCGCGAGCTGACCGGGGCTGGCCGAACGACACGGCATGGAGAGCGCCATGATTCCATCTCGTCATCCCATCGTCTTGCTGATCACCGCGGCCGTGCTGGCCCTCGGAGTGAGCCAGGGGACGGCCGCCCCGCCCGCGGGTCAGGCGGTAATGGCCTGGCACGTCACCCTCGCGCCGACCTGGTTCGACCCGTCCACCGCGCCGCCCCAGATCACGCCCTTCGGGATGCTCTATGCCATCCACGACGCCCTGGTGCGCCCGCTGCCCGGGCACAAGATGGGGAATAGCCTCGCGGAATCGTGGAGGGAGAGCGCGGACGGACGGATGTACGAGTTCAAGCTGCGCCACGGGCTCAAGTTCCACAACGGCGACCCCCTGACCGCCGAGGACGTGAAGTTCAGCTTCGAGCGCTACCGCGGCACCGGGTTCAAGGAGCTGCAGACGCGGGTCCTGCAGGTCGAGATCGCCGATCCGCTCACGGTGCGCTTCCATCTCAAAGAGCCCTGGCCCGACTTTATGACCTACTACGGGACGACGGCCACGGCGGCGGGGCTCGTCGTCCCCAAGAAATACCTCACGCAGGTCGGGGACGATGGCTTCAGAAAGCATCCGATCGGGGCCGGCCCCTACAAGTTCGTCGGTCACACGCCCGGTGTGGAGGTGGTGCTGGACGCCTACGCGGGGTACTGGCGGCGTGTCCCCAACGTCAAGCGGCTGATCATGAAGAGCGTTCCCGAAGGGACCACCCGGGCCGCGATGCTGAAGACCGGCGAGGCGGACATCGCCTATGCTCTGGATGGCCCCGATGCCGAGACCGTGAAGCGCGATCCGCGCCTGCAGATCGTGGCCTCGCGGCATGCGTCGATCACCTGGATCGAGTTCGCCGACCAGTGGGATCCGAAGTCGCCGTGGAGTGACAAGCGCCTGCGGCTGGCCGTCAACCATGCACTGAACCGCAAGGCGATCAACGAGGCCGCCTGTCTCGGGTTCTGTCCGCCGGCCGGCGTGATCATTCCCCGTGTCATGGACTACGCGCTGCAGGTGGAGCCCACACCCTATGACCCGGCAAAGGCCAGGCAGTTGCTCGCCGAGGCGGGCTACCCGAACGGCCTCGACGCCGGCGAGCTGGTGCCGATTCCCCCGTTCTTCACGACGGCGGAGGCGGTGGTGAACGACCTGAATGCCGTCGGCATCCGGGTGAAGATGCGAACGCTGGAGCGCGCGGCCTTCTACGCCGCCTGGCGGGAGAAGAAGCTGCGCGGGCTGTTCATCACCGGGGTGGGCAACTCCGGCAACGCGGCCAGCCGCGTGCAGGAGTTCATCTACTCCAAGGGCAGCTACGCCTACGGCGGGTATCCCGACATCGACGATCTGTTCCAGCAGCAGGCGCGGGAGCGCGATCCTCGAAAGCGTGAAGCCCTGCTCCACAAGATCCAGCAACTCACCATCGACCGGGCGATGTTCGCGCCGATCATGGACTTTCGCGCCTTGATGGGCGTGGGGCCGCGCGTGACCGAGCACACGATCACCTCGATCCACAATTCCCCCTTCCCGTCGTACGAAGACGTGCGCCTCAAGGAGTAATTGCCGCAGGCTGCTCAAAAAGGTCCAGATGCGAGGCGGCGCCCGCCGGCCGCACGCGAGGCGTACTAGTAGTACACGGCTCGGCCGGACCCTCCGGTGGCCACAACGAGCTCGCCGCTGACGGCCCAGGCTTTGTCCGACGCCAGGAAGACCGTGAGGTACGCGATCTCGGCCGCGTCGACCATGCGCCCGATGGCGTTGCCGCGGGGGGAGTCTGGAGCAAAGTCCCGCCGCTCCGCTTCCTCCGGGGTCACGCCCAGCTCTGCGGCGCGGGCGGCGAGCAGGCGTGGGGTGCGCTCGGTGCGGGTCGTGCCGGGGTGGACGCAGTTGACCGTGATCCCGTAGCGGCCCAACTGCACGGCCAGGGTCTTGGTGAAGTGCACGAGCGAACCGTTGCGCGCCCCGCCGCTGAGATTCCCGGCGGTGCGGGCATTGGTCCCGCTGATGTTGATGATGCGCCCCCACCCCTGTTCCTTCAAGTAGGGAATGGCGGCGCGGGCGCAGCGCAACGCCCCCACATACTTCACGTTGAAGTCGTGCAGCAGATCCTCGTCGACCACCGTTTCAATGGGGCCGGTCGCCGCGGCCGAGCCGCCCGGCGGAGAGCCGCTGTTCACCAGAATGTGCAGCCCGCCCAGTCGCTCGGCGGCCTGGGCGACCATGCCATCCACCTGCGCCTTGCTGGTCACATCGGCCACCAGGGGGATGATGCGGCGCCCCGTCTCGGTCTCCAATTCCCGCGCCGTCGCTTCCAGGGGCTCCCGCGCGCGCGCCACAATCGCCAGGTCGACGCCTTCGCGGGCCAACTCCCGCGCAATGGCTTTGCCGATGCCCCGGCTCCCCCCGGTCACGATCGCGTGTTTGCCTTGCAGCCCAAGCTCCATTACATGGCCTCCCTGTCCTTGACGTCTGTGATCCTCTTGGGAGGAGATTCTACGGCAGGCGCGACACGCCCGTCCCTGCTCGTGTTCTCCTCGAACGCGAACGCCTCCCCGCACGCTGGCGTTAGTGATTCACGCTACTATAGCGTTCGTGCGCAGCGTACTCGCCGTGCTCCTCGTGCTCGCCGTCGCCGCCGCCGTCTCCGCCGCGCCGGCCGCGCCCGGGTTCCGCGTCAAGGTCCTCGACTCCGGACGGACCTTCGACTCACGCGAGATGATGGGCAAGAAGGTCGTGGTGCTCCGCTTCCAGGCTTCCTACTGCAAGGCGTGCGCGCGCGAGTCGGCCGCGCTCGGGCGCGTCGTCGAGCGCTACGCCGACCGCGGCGTGGAGTTCCTCGCGCTCCACGTCCAGGACACGGTGGCCGACACTCGCCGCTTCGTCCGGGCGCAGAAGGCGAACTATCCGATCGCGCTCGACCCAAAGCTGACCATCGGCAACCGCTACGGCGTCACGGGAACTCCCTACACCGTCGTCATCGACCGCAAGGGCGAGATCACCGCACGCATCACCGGGGAATCCGCCCCGAGGCGCCTACCCCGCATCCTCGACGACGCCCTCCGCCAGGGCGCCCCCAAGACCTAGCGACAGGTTCTGTGGATCTGTAGGGCGGGGGCTTGTCCCCCGCTGGCGCCATCGCTCATCGGTCAGCGAGCGGCGGGGGACAAGCCCTGGGCTTGTCCCCCGCCGTCGCTCGCGTGTATCGAACTTGCGGCATTGACACCGCGATTCGAACGCAGTCCAATCCGAACGAGGAGGTGAGCGAAATGATCGACGCCGTCCAGCGCTATCGATTCACCGTCGATCAGTACCACCAGATGGGCGATGCGGGGATCCTCTCCCCCGACTGTCGGGTAGAGCTGATCGACGGCGAGATCTTCAAGATGAGCCCCATCGATCCCTGGCACGCGGGCGTCGTCAACTGGCTGAACCACCGGTTCGTCACCGGGCTCGGCGGGCGCGCCGTCGTTCACGTGCAGAACCCGACGATCGTCGATCGCCGCTCCGAGCCTCAACCCGACCTCATGCTCCTCAAGCCGCGCGACGACTTCTATCGCACGGCGCATCCGACCCCGGACGATGCGCTCCTGGTCGTTGAGGTCGCGCACACCTCGCTGGCTCACGATCGCCGGCGCAAGCTGCCCCTCTACGCCAGAACCGGCGTCTCCGAAGTCTGGATCGTGAACCGCCGGGCCGACGCGGTGGACGTCTTCCGCGGGCCGTCACCCCAGGGCTATCGCGACCAGTTTCGCCGAGCACGCGGTGAAGACCTCGCGCCCTCAGCGTTCCCCGATCTGAACCTTTCGGTGGGCGACATCCTCGGCCCGCCGCCCCCCGACGGTTAGTAACGCGCTCGCGAAGAAGCTCGACACCACAAGGCCGGGGTCGCGGCCGGTCGCTTGCGTCGGACGCCGCGCGCGGTATACCGTCGTAGTCCCGACGCGGGCGCGCGCCGGGATTTCACTGGCGAGAGGACTTCACCAATGACCGAAGGCACGCGGCTGATCCGGGGGCTCGAGGGCGTCGTCGCCGCCGAGACCAAGCTGTGCGATCTCGACGGGGCCAACGCGCGGCTGGCCTACTGCGGCTACGGCATCGACGATCTGGCGCGCCGGGCCACGTTCGAGGAGGTCTGCTATCTGCTCTGGTACGGCGAGCTGCCCGGCAAGGGTCAGCTCGATCAGCTCACGGTATCGCTGGTGGCGGCCCGCGCGATTCCCGCCCAGCTCGGCGACGCCTTCCGGGTGATGCCCAAGGACACCGATCCCAACCGGGTCCTCCAGGCGGCGGTGGCGATGCTGGGGATGTTCGATCCCGACGCAAACGACAACTCCCACGCGGCCAACGTCCGCAAAGCCATCCGGCTCACCAGCCAGATGGCCACGGCGATCTGCGCGCATCATCGCGCGCGCAGCGGCCAGGCGCCGGTGCCTCCCGCACCCGATCTCGGCCACGCCGCCAACTTCCTCTACATGCTCACCGGGCGGCGCCCCACGCCGGTGACCACGAAGGTCCTCGACGCGAGCCTCACCCTCTACGCCGAGCACGAGCTGAACGCGTCGACGTTCACGACCCGCGTCATCACCTCGACCGACTCCGACATGCACTCGGCGGTGGCGGGCGGCGTGGGCGCGCTCAAGGGCCCGCTCCACGGCGGGGCCGGCGAGGCGGTGATGCGGACGCTGATGGAGATCGGCGAGATCGCCAACGTGGACGCGTTCACCACGAAGGCGCTGGCCGACAAACGCCGGCTCATGGGCTTCGGCCACCGCGTCTACACGGCGGGCGATCCCCGCGCCGCCATCCTCAAGGGCATGGCCGAGGAGGCGTGCCGCCAGTCCGGCCAGTTCAAGTGGTACGAGATGGCGGTGAAGCTCTACGAGCGCGTGAACGCCGTCAAGAAGCTGATACCCAACGTCGACTTCTACTCGGCGCCGCTCTTCTACTCGCTCGGCATCCCCGTCGATCTCTTCACGCCGGTGATCGCGGCGGGACGGATCGCGGGCTGGACGGCCAACATCGTCGAGCAATACGACGACAACCGTCTCATCCGACCGCGCGGGGATTACATCGGGTCGGGCCGGCGGACCTACGTCCCGCTCGCGCAGCGATAGGGCGGCCCGACCATCGCTTCCGGCCTCCGGCTGGCCGTCGACATCGGCGGCACGTTCACGGACATCGCCGTCTTCGACGACACGACGGGCACGCTGGCCTTCGGCAAGGCCCTCTCCACGCCGGCGCGCCTCGTCGACGGCATCAACGCGGGCGTGGAAAAGGCGGGGACCGACTACGCGTCGGCCGGATTGTTCCTGCACGGCTCGACCATCGCCGTCAACACGATCCTCGAGCGCACCGGCGCCCGGACCGCGCTGATCACCACCGAGGGCTTCCGCGACGTCTACGAGATCGGGCGCATCAACCGGCCGGATTCCTACAACCTCTACTTCCAGAAGCACGAGCCGTTGGTCGAGCGGGCGCTCCGCTTCGAGGTCAGCGAGCGCGTCCTCGCCGACGGCGAGGTGCTCGTCCCTCTCGACGAGGCGGCCGTCGAAGAGCTGGGCGAGAGACTCGCCACGCTCGGGATCGAGGCGACGGCCATCCTGTTCCTGCACTGCTACAAGAACCCGGCCCATGAGGCGCGGGCGAAGGCGATTCTCGAGAGGCAGTGCCCGGCGATGTTCGTCTCCGCCTCTTACGAGCTGTCCCAGGAGTACCGGGAGTTCGAGCGATGCTCGACGGTGGTGGCCAACGCCTACATCGGGCCGCGAGTGCGCCGCTATCTCGGCGAGATCGACGAGCACCTCCGGAGCGCGGGCTTCCGCGGTTCGTTTCTCGTCGTGCAGTCAACGGGCGGGCTGTACGAGGCCTCCCAGGCGCGGTCGTCTTGCGTCCGCATGCTGGAGTCCGGCCCGGCCGCCGGCGTGATCGGCACCGAGGCTCTCTGTCACGCCCTCGGTCTCGGCAACGCGATCGCCTTCGACATGGGCGGCACCACCGCCAAGGCGGGCGTCATCTACCAGGGCGACGCGCTGACCACGGGCGCGGCGCTGCTCGGCGGCTACGAGAAGGCGCTGCCCGTGCAGATCGCGATGATGCACATCTTCGAGGTGGGCACCGGTGGCGGCTCCATCGCGCGCGTCGAAGAAGGCGCGCTCCGCGTCGGGCCGCAGAGCGCGGGCGCTCAGCCGGGACCCGCGTGTTACGGCCTCGGCGGGACCGAGCCGACGGTGACCGATGCGAACCTGGTCCTCGGGCGCCTCCACGCCGACCGGTTCCTCGGCGGCGAGATGCGCCTCGACATCGCCGACGCCGAGGCGGCTCTACGCGCGAAAGTGGCAGAACCCCTCCGGCTCAGCGTGACGGCGGCGGCGGACGGAATCTTGAAGATCGCGGCGACGGCCATGTCCTACGCCGTGAAGGGCGTCACCACCGAGCGCGGGCTCGACGTCGGCGACTTCGCGCTGGTCGCCTACGGGGGCGCGGGGCCGCTGCACGCCGTGGAGGTCGCGCGGGAGCTGGGTATTCGGACCGTCATCATCCCGGACGCGCCCGGCGTGTTCTCCGCCATCGGCATGTTGTTCGCGGATCTCCGCTACGACTTCGTGCGCACGTGGGTCGTCCGCCTGGACCAGGCGCCGTTCGACGAGCTGGAGCGCATCTACGGGGAGCTGGAAGGAGAAGGCCGGCGGGCGATCGCCAGTATGTCGGTGACGCCGCACGCGGTGATCGTGAAGCGGGCGGCGGACATGCGCTACGTCGGTCAGGAGCACGCGGTCACCGTAGATTTGCCGCTCGAGTTGTTCGCGACGAGCGATCGCGCCGGCATCAAGCGACACTTCGATGCCATGCACGAGCTGCGGTACGGGACCTGCGCGCCGGAC
>Ga0184633_10000654_pt1 | contig 13082 bp, 12 predicted proteins | sample PLM31_170_b1_FD_133156 | JGI IMG/M metagenome (GOLD analysis project Ga0184633, IMG submission 133156) | Groundwater sediment microbial communities from an aquifer in East River, Colorado, USA - PLM3-1_170_b1 | ecosystem: Environmental > Terrestrial > Soil > Riparian zone | place: USA: East...
ACAGGGCTCCGTCGGACTTGTAGACCAGATCGTTCGGGCTGTTCAGGCGCTTGCCCTCGTAACGCTCGGCCAGCACCGTCAAGTGCCCATCTTTCTCCAGACGGATGACGCGGCGGTTGCCATGCTCGTTGATCGTAAGCCTGCCCTCACGGTCCAGCGTCAATCCATTCGATCCCGGCTGGCCGTACTCGGCGATGTCCGCGCCGGCGTACCCGCTCTTCTCCCGAAACACGGTGAGCTGTCCTTCCGGCGTCCATTTGTAGATTTTGTTCTCGTTGGGATCGCTGAACAGGAGGTAGCCGCCATCCCGGACCCAGACAGGGCCCTCGATGAATTTGAACCCCTCAGCGAGCTTAAAGATCTTCGGGTTCGGGCCGACGATAGCGTTAATCGCCGGATCCTTCCTGATGACTTCCACGTTCACTTCACGCGGCGTCATCGCCAGCGGCCCCGTGCTGCCCCTGTGGAACTCCAGCCTGGCGAAGCGCATCCAGATGAAGTTCGTGGGCGGATTCGAGATCGGTCCGTTGATGCCAAACACGGCAAGCTGAATCTTCTGGCCGGGCATGACATCACGCCCGATGACGAGGCGGTTCGGGGCGTTCCACCCGTTGATGACGGGGCCGCCCCGCTGCCCGAGCCCTCGCGGCAGCTCGCCGTCCACCCATACCTCCGCGTAGTCGTCGATCGCCGTCTCGAACACAACCGTGGAGCCCGAAGGATCAAAGCTCCCGACACGCTCCGGAATGGTCACGTTGATCCGGTACCAGTTGAAGCAGATCCTGCCGGTCGAACGGCGTTGATGCAGCGTCGTGGGGTCCAGCATCTCCCACTGCGAATCGTCGAAGTCCGCCCCACCGGCATGGGGCCTATAGTCATAGGTTTTAATCGGTTCACCCGTCGGCTGCCCGTCCGGTCCCGGGGCTCTGAAGTCAACCCTGACGATCGTTGTGTCGCTGTAGCGCCACTCCCCCTTTACCAGCCGCACGCCCTCTAGGGTGGCAAGGTCGATCATGGCCTCGGGTCGTCCGGCCGGTGGATCCAGCGTCGCTTGCGCAACCGCCACGAACGATGCAAAGACCAGGGCGATCGCAGTCGCCGCAACCATAAGCGACGTGCGAGCGGTCATTTGCCCCCTCCGCTTGGCGAAATAGGCTTGACCACGAAATACAGGAACGGCGCTTCAACCTCCTTGAACCAGTGCGGGACGCCTTCAGGGACAATCACCACGTCTCCCTTTGTGAGGCGGCGGGTCTCACCATCCCGGATCGCTGTCCCCCGGATCTCGCCGGGCACGGTCGTTTTCCCATCAACCACCGTGCCGCCGGTGACGAACGTGGCCGCGCCCTCCAGCACATGGATGATATCGGTCTCCCGCATGTGCACCTCGGCCATCCCGGCCCCGTCCCGCCGACTCGCATGCACCTTGTAGCCCTCCACCTCAATCAATGGGGCCCCCTTCTCAAAGGCCGCGGCCACCTTCTCCTTCCCAAGGAAGGTGATCTTTGATGGCATGGCCCCGGCCGACTTTGCGCCAAAATCCTTCGCCGCGCTGGCACCGGCGATCGCGATCTCCTCATCCTGCGCCGGGGTCTCGCCACTCACGCCGATGGCGCCGATGACCTTGCCTTCGAAGATGACAGGCACCCCACCCTGGAGCGGGGTCGCGCCGGGAATGGCCAGCGCCGCAATGCGCCCTGCCCGAATCTGATCCTCGAACTCCTTGCTCGGCCGGCGGAAGATCGCCGCCGTCCGCGCCTTGCCGATCCCCACCTCGACGCTGGCGACCTGGGTGTCATCGAGACGCTCGAGGAGGATCAGATTGCCTCCGTCATCGACGACGGCGATGACCACCCTTGCGTTCTTCTTTTTCGCCTCGGCCTCCGCCGCAGCCACGATCTTCTTTGCCGCCTCCAGTGTCAGCGCCTTCTTGTTCACCACCTGCGCGTGGCTCGTGGTGGCCATTGCTCCAATCGCTAACATCAGGGCAATCATCCGAAGTGACATTTTTACCTCTCGCCTGTGGCCAGATGACCCACGGCTGACCTCGTGATTACTTCACCGGTGTGTCGAATGGCGCCTCGCCCAGCAGGACCTCCGCCCATGCGCACCACATTTGAACCTTGGCGACGTCGCGGATGTACCCTGGCAGGGTTATGCTCTTGTTGAGCTTGTCCTCTTTCTCTTTCTCACCCTTGATGGTCAGACGGTTCGCCAGATAGACATTCCCCTTCGAGTCCACCACCTGCCAGTGCGGATCCGGTGAACCGGGGGCCTTAAAGTCATCCGAGAGGGTCAGCACGTGCTTCCCGGCCTTCTTGATGTGGGTCACCGTCCCGCCATTGACGGTCTTGCCCGAGAAGGGCTTGCTGATATGGACATCGGCAGCGAAACCGATCGTACTGGTCAGAAACGTCATGACAACCAGCACAGACAGGAACGCCAATCGAAACGATCGAGGCTGACGAAGAGTACGCATCGTTCTTCCTCCTTTGTGTGTAGGGTTCAGGTTAACGGACATTTGCCGCCATTTCCGAGTAGCCGCAACGAAAGATGCAGCGCTTCCTATTGTCGTGATGCAATTTCGCGCAGAATACACGCTGGGCGCCTCGCAGCCGCAGATACGCCTCCGAGGCCAGCAACATGCCAAGCAGCGGCGCAGTGAAATAGACCCAAAGCGCGGTCCAGAGTTGAGCTGGTAAGGCTGACCCGAATGTGCGCGCCGGGTTCATGCTCATTCCCGAGAGCGGCGCTTCCACGCTGATGTAGGTCGCCACCAGGACGCCCGCAAATAGTCCCGTGAAGCGCGCCAGGCGGTAGGTGTTGGAGACGACGAGCACCACGAGCATGAGGCCGAAGGAGATGGCGACCTCGGCCAGGAACGCGACGGTTGGTCCTTGCGGACCGGGAACGGTGACAACGTAATTGACCGACGGGTGGGAGATCACTTGCCCAAGCAGTGGCACCATCAGCACTACACCAACAAGCGCCCCGATAAACTGCGCCACAATGTAGAAGAGGGCGTCCCAGGGCTCAACCTTTCCGAGCCGCATGAACGTCAATGTGACCGATGGATTGATATGCGCCCCTGATTGCTTCCCCCAGGGGGAGTAGATGATGCCGATGGCGGTGAGGCCCATCGCCACCCCTAAGAGGATAAGGCGCAGGAGGGGGTTGGGGATGGCTTGCCGTACGGGCGAGGCCGGATATTCGAGAATCGCGGCAAAGACGCAACCTGACACCATGAAGACACCGAGCCCGGCGGCTTCCATCAGATATTCCGGCCAATGGGATCTCAGCGCTGCGACCATTTAACAACCTCACTACCCCGGTCAGACATCGAGTCCGACTTCGAGGGCATTACCGGCAACCCGCGGGAACCCATCCGGACGACCTGAGGGAATCGGAAACGCCACCGCAGTAAGTGCTCGCCTGTGCGGCCCCTGGGTGAGTGATGGCGAGGCTGAAGGCGCCGATGGTCACGAAGAATGTGGCCAGGAGCGCGACGCGAAGGATGCGTGTCATGGTTTCACCTCCTTTCCTCTCTGAACGAGTCATATTCCTCAAGAGGGCGCGAGCGATGGCTGCTGTGCCGCGCCCGCTTCCTGGTAGACCTCTTTCAGCTTCTTCATGGTCGCCACGCCCCGAACCACCACCTCGTGCCGCTGGTTCTTGCACTCCAGACTCACCGTGACGATACCCTTCTCATCAATCGCCTCGATGACCCCGACGGCAGTGATCCGGTCGTCCGAGCGGACCGGGGCAGTAAACTCGACCTCCTGGCGGAGATAGACGCACCAGGGGCACAATTCGGCCAGGACCCCGGAAAACAGGCTGGCGGTGTGGAACCCATGGACGATTCGCCCCTTGAACCGGGTCCGCTGGGCAAGCGCCTCGTTGAAGTGGAGGGGATTGAAATCATTGGAGAGGAGACCGAAAGACAGGGTCCCAGACTCGCTCATCACCGTCGTTTGCGCGATCGTCTTCCCCACATAGAGAACGGAATCCTTGGGCCGCTTGATGCCGCTCCCGTTCCCGTTCAGTTCGACGCCGTACAGGGACCCCATCAGGCGCCTTACTGCATCGGGGCTCTCCCGCTGCCAGTCAAGCACCCCGGCCATCATCTTTTCGAACTTAACCTTGAGACCGAATGCCCCGTTTGGCCTTGCCTCCGTGATCTGCATCGCTGAGCCTCCCTCTCCTTGAAAACGCCTCAGGATCACCCTTCACTTATCTTTGATGCCACAGGCAGAAAAAGGATTCGGGGGCGACACCATGGCGTGGTGATCGCCCCCGATCCTGTTGCCCGAGGCGAGGCGGTGAGGACGTGCGCGGTCAGGACATCCTCGCTGCCGTTATCCTCCCGTTGGCCGTTCGATGTGCCCGCCGAACTTCTGCCGCATCGCGGACAGCAACTTCTCGGCGAATGTGTGCTCCTGCCGGGACCGGAACCGCGCGTAGAGCGATGCCGAGAGTACATCAGCCGGGACGGCCTCCTCGATCGCGGCCATGATCGTCCAGCGCCCTTCACCTGAGTCCTGAACAAAGCCGGTGTAGGTCAGGAGGCTTGGGTCCTCCGCGAGCGCCATCGCAGTCAGATCGAGAAGCCAGGACCCAACGACGCTGCCGCGGCGCCACACCTCCGCAATGTCCGCCACATTGAGGTCGTAGCGGTATCCCTCGGGCAGCTCCTTCGAGATTGCATTGCGGAAGATGTCGAAGCCTTCCGCGTAGGCCTGCATCAGGCCATACTCGATGCCGTTATGGACCATCTTGACGAAATGCCCGGCGCCCGAGGGGCCGCAGTGAAGATAGCCTTCCTCTGCCGTGCCGCTCAGCTTCTCGCGCCCAGGGGTTCGCGGGGTGTCGCCGCGCCCAGGCGAGAGCGTCCTGAAGATCGGCGCGAGGCGTTCGACCACGCTCGCCTCTCCGCCAATCATCATGCAGTAGCCTCGATCCACTCCCCAAACGCCGCCACTTGTGCCGACGTCCAGGTAATGGATCCCCTTCTCCTTGAATGCCTGTGCGCGGCGCACGTCATCTTTATAGTAGGAATTGCCTCCATCAATGACGGTGTCGCCTGCTCCGAGCCGCCGTCCCAGTTCAAGAACCGTCTGCTCCGTCGGATTCCCGGCCGGCACCATCACCCACACGGCCCTCGGTTTACTCAGTGTACTCACGAACTGATCCAGGGACGTCGTCCCTGTAGCCCCTTCAGCCGTGAGTCGCTTCACGTTGTCGGCGGTCAAGTCGAAGACGACGCACTCATGCCCACCACGCATCAGACGGCGCACCATGTTGGCGCCCATTCTTCCCAGACCGATCATACCGAGTTGCATTTTTCGCGCTCCTTTTAAGAGAGTGATCAGCCATCAGCTATCAGCTTTTGGCTGACCGCTCCTCTACGCCAACGCCTCCACGACCGCCACGTGCAGTGCTGACAGGCCGGCCTGGACGTCCGCGCCCAGATGGACCCGCAGCGCGCGACGGTTCCGCTCCGCCAATACCTGGAAGTCGCCGCGGGCCTGCGCGGCCTTCACCACACCGAAGGTGTATCTCTGTCCTGGCACCGGGAGGTCCTCCTTGTCGTCGCAGGTGATCTGCAGGAAGACGCCGCTATTCGGTCCGCCCTTATAGGCCTGCCCGGTCGAGTGTAAGAAGCGCGGGCCGAAGCCGAGACACGTGGCAACACGTTTCCTGTCACGGACGGCATGCCGAATCGCTTGCAGTGACGCCTCGTGGGCGTCGTTCATCTCGATGTAGGCCAGCAGCGCGAGGTAGTCACCTGCCGTGAGCCGATCCAGATGCGCCCTGAGATAGCCAACGAGCGATTGATCGCGCCCTGCCACCTTTCTCAGCGAGGCAGCATTGTCCCCGTCCGTGAACAGCTTGATACCGCTGTCCTGCAGGACCGGCGCCTCCGGCGGGAGCGAGCCTGTCTTCTCATATTCAGTTGTCAACCCCTGTGTCGCCACCTTGCTGGCCTCCACATCAGGCTGGTTGAAGGCGTGGATGCCGATGATCGACCCGGCAACAGCCGTCGCGATCTCCCAGCGGAAGAACTCCTGGCCCAGATCGTAGATATCGGCGACCGAGATGCGCACCACGGGTTGACCGGCGCATTGTAGCGCATCGACTGCCTCATCCTGGGACCGATCCGGCGCAGACTCCAATCTCACGTAGACGAACAGGCGGTCCTCTCCATACACCGCAGGCGAACCTAACCGTTCGCGGTCAACGGGGATCAGTCCTCTTCCGTCCTTGCCGGTTGACTCCGCCAGCAGTTGTTCCAGCCACGCGCCGAGGTCCCGGAGACCGGGCGAGGCGACGATCGTGAGCTTATCTCGCCCGCTCTTGGCGAGGACACCCAGGATGGTGCCCAGGACCACGCCGGGGTTGTCCTCCACCGGGACACACGATGAGCAGGCATGCACCATCTCCTCGGCGCGGTCCAGGAACCTCAGCACATCGACTCCCATGATCGCCGCCGGCACCATGCCGAAATCCGAGAGGGCCGAGTACCTGCCGCCGATGCTGGGCAGGCCAAAGAAGGTGTGGCGGAAGCCGTCGCCCTCGGCGACCTGCTGCATTTTCGAACCCGGGTCGGTGATCGCAATGAAACGGCTACCCGCTTCTTCGGCACCGACAGCCTGCCTGACGCGCTCGAAGAAATACTGCTTGAAGATGTTCGGCTCCAGGGTGCCGCCCGACTTGCTCGATACGATGAAGAGTGTTTTGGCCAAGTCCACCTTGCTCTCGAATGCCTTAATCTGAGCCGGGTCGGTCGAATCGAGGACATGAAGCTCGGGGTAGCCATCGACCGTGCCGAACGTCATCCTCACCACCTCGGGACAGAGGCTCGACCCGCCCATTCCAAGCAACAGCGCATGGGAGAAGCCGCCGCGTCTCACCTCCTCGGCCACTCGTTTCAAGTGGTCACCCTGCGCCAACCGATCCTCGGTGATCCCCAACCAACCCAGCCAACTCCCCTCATCCGCGCCTGTCCACAAGGAGGCGTCACGCGCCCACAACCGCCGCACCTTGCCTCCCGCTCGCCACTCCTCGAGCGATGCTCCGACCGCGAAGGCGAGGTCCTCGGAGAGCGCATAGGTCTGCCGGTTGACTCTGGCGTTCACGATCGGCTCGCGCACGGACGGCCGTGTTCGCGGGACGTGACGCCGCGCAAGCCGTCGTCATTCACAAGGCGCTCCAATTCGCCACTCGTAATGAGGCTTCGCCGAATGTAGTCCAGCCAGACCGATTGTCCATAGCTGTGCAAGGCCGTCAACGCGTTCATCTGTCCACTCTCGCTTGCGTGAACTGTTTCACCGGCTTACGGGTCGGTCGCGACCGTCGCCGCGCCGATCAGTGCTAAGCGCGGGTTGAGCACAACGGTCACCTCCAGAGATCGCATCAGACCTGCCAACCGACCCTTGTCGTTAAAGCCCTTGACGAATGAGCCGTTTCGCAGCTTCGGGAGGATCTTCGGCGCGATCCCTCCCGACACAAAGACTCCCCCGAGGGCCAACGATTTGAGCGCCAGGTTGCCCGCCTCAGCCCCGTAGATCGAGACGAACAGATCCAGGGCTGCGGCGCAGAGCGGATCTGACGCGGAGAGCGCCGCCTCGGAGATGACCGCGCTCGGGTCGCCTGTAGCCAAGCGCTCCGTCAACCAGGCCGGCTCGGCGCCATGGCCGCAGTCGCGAAGGAACCGATAGATATTGTGCAGCCCCGGCCCGGAGAGCAGCCGCTCGTAGCTCACATGGCCATGCGCCTTTCTCAGGTAGCCGAGCAGCGCCGTCTCCAGGTCGGTTCGAGGGGCGAAATCGGCGTGCCCCCCCTCAGATGCGATGACGTGATGCCGATCGCCAGCTCGCACCAGAATCGCCTCTCCAAGCCCCGTCCCCGCCGCGATGAGCGCCACGTTCCCCTGCCGTTTCAGGCCAGGCTGGAGCACCTCCAGTTCGTTCGGAGCGATGGAGAGGAGGCCGTGGGCCGCCCCCTCAAGGTCGTTCAGGAGCCTGACCCTGGTGCGAAGAGCCTCGCCAAGCTGGGCCTCGTCCAACTCCCAGGGGAGGTTGGTGGTCTTGCACTTGCCATCGACCACGGGCCCGGCCACGGCGAAGCACGCACCCTGAAGCGGCGCGATCGATGCGCTGCCAAGAAATCGTTGGAGGATTTCCTCTAGGGAGCGAGCGTCGCCGCTCCGATAGCTTTCCCCTCGGACGTGAGACAGGGTCCCCCGCGACCCTTCGTAGAGGGCAAGGAGCGTCTTGGTCCCTCCGATGTCGCCAGCCAGGATCAATGAATCTCCCCTCTCTGGGAAGAGCCCTCAAGGAGAGAAGCGGCTGCCCGATCCACGAGCCACGTCAGCCTACCGTCTCGCGGGCGGACCTGTTGCGCCGGGGGCCCATCGTCGGGTCCGGCGGCATCCAAGACGACATGGAGCATCTCCGCCTTGTCCCGCTCGCTGACCAGAAAAAGGATCGCAGATGCCTCATTGAGGACAGGGAGCGTTAGGGTCAGCCGATTCGGCTGTAGGGACACGGCATGCCGTGTCCCTGCCGAGGTCGCCACGACCAGACGTTTGATCTCTCTGAGGGCGGCGGAACCCGGGAAGAGCGAGGCAGTGTGGCCGTCGGCCCCCATGCCGAGGAGGATCAGATCGAAGCGGGGGAGCGCCCCTCCCTCAAGCCCGAAAACCGACCTGAGCAGTTGTTCGAAGTCGGCGGCGGCCCGGGTCGGGTCGGGGTCCTCCCCGCGCATCCGATAGACGCCCTCAGGCAGAGCTGGCAGATGTCGGAGAAGGGCGTCATTGACCATCCTGTAGTTGCTCTCCTCTTGATCGGGAGGCACGCATCGCTCATCGCCCCAGAAGATTGCAGTCCGGCTCCACGGGATGCGGGACCGATACGGCTCAGTGGCCAGGAGCGCGTAGAGAGTCTTGGGAGTCGAGCCACCGGCCAGGGCGACGGTGAAGCGGCCAGCGCTAGCGACAGCAGCCTCTGCGATCCGGGCAAAGCGTTCAGCGGCTTCCCGCCCAAGCGCGGCCTGATCGTTCACCACGACCAGCTCTGGGACACGGCATGCCGTGTCCCTACGAAGGCGTGCCGTGTCGCTACCGTCACCTTCACGGGCCATCGATCGACTGCCGCCCATCGCCCACCTGCTCTCTCCGAAACCGATTTGGCGACAACCTTCTCGCCTCTCCCCTAATGAGGTCCGCCAGGCTGCACGGCCACAGCTACCGCTGCGGATTCAGCGATTGGCTCCTTGCATCGCAGGAGCTCTGCCCAGCGCGCCGGGGGTATCGACAGGGCGGCGTCCACCACCCGTGGGTCGAACTGCGTCCCCGCCTCCCCGCGCACGACCTCCAGCGCCTCAGACGCGGAGCGGGTGGGTCGGTATGGCCGGTCGTGGGTCATGGCGTCGAGGGCATCAACGACGCTGAAGATCCTGGCCGTCAGCGGGATTTGTTCGCCGCGCAGCTTGTGCGGATAGCCGGCCCCGTCAAAACGCTCATGATGCCCGCCTACCACATCCAACGCGGGGGTGAGCAATGGCACGGTCTCCAGGATCTCCACGCCCCACGTGGGGTGGCGCTCGATGACCTGGCGCTCCTCAGGCGTGAGCTGACCGGCCCTCTGCAGCAACGCCTCCGGGGTGCGGATCTCGCCGATGTCGTGAAGGAGCGCACCCATCTCCAGCGCCTCCCGCTGGGTCGGGGAGACCTCGAGGCGGTCTGCCACCGCCTGCGCCGCCACGGCCAATCGCGTGAGCGACCCGGTCTCTCCACCCCGTGCCTCCAGTGCACGCACCAGGACGTCCACCATGCTCCGGTGGGAGACGAGGAGGCGTTCGACCATCAGGTGGAAGATGTTCCCGAGCATGCCGATCTCGTCTCGGGCGTCGATGCGGACTCGAGTGGTCAGATCCCCCTCGACGACCCGACGGGCCAACGTGGAAAGTTGCGCCACCGGGCGGGTGATCTGCCGTGCCAGGATGATCCCGGCCACCAGGGCCAATACCGCAGCGGTCAGGGAGTGAAGAAAGAGCCTTCGCCGAACCGCGGCCAGCTCGGAGAGATAGACGTCCACCCGGTAGTCCACGTCAAGGACGGCGAAGATCCGTCCGCCCGCATCCCGGATCGGCGCAAAGGCGGTGATCCATGTGCCCGACTGGTTCTGGTAGATCCCGGTGTGCGTGGCGACGCCCTCGCGGAATGCCAGGCCGAGGGGCTCGATTAACTCAGACACCAGGGGATACGGCTCCCCGGGCATCCCAGGTCCTCGGCTCGTCACCATGAAGTGCGCCTGTCGCCGGGTCGAGTCGAAGCCGGTCAGTGTGTAGATGGGGGTCCCGATGCGGTTCGCATCCTGGATCGCCGCCAGGGCCGCGCGGACGCGACGGTATGCCTCGGAGTCTTGAGTGAGCGTGGCCTCAACGTGGGCGTGGAGTGACGGATCCACCAGCAGGGCGCCGGTCCGCGAGATGTTCAGCAGGAGCATTCCCAGGGACTTGCGCAGCCAGCGATCCTGGGCTCGGTACTGAAGGAAACCGCTCAGCAAGATCCCGACGGCGGTCAGCAGGAGGAAGCTTGCGCCCAGGCGCCATCCCAGCCGGCGCCAGATCGGCAAGCGAGCCCTCTTCGGTACCCCTCCGACGTGTCCCTTCATGTCATGCCTCCCGTCCCTAGTCAACCGTCAGCTCCGACACGTCCCGCTCGAAGAACAGCTCGACGGTCCAGTCCAGCACCACCCGCAGGCGCGCCGCCAGGGTCGGCAGTTTGAGCATGTAGATCGTCTTCCAGAGAAACCAGGCGGGAAACCCGGTCAACTTGATCCCCTGCAAGTCGGCGACCGCCGTCCGCCGGCTGAGTGGCACCATCTCCCCCAACACCTTGAACCGAAACGGCCGTTTCTCCCGGCCGGTGAGGGTCGCCTCCAGCACTGACGCGAGCGCCCGCGCCTGACGGACAGCCACCTGCGCCGTCGCCACGAACGGCTGGCCGGTGTGGATGTCGGTCTGGGCCGCGTTGTCGCCCAACGCATAGACGCCGCGAATCCCCTCGACCTCGAAATACTCGTTCACTAGGAGACGGCCGTCCCGCGCCTTTGCAAGCGGCAGGTCAGCGACCACGGGGCTGACCCGATTGCCGGCGGTCCAGATGACAAAGTGACTGGGGATGACCCGCCCATCCTGCAAGGTCAACCCATCCGCTGAGACCTTGGCCGCCCGAGCGGTCTCCAACTCGATCCCCCGGCGGAGGAGCTGCTCTTTCGTATAGGCGGCCAGGTTCGTCGCGGTCTGGGGGAGGACGGCGCTCCCGACCAGGACGAGGCGGATGCTGTCCTGAGGGATCGATGGATAATGTCGGAGCAGGATGCCCCGGGTCAGCTCCTCCAGGGCCGCAATCAGTTCGGTCCCCGCGTGCCCCGCCCCCACCACGACGAACGTCAGCAGGCGACTCCGCGTCCACGGGTCGTCGCTCAGGGCGGCCGCCTCAAAGAGGTCGATGACCCGGTTTCGGATCCGGACGGCGTCCCCCACCCCCTTGAAGGGGAGGGCGTGCTCTGCCGCGCCAGGCGCAATGGCGACGTTGGGTGTGGCCCCGAGGGCCAGCACGAGGGAGTCATAGTGGACCTGTTGACGGACCGGGGACCGGCGATGCCGGGCCGTCAGCCGGCGCCGGGCGAGGTCGATCGCCTCCACTGACATCTCCCCGAACTCGATTCCCCAGGCCCCGCACAGGGGCCGGATCGAATAGAGGACGTGCCGCGTCTCCACGGCGCCAGTGGCGGCCTCGGCCAGCATTGGGGTAAACAGGAAGAAGTTGTTCTCGCTCACGAGGGTGATCTGGATCGGCAGGACCCCGGCGCATCGCTTGGCCAGCTCCAGGGCGGTGGTCACCCCGGCGAACCCGCCCCCCACGATCAGGATGCGAGGGGCTAGAGAGGTCGATGGCCGGGCCAGGACGCGGCCCACGGCGGGATGCGTGGCCATCTGCTCCTGGACGTTCATGGGTTCACCCACTCCCGGCCGTCTGCCCGGATGAAGCGGTCAGACTCCTCCGGGCCCCAGCTTCCGGCCGGATAGGTGAAGAGTCCCGTCCGGGCTGCGGCTGCCCAGGCCTCGAGCACCGGCATCACCAGCGCCCACGCGGTCTCCACCTCGTCTCGCCGGATGAACAGCGTCGAGTCTCCCAACATGCAGTCGAGCAGCAGCCGCTCGTATGCCTCCGCCGGCTCCGCCCCGAATGTCTCCCGGTAACTGAAACCCAGCTTGGCCGGAACAAGGCTGATCCTCGGGCCCGGCGGCTTGAGGCCGACACGCAGCGAGATCCCCTCGTCCGGCTGGATACGCAGGGTCAGCCGGTTCGGCTCGATGACGTCCCGCGCGTCGTGGCCATGGTGCCCGGCTGGCGCGAACAGGAGCAGCGGCGGGCGCCGGTACTGGATGGTGACCTCGGTAACCCGCTTTGGGAGGGCCTTTCCGGTCCGCAGATAGAACGGCACCCCGGCCCAGCGCCAGTTATCGATCTCCACCCGAAGGGCGGCGTAGGTCTCGGTCGCCGTCTCTGCCGAGACCCCAGGTTCGGCCGCGTAGTCCGGGATCGGTTTCCCGCGGAGCGTCCCGCCCACATACTGTGCGCGGACCGTCACATCCCCGGCGCGGGCGACGGGGATCGGATGGATCGCCCGCAACACCTTGACCTTCTCATCACGGACCGCGTTCGCCTCAAAGGTCGCCGGAGGCTCCATGGCCACCAACGAGAGAAGCTGGAGCATGTGGTTCTGCACCATGTCTCGCATGGCGCCGGCAGTATCGTAGTATCCCCCCCGACCCTCCACCCCCAGGTCCTCCCCGACCAGGATCTGCACATGGTCCACATAGCGCCGATTCCAGAGCGGCTCGAAGATGCTGTTCCCGAACCGGAACGTCAGGATGTTCTGGACCGTCTCCTTCCCCAGGTAGTGGTCGATGCGGTACACTTGCCGCTCACGGAAGACCCGATGGATCTCGGCGTTCAGCGCCCGAGCGGTGGCCAGATCCCGCCCGAACGGCTTCTCGACGATAATTCG
>Ga0184633_10000656_pt1 | contig 13066 bp, 11 predicted proteins | sample PLM31_170_b1_FD_133156 | JGI IMG/M metagenome (GOLD analysis project Ga0184633, IMG submission 133156) | Groundwater sediment microbial communities from an aquifer in East River, Colorado, USA - PLM3-1_170_b1 | ecosystem: Environmental > Terrestrial > Soil > Riparian zone | place: USA: East...
ATGTGCGCGGCGTAGCGGCCCGGCGGGACCTTGCCGTCAGGGGTGCCCGCACGCCAGATTTCTTCGATGATTTTCCCGCCGCGCTTGACGACACGCGAATTCAGCCCGTGCGGCCCCTTGAATTTCTCCACTTCTGCGAGCGTAACGTTCTCATAGAGGTTGCTGCCGCTGGCAGTGACGGTGTCCTGGCCCGGCGGTGGATTCTTCACCGTCAGAGCAGGCCGGTAGTTCGCGTCGAAAACCGGCTGTTCCAGGCGCTTCAGCCTGGCGTCGAGCGCCTGCGCCGTCTTCACGCCGAAGTTTGCGCCGTTGCGCAACGCGCGCTGTGCCGCCGCGCGCAGCTCCGCGGAGGTGAACTCGGGCAGGAATTTGCGCGTGCTGTCCAGGTCGTAGTTGCCGTGGTAGACCCAGACGAGCTTCGTGTAGCGGCGAATCTTCTCGAGCAGGGCCGCGTCAATGCCCTGCGCGTGCGTCCAGATGCCTTCCAGGAGCTGCTTCAGCTCGAGGCCATAGGGCGAGATCTCATCGTAGTAGATCGGATCGCCGGCGATGCCGGCCTCGGCGAGGTAGTAGGCCAGCAGACGCTGCTTCGGCGTCAGCTTCTCGAACCCATCGGCGTAGACCTGAATCAGCGCGACCGAGTCCACCTGCTCGATCAGATAGCGTCGCTCCGGGTCGACGGCCGCGGAAGCGAGCGGTTGCACCGGCACCATCCCGGCGGGAACCGCCACGGCCAGAATCAAAAGCACGGCAAACGCTTGGCTCCATGCACTGTGCGGGAAGAAAGGCATCAGGGTCTCCGTGAGTCGGGAATGAGGCGCGCGCGCCCCAGAATAGCACAAAGAGAGTTCGAGCCAGGCGGCAGGGGAATGCCGGGCCGGAGCAGGAACGGGACTAATGCGCGAGGACTTCTTCGATGAAGGCCAGGGCCCGCGGATCGTTCGATTGCCCCAGCCAGAACATGGCCTGCTTGCGCACGACTGGATTGCGGTTGCTGCGCGCCACCTGGATCAGCAGGAGGACGCCCTCGTCTTTGGGGAGCTGGCTGAGCGCAAAGACGGCGCGCTTCTTCACGTCCGTATCGGGGTCGCTTTCGATGGCCTCGGTGATCGTGCCGGCGGCTTTCTTGCCGGCCTTCTGCGCCAGCCAGAACAGCGCCTGCCCGCGCACGCGGGTGCTCGAATCAGACTTAGCCATGCGGATCAGCTCGGGCAGAGCTTCGGGCTCGCGGCTCACGGAAAGCGCAAAGGTCACCTGGTTGCGGACGTGCTCGCTCAGGTCGTCCTGCGCCATGCGCCGCAACAGCTCGTAGCCGCGCTTGCCGCGCGCCGAGCCCAGCCAGAACGCCGTATTCCGCCGCAGCGATTCAGGTTGGTTCGGCGCGACGAAGCTTTCGAGCGCGCGGTCCGCCGATGCGTCGCCGTGCAGCGCAATCGCAGAAAGAGCGGAGTGGCTCGTACGCTCGCCCTCCTTTGTGTCGAGGTCTCCGTTCACAACAAACGAAGTGAGCAGCGCCACGCTTTCGGCCGGGCGCGCATCGGTGAGCCAAATGAACGGCACGCCGCCGGCATCAATCTGGCAGTCCTCGGAGAAGGAGCGGATCTTCTGCACGCGGCCCTGCTCGATGCGGAACAGCACGAACATATTCCGGGGGCCTTCGAGCTTCACCGGCTCGGATTGCATGTTGACTCCACCGTCTGTCTTGCCCTCCAACCGGCAGATCCCGCAGCACGCCGATCCGTTCCAGTTATCCACCGAGGAGTAGCAGCACATCTGGTGCTCGCCGGGGATCAGCGGCGCGCTGTAGCCGATCCAGGCCGACGCGGCGTGGCTGCTGACAATCGCGCGAAACTCTTTCTCCAGGCCAGCGGCCGCCGGGCGCGTCTCCATCTGCGCGTTTGTTACGCGCGGCTGCGGCGCGGTCTGGGCCGCTGCAACCCCGACCGCCGCAAGCCCGAGCAATGCAAGCCCGATGGCAAGGCGCGCTGGCTTCCTCACGGCAACCTCCCTACTTGTTCAGAAGCTCCATCAGGAACTCGGTGGCTTCCTTCGAGTTCATCAGCGAAAGCTTGGATACCGCGGCTTTCTTCAGCGTGGGATCGGTTTCCTTACGTGCGATCTCGATCAGGCCTTTCACGTTGCCCTGCAGGAAGAACGAGTTGATCACTTCCTTGCGCACGTCGGAGTCCTTCTCGTTCGCGTAGATCTCCGTGAGCGCCACGCTTGTGTGGCTCGCGCCCATCAGGCCGAGGCTGCGGATCGCCTTCCGGCGCAGGCCCGAGTCCTTTTCCGACTTGGCCAGATCGATCAGCCGGTCCGCGCTGCCCGAGACGAACAGCGACTGAATAATCTGCTCTTTGATTTCCGCGGTCGGTTCGGCCTGATAGAGCTGCCAGAGCTCTTCGCGTGCGCCCATGGGGCCGAGCTGCCGGATGGCCTCGCGGCGCAGCTCGGGGTCTTTCTCGCCCTTTGCGGCGGCGACCAGGCGGTCGCGTTCACCCGCAACCATGAAACTGCGCAGGATGACGCGCTTCGCGTCCACGTCGTTCGATGACGCGTAAATGTCGGCCAGCGTCTGTCGGCTCTCCTTGCCGCCGAACAGGCCGAGGTAGGAGATGGCCTTGCGCTGCAAATCAGGATTCTTTTCGCCGCGCGCAACCTGCGCCAGCACCTGGCGCGCCTGTGGCGAACCCGATTGTGCGAGCACGAACAGCGCCTGCGAACGCAGCTTTGGACACGGGCTCGAACTCTGCAGGAGTTTCTCAAGGATGGGAACCGCCTCTTCCGGCTTGCGGTTCATCAGGCCGTTGAGGGCCAGCAGCTTCAGGTCGCAGTCGCTTTCCTCATCCGGCCGGGAGGGCTGGCCGATGTTCTGCCGGATTTCCGCCTCGAGCGCCTTCGCGTCGTTCAGCCAGCGGCTCTGCGGGAACGTGGTGCGCAGCGTCTGCAAGGTTACAAGAGCTGCCTCGCGCCGGCCGGCCTTGTTCTCCGCGTACGCGCGCCAGTACAGGGCGGCGTCGGCTTTGCGCCCATTCATCTGCACCACCTGATCGAATCTGGCCGCAGCGCGGTCCCACTTGCCCTCGTCCAGCGCCCCCTTGCCGTCGTCGTAGAGCTCGCCTTCGCGGTCGCGGCGCTCCTTCTCGCGCTCTTTCTCGCGTCCTTTGAGCTCTTTTTCGCGATCCTTCAGCTCCTTTTCGCGCTCCTTCTGCTCCTGCTCGCTTGCCCGCCGCTCCGCTTCGCGCTCTTGTTCTTGCGCGAGCTCGGGAGCAAGCGAACGCGCGCGCGCGCGTGCCGCAGGCGGGATACACGCCAGGCTCAGGACGAGTCCCGCAATTCCAACGCTCAACCACTTGCTTCGGTACTGCATCGTTTGACCAGCCATTTCGTAGTCCTGCCCTTTCTAAGAGTGATTCCCTCTTGATCCTTGCACCGCAGATTTTTCTCGCTCGCGCACATCGGAGCCGACCACGCGCACCTTCAGCAGAATTCCGCGCTTCTCGATGTTCCGGCGCAACGTCGCAAACTCCGCCGAGGAAACTTTGTCGGGACTGTGCGCGATTTCGAGCAGAACGCGCTCGAGGTCGTCCAGCACGCTGGCCATGGCGGCGTCGCCCGAGCTGGACGCCGTCTGCCGGTAGAGCCGGCCCACCGCGACCAGTTGCTCCGCGCGCTCCGTCTCACTCGAAATGTCTAGTTCCTGACCGGAGGCCGTGGGCGCGTCGGCATTGACCAGCTCGACGAGCACCATCTCCGAGCGGTCCAGGTGATCGCCTACGGCGACCAGCAGCACGCGCTCGCGGACCTGCTGGGGAGTCGGCGCCGTCCCGGCAACGTCCGGCGTCTTTTTCTGCTGCCAGAGACGCCCGGCAAGGAACGCGGCGAGGACCAGCACGGCCATGGCGCCAACCGCCGCAAGGCGCCGGGGCGCCAGCCACGCGCGCCAGTCAAACGCCGGGCGCGGCTCCAGCCGCGGCGCGATCTGCTGCCACACGCGCTGGCTGTACCGCTCATCGCGCTCCGGCACCGGCGCGGCCTCGACAAGCTCGAGCACGCGCACCAGCGTTTCAAAACTCGCGCGGCACTCGGCGCAATCGCGCAGGTGCTTGGCAATGGCATCGCGCGATTCGCCGCCGGCGATTTCACCGTAGCGGTAGGCAACCAATTCGTCTTCGTTCAAGTGTTTCATTGGGCTCGACTCGGTAACGACTGCACATGGGGTTCCAGCGCGCGGCGCAGCTTCTGCACCGCGCGGAAGACGCTGTTCTTTGTGGCGCTGGCGCGCAGCCCCAGCGTCTTTCCAATCTCCTCGATGGAGCGCCCTTCGAAATGGCGCAGCACGAAGGCCGCGCGCTCGGTGGCGCTCAGCGTATCGAGCGCCGCGGCCACGTGGCCGCGCAGCTCCGTGCTCAGCAGCAGCCGGTCGGGGGCGGGATCCTCGCTGGGCATCCGCTCCATAATGTCGAGTTCTTCGGCGCTGTCGTCGGTCACTTTCTGGCTGCGCTCGGTGCGTACCTTGCGCATGAGGTCGAGCGAGCAATTGACGCCGATGCGGTAGATCCACGTGCCGAAGCTCGCGCGCAACTCGAAACGATTCAGGCGGCGGTAGGCTCGCAGGAAGGTCTCCTGCACCACTTCTTCGGCATCGTGTTCGTTTCCGGTCATGCGATACGCCAGTCGGAAAAGAGAGCGGCTGTGGCGCTCGACCAGCGCGCGAAACGCGTCCTGATCGCCGGCCAGCGCTTGCGCCACCTGTGCGGCATCGCTCGCTTCCATCCGTACCATTAGACCGGTTTCCGGGTGTGGTGGTTAGGTGACGAGGGTGGCGGCCACCTGCGCAAAAGTCAATCTCCAAGGGCATCCCGGCGAAGCGCAGAAGGCTCCAGTTTTGCCCACCACAAGCCCGCGAATTCGAGTATCATAAGGCAGGGAGTTTCCCCACCGTTCCGGCTCAAGCGAGCCAAGCCACTGTATGATGGGTTGCGCCGGGGCCGTGCTGCGCGCCCGCAAGGCCGAAGGGAGAACGCGTTGATCGCACGTTACACGCGCGAAGAGATGGGCCGCGTCTGGAGCGACGAGAACAAGTTCCGGATGTGGCTGGACGTGGAGCTGGCAGCGACGGAAACGCTGGCAGAAAAGGGCGCAGCACCGCGCGACGCGGCGAAAACCATCCGCGAGGGCGCCAAAGTCAACGTGACGCGCATCCAGGAGCTCGAAGCGCGCGTACGGCACGATGTGATCGCCTTCACGATGGCCGTGAGCGAATCCATCGGCGACGCCGCGGCGGCGCGCTGGCTGCATTACGGGCTCACTTCGAACGATGTCGTGGACACGGCACAGGCGCTCCAGGTGTGCGAAGCCTCGCGGCTGATCGAAAAGGACCTCGTGCACCTGAGTGAAGTACTCGAGCGCCGCGCGCGCGAGTTCCAGCACACACCCCAAATCGGGCGCACGCACGGCGTCCATGCCGAGCCCATCACCTTCGGCCTGAAGCTCGCCAACTGGTTTTCGGAAAACCGGCGCAACCTCGAGCGATTCGGCCAAGCCGCGCAGCAGATGGCGGTCGGCAAAATTTCCGGCGCCGTGGGCAATTGCTCGCACCTCGGGCCGGACGTCGAAAAAGCGATCTGCCACCGGCTGGGCTTGGGCGTCGCGCCCGTTTCGTCGCAGGTGATCCAGCGCGACCGCCACGCGCAGTACCTGGCGACGCTCGCAATCGTCGCGGCGACGCTCGAGAAAATCGCCCTCGAAATCCGCCACCTGCAGCGCACCGAGGTGCGCGAAGCGGAAGAGCCGTTTGGCGGCGAGCAGCGCGGCAGCTCGGCAATGCCGCACAAGCGCAACCCGGTGGGCTGCGAGCAAATCTGCGGGCTGGCGCGCGTGGTGCGCGCGAATTCGATGGCGGCGCTCGAAAACGTGGCGCTGTGGCACGAGCGCGACATCTCGCACAGCTCAGTCGAGCGCGTGATCCTGCCGGACTCAACCATTCTGGTGGACTACATGCTCGCGCGCATGACGGACATTGTTGCGAACATGCGCGTCTTTCCCGAGCGCATGCTGCGCAACCTCGAGGCCACACAAGGCCTGGTTTTCTCCGGCCAGTTGCTGCAAGACCTGGTGGAGAAGGGCTGCAGCCGCGAGGACGCCTACAAGTGGGTGCAGGAGCACGCCATGGCCGCGTGGGAAACGGAAACGAGCTTCCGGGAGCGCGTGGCGGCCGATGCACGCATCACGAAATTCCTGGACGGCGCTGCACTCGAGCAGACGTTCGACCTGAAGCGCCAGCTCCGCTTCGTGGACGCCATCTTCGCGCGCGTTTTCGAAAAATATTCGCCTTGAGCTCCGAAAGAAATTCTTGACGCGTTCGTATAGGCTTGCTAGCCTCCTTTCCCCTTCTCCAAGAATCTGACCAGTCCGACCAGGCGGGATCCCCCTACCCGTTTCCCCAGGCCTCGGCCGTGCGGGAGTGTCCCATGTCGAAGAACAGAATGCCTCTGGCCACCATCCTCGTTGCCGACGATCAGGAAGACAACCGCGAACTGCTTACCGAGATGCTGCGACACCAGGGCTACCGCGTTCTCAGCGCCGAAGACGGAAAACAGGCGCTCAAGATTCTCGGCGAGCAGCACATTGATCTCGCCTTGCTCGACGTGATGATGCCGCACTCAAGCGGCTTCGACGTGTGCCAGCAGATCAAAGCCGCCCCCGAAACGCGGTTAACGCCGGTGCTGCTCGTCACCGGTCTGGCCAGCCAGGACGATCGCGTTCGCGGGATTGAAAGCGGCGCGGACGACTTTCTCAGCAAGCCAATCCGCAAGGAAGAATTGCTGGCGCGGGTGCGCTCGCTGGTGCGCTTGAAGCGCTACACGGACGAACTGGAAAGTGTGGAGACCGTGATGTTCATACTCGCACGGAGCATCGAAGCGAAGGATCCTTGCACCCACGAGCACTGCGACCGGCTCGCCAGATACTCCGTCGCGCTCGCCGACCGCCTGGGATTGCCGGACGAGCAGCGCGTGGCGCTACGCCGCGCCGGGATTGTCCACGACATCGGGAAAGTCGCCGTCCCCGAGCGCATCCTGCTGAAGCCCGGCCCGCTCGACCCCGAGGAACGGCGAATCATGGAGACGCACCCCGTAGTCGGTGAGCGGATCTGCGCGCCGCTCAAGACGTTCCGACTGGTTCTGCCGATCATCCGCCATCACCATGAAAAAATGAACGGCACGGGATACCCGGATGGTTTGCATTACGATCGGATCCCGCTGACCGCGCGCATCCTGCAAACCGTAGATATTTACGACGCCCTCGTCACCGACCGGCCCTACCGGAAGGCCCTGCCGCACGAGCGGGCTTTCGCGATCCTTCGCGAGGAAGTGGACCGCGGCTGGTGGGACGGCGCGCTGGTGGACAAGTTCGAAGATGTGCTGAAAGGCGTGCCGCAGAAATCAGGACTCGTCAAGACGTGAACGAACTCTCGCCGTTCGCTCCAGGCATGAGAGAGCAAGTGCCGAGCTACTGCGCGCGCTGAACGTAGCGCCCTTCCGAAGTGTCCACTTTCACTTTGTCGCCGTTGCTGATGAAGGCCGGGACCTGAATGGTCAGGCCGGTTTCGAGCTTGGCGGCCTTCATGACGGCGCTGGCCGTGGCTCTCTGCACGGTGGGTTCGGTGTCCACGACCTTGAGGTCCACCGTGTCCGGCAGGATCACGCCGATGGGTTTGCCCTCGAAGAACTCCACCTTCAGGTGGATGTTGCCCACCAGGTAGTGCACCGCCTCGCCGAGCACGTCGGCGCTGAGCGCGATTTGCTCGAAAGTCTCCGTGTTCATGAAGTGGTAGCCGTCGCCGTCGCCATAGAGGAACTCGAACTCAACTTCATCCAGGATGGCGCGCTCCACGAAATCCTCGGCGCGGAACCGGTAGTCCACGATCGAGCCGGTGCGCAGTTTGCGCATCTTCGTCTGCATCGCGCCGCGCTTGTTGCCCGGCGTGCGGTGTTCCACGCTGAACACCGAATAGAGATCGCCCTCGTGCTGGATGATCATTCCCGGGCGCAGTTGCGTTGCCTTTACCATCACTCACTCCTGAAACGAAGGGGTCGAGCGGCAGGCCGCCAGATTGCCTGAGAGCGGGTTCCGGCTGCGTGTCGTGCGCGGTCTTGCGGGGCTGAGGCAGCGCCGCAGTGCAGCAAACATTATAGCGGCGCGCGCGCGAAACGGTCAAACGCGGCCGCGGCGCGCTACTGCTTCTTGCGCGCCTCGGCCATGATCTTCTCGATTTCTTCGATGGTGCGCGGCAGCCGCGCGCTCAGCAGCTTGTAGCCGGTTTCGGTGATCAGCACATCGTCTTCGATGCGCACGCCGAGGTTTTCGTCGGGCAAATAAATGCCCGGCTCGAGCGTGACCACCATGCCGGGCTCGAGCGTCCGGTACGGGTCGCCCGGGTCGTGCACGTCCAGCCCGATGTGGTGTCCCAGACCATGGATAAAATAGCGGCCGAGCGGGTTCCCGTTCTTATCGTGCCCGTGGGAATTGATGTAGTCGTAAGCGATCTTGTACAGGCTGTTCGGGCCCGTGCGCCCGAACGTCATGCCGGATTTGAGCGCGGCAAGCGCCGCATTCTGCGCGCCGAGCACGATCTCGTAGATCTCGCGCTGTCGCGCCGTAAATTTTCCATCGGCGGGCAGCGTGCGCGTGATATCGGCGGAGTAGCCCGAGTATTGCCCGCCGACGTCGAGCACCACGATATCGCCCGGCTGGATCTTCGCCCGCAAGCCGCTGTAGTGCAGCGCGGTGGAGTTGAAGCCCGTGCCGACAATCGGGGCGTAGGCCTCGCGCTCGCAGCCGCCGTACTTGTGGACGTATTCCATCCGCGCCGCCACCTGATATTCGTAGAGCCCCGGCCGCATCACCTTCATGGCCTCGAGCTGCGCGTCCAACGAAAGCTCGATGGCGCGTGTGAGCAGCTCGATTTCGCCCGGCGACTTCACCTGGCGCATCGCAGAAATGCGCGGGCCCACGTCGCGCAGCGGCGACTGTGGCAGCACTTGATAGAGCCAGTTCGCCCAGTTGCGCGCGTGCGGGTAGCCGACGTCGGAGGTCGCCGGGGTCAGTGTGTAAAAGTTAGGAAAAACCTTCGCCAGCTTTTCAAGCTCGCCACGCAAGTCCGGGAACGGTGCCACCGTCTCGAAGCCCGTCTGGTGGATCACGTCCGGGTCGGTGGGGCCCAGGCGCGGGCCTTCCCATTGCTCGCGCCTGCGATCGCGCCCCGGAAGGAAGAGCGTTTCGTGCGAGCCGGTCCACGTCTTGCCGTTGTTCGTATCGGGCACGAGCAGGAGCGCAGCGCCGGGCTCGTTGTGGCCGGTCAGGTAATAGAAATACCCTTCCTGATTGAAGACGTAGGAGGGCGAAGAATCTTCGCGGCCCGTGAAGCCGAAGAGCACCACCGGCGCATCCACCTGCGCGCGGAGTTTGGCGCGGCGCTCGGCGTACGTGCTGTTGGCTTCGCGCACCCGCGGAATCGCGTGCAGCGTGCAACTTGAAAACAGCGCCACAAGCGCAACCAGCGCGCCCGCGCAAAACGATACCCGCCGACGGTTCATGGAGAATCCTCCGGGTCGCGAACCCCACCACAGGACTTCTGGGGACACCGGATTGTAGCTGAAGAAAGCCGCAGGCGGAACCCGGAGCGGGGCGCCTCAGGAACGAATCATGATGAGCAGCATTTTGAACGCGCGGACGGCACGGAGCGCGTGCGGCTCGTTTGCGGGCATCAGCACAAGCTCGCCGGCATGCGCGCGGACCAGCTTGCCGGCTATGGTGATCTCCGCTATGCCATCAAGCATTTGAACGAGCGCGTCGAACGGCGCGGTGTGCTCGCTCAGCCCCTGCCCTGCGTCGAACGCAAACAGCGTGACCGTGCCCTCGGGCTTGCTCAGGAGCGTCCGGCTGACCACTGTTCCCGGCTGGTACTCCACCAGCTCGGCCAGCTCGATGACTTCCTCTGGCACAAGCAAAGACTCAGGCGCCTTTTTCTCCGGGGGCATCATGGTGGAATCTCAAAGGGACAAATAAGAGACGCCCCGCTAGAAGCCAGGCGCGCCGGCGGGGGCGGGGCGTTCCTCGGCGGCGCCAACGCCGAAGCGGAACCGCTCCAGGTATGCCTGGCCGAGCGACATCAGGCCCGTATAGAGGTAACCCCAGACAAACAGCAGCAGAAACGGAATCGTGGCGTAGTTTTCGTTCTGAAAGGCGTAAGCGACGGTCGCCGCAAAGTAGAGGCCAAGCCCCACTTCGACGAACGGCAGCCAGCCCGCGCGGTTGCGGTAGGTTTTCTTCACCCAAGTGTCGCGGTGGCCCTCGATGCGGTACTTCGGCGTGCGCGCGAACTCCGATTTGACGCCGAAGATGGCTTCGAGCACGGCGCGTGCGTTGCGCACGGAAAGCCCGATGCCCACGGCCATCACAAACGGCAAGTAGAGAAACGTGCGCTTCCATGTCTTCGGATAAAGCTCGCGCTGCGCCGTCAGGTAGAAGCTCGAAATCGAGCACGTGGAAGCGAGGAAGAGCGGGAGGTCGATCACCAGCATCTGGAACCAGCCCTGATAGAAGCGCACGATCATCGCGGGCAGCAGCATCGTGGAGAGCAGCACCATGAGCGGGTAGCTGATGTTCGCCGTCAGATGGAAGAAGGCTTCGCACTTCACGTGCCAGGGCTCGTTCGAACGCGCAACGCGCGGCAGAATTTTTTTCGCCGTTTGCATCAAGCCCTTGGCCCAGCGCGCCTGCTGCGCCTTGAAGGCGTTCATTTCCACGGGGAGCTCCGAAGGGCACTCGATCTCCGGCACGTAGAGGAAATGCCAGCCGCGAAGCTGCGCGCGGTAGGAAAGATCGGTGTCTTCGGTGAGCGTATCGTGCTGCCAGCCGCCGGCGTCTTCGATGGCGGCGCGGCGCCAGACACCCGCGGTGCCGTTGAAATTGAAAAACGTGCCGCGGCGCGAGCGCGCACCGTGCTCGATGACGAAGTGCCCGTCGAGTAGAATGGTTTCGACCTCGGTGAGCGCGGAGTAGTCGCGGTTCAAATACGACCAGCGCGTCTGCACCATGCCGGTCTTGGGCTCGTGGAAATACGGCAGCGTGCGGCGGAGGAAATCCTGACCGGGGAGGAAGTCGGCGTCGAAGATGGCGACAAATTCGCCCGTGGCGGTGGCCAGGCCTGCGGCGAGCGCGCCAGCCTTGAAGCCTTCGCGGTTGCTGCGGTGGTGGTAGCTGATGGGCAAGCCGAGCGCCTGGTAGCGCTCGACGCAGGCGCGCGCGATCTGCTGCGTCTCGTCGGTCGAATCGTCGAGCACCTGCACTTCGACGAGTTCGCGCGGGTAGTCGAAGCGCGAGACGGCTTCGACCAGCCGCTCGATGACGTAGCGCTCGTTATAGATGGGAAGCTGTATGGTAACCTGGGGCCAGTTTTCGATTTCCGGCGGCGGGCCGGGCACGTTGCGGCGATACTTGAAATAGTTGAAGACGAGCCAGTAGCGGTGCAGACCATACGCAGCGAGCACGATCAGCACCAGAAAATACGGGACCATCACCGCGATGTCGAAGGCGTTGGGCTGGTAAAGGCCCTGGAACGTGCGGTCGGTGACCCGCTGCCAGTAACGCGTGAGCGGGCTCTGCGCCGCCAGTACCGCGAAGCTTTGCATCATCTCCAAGGCCGGCTACCCTCCGAATGTTGAACCCGCGCGCATCGCGATGCTGACGCCTTTTCCCTGGGCCGGACGCGCTCAGCTGGGCGCCGCCGTCGTTGCGCTCGCGGCGCTCGAAGCCATTTTCCTTGCGATGCTGCGGCTGGGCGACCTGAAACTCCGCGTCGTCGCGTTCATCGCGCTGGCGCTCGCAGCTGGCGCGATCTACCTCGTCGCGCTCTACGCGCTCCAGCGAACCGGCGATAGCCGCGCCGTGTTCTGGCTGGTGCTGGCCGGAGCGCTGGCGTTTCGCCTGACGCTCGCGCCGCTCGCGCCCACGCTCTCAACCGACGTCCACCGCTACCGCTGGGACGGCCACGTCCAGCAAGCGGGCTGGAATCCCTACGTCGTTGCGCCGCACGACCCGCGCCTTGCGCCGCTGCGCGATCCCGGCTGGGCGGTGATGCCCGGGCCGGAGACGCCGACGATCTACCCGCCGCTGGCCCAGTTGGTCTTCCGCGCGACGTGGCGCGTGCTGCCGGGCGCGGTGGGCTTCAAGCTGCCGTTCCTGCTGGCTGACGTGCTCGTCGTCTTTCTGCTGGCCGGGTGGATCCGCTCGACCGGCGGCAGGAATTTCCAACTCGCCATCTACGCGTGGAATCCGCTGGTGGTGGTGGAATTTGCCGCGAGCGGCCATAACGACGCGCTCGCCATTGCCGCGGTCATTCTTGCCCTGCTGATTATACGGCGGCACCCGAGGGTGTCAACGCTCGCGCTGACGGCCGGGGCGCTGGCCAAAGCGTTCCCCGCGGTGCTGGTGCCGCTCTGGCTGCGGCGCACGGGCTGGCGCAGCGCGTTCTGGGCCGCGCTCCTGGCTGCGGCCTGCGTGTGGCCGTATCGCAGCGCGTGGCCGAAGATTCTCGACGTGCTCGCCTACTACGACTCGCGCTGGCAGAACTACCACGCGAGCCTCTACGCGGTGTTCGCCTGGTTCAGCGGCTCGCACGATTTCGCCGCCGGGCTGGGCATCGGCGTAGTGGTGGGCCTGGCGCTGTGGCTGGCCGCGCGACGCGCCGACCCCGTGCGCGCGGCGTACCTGCTCATCGGCGCGATCCTGATGCTCGCGCCGAACGGCTATTCGTGGTATTTCACGTGGATCGTGCCGCTGCTGTGCTTCTATCCAAACCCGGCGTGGCTGCTCCTGACCGTGTTGCAATTCCTCTCGTACAACGTGCTGATCGATTTCCAGGCAACCGGCCGCTGGCATTTCGATCCCTTCTTCCAGTGGCTCACCTACGGGCCGTTCTACGCCCTGCTTCTCGGGCAGGCCGTGTGGGAGAAACTGAAACAAAGTGCAACGCGCGCGTGAACTCGGTACGTCCTTGTTG
>Ga0184633_10000657_pt1 | contig 13057 bp, 12 predicted proteins | sample PLM31_170_b1_FD_133156 | JGI IMG/M metagenome (GOLD analysis project Ga0184633, IMG submission 133156) | Groundwater sediment microbial communities from an aquifer in East River, Colorado, USA - PLM3-1_170_b1 | ecosystem: Environmental > Terrestrial > Soil > Riparian zone | place: USA: East...
AGGCACGGTCAGGGCGCGTAAGGTTGCCAGTCCGGCTGCAGATCGCGCGCCGGATCGTCGGTGAGCGGTATCTGCTCCGCGCCGCTAGCGGTCATCCGGTAGATCTCGGGGTTCTGTTCGCGGGTCGAGGCGAAGACAATGTAGGCCCCGTCGGGGGAGAAGGTCGGCTCCTTGTTGCCATTGGTGTCGGTCAGGCGGGTCCATCCTCGTGGGTTGTCGAGCGGGACGATGTAGATGTCGTTGAAATCCGGCTGCACCCAGGTGTAGGCCAGCAGATTGCCGAGGGGTGACCAATCCAACTCCTCGGCGCCGACGATCCTGCCGGACCGGTCGAAAGGCTGGCCGGGGCCCGAAGCCGCGCCGATGTAAATGCGCCCCGGAGCGCCGCGGATCCTGGCGATGACCGCCAGCTGGCCGCCGTCGGGAGAGTAGGCCGGATTGGACTCGGGCGAGTAGTTGGGATCGGTCATTGAAACGAACTTAGCCTCACCCGCCGAACAGGGCTCGGGGACGGAGCCGCACTGGACGGGCATGGCGTAGAGGAACTTGTCCTTCCCACCCCGCCGTGTGCTGGCGAAGGCGATGGAGTTCTCTTGCGGCGACCACCGGCCCAGGGTGTCGTCGCCCGGGCTGTGGGTGAGATTCTGTTCGCCGGTGCCGTCGGCGTTGATCACGAAGAGATCGAGCCCGAGGTCGTTGCCGAAGGAATCTTTCCCCCCTGGCTTTGCATACAGGATGCGGCGGCCATCGGGAGACCAGCGGGGGTTTTGCTTGTTATCCGAGCCAAACGTGAGTTGGACGGGATCCGTCCCATCCGGGTTCATCGTCCAGAGTTGCAGGAAGCGGCGGTCGCCGCGATCGCTGACGAAGACGATCCTGCCGCCGCCGCCCAGGAGCTTGGCCGCCGTCGGAGACGGGCCGGGTTCGGAGGTGGGCGAAGGTGCGGGGGTTCCGGTTGCCGGCGGCTCGGTCGGTGCCGGCGTGGACGTGATCTCGATAACGACAGGAATCGCCGGAGAAGTGGCCCTGGAGGCTGAGTTGGAGGCGAAGAGCCCGAGGGCAACCGCGCCTCCTGCGCCCAGGAGCAGGATGCCGAGCAAAGCCGCACCGCCGAGCAAGAAGAGCGGCACACGGTTGGACCGTCGTGGCGGTGCGGCGGCGACGGCAGGGGCGGCCGCCGGTCCGCGGACGGTCTCCATCGCCAGCTCGCCGCGCAGGGCGGCCATGAAAGTAGGAATATCGGGGAATCGGTCTTCCATGTCGACGGCCATCGCGCGCTCGAGGGCGGCATCGACGTGAGGCGGCACGGTCCGATTCAGAGTGCTGGCCGGTTGGAGTTGTTCCTTGTTGAGCATCCTTTCGATGCTGTCGGGCGGAGGGACACGGGTCAACAGGGCGTAGAGCGTCGCCGCCAGAGCGTACTGATCGCTGCGGGCGTCGGTCCGGGCGCCGCCGTATTGTTCGGGAGGGGAGTAGCCGGGAGTCAGGCCGCGAGCGCCGGTGGTCGTCGCCACCTGGTCGTGCTCGAAGATCTTGGCGATGCCGAAGTCGACCAGGAAGAGCGTGCCGTCAGGATGAAGTTTGGCGTTGGACGGCTTGATGTCGCGGTGAATGATGGGCGGCTGACGCGTGTGCAGGTAGGTCAGGGCGCTCGACAAGTCCTTCGCCCAGGCCATCACCTCGTCGACCGACGGCGGTTGTTGCGCGGCACGGGCGTGCAAATCGAGGCCTTCGATGTAGTCCATAACCAGGTATTGCTGGTCCCCCTGGATGAAGTAGTTGGTGACCCGCGCCAGGTGCGGGTGGTGCAGCTTGGCAAGGAGCTCGGCTTCCTTCTTGAATTGCTTTTCGGATTCCGGATTGGCGTTGAGGTTCTCTTTCACCGCCACCCGCAGGTTGAGGGTCAGGTCATAGGCGAGGTAGACCGCGCCCATTCCCCCGCGGCCGAGCTTGTCTTCGATACGGTACCGGTCGACGAGGATGGATCCGGGCTGAAGCGGCATGGGCTGGATTGTATAGCGGAACGGAAGAGCCGGTCAATCGGGAAGAGCGGACCAGGCGCGGCCACCCCATGAGCCTGCTGGTACTGTCCTCCTCAGGATTTGGCCCCGCTTCGCGCCCTCACCCCTTCGGGTACCCCTTCGGGTGCACCTTGAGTGTGCGCCGAAGGGCGTGCCGCCATGCACCCTGCGGTGCGCCGAAGGGGTGAGGGCGGGCTCGCCTCCATGGGGGCTATCGCAGTCGCGCAAGAAATCCCGCCTGCGGCCTGGTGCGTTGCGGCCACTCTCGACCTGTGGCGACAAGCCCTGCGTGGCGTGGCGGTCAGCACGGCCTGCCTTTCCTTTCGTGCCAATTGTCACCAGGGGATTTCGGAGACGGAGGCTATAATAACTTTGCGCTCCGCAGGGCATCACCGATGACGCAAAGCGCTCCTTCCTTCGACCTTAGCCTGCTCGACCCCATCCTCTTTGATCACGCGCCTGGTGGCCGGGCGCACCTTCTTCCGACGCTGCTCGAGGCCCAACGTCTCTACGGCCATATCCCTGAGCCCGTGGCCGAGGCGATCGGGCGCGCCTTGCGTGTGCCATTGGCTGATATCTATGGCGTGCTCGAGTTCTACACGATGCTCTACTCGCAACCGGCGGGAAGGCGAATCGTCCGGGTTTGCATCAGCCCGATGTGCTCGCGCCTTGGCGGAGAGTCCGCAGTCGAGGTTGCCGCGCACCACCTCGGCCTGCATCCGGGGCAGGTCTCGGCCGACGGCGAGTGGATGGTTGAGGGTGCGCCCTGCCTCGGATTGTGCGACATGGCGCCGGCAGCGCTCGTCGGCGATGTCCCCGTCGGCCAAATCGAGCCGGCGTCTCCGGAACGCTGGGTCGACGCGCCCTCGGCAGCCGGGCTTGGGCGCGTCGGAGGAGATCCCCGCTGGCTGACCGGGCGCTGCGGACAGCAGCGCCCGGAAGACGTCAAGGCCTACATCGGCTCCGGCGGCTTCGCCGGACTGCACCGCGCCTTGCAAGAGCCGCCGGCGACCATAATCGAAGAGGTCAAGCGCGCGGGGTTGGTCGGCCGGGGCGGGGCCGCTTTCCCCACGGCGACGAAGTGGGAAATGGCGGCGACCGCCCCCGGCGAGGCTCGCTATATCGTGTGCAACGCCGACGAGTCCGAGCCGGGGACGTTCAAAGACCGTGTGCTGCTGGAGGGCGATCCACTGATGGTCCTGGAGGGAATGACGCTTGCCGGCTACGCCGTAGGCGCGCGTCACGGCTACCTCTACGTGCGCGGCGAGTACCCTCGCGCTCAGGAGATCCTTCGGCGGGCGATTGTCGCTGCCGCCGAAGCCGGCTACCTGGGCGTCGACATCCTTGGCAGCGGGTACAGCTTCGATATCGAACTCCGCTCGGGCGCCGGCGCCTACATCTGCGGGGAAGAAACCGCCCTGTTCGAATCGATCGAGGGCAAGCGCGGCTTCCCGCGGCTCAAGCCGCCTTATCCGACGACCCATGGGCTCTTCGGGGCGCCGACGGTGATCAACAACGTTGAGACGCTGGCGGCGGCGGCGTGGATCGTCGCCAACGGCGCCGATGCCTATCGCTCGATCGGCACGAAAGAGTCCCCGGGATCGAAGCTGTTCTGTGTTTCCGGTGATGTCGCCGAGGCGGGCGTGTACGAGGTGCCGTACGGGACGACTCTCGGTGCACTGCTCCGACTGGCCGGCGGCGTTCGAGGTGATCTGAAAGCCGTCCTGTTGGGCGGCGCGGCGGGAGCCTTCGCCGGGCCGGATCAATTGGACCTCCCTATGAGTTTCGAGGGACTGCTCGCCGCCGGGCTGCCTCTCGGATCGGGGGTGGTGGCGGCCTTCAATCAGGATAGCGACCTGCGGGAGACTTTGCTCAGTCTGGCGCGTTTCTTCGCCCACGAGTCGTGCGGCAAATGCTTCCCGTGCCAACTCGGCACCCAGCGCCAGCTTGAGCTGGTCGGCAAGATCGCCGAGCGGCGGGCCCGTGCGGAAGATATCGAGAGCCTCGAAGACGTGGGCTTCACGATGACCAATGCCTCGTTGTGCGGACTTGGGATGACGGCCGCCTCGGCGATCGTCTCAGCCGCGCGACGCTGGCCGGAGCTCGTGCTCGATGGCCGAGGCTGACCGATGACTCCGGGGCCCAACGGCGGAGGGGCGGTCGGCGCGCGCTGGCTCGAGTACCGGCGCGGCTGGCAGGAGGTCGAGTCGGAGATCATCGAAGAAGCGCTCGTGACGATGTATGTGAACGGACGTGAGCTGGCGACGATCATGTGCACCCCGCGCGATCAGGTGGCCTTGGCGCTGGGCTTTCTCAAGAACGAAGGCAGGCTGGAGCGGCTCGACGACGTGGCTGTGACGCATGTCAGCCGCGACGGCTGCTGCGTCGATGTTTGGCTGCGGCACCCGATCGAAGCGCCGAAGCGCGTGATCATCACCTCGGGCTGCGGCGGCGGGGTGACCTTCGACGACCCGTCGTTGGCGTTGCCCCCGCTGACCGAGGACCTGCGGGTCACGCCGGAAAGACTCACGGACTTGCTCAATCAGCTGCACTACCCGGGCAGCCTGGCCGCCCGCACGCGCGGCGTGCACGCCGCCGGACTGGCGGACGGAGAACGACTCCTTGCGCGTGTCGAAGACGTCGGACGCCACAACACGATCGATAAGCTGCTGGGCGAGTGCTTGCTGCGAGGGCTGGAGACGCGCGGGAGGGTGCTGCTGGCGACCGGGCGCGTCTCCTCCGAGATGTTGCGAAAGGGAACTCTGATGGGCTGCCCGGTCATTGCCTCGCGCAACTCGCCGACCTCGCTGTCGGTGGCGATGGCCGAGGCCTGGAATATCACCCTGGTGGGCTACGTCCGGCGCGACTCCATGCGCGTCTACGCCCACCCCGAGCGCCTCGGCCGCTTGGAGGCTCCTTCGGAGCTGGTCATCGAGCGGAGGGGGGCCGACCATGCCTGACGAGCTGCACCTGACCATCGACGGACAGCCGGTGACCGTGCCGGCGGGGACGACGATCCTGGGCGCGGCGCGGGCGGCAGGCATCGAGATCCCCGTACTATGCTACTTCGAGCACACGACCTCCAACGGGCTTTGCCGCCTGTGCGTCGTGGAGACTCAGGGCGCGCGCGGATTGCCGGCGGCGTGCGTCAGCGTCCCGCGCGAAGGGTCGGTCATCTACACGCGCTCCGAGAACGTCGAGCGGGCGCGGCGCACGATTCTCGAGATGCTGGCGGCCAGCGTCGATCTGTCCGAGGCGCCGGACCTGGGACGGCTGCTGGAAACGTATCGGGCCAGGCCCGAGCGTTTCGCCGGCGCCGAAGTGCGCCAACCAGCGCTGCTCGACGACAACCCGATGTACATCCGTGACTATGCCAAATGCGTCCTGTGCTGGCGCTGTGTCCAGGTTTGCGCCGAGGACGCCCAGTACACCTTCGCCCTGAACTTCACCGGCCGAGGTTTTCACACCTCGATCGGGACGTTCTTCGATAAGCCCATTCCTCAGACGACGTGTGTTTTCTGCGGGCAGTGCGTCGGCGTCTGTCCGACCGGTGCGTTGAAGGGGAAGCGTGAGTATCTATTGGAACAAGGGGTTGGAGTGCAGGGGATCTTCGAGGCGACGCGCCCCTCGCGCGGCGACCGGCGGAGAGGGGCGGGAGACGAGGACGCTGCATCCTGATCGTGTTGTCGCCACCACCTGCCCGTACCGCGGAGGTGGCTGTTAGATCGACTTGCACTTGCGGCAGGAGGTTGTCCACCGCGTGGCCCGACGGTTCGACAGCCCGGTCAACCGCGGCCAGCTCTGCGTCAAGGGGCGTTTCGGTTACGACTTCATCCACGCGGCCGACCGCCTGACCCAACCGCTGTTGCGGCGCAGCCGCGGCCTGCCTCTCGTCCCTGTCGCCTGGGATACCGCTCTCTGATTTATTGCCGATCGGGTGAAGGCGATCCGGGAGACGGCCGGCCCGGACGGTCTGGGCTTCCTGGCCTCCGCCAAGTGCACCAACGAGGAGAACTACCTCGTTCAGAAACTGGCGCGGGCGGTCGTCGGCACCAACAACGTCGATCACTGCGCCCGGCTTTGACACGCCAGCAGCGTGGCCGGTCTGGCCACGACGCTGGGGTCGGGGGCGATGACCAACAGCATCGGCGACATCACGCAGGCCGCCGTCTCGCTGGTGGTCGGCAGCAACACGGCGGAAGCCCATCCGGTGATCGCGTTGAGGATGAAAGCCGCCGTGCGGCAGCACGGGCCGCGCCTGATTCTGATCGACCCGCGCGGGATCGGACTTCCCCAGTTCGCCAACCAGCACCTGCGCCCGCAGCCGGGAACCGACGTGGCGGTGGTCAACGCCATGGCGCACGTCATCCTGGCCGAAGGGCTCGAGAATCGGCCGTTCATCGCCGAGCGTATGGAGAAGGTCGAGGGGCTGGCGGATGCGGTGCGCTCTTGGAGCCCGGAACGCGCCGAGGAGATCTCCGGGGTGCCGGCTCAGTCGATCCGCCTGGCTGCCCGGACGTAAGCCGGGGCGAAGGCGGCCGCCATCTTCTGGGCGATGGGGGTGACCCAACACGTCAGCGGCACCGACAACGTCAAGGCCCTATCGAATCTGGCGCTGTTGTGCTGCCAGATCGGCCGGCCGGGCACGGGGCTCAACCCGCTGCGGGGACAGAACAACGTCCAGGGCGCTTGCGATGTGGGCTGCCTGCCGAATGTCTTCCCGGGATACCAGCCGGTGACTTCCGAAGAAGCGCGGCTGAAGTTCGCCGCTGCCTGGGGCGTCGGCAGGGAAAGGTTGAACGCGATATCGGGCCTGACGGTCACGGAGATGATGGACGCCGCGCTCGAAGGCGAGTTGCGTGCGATGTTGGTGCTCGGTGAGAACCCGATGCTCTCGGACCCGAACCTGCACCACGCCGAGGACGCCCTGGCGGCGTTGGACCTGCTCGTCGTCCAGGACATCTTTCTCAGTGAGACGGCGGCGTTAGCGACGTGGTGCTGCCGGGGGTGAGTTTCGCCGAGAAGGCCGGGACTTTCACCAACACCGAGAGGCGCGTCCAATTGGTGCGGCCGGCGCTTCAGGCACCCGGCGAGGCCCGGCAGGATTGGGCGATCCTGTGCGACGTGGCGCAACGGCTGGGCGCGGACTGGATGTACGACGGTCCTTCGGCGATCTTCGATGAAATAGCCGGTCTGACTCCGAGCTACGCCGGGATCTCCCACGGCAGGTTGGCTCGCGGCGGCCTACAATGGCCTTGTCCGACAGCCGAGCATCCCGGGACGCCCACCCTGCACGTCGAGCGTTTCACCCGTGGCCGGGGACCCTTTTCTCCCGTGGATTATCGACCGCCGGCAGAAAGCACCGACGCAGAATTCCCCCTCATCCTATCGACGGGCCGGGTCCTCTACCATTGGCATGGTGGAACGCTCTGCCGGCGCTCGGCAGGTCTCAACTGGCTGGCGCCGGAAGCGGAAGTCGAGATTCATCCGGAGGATGCCGAGGTCCTCGGGATCGCCGATGGGGAGATGGTCGAAGTGCGCTCGCGGCGAGGTGCGGTGCGGGCGCGATCTCGGTTCACGCCACGCTCGCCGCGCGGCACCGTCTTCATGACCTTCCACTATGCGGAAGGCGCCGCCAATCTGCTGACGGTGAGTGCGGTCGACCCTGTGGCCAAGATCCCGGAGTACAAGGTGGCGGCGATCCGGGTGCAGCGGATCGAAGAGGTGTCCCTGCGTGAGCCACTTGAGGTTATCGAACGGAGGGAAGGCGTAGGGCGAGGCACACGTCCCGCCCTTGGCGGCCTGTAGAGGCCGAAGGGGCGTAGAGACCGAGCGCGGCGAGGGGCGCCGTGCCTCCACGGCAGCCAGGCCCGTCTGAGCCCCGAAGTTGTCCCTGCCTCAATCCAACTGCAACTTCCACCCTTCGAGATCGGCCATGCGATCGTGCGCGGTCAGGTCGAGCTGCAGCGGCGTGACCGAGACGTAGCCCGCCGCCAGGGCCCCGATATCGGTGCCGGCGTCGGCGACCCCGGTCGGCGATTCGCCGCCAATCCAGTAATAGGGTCGACCGCGCGGGTCCTCCCGGCGCACGAGCTCGTCACGATACACACGCAAACCCTGGCGGGTGATCGCCACGCCGTGAATCGATTCCACCGGTCCATAGGGCACGTTGATGTTGAGCAGCAGGCCGGGCGGGAGTGGCCGAGCCAGGACCTGCGCCGTCAACCGAGCGGCGACGGCGGCCGCGGTCGAGTAGTCGAGCGGGCCCAAATGACCCTCAGGAGAATCGAGGGAGACGGCAAGCCCGGGAAGCCCGGCGATTGCCGCTTCCATGGCGGCCGTTACCGTCCCGCTGTAGGTGACGTCGTGACCCAGGTTGGCATGCGGGTTGATGCCGGACACGACGGCGTCGATGCGCGGCTCGACCAGTCCGAGCACAGCCAGTGCCACACAGTCGGAAGGCGCTCCATCCGTGGCCAGCGCCTGGATTCCGCTGCCGATCTCGGTCGGCCAGACACGCAGCGGGCGGTGCATCGTCTTGACGTGTCCGGAGGCCGACCAGTTGCGCTCGGGAGCGAGCACGGTGACCTGGCCGACGGACTGCAACGCGCCGGCCAATGCCAGCAATCCCGGTGCGGCAATCCCATCGTCGTTGGTGACCAAAATGTGCATGATCCCGGATTGTAATGCCGGCGGCCGCGGCCACGCAGACCTCCCCGCTCCGCTTCCCCTCGCCCTCTACAGGGCGCCAAGGGCGGGGACTGTCGTTCTGTCTTCTCGCAACGACATCGGGAGAGGGGCCTTGCCTCGGCATAACCCGCCCGGGAATAGGACATGGCCCACCTCGGAGCGGCCCCTCGCCGAAGCCCTTGGGGGCTGGGAGCACGTGCGGGGTGAACCCACACGAAGTTGACACAACCCGCTGGCCGATGTTAAGATAAGGACGCTGGCCGGGCGGTCATCGTTTATTCCCCCCGGCAAGCCTGGTCTTATTCGACATCATCTCTTGTCTCTGTCGGGCCAAGCGGGGCGGTCCCAGAAACCGCCTCATCGAATCGGGGCCCTGCCACGGGGTGAACGCGAGACCAGGCGTTCACCCCGTTATGTTTGAGAGGACGCCATGAGCGTGGAATTCTTTGTTCGGATCGCGGGGATGCTGGTCATGGCCATCGGCGGGATCTACCTGGGGGTCTATCTCAGCCAGTTGGCCGACGGCCCTTCGCAGATTTACGCCAGCGTCTTCGCGCTGGTAGGAGCGCTGATGGGGCTCGTGCTCACTCCCTTCCTGACCACTCGCCCTTTGCGCGCCTTGCGCGCCCAAGTGCGTCAGACCTCGTTGCAGACGTTGCTGGCGGCCACGCTGGGATTGGTCGTCGGCCTGGTGGTCGCGGCCTTGCTGGCCTTCCCGATGTCGCTGCTGCCATCGCCCTTCGGCTCGATCCTGCCCTTCGTCGGTGCGATTGTCTTCGGCTACTTCGGTGCGGCCGTCTTCGTCCTCCGGCAAAATGACGTTTTCGGCTTGATGCGGGGCCGGGCCCTGCCGGCGCAGGCGAGCGTCGGCTCGGCCGATGGGCGCAGCGTCCTGCTCGACACGAGCGTGATCATCGACGGCCGCATCGCCGATGTGGCGCGCACCGGTTTTCTACCGGGGGTGATGGTGGTGCCGTCCTTCGTGCTCAATGAGCTGCAGCACATCGCCGACTCGGCCGACGGCCTCCGGCGGCAACGCGGGCGGCGCGGCCTGGACATCCTCAACCGTCTGCAGAAGGACAGCGGCATCGCGTTTCGCGTCTCGGATCTCGACGTCGAGGGCGTGCGCAATGTCGACGACAAGCTGGTCATCCTGGCCAAACAACTGCGGTCGCCGATCGTGACGAACGATTACAACCTCAACCGGGTCGCCGAGCTGCAGGGGGTAACCGTTCTCAACATCAACGAGTTGGCCAACGCCGTGAAGGCGATCTACATCCCCGGCGAGTCGCTCGAAGTCCGCGTGATCCAGGAGGGTAAGGAAGCCGGCCAGGGGGTCGGATACCTGGACGATGGCACCATGGTCGTGATCGAAGACGGGCGAAGCTTCATCGATCGAACGGTATCGGTGATGGTGACCAAAGTCCTCCAGACAGCGGCCGGCCGAATGATCTTCGCCCGCCCGGAAGCGAACTAGGCGACGGCGATGGCGTTGAACGTCTACAACAGCCTGACCCGGCGGGCCGAACCCTTCGAACCGCTCCAGGCCGGCCGGGTGCGAATGTACGTCTGCGGGCCGACGGTCTACGCCAAGGCTCACATCGGCCACGCCATGTCGTCGGTCGTCTTCGACGTGGTGCGCCGCTTCCTCGAGTACCGCGGATTTCAGGTGCAGCACGTCATGAACTACACCGACGTGGAGGACAAGATCATCCAGCGGGCGGCGGAGATGGGTGTGGACCCGGTTTCGCTGGCCGCGCGCCATCAACGCGAGTACGAACAACACCTGCGGGATCTGAACGTCGAGATGCCGGAGATCCGCCCGCAAGCGTCGCAGGAGATGCCCACCATCATCGAGATGATCCAGCGCTTGGTGGCAGGGGGGTTCGCTTATGCCGTCGAGGGCGACGTCTACTTCCGGGTCAGGAAGGATGAGGATTATGGGCGCCTCTCGGGGCGGCGCCTGGAGGACATGCGCGTCGGCACGCGCCTGGAGGTCGATGAACGCAAGGAGGACCCTGCCGATTTCGCGCTGTGGAAGCGGGCCAAGGCGGGGGAGCCCTCTTGGCCGAGCCCGTGGGGCGACGGGCGGCCGGGCTGGCACATCGAATGCTCGGCGATGAACCTGCGCTACCTGGGAGAGCAGATCGACATCCACGGCGGGGGCAACGATCTGATCTTCCCCCACCATGAGAACGAAATCGCCCAGACGGAAAGCCTTACCGGCAAGCCTTTCGCCCGCTACTGGATGCACAACGGGATGCTCCAGTTGAAGGGCGAGAAGATGGCGAAGTCGGTGGGGAACCTGGTAACGATCGAGGATTTCCTGGCGACGCACTCGGCCGACGTTTTCCGCTTGTTGGTACTGAACGCTCACTATCGTGGTCCCCTGACGTACACCGAGGACGTCGTGCAACAGGCACAGGCGGCCCTTAGCCGGCTGCGCAGCGCGCTCCGGCCGGCGCGGCCGTCGGAACACGCGGGGCCGGAGGCCGCCGGCGATCTGGGCCAGGAGAGCGAGACGGCACGTCGGCGTTTCGTGGAGGCGATGGAAGACGATTTCAACACCCCCGAGGCGCTGGCCGCCATCTTCGAGCTGGTGCGGGCCACCAATCTGGCTCGCGACTCGGGCGTGGAGGGCGAGACGCTCGGAAAAGCCCAGGCGGTCCTCTTGGAACTGTCGGGAGTCCTTGGCTTGCGACTCGACCGCCACCCGGAAGGCGAGCGCGACAGCGCGCCCTACATCGACTTGCTGGTCGAGATCCGAGGCGATCTGCGCCGGGCCAAGCAGTGGGCCCTGGCGGACCGGATTCGCGATCGCCTGGCAGAGCAGGGTGTCACTCTGGAGGACGACCCCGACGGGACGCATTGGGAGCTGCGGTGAGGCGCGGCACGGCCCGCAGCGGCGACCTGATCCTCGGGCGCCATGCCGTCCTGGAAGTGTTGCAGGCGGGACGGCGAAGGGTCTCGCGAGTCCTGGTGGGTGAAAACGTTCATGAGACGGAAGTGGTCGGAAGGATCCTGTCGCTGGCCGATCAACGCGGGGTCAAGGTCGAGCGCGTCGGTCATGATCAGCTCCAGGGGGAGGACGGGAAGTCGCATGGGGTGGCGGCCGAAGCCGAGCCCTACCCGTACGTGGGTCTCGCCGACATCTCGCTTGCGGCGGAAGCGCGCGGCGAGGCGCCGCTGATCCTGTTTCTGGATGAACTGCAGGATCCGCAAAACCTCGGGACGTTGCTGCGCACGGCGGAAGCTGCCGGCGTGCACGGGGTCGTCCTTCCTTATCGCCGGGCGGCGGGAATCACCCCGGCGGTGGTCCGGGCATCGGCCGGCGCCAGCGAACATTTGTTGATCGCGGCCGAGAACCTGGCCGGAGCGATCCAACGCGTGCGAGACGATGGGGTTCTTGCCGTGGGGCTGGACTGCGCGCCCGGGGCCCGACCGCTGGAGCAGATCGATTTGGCGGCTCCGCTGGCCCTGGTTGTCGGAAGCGAGGGCTCCGGTCTTCGTCGGTTGGTCCGGGAGCGTTGCGATGTCCTGGCGGGATTGCCGTTGCGCGGGCGCGTCGGCTCGTTGAATGCAGCCGTGGCGGGATCGATCGCGCTCTATCTGACCTGGGCCAGGCGCCATGCCGGGGCCTCCACCATTGACGCTCCCTGGGAATCCTGATAGCATGCTCGTTCCGGAAGGTGCAACCGCGCTGGGCGGGCCTGGCGCGTTTTTGCCGTGTGCCGACGTAGCTCAACGGCAGAGCAACCGCCTTGTAAGCGGTAGGTTACGGGTTCAACTCCTGTCGTCGGCTTTGCCGGAGGGAGAGGCGCGCGGTTGGCGGCGGGCCGGCCGGGCCGAAAGATCGGCTCCGCCGGCGGGTCGCCAACCCCGGGCGGTTACCCAAGTGGCCAAAGGGGGCTGACTGTAAATCAGCTGGCAGACGCCTTCGGAGGTTCGAATCCTTCACCGCCCACAACAAAGAAGCTGTCAGCTGTCAGCCACACCTGCACTTGCGCAGGCACGCAGTCCAGGCGCAAGTGTCAGCTATCAGCGTGCCCTATGGCTCGACGGAGCGAGCTGAAAGCTGATGGCTGATCGCTGAGGGCTGATTGCCCTCATAGCTCAGACGGTAGAGCACACCCTTGGTAAGGGTGGGGTCATGGGTTCAAATCCCATTGAGGGCTCAGTTCCATCGAGCGCGGCGCCAGGCGCCGCCGGAAGGAGTGCTTGAGGATGGCGAAGCAGAAGTATGAGCGGACGAAGCCGCACATGAACGTGGGGACGATGGGGCACATCGACCACGGCAAGACGACGTTGACGGCGGCGATCACGAAGTACTGCTCGTTGCAGGGGCA
>Ga0184633_10000658_pt1 | contig 13050 bp, 8 predicted proteins | sample PLM31_170_b1_FD_133156 | JGI IMG/M metagenome (GOLD analysis project Ga0184633, IMG submission 133156) | Groundwater sediment microbial communities from an aquifer in East River, Colorado, USA - PLM3-1_170_b1 | ecosystem: Environmental > Terrestrial > Soil > Riparian zone | place: USA: East...
CGGGAACCGCGGGGGAGCGCAAAGCGCTGCCCTCGCGCCGCGAGCCGCTCGAAGTAGGCCATATAGAGGAGTGTGGTGCCGAGGAGCAGAGGAGGCTTCCCATCGGCCACCGCGCGCTCGAGCGCGGCATCCGCGACGTCCCATTTCGGATCGCCGTCGCGGACTACCCAGATTCCGCCCGTAGTCAACTGCTCGACGATCAGATCGACCATGAACCAGAGCGAGGAGTTTGGCGCTTCCGCGTGAGTCGGCCCGAAGACGACGGCCGGGAGGCGCGCTCCGTCCGGTAGTAGGTGCCTCTCGAAGTTCTTGAGAAGCGACGCCTCGTAGAGTTCTGTCGAGCTCAACCTGACGCGCCCCGGCTTCGAGATCGTCGTCCCGCTCGTCTCGAAGATCGCCGCCTCCGCCCCCTGCGGCGCCGCGCTCAGATCATGCGACTTGAACGCCGACGCCGGCACCGGCGGGATGTCGCGCCAGTCGCGCACCATATCGGGACCGCGTCCGACGTGCCGCGCGTACGCTTCGTAAGCGGGGATCGAGTCGCACTGTGCGCGGAACGATTCCAATGCAATCATGCCGAACGGATCCACCTCGGGCGTTGCACTCTCGAGATTAGCCTCGCGCACGTATCCCAGGAGATTCTCGGTATGAACATCGGCGATCGGCACCGAGCGCCGCTCCGCATGACTCATCGTTCCCCCTCCCCGCACGCGATCTCCGCCGCGTCCTCCGCGTTCCGGGCCACGCTCACCAGCCCGCGGATCGGCTCGCTGAACTCGAACCGGCGGCCGAGCAGCGCGAGCAGTTCCTCCCAAGGCTCGCCCAGGAGGACCAGCGACTGCGGCGCGGGATCGCGATCGAAGAGAAGGAGCGTCCAGACCCAGAACAGCTCGTTCATCGTGCCGACGCCGCCGGGCAGGACGACCGCGCCGCGCGCGCCGCGGAGCAGACACTCGATTCGCGCGTGGAGGTCGGGGGCCTCCTCGATCTCGTCCAGGTGCCCGCCCGGCACCCGCGTCTCGCCGAACCAGCCCAAGGTGCAGCCGACCACATTGCCTCCGGCCGCCTTGGCGCCGGAGGAGACCGCCGCCATGACCCCGCCGTACCCGCCGCAGCGAACTTCGGCGCCGCGCCGAGCCAGGGCAGCCCCGAGTTCCGCCGCCAGACGGTAGTGGGGGGAATCGCGCTGCGCCTGACTGCTGCCGAATACGGCCACGGAAGCCTTTGTAGTCACGTCTCTTATACCTCCGTCCTGCGCGAGCGCCGGTCCGGCCGCCGGATGGCGCGCCCGGCGGCCGACGTGCTACCATGAACCCATGAGCCCTACCAAGGCGAGGCGTCCCGGGGGCCGGACGCCTAGGATCGTCCGCCTTGCCCTCGCGCAGATGAACCCCACGGTAGGCGACCTCCCCGAAAACGCCAAGAGGGTCATCGAGTTCATCCAGCAAGCCCGTGACCTGGGCGCCGACCTGGTCGCGTTTCCCGAGCTGGTCCTGACCGGGTATCCACCGGAGGACCTGCTCCTCCGGCCCGATTTCCTCGATCAGAACCTCGCGGCCCTCGAGGAGGTCACCCGCGCCACGGCCGGGATCACCGCGATCGTCGGCTTTGCCCAGCGCGCGGGCGACGTGTACAACGCGGCCGCGATCGCGCACGACGGCGAGATCGCCGGAATCTACCAGAAGCGCCATCTTCCCAATTACTCGGTCTTCGACGAGTTCCGCTATTTCCGACCGGGGCGCGAGGCGTTCGTATGCAAGCGCGGCCCGCTCACCTTCGGCGTGAACATCTGCGAGGACATCTTCTCGCCGGTCGGCCCGACCGCGCAGTTTGCCGTCTACGGCGACGCTGAATTGGTGATCAACCTCTCTTCGTCTCCGTTTCACGCGGGGAAGAGCGTCGGTCGCGACCGCATGCTCGCCACGCGGGCGAACGACGGCGTCTCGGTGGTCGCGCTGGTGAACACGGTGGGCGGACAGGATGAGCTGGTGTTCGACGGGAACAGCCGGGTCTTCGGTCCGCGCGGGGAATGCCTCGCCCGCGCCCACGCGTTCGAAGAGGACCTCGTGCTCGTGGACATCGACCTCGAGGAGGTATTCGCCGCTCGACTTAAAGACCCACGGAGCCGCGAGGCGCTGCAGCGCGACGATCCTCTGCCGTCCCTCCGCACGGTCGAGCTCCGCCCGGTGCCCGAGCGCGCCAGGCCCGAGATCCCGCGTCGCGAGGTGGAGACCCCCTCCGGCGCGGACGAGATCTACCGCGCGCTGGTCCTCGGAACGAGGGATTACGTGCGGAAGAACGATTTCCGCCACGTGGTGCTGGGCCTGAGCGGCGGGGTCGACTCGGCGCTGACCGCATCGATCGCCGCCGACGCGCTGGGCGGCGCGTACGTCACCGGCGCGTTCCTCCCCTCGCCGATCACCTCGCGGGAGAGCGAGGAGGATGCGGCGGCGCTCGCCAGGAATCTCGGCATCCAGATCATGACGCTGCCGATCGCGGCGGAGATCGAATCGTACCGAAAGACGCTCGCGCCGGTCTTTGCCGGGAAACCCGAGGACGTGACGGAAGAGAACATCCAGTCGCGCATCCGCGGGAATCTTTTGATGGCGCTCTCCAACAAGTTCGGCTGGCTCGTCCTCACGACCGGGAACAAGAGCGAGTACTCGGTCGGGTACGCGACCCTTTACGGCGACATGGCGGGGGGGTTCGCGGTGCTGAAAGACGTGCCGAAGACCCTGATCTACGATCTGGCGCGGCACCGGAACGCCAAGACGCCCGGAGCGGCGTGGATTCCGGAGCGCAGTCTCACGCGGGAGCCGACCGCCGAACTTCGTCCGGGTCAGCGGGATACGGACACGCTTCCCCCGTACGAAATCCTCGACCCGATACTAAAGGCGTACGTCGAGGACGACTGGGATGTGGAGCGGATCGTCTCGATGGGATACGATCGAGCCCTCGTCCAGCGGGTGATCCGCATGGTCGACCGCGCCGAATACAAGCGCCGTCAGGCGCCGCCGGGCATCCGGATCACGCCTCGAGCCCTCGGCAAGGACCGCCGACTTCCAATCACGAACCGTCATCAGCCATGGCGCGATTGACATGACCGTAGACCCGAACCGATCGAAGGAGGAGCAGGTGAACAAGCTGGCAAGCCCCGCGGGCGCGGCCATGATGGAAGCCCCCGCCGCCACGAAGCCTCCGGTCGCGACTCGTCCATCCACGAAGGAAACGCGAGGAGCCGAAGTGAGAGAGCACGCCTACCCCACCGTCAATCTGGAGCTCTTCCTGACGCCGAAGGACCGCAAAGGATCGAAGCGGGTCGTCCGCGACCGATCCGGCGAAATCGTCTTCGTGCGCGAAGACGCCCTTTCGCTCCAGCAGTTCCGCGCCGCGGGAATCCCGCTCCACAATGTCGGCCGGCGCTTCCGCGTGCTGGGACCGGACGGCATGACCGAGCAGGAGCGATGGATCGCGCCCTTCAACGTCATCCACCGCTCCCGCGAGACTCCGAAGCACTTCGACGGCCTGATGCTCCCGCTCGGCGAGCTGGTCTTCGATCATGGGCTCTACCTCAAGCTCCTCCCCGGCATCTCCGAGCTGGGCGTGAACGACCGCGGAGACATCCTGCTCCGCCGCGACCCCAAGAACACCGATCCGACGGTCGGGCCGGTGCTCAACTCGTTCAACACCGCCATCACGGGGCGCGCGAAGCGGCTCGTCACGCGCACGGTGTACGACGAGCACCGCGCCGACGTGAAGGAAGCGCAAGCCTGGCTCAAGGCGCTCGAGGCGGTCTCGAAGGCCAAGACGCTCGTGAGCCGGTTCTGCTGCGCCGGCGTCCAGTACACGCAGAAAGGAAACGTCCCCTACCTGAAGCGGACGTCGCAGGTGAACTTCTTCCCGCCCGACGACGCGGAAATGAAGGTGATCGCCAAGGCGATCGATGAACGCTTCATGGAGCGCGGCGGAAAGCGCGCGCCGCACGTCACGATCCTCTCGCTCATGGGCGTTCCCCGGAGCGAGGCGGAGTACCGCGCGTTCCTCCTGCGGCTCAAGCGCGCGCGGGTCTCGGCCGAGAAGTTGGGCCTGCCGATGAAGCTTCGAGATTCGCGACTCTTCGATCCCGACTCGAACGGCGTGGTGACGTCGAACTTCGTCTATTTCTGCCCGCTCAAGGAGCTGGGCGACGACGTGACGATCCTCACGGTGAACACCGACTACCACGGCGAGGTGAAGAGCCGCGGCGTGCTCTCGCCGCTCATGGCGATCCTCTCTCTGGTGGACATCATCTCGGCCCACGCGGGCGCCGCGGTCCTGAATCGGAAGGGCATGGCGACGACGTTCACCGGCCCCACCGGCACCGGAAAGACGACGGCCGGAGCCTTCTGGGCCGAGAAGAACGAGCGCTATCGGCGCGAGGAGTTGAAGCGCCGCTACCGGATCGATCTGGAGCGCGAGGGGCTGGTCGGCGCCGAGCTGGAGGAGACGCTCGACCGGATCTTCCCGGAGATCGGGATCCTCTGCCAGGAGGACTGGATCGAGATCCTCCGCGACGGCAAGCGCGGCTGGGTTTTCTGGTCCACCGAGCGCTGCCTCTACGCGCGGACCGGAGGTTTCCCGGGCCTCAAGTTCGTGCTCGCCGAGAACGAGCCAATTCTCGAGAACGTGACCGCCGATTTCGGCGGCGCGCGGTCGATCGACGCGCTCGGACGGATCACGCACGACTACTTCCCCGAGCGGATCTTCTACGACCCCACCTGGGGGCACCTCCTCTACGACCGCACCTCCCGCGCCATCGCGGCGAACGTGTTCTTGGAGCGGAATCCGAACCTCGACTTCTGCGTGAAGCGGGTGGATGCGGACGAGGCGCTGAAGTGGCTCCTGATCGGCCGCACGCCGGGCGGCAAGTACGAGCCGCTCTACAACGCCTACCCGGATTTCAGCGGGCTCCTCATGACCTACGGGATCGTCGGCGACAAGCTGGTCGAGGCGGTGCGGGCGGCGGAGCGCGGCGACGTGTCGAAGCTCGGCAACGGAAACGCGACGCTCGGAAGCGCCATCTACGACAAGCTGAAGGTCCAGCTCGATCTCTGGCGGAAGAACTGCTCGGAGGTCTCGACCTACATCGTGAACGGCGCGGCGGGTCTCGAGATGACGCAGGACATCAACTGGCTCCTATCGGAGCACCCCAAGGCGTTCGGCGAGTGGAAGAAGGTCTCGATCGCGGAGTTCCAGACCTTCATGGGTGAGCGCTACGGCGTGACCTACAACGAGCGCGGCGCCTGGACGCACGTCACGCACCACCAGCGGACGGCGAGGTAGAACGCCGGGGCGGCTCGACCGGCCTTCCGCCGGACTAGCGAACGAACAGGATCGGGGCCGCGGCCGCCGAACCGGACGGCTCGTGGCTCTGCGAGCGCCGGGCGCGGACCCAGTAGCGACCCGAGGAGACGTGGCGGCCCGACTCGTCGCGGCCGTCCCAGACGGCGCGGGCGAACGCGGCGCCGCTCGCCGGGGGAACCGTGATGCGGCGCACCAGCCTCCCGCGGACGTCATAGATCTCGAATCGAACCTGCCCCATCGGTGGCCCGGCGCTTCCGCCCGCGAGCCCATCGCCTCGACCCGCGACCCACTCGTTCCTCAGCTCGAAGACTCCGTCCCGCTCGATCGGGTTCGGCGCCACGTGAAGCCGCGTGACGTAAGTGGCGGGAGGAGTCGGCTCGATTTCCACGGCCGTGATCTGAGCTTGGCCCGGGCGAAGCACGAGCACGCGACCGCCATCGCTCACCAGCAGGTCCGGAATCGGGCCCGAGGTGGGCTTGAATCGGAGCGCCGTCGCGCTGCTCGACCACGCCTGGTGCGCGGCGACACCGAGCGCCGATCCCGTCGCGGCCCACGCGGCGCCGAGCGCCAGCGTCACGGGAGCGGTGTAGGGAGCCGCGGCGCCGGATAGTACCTGGTGGAGCTGACCGCCGCCGGGCGATTGCACGAGTGCGACGCCGCCCGAGCCGAGCGCGGCCGCCAGCGTTCCGGTCCATGCGCCCGCGATGCCAATGGCCGGCGACGCGGTCTGCTGCACAAGGACGAGCGTAGGCGCGCCCGAGGCAGGAACGCGCGCGAGCTGCACGCCGCCCGCTCCCGCCGCCACCGCGACGTAGACGCTGTCCTTCGTGTTCGAAACCCAGGCGAGATCCCGCGCGTAGGGAGTCCCCCACGCGCTCGAGAGCGCGAGCGTTCCCCTCGGCGTGAAGGTCACCGTCGCCGGCGCCCCGCCGGCCGCGGCCAGGTCGTAGACCGCGATCCCTCCGGCGCCGTCGGCCACGGCGAGCGTCGGCGCCGATCCCCCGCGCAGCTCGAGATCGAGCGCGCTCCCCGCCGTCGCGAGCGTGCCCGCCGCATAGGGCACCGGCCCCAGCGAGTCGAGGGCGGCGCCGACATCCACCGCGACGATCCCCATGCCCGTCCCGGCCACGGTGAGCGCCGGGTCGTACGACGCCGAAACCGGCACCGAGCCGGTGTCGGCGTCGGCGACCAGCGCCACGACGCGTCCGGAAGGGGCGCGGAACCACGCGACGTCGGTCGCGAATCCGCTCGTGGGGATGGTGCGAAGGATCCGGTCGTCGATCCCGTTCCCGTCCACGTCGTAGAAGTCGTTCCATGTGCCGAATGGTGGATCCTCCACCGAGCGGAGATCCAGGAGCATGAGCCCTTCGCGCCCGGCGGCGAGGAGGCCGACGTCCAGGGTATCTCCCGAAGCTGCGACGAACGCCGGGATGACGTCGAGCGCCGCCGCGTACGCCGGTATGCGAATCGTGCCGAGCCACCGGTCGTCGCTGCCATTGCCGTTCACGTCGATCGATCCGATCGAGTCGGTCGAGCCCGCCGCCAGCGCGCGAACGCCCGACGTGCCGGAGGGCACGAGCCAGTAATCGCGCTGGGGCAGGTACGCCGCGCCGTCGCGTCCGGCCGCGGATTCATCGAGCGGCGTGAGACCGACCGGATAGAGCGCGGTGGGAAGCGATGCGGAGAGCGCCGACGCCACGAGCGCGTGCCCGGTGGAGCTTGAGATGCCGCCGTCACTCGTCACGCTGAGCTGCACCGCGTTGAGACTCCCCGCGTACGCGTTCGGGGCGAGCGTCGTCGGTGCCGCGACCGCCACCGTGCCCCCCGCCAGAATCAGGACTTCGGCCGGCGCGGCGCTACCCGTGAATAACGCGCCATCGTTGTTCGGATCGGGATTGTGGCGACCCGTCGTGAGCACGACCGTCTCGGACTGCCCGCTCAAGCTGTGGATCTCGAAGGAGACCGACCCCGCCGTGCCCGCCTGAGCCTGCCACGTTCCGGGGACCGGCCTCACTTCGGGGCGTCCCCCGGTCGCGGCGTAGACCGCGGCGTCGGCTCTGGCGGCGCGGCCGCCCCCGGCCTGGTGCGTGAGCACCACGGTGATTACGGCGATGCCTAAGGCCGTGTCGGGCAGGCTCACGGAAATGCTGACCGTTCCGATTCCGTCCGCAGGGATCACGAGGCTTCCCGAAGCGGGCACGATTCCCAACGGGAACTGACCCGCGGAAGACGCCGTCCAGTTGAGACCGGCCGGCGCACCGTTCGCGCGCACGACCAGCTCCAGCGCGTGGGTAGAGGAGGGAGCGTAGGTCGCGCTCGGCAGCATGGAGGTCACCGCCCGTGGAGGTATCCAGTCATCGGCAAGCGCCGGGGACTCGATACCAGCCAGCACCGGCAACGCGACGACCGCCGACGCGGCCAGCCGAATCAGGAAGCGAAAGTAGAAGGGGCCGGCGTGCGCCGCCGGCCCCCCTACGCCATTCCGACTCACAAGACTCCTACTTCAAGATGGTTACCGGGGTGTTCTGGGTAAACGCGCCTGCGTTCATCCGGGCGAAGTACTTGCCCGAAGCGACGACCTGGCCGCGCTCATTCCGTCCATCCCAGATCGCGGCGTGCACGCCGGGCTCCTCGGTCCGATTCACCAGCGTCCGGACCAGGCGGCCGTTCACGTCGTAGATCTTCACCTTGACGCCCACGGCGCCCGCGTTGCGCGGCACGACGTAGAGGAACTTGGAAATCGGGTTTGCGGGATTCGGCCCGCTGTTGATGAAGCTGAACTCGTCCATGTTCACGCCGCGCGCGAACTGCGCCGCCGCGTTGACCGGCGTGGTCACGCTGGCGTTCAGCACGTAGGTCCGCGGGTTCACGACCCGCGGCGCGGACGTCTCGCTCAGCAGCGAGTGGTAGAAGTCGGTCAGGTGGATCGTGTACTTGCGCGCCGCCTTGAGCTGCGCGTTGCCCGCGGGCGGCGGCACCGTGTAGATGATCCGCGGATTGAGACCGACGACGTCATCGCTGACCGCGACGATCGCGCCGGTGTTGTCATAGAGGATCATGACGAGGTCGAGATCGTTCGCCCCGTCAATCGGGGTCGCCGTCGCGCTCGCGTCGATGACGTCCCCCACCTTCACCATGACGCTGAAGAAGTCCTCGTCACCGGCGGGCGAGTAGGTCTCCACACGATTCACGACCGGCGGCGTGAGCGCCGTCGCATCGTTGATCCTTCCGTTCGGCTCATCCGCGTCCTCGTTGAATCCAGTGATCGTCACGTTGGACTGGATGCTCCGGTGGCCGTTCTTGTCCACCGCCTGCGTGGACCAGATGATCGCGCCCGCGCTGGGGGGCGGCGGATCGAGCTTGATCGCTGGAGCGCCCGCTCCTCCCGAAGCCACCGTCGCGTACGCGAACGGCGAGCGCGCGATGAGGTCGATGTGGTCGAGCGAGTTGTTGGCCATCGGGAACCCGTCGGAACGCATGTCTCCCGGCTTGACGTACTCGAACTCCATGTTGGTGTCGCGCCGATTCGCTCCGAGGGAGGACGGGGCCGAGATCGGCGCCATGTCCGGTGACGACATCTGGCAGGTCATCGTCACCGTGATGTTCCGGTCGATCAGGATTCCCGCGGGTCCCACCAGCGGAATGTCGTACGTGTTCGCGAAGAGGCCGCGATCATGCTGGGTGAAGTCCATGCGCAGGAAGGGGTGGTTCGCAGGGAACGCGGGCCCCGGCACGTTGTCCAGCGGGAACTCCATTACCCAGAAGAGCGTCTGCCCCGCCGTGGTGACGGGCAGGTTGAGCGGAATGGTGTTGATGCCGTTCGGGCTGCCGGCGAACGGAGCCTGCATGAAGAGAGGCGCCGTCAGGTCCGGAAGGCCCGTCGCCGGATTCATCGGGCAGAGCTGGACGCTCAGGAAGTTCGCGAACGTCCCGGTGAAGATGAACGACGGGAAGTCGACCTGCGTGATGGTGTAAGGCGGATCGAACGGAGGATCGAAGCGCACCGCGCGATAGCCGGTGCTCCGGAAGGTGACCGTGTTCTCGAACAGTCCCTGCTGGGCGATGATCACCTGGCCGGGGTGCGTATTGGTGATGAAATTGATCCCCGAGACCGCCCCGCCCGCCGCCACCGTGACCGGCGTGACGTCGTTCGGAAGGTCGAGGAATCCATCGGGACCCTCATTGGCGCCGTTCCAGAACTCCACCTCGAAGTTGGTGTCGAGGCCGTTGTACGGGAAGCCAATGTTGGCGTCGGTCATCGTGGTGTGCACACCGTCCAGCGGCACGATCCGAATCCCGTAATCACCGGGAGGGAGGCCGTGGATCGTGAAGTCACCCATCCCGTTCCGGAGCGTCAGCTCGCCCGAGAGCGCGCTGATCGAGTTTTCCGGGCCGGGCGAAGACAAAAGAATCGCCTCCACGTGTGCGCCGAAGATCGCCGAGCTGTTGAACCCGCTGATGACGGTGCCCGACACGGTGCCCGTGGTCGCGCCGAAGCTCGGCTCCGGATAGACCGTCGACTCTCCGGCGATATCGTCCAGAGCCAGCGACCGCTGGCTTGTGTTGTTCTGGATGAACGGAATCATCGTCGCGCCGGTAATGCTGGTGTGGCCGAGGCTGAAGTAGTGGCCGTACTCGTGGCAGGCCACGGCCTGGAGATCGACCGAGATCTGGCCCGCAGGCGCCGGCTCGAGCGCAGGCGACGTCACGGACCACCAGAAATTAAGGTCGTTGAAGACCATGTCGGCGTCCAGCTTTTCGCCGGTCGTGCCGTCAATGAACGAGCGCACGAAAGCGATGACGCCCGTCCCGAGCGGGAAGGGGACATTCGTCGGGTAGAAGATGACGCTGTTCTGCCCGTCGAACGCGTCGGCCGGCGGAATTTCGGGCGGCGCGCCCGTGTACTCGTGCGCGTTCACCGTGAAGTACGAGGTGGCGATGTCCTGCCACGACTGCGCCGCGGCCTGGAGCTCTCCGAGGGTGACTGCGTTCGACTTGTCGTTGTTGGCGGAATTGATGACGCTGGAAACCGGGAGATCGGAATTGAGCCAGTGGTCTTGAACGACGGTCACGCCGTCCGGCGCCACTGTCGCCAAACGAGTGAATGCCGCGGCCGGGTTCGCCTGCGCGAGCGCGAACGCTCCGCACAGGAGCGCGGCGGCCGCGAAACGGAATCGATTGCGATTCATGATTGCACGTCCTCCGCTACTCGGTCGGGGTGGTGGGGTCGACTTCGACCTTGCCGGCGAGATCCAGCTGCGTCTTGATCCCGTCGAGGAACGCATTCAGCGGCATCTTGTCCGAAACCCGCGCCTCGGACATCGAGCCGTCGGGAGAGATCCGGGTGAGGCCGTCGACGTCATTGCGCACATGTTTGAGGCCGTCCTTGTCGGTGTAGACGGAGTACTTGCCCTGCTGGAGCCCCATGACCAACGGATAGCCCGCGGCGTCGTTGGCGCTCAGGAAAACCACGACCTCTTCGCCGTTCTTGAAGGAAGGCATGCCCGGAACGATGGAGGAGATGTTGTCCACCGTGCCGCCAAGCTGGCGAATCGTGATGGTGGTCTCGTTCTTGGGCCCCTTGGTCGGAGACTCGCTCTTCGCGCCCTTGATCGGCTCGCTGACGCGGAGGGTGATGTACGTGTAAATCTCCTTCTTCCCTTCATCCCAGCGGCTGTACTGGTCATCGACCTTTGCGAGGACGATCGCGGACGACTTCTTGGCCAGGTCGCCCAGCGTGAACTTCTGTACCGTGGTGGCACTCGCGAGATTCGCCCCGAGCAGGGCGATCCCGGCGAACGCGACGGTTGCTGCGATTCTTGCGCGATTCATCGCCTTTTCTCCTACGGTGAGACGGTGCGGCGGCGGGGAATGGAACCGATCTCCGCGCGCGTCGCGTGAGATGAGGCGTGGCAGAAACGGATGGATCGGTGGTCTGCTTTGGTTTCGGCTCTCACCCCCCCGGGTAGGCCCCGAGCGGGGCCCGATTTTGAGTGGACCGAATGCCTGTCAGGTGCGGCAGGAGTTTTGAGATGCCGTGAGTTGTACGCGCCCTCAGCTTTCCTTCGAGCGAGGGCGGAAGTATAACATTTTTATATGGTTATGTCAATAGCGCGGTGCGCAGCAAGCCGATTCGATTGCGGCGAACAGGGTTGCGCTAGAGCGGCCAGGGCGCGACGCGCAGCGATGCGCCGCTGCGGGCGCCTGCCGCGAGAACCTCGAATGCGGGAGGGGGCATCCCGGAAACGGCGCCCTCGAGGGCCTCGGTCGAGAAGTAGCCCATGCCGAAACCTTCTCGGGCTCCCGGCTCCTGCGCCGTGCTCGTGACGAATCCGGCCACCTTACCCCCGGAGGCGATCTCGGCGCCGCGCGGAATCGGCTCCCCGGTCCAGTCGAACCGAAACCCGACCCTGCGGCGGCGGACCTGGCCGCGACTCGAGGTACGCGCGACGACCTCTTGCCCAACATAGCATCCCTTCGTCGAAGAGATCGCGTCGGGCAGGTCCAGCTCGGTGGCGATCCGATCGAGATCGAAATCGATGCCCGACCGCGGAAGCCCCACTGCGAGCCGCCACGCCTCGAAGGCCGCGGGGCCGGCGAAGCGCGGAAGCGCGGATTCGGAACCGCCGGCCGGGAGCGCGGATTCGGGGATTCCGGCGGGGACGATGAGGAACGAGAGCGGCGCCGCGTCCACCGCGATCGCGCCTGGCGTGGACATGGCGAGCGTTCCGAGGAGGGCCGCGCGTTGCGGTCCCGCGATCCCCACGATCCGGGGCATCCCTTCGGGTCCCGCGAACTCCACTTCCTCCATGATCCGGAACTTCTCGAAATGGGGCCGTAGCGTCTGACGCGCGCCGTCGTCCGCGATCACGATCGCGGACGATCCGTCCGCTGCGACGGATACCCAGGCCAGCGCGACCGGCCGCCCCTTCTCGGTCAGGAAGAGGGTCGGGAGGGCGGTGCCGCTCTCCGCCGGGACGCCCTCGAGATCCTGCGTGGCCATCCCTTGCAGGAACGCGCCCGCGTCGGGGCCTTCCAGGCGGAGCAGGCACCAGTGGGCCAGATCGACGGCTCGTGCTCCCTCTCGCAGGTCGCGGTAGTCCTGTGCCGCGCCGGCCGTTGTATCGGTTTCCATGTCCGGAGCATACCATCGAATCGAATTTCCCCTTGACGACCCTCAAGCTTTATCGTATATTGACGATTAACGATTGGAGGGCGTGATGACTGCCAAGGGAACGCGGGGGATCCGATTGCCGCTCCGGGTCGGACCAAGGGGGCGGGGCGGACCAAGGGGGCGAGCCGGGCCGCCAGGAGAGGGCCGGGAGCTGGCGATGCTGGCGAAGGCGCTGGGGCACCCCGCGAGGGTCGCGATCTTGCGACTTCTGCTTCGCCGGGGCGATTGCATCTGCGGCGACATCGTCGAGCGCATTCCCCTCGCGCAGGCGACGGTCTCGCAGCATTTGAAGGTACTCAAGGAGGCGGGGTGGATCCAGGGTGAGATCGACGGGCCGCGCGTCTGCTACTGCGCCAAGCCCGAGGCCGGGCGGCGGATGGAGAAGCTGCTCCAGACGCTCTCGGAAACATGAGACCGCGCGCGGCGCGGCGAATCGAGAGGAGAGGGTCATGAACGGCACGACCGAAATCAGGGAAATCGTGGCGGAGAAGTACGGCGAGATTGCGGAGGGAAAGGGCGCCGGCGCGGGCTGC
>Ga0184633_10000661_pt1 | contig 13037 bp, 7 predicted proteins | sample PLM31_170_b1_FD_133156 | JGI IMG/M metagenome (GOLD analysis project Ga0184633, IMG submission 133156) | Groundwater sediment microbial communities from an aquifer in East River, Colorado, USA - PLM3-1_170_b1 | ecosystem: Environmental > Terrestrial > Soil > Riparian zone | place: USA: East...
GGATCGGCGAGAAGACCGCGGCGCAGCTGATCCAGAGGTTTCACTCGGTGGACGCGCTTTACGCCTCGCTCGATCAGGTCGACCGGGCGTCGCTCCACGCGAAACTGAAGCAGAACGAATCACGCGCGCGGCTCAGCCGCAATCTGGTCACGATCCGAGTGGACCTGCCGCTCGACCGGCACTGGTGGGAGCTGGAGCGCCAACCGGTCCAAGCGCGCGAGCTGTCGAGAGTCTTGGACGAGCTCGAATTTCATTCGCTTCGGCGCCGGTTCCTGTCGGAGGTGGAAGAAGTCCCGGATGAGGACCTCTTCCCGGAGACCAAGATTCCGGCGCGCCGCGAGGCCGCGGTGCAATCCGCGGGGCCGTCCGCGTCCGAGATCTCCGTCGGAGCAGGGAGGCCCTACGGTGACTACCGGGTGGTTGCCACCGCGGAGGCACTCCATTCTCTCTCTCGCGAGCTGGCGGGGGCGAAGTCCTTCGTCGCCTTCGACACGGAGACGACCGCGCTGAATCCGCTCCGCGCGGAGCTGGTCGGCATCTCGCTCGCGACAGCCGAAGGGCGCGCGAGCTATCTGCCCGTCGGTCACGCGGAGGGCGGCAACCTGGACGCGGATCGGGTGCGAGAGGCGCTCCGGCCGTTCTTCGACGACCCTCGGGCGCTGCGCGTCGCGCAGAATGCGAAGTACGATTGGCACGTGCTCCACCGGTTCGGGATTCCCGTCCGCGACGTTGCGTTCGACACCATGATCGCGGCCTACCTCGCGAATCCGGAACAGCCGAAGAATCTCGACGCGCTCGCGTTCTCCCGCCTCGGCCTCACGAAGATCACGACCGAATCGCTGATCGGGAGCGGGCGCGATCAGGTGAGCATGGCCAGCCTCCCCGTGGGGCGCGTGGCCGAGTACTGTTGCGAGGACGCGGACGCCTGCATCCGTCTCGTCCCGATCTTGACGCGGGAGCTGGAACAGGCGGACGCGCTCGCTCTGTTCCGGGACGTGGAGATGCCTCTCGTCGGTGTGCTGGCGCGCATGGAGCGGGCGGGAATCAGGGTCGACACGGCAGCGCTGGAGGCGATGTCCGGCCAGCTGGCCGCGAAGCTCGAGCGGTTAGAGGATGAGATCCAGGAAGCGGCCGGAGTTCCTTTCAACGTGAATTCGCCGAGGCAGGTCGCGGAAGTGCTCTTCGAACGGCTCGGACTGCCGAGGGGGAAACGGACCAAGGAGGGCTTCTCCACCGACGTGGAGGTGCTGGAGGGGCTCGCGCCCCTTCACCCCTTGCCGAGGCTTCTCCTCGCCCACCGCCAGTTCCAGAAGCTCAAGAGCTCCTACGTCGACGCCCTGCCGCGTCTGGCCGATCCCGCGACGGGGCGGGTGCACGCGACCTTCCATCAGACCATCGCCTCGACCGGGCGGCTCAGCGCGAGCGACCCGAGCCTCCAGAACATTCCGATCCGATCGGAGGAAGGTCGCGCGATCCGCCGGGCCTTCGTCGCCGACGGGGCGACGGGAGTTCTCGCCTCGTTCGACTATTCGCAGGTGGAGCTCCGGCTTCTCGCCCACCTGTCCCACGATCCGGTGCTCACGGAGGCGTTCCGCGCCGGCGTGGACGTTCACGCGACCACCGCGGCCCGGCTCTTCGGCGTGGCGCCGGAGGCGGTCACCGCCGATCAGCGCGCCCAGGCGAAGACGGTGAATTTCGGCGTTCTCTACGGGATGGGCCCGGCGCGGCTCGCCCGCGAGCTCTCGCTCTCGCGGGCGCTGGCGGCCGCCTTCATCGACGAGTACAAGCGCAACCTCGCCGGCGTCGCCGCTTATCTCGAGGAAGTGCTCGGGTCCGCCCGCCGGCATGGCTACGCGGAGACGATTCTCAAGCGCCGCCGGCCGCTGCCCGGGCTCCGAGCGGAGGGCGCGAGGCAGGCCGAAGCGGAGCGCGCCGCCATCAACACGCCGATTCAAGGCTCGGCGGCCGATCTGATCAAGGTCGCCATGGTGAAGATCGACGCGCTTCTGACGGAACAGGGCCTGAGAAGCCGCCTCATCCTCCAGGTGCACGACGAGCTTCTTTTCGAGACCGACGCCGAGGAGATCGAGGTCGTGGCTCCCCTCGTTCGGAACGTGATGGAACACGCGATTCCCCTGCGCGTCCCGCTCGTGGTGAACGAGGGACGCGGTCGAACCTGGGCGGAGGCGCACGTCTGATGGGATTCGACTTGACCGCCGGCGACGCGGGCCGATAGGTTCGGAGGATGGTCCGGATCGGATTGACCGGGCTCATGGCGTCGGGGAAATCGACGGTCGCTCGCCGTTTCCAGGAGCTGGGGGCCGAGCTGGTGGACGGTGACGCGATCGGTTGGGAAGTGCTTCGCCGGCCGCGAGTCCGCGACGCGATCCGCGACCAGTTTGGCGATTCGGCCATCGACGGCCGTGGAGAGGTCGACCGGGTTCGACTTGGCCGGATCGTCTTCCTGGACCCGGGCGCGATGAATCGGCTGAACGCGATCGTGCAGCCGCAGCTCCTCGCCCGCGTGCGGGAGATCGTGGACGTCACGGGCGAAGGGATCCGAGTGCTCGACGCCGCGCTGCTCACGACCTGGGGACTCGAGCCGGAATTGGACGGAGTGGTGGAGGTCGTGGCGCCGAAGGAGGTCCGGATACGGCGGCTGCGCGCGGCGCGCGGCTACTCGGAGAGCGACGCCCGAGAGCGGATCGATGGACAGAAGCTCCCGCCCGTGCGCGGCGCGCGGCGGCATTGGCGCATCGAGAACGACGCCGACCCACCCGAGCTGCATCGCCGGAGCGACGCGGTCTGGGCGGAAATCGAAGCACTGGCCAGGCCGATCCGGCCTGCGTGAGCGAGAGGGAGCGCGAATGGACTTGACCGAGACACGGAAGCGATTCGAGGAGGGACGCCAGACTCTGGCCCAACTCCGGAGCTTTCTTTGACATCGAACAACGCGAATCGCGCGCCCGGGAGCTCGAGGCCCGCATGGCCGCGCCCGAATTCTGGAACCACGCCGAAGCCGCCCAGAAGGTCGTAGCCGAAGTCAAGTCGTTGCGCCGGATCCTCGAGCCCTTCCGCGAGCTCTCGCGCGAAGTCGCGGACGGGGAAGGCATGGCGGCGCTGGTGGAGCAGGAGCCGGACGAATCCGTCGCGGCCGACCTCGCGTCGCAGTCGAGCCAGCTCCTGACGAAAATCCACGCGCTCGAGCTCAAGAGCCTCCTCTCCGACGAGGAAGACCGCCAGGGTGCCATCCTCTCCATCCATCCGGGTGCCGGAGGGACGGAATCCCAGGATTGGGCCGAGATGCTCCTCCGAATGTACCTGCGCTACGTCGAGCGGAGCGGCTTCACCGCGCACGTGCTCGATCTGCAGCAGGGGGAGGAGGCCGGGATCAAGGACGCCACGATCCAGATCGACGGGGAGTATGCCTACGGCTACCTCAAGGCCGAACGGGGCGTCCACCGCTGCGTCCGCATTTCTCCATTCGACGCGCAACGGCGGCGGCACACGTCGTTCGCGTCGGTGTTCGTCTACCCCCAGGTGGGCGAGGGCATCAAGATCGATTTCAAGGATGGCGACCTCCGGGTCGACACCTTTCGCGCGGGCGGAGCGGGAGGGCAGCACGTGAACAAGACCGAGTCGGCGATCCGGATCACGCACCTTCCCACCGGCACGGTCGTCCAGTGCCAAAATGAGCGTTCCCAGCACCGAAACCGGGACGCGGCGATGAAGGTGCTCACGGCGAGGCTCTACGCGATGCGCCTCGAGGAGGACCGCGCGAAGATGGACGCGCTCGGGGGAGGGAAGAAGGAGATCGCCTGGGGCAGCCAGATCCGCTCGTACGTGTTCCAGCCCTACACCCAGGTGAAGGATCATCGCACCGACGTCGTGGCGACCGGCGTGCAGGCGGTGATGGATGGCGACCTGGATCCATTCATCGACGCCTACCTCAGACTTAGGGAGACCCCGTGAACCCCCAGATCTTTCGCGAATACGACATCCGCGGCATCGCCGACCGGGATCTGACCGACGAGGTGGTGCGGGCCGTCGGCCGCGCGTTCGGGCAGCGCATGAGGGAGCAGGGCAAGACGCGCGTCGCCGTGGGCCGGGACGTCCGGCTCTCCTCCCCCCGCATCCGCTCCGCGCTGGTCGAAGGGTTGCGCGATCAGGGGGCTCATGTGGTGGACGTCGGGATGGTCCCGACTCCGGCGCTCTACTTCGCCGTCCTGCATCTGAAGGCGGACGCCGGAGTGATGGTGACCGGGAGCCACAATCCGATCGAGTACAACGGGCTCAAGCTCTCGGACGGCGTGAATTCGCTCCACGGCGCCGAGATCCAGGAGCTTCGCGATCGCGCCGGAACGGCGGGCCTGCTCCCCGCGCGCGGGGGCGTCGAGGAGGTTGGCGTCGACGAGGCGTACCTCGCGGATCTGGGCTCCCGCTTCACCCTCGCCCGGCCGCTTCGCGTGGTGGTGGACCCCGGAAACGGGGCCGCGAGCCTTCTCGGTCCGCGATACCTCCGCGGGCTCGGCTGCGAGGTCGACGCGATCTTCGCCGAGCCGGACGGGCGGTTCCCGAACCACCTGCCCGACCCGACCGTCCCCGAGCTCATGCGCCCGCTGATGGAGCGGGTGCGCGCGACCGGGGCCGACGTGGGCATCGGCTTCGATGGCGACGCCGATCGCGTGGGCGCCGTGGACGAGAAAGGGAAGCTCCTCTACGGAGACGAGCTCCTGGCCCTCTACGCCGCCGACGTGCTCGCGTCGAGGCCGGGAAGCCCGGTCGTGTTCGAGGTGAAGTGCTCGCAGGGCCTCGTCGAGTGGATCGTGGCCCAAGGCGGCAAGCCGGTGATGTGGAAGGCCGGCCACTCGCTCATCAAGGCGAAGATGCGCGAGACGGGCGCGCCGCTCGGCGGAGAGATGTCGGGGCACATGTTCTTCGCGGACGAGTTTCCCGGGTACGACGACGCGCTCTACGGCGCGGGGCGCCTGCTCCGGATCCTCGCCAAGGCGAAGACTCCCCTTTCGGCGCTCGTCAAGGCCTTGCCCCAGTCGCGCTACGTCTCGACCCCCGAAATCCGTCTCGATTGCGCCGATCAGGCCAAATTTGGTATTGTGAATGCGGTACGGGACCATTTCCGGTCCCGGCGGGACGTGAACGACGTGGACGGTGCGCGCGTTCAGTTCGGCGACGGATGGGGTCTGGTCCGGGCCTCGAACACGCAACCCGTTCTGGTCGTGCGATTCGAAGCACGAAGCCAGGAACGCCTCGAGGCGATCATGCTCGAGGTGTACGGAGTCCTGCCGAGCTAACCCGAGGTGACGATCCCCGCGCCGCAGACCTGAGCGCCGTCCTCTCGTGCCACGCCGGAAAGAGATGGGTGTCTTGCGCGCGGCATTCTTGGCTCTCGCGGTCCTTCTGATCGTCCTGCCCGCACCTTCTTCCGCCCAGGACGAATTTCTTCTCAACGACGACCGGGTCGACCGCGACCAGTGGGTCCCCAAAGCGGCGCTCGGGCCGACCGGCGCGATGGTCGTGGTGTGGATGGACGGTCGGAACGGGACCACGGGCTTCGTCGATTTCGACACCTACGCGATCACGATCCGGGACCCGCAGGCGCTCGGGACCACGGTGAACCGGCGCCTGAACGACGATCCGCCAGGCGCGATCCAGGGCTATCCCGACGTTGCCGCGAGTCCCGCCGGCAGCTTTTTCTGCGTCTGGGAAGACGGCCGCGCGGGAAATCGCGATATCTACGGCGCCGCGCTCGATACGCTGGGACTCCGGATCACGCCGAATCTCCGCGTGAACGACGATGCGGGGGGCGCCGACCAGGTGAATGCCCGGGTCGCCCCGATCGGCTCGAATCGTTATCTCGTGGTGTGGAGCGATGGGAGGCAGGGGCAGGGCGAGATCTTCGGATCCTTTCGCACCGCGGCGGGAGCGGCCATCGGACCGAACAGGAAAATGTCCAGCGATCCGATCGTCGGAGGGAGCTACCAAGGCGAGCCGGCCGTGGCGGCAAACGCCGCGGGGCTGACCCTCGTCGCCTGGCTCGACGGACGGGAGGGCGGCAGCGTGTTCGGCGCGACGTTCGATGTCTATGGCCAGTGGCTCGATCCCTCGGACCAGCCGCTCGGGAGCAATTTCAAGATCAACGATACCTCCACGGCTCAGCGGAACACGTCGGTCGCGGTCGCGGCGGATGCCACGCTCGGCTTCGTCGTGGCGTGGATCGACCGCCGGAATGGACCGGGTGATCCGGGGGACGTCTACGCGCAACGGTTCGACGCCGCTCGATCCGCCGTCGGGGCCAACAGACGGGTGAACGACGATCCCTCGGGGCGCGACCAGCGGGCGGTGCGGGCCTTGGCCACCCCTGGAGCGGCGTATCTGCTCTGGGAGGATCTGCGCGGAAGTCTCGGGCTCGACTCGAACGTCGAGGCGGCCCGGGTCCCCTACGACGGCAGCCCACCGGGCTCCAATTTTCGCGTGAACGTCTCCGTGCCCGCGCGGCAAGGGACTCCGGCCGGAGCCTGGGACGGCCGGGACGCGATCCTCGCCGTCTGGGAGGATGCGCGAAACGGCGGACAGCGCCCCTCGGACATCTACGCCGTCTCCATTCGAGGGGACGGCGTGCCGCGCGGCACGGAGACCCAGCTGAACGATGACGCGGCGCCGAACGACCAGCGGCGCCCGCGGCTCGGGCGAGGTCCCGGGCGATACCTCGCGGCCTGGACCGATCTGCGAAACCTAGGGGAAGACCTCTTCTGTCAATCGATTACCTCCGCGGGCGCGAGGGACGGCCCGAACTACCTGCTTTGGAGTGACGACCTGGTCCAGCGACCCCAGGGGGGGGTCGGCGCGGTCTCGAACTCGGGACAGGGGCTGGTCGCGGCACACATCATGCGCGGCTCGGACCCGGGGGACATCCGGGGATTCCTGTTTCCGGTCCTGGGTTTTCCTCCCACGCAGAGCTTCTGGATTTCCGACTCGCTGCCGAGCTCGCAGTCCACACCGGCGCTCACCGCGACCGCGGACGGATTCACGGCCGCCTGGCTCGACGGACGCGATGGGGGCACGAGGATCTACGGCCAGCGGCTCGGACTCGATGGCTCCCGCATCGGGAGCAATCGCCCGCTGCTCGCCGTGGAGCCGATCGATCCGGTCTACGCGCTCGATCTCGACGGCGAGCCGGCCGGTGGGTACTGGCTCTGCTACGCCGAAGGAGTCTCTGCCGATCAGCGACTATGGCTCGTCCACTTGGACGGCGCTCTGGTCGCGGACCAAGACCCGGTCGCCGTCTCGCCGCAGATTTCCGGTTCCCGCTCCCGACCCGGGCTTGGCGTGGGGTCCGACGGCCGCGTGGAGGTCGTCTGGTTGGGGACCTCCGCCACGGGCTATGGACTGACGTTTCACCAGGCATTCGACCCGAACGGCGTACCGCTGGGCCCGCCCCTCAGCTTTAGCGCTCCGGGCTCGATTACCGCCCAAGCGACGCCCTCGATCGCGGTCGCCGGCTCGCGCTCCATGGTGAGCTGGTCGGAGCGGGAGGACGGGAACTGGAACATCTGGCTCCAGGGGCTCGAAGGGGGGGTGTCGCCGTTCACAGGCGTGCTTCGCGCGGACCAGGACGCGCTCAGCGCCGACCAGATCGATCCCAGCATCGGATTCGACGCGGCCGGGCATTCGGTGCTGATATGGACCGACGGACGAGCCACTTCGAGCGGCACGGACATTCTGGGCCGCGTCTATTCCTTTGCCTCGACGGCGATTCTCGAGCCTGATCCGCCGCCGCCGGCACCCGAGCCGCTTCCGGAGAGCCCGCCCCGGGCGCTCCGCGTGAGGGCCCGGCCGAACCCGTTTTCCGGGTCGGTGGGGCTCGCGGTCGACGTGCCCGCTTCGGCCGCCGGGCGCGTCAAGATTCGAGTGCTCGACGTCCGCGGCGGGCTCGTGGCCACGCTCCACGATGGTCCGGTCGCCGTGGGGCGAGGAATTCTGCGATGGAACCCGGTCGACCGCCGCGCGCGCGAGATGGCGAGCGGCGTCTACTGGATCGTGATCGAAGGAGGAGGGGAGCGCGATGCGCTTCGAGTCGTTCTCTTGCGTTAGGAGGTGGATCACCATCGCCGCCCTGGCGCTGGTCGCTTCCGCGCCTCGCGAAACGCGAGCGGCTACGGTCGCGGATCGGACGCCCGTCTCCGTCTGGAGCCGGGAGGCGGCGCTCGCCTTCCTGACGCCGCCGGGCGTCCGGGTGCTTTCCGTGTCTCCCGACCTCGATCCGGTTCGGACGATGGATCTGCTCGAAAGGGCCGGCTTCCACGTGGACGTGGCGGTGACGCCCGGCATCTATTATGTGCGCGGCGCGGGCGCGGCGGAGCTTCCCGCCGGGATGACGGAGATCACCCCGAGCGGGTCGTCCGCGGCGCGCGCGGAGCCGGCTGCTGTCGCGCCGTTGGCGACGATCGTCGAGAGGGACGCCGGCTTCGGAGACGAAGTGCTCGGGCCGGTCCCTCGGCCCCGAATGCCGCGCCTTGCGGCCGGGGTCGCCGGCGCCGCGGCGACGGACGGAGGAGGACTCTTCCACGGCACCCGCTGGGGAGACACCAGCGAGCTGATGTTCGGCCGCGTCGCGGTGCCGATCCTCTTTCCGGAGAGCGACGGAACGGTCGACACCAACCGTTACGACTGGACCCCGGCGCTCAAGGATTCGGTGATCCGATCCGCGGTGCGCGGGTGCCTGCAATGGACCTCGCTCGCTGCCGCGGCGGGAGTACCGCTGACGTTCGCGCTCGAGATCCACGCCGATCTCCCGACCCGCTACGAGCCGATCAAGCGCTCGGCGGGGGAGGTCGGACTCTGGATGGCGGAGGTCATGCAGCCCTTGGTGGGATACAAGGGAGACGCGGACGCCATGGCGTACGAGATCGCGAACGGGGCGCGCGCCAGGCTGGGCGCCCAGTGGGCGGCGCTCTGCTTCGCCATCCAGAACGACACGTCCTCCGTCTCGGGATTCCCCGACGGCACGAGCGAGCGGGCCCGGCTCGGGGGTCCGTGGTTCATGGTGGCGGTCCGACACGCGAACGCCGACGTGAGCACGTTGGACTCCTACGTGGAGCACGAGATGGCCCACATGTTCTGGGCCCTTGACGAATACGTGGCCAACAACGCCTGGTGGTCCTGCACGAGCTTGACGGGATACTTCAATCAGCAGAACTCGAACTCGCGCATCCCGGCCTACAACTACTGCGGAAGCGCCGAGAACTGCGTGATGGTCGGCAATTTTCCGGATCTCGTCTGCGATCCCACGAAGCGGCAGATCGGCTGGACCGACACCAACTTCAACAGCGTGCTCGACCTCTATGAAACGAGTCCCGGGGTGCAGCCCGACTCCAGCCACTACCATTCCTCGGCCGGACTCCCGATCACCGTGCGCGGCACCGCATCCGAAGGAGCCTGGCCGAATCTCAATCCCTACCGATTCGGGGCGGGCGACTCGATCTCCATCGCCACCCTCGATTCCCTCGCCTATCGGATCGACGGGGGGCCTTGGATCCAGGTGGCCGCACAGGACGGACGCTTCGATTCCGGGGCGGAGCGATTCGTCGTCCTTCTCCCGCCGCCGACGCCCGGCAATCACCTGCTCGAGTGGCAGGCCTGGAACTCGAACGGCAACTCGCTCGGAATCCCGGTGAGCACCATCGTGACGGTGACTGGCACATCGGGCTCGGTCGGTGGCTCGGGGGAAGCCCTCGAATCGTCATCCCGGCTCGAGGTCGGACCGACGCCGAGCGCGGGACCCGTCCGCTTCGCGCTTCGCGCGGGGTCGGTGACCGCGCTCGCGAGCGGCGGCGCGGCGCGGGCGGTGGCGCGGCTCTATGATGTGGCGGGCCGAGTCGTCCGAACGTGGCGCCTCACCGTACCCGGAAGAGGCATCGGGGAATGGGATTGGGACGCGAAGCTTGCGGATGGGGAAGCGGCGCCGGGAGGTATCTATTTCCTGGCGGTCGAAACCGGAGCGGAGCGGCTCAAGCGCCGCATCGTTCTTCTCCGTTGAGGCATCCAAGCCGTGTGAGCTCGCTCGAACGACTTGCCACGGAGCGCTTGGAAGCCGCTCCCGCCGCGCCGCCCGCATCGCTCCGCGGCCGCCGATACGGCGAGGATCGACTGCATCTTCTGGTTCGGGATCCGCATCGCGTGTTCACGACCTGGGAGATTTCGCCCGCGCTCGCGTCCCTCGCGTCTTCCCGGGCGGCGGCGGCTGGGGCTCCGCTCCGGTACCGGCTCCTCATCGAATGCCGCGAGCGGCTCGAGGCGGAATCGCGCGTCTCGGCGAGCGCCGATCTTCCCGATGCGATCGGCCAGGATTCGTGGTACTTCGACCTGCGCGGCCCCGCGGGCGAGGCGCGGGCGCTCCTCGGCCTCGACCTTCCAGGCGGCTTCGAGCCGCTCCTCACCTCCCGATGGATGCCGGTTCCGCCCGACGGACCCTGCCACGAAGAGGGCTCCTGGGATCTCGATCCTGAAGGCGCAGCGTGGCTTTCGCATCACGCGGGACCGGGGCGGAACGCGATGGTCCCCGTGCCCAGCTCGGCCTCTCACTACCTCGTTTCCCCGCCACGGACGAGACCGTGACCGTGAAGCGCATCCCGGCCGGATATCTTTCCATCGTCCTGCACGCGCATCTGCCGTACGTCCGCCACCCGGAGTACGAGGACGCGCTGGAGGAACGGTGGCTGGTGGAGGCGCTCACCGAATGCTACCTCCCCTTGCTCCGCATGCTCGAAGCGCGCGCGGATCGCCGCGCGCGAGGCCGCGTCACCGTGTCGCTTTCGCCGACCCTGCTCGCCATGCTCGATGACCTCTTGATCCGGGAGCGCTACGCGAGGAGCCTCGGCCGGCTCGAGGAGCTGGCCGAGCGCGAAGTGAGGCGGACGAAGCAGGATCCGCGGTTCCACCCCCTGGCCATTCACTATCTCGATCGATTCCGGACCGCGCGGCTCCAGTTCGAGGATCGATACCGAAGGGACGTCGTCGGCGCGTTCCGCGCCGTGGAGCGCGCGGGCGCGGCGCGCTTGATCACGTGCGCCGCGACGCACGGATTTCTTCCGCTGATGGATCTCGGGGCGCCTTCCTGGCGGGCCCAGATCGGAGTGGCCGCTCGGGAGTTCGAACGCCAGATCGGCCATCCGCCGGAGGGCATGTGGCTCCCGGAGTGCGGATACGCGCCCGGAGTGGAATCGGTACTCGCGGAGTTCGGAATCAACTACTTCGTCGTCGATTCGCACGGCATCGAGGACGCGTGCCCCCGACCCCTTCCGGGCGCCTACGCGCCCCTGCGCACGAAGTCGGGGGTCTTCGCCCTGGGGCGGGACGCCGAATCATCGCGTCAGGTCTGGAGCGCGACGGATGGCTATCCCGGGGATTCCGCCTATCGGGAATACTATCGAGATCAGGGTTTCGATCTTCCGCTGGACGAAGTCCGGGAATTTCTCCCCTCCGGCGGGACCCGAACGCATCTTGGCCTCAAATACCACCGGATCACGGATCGGCGCTTCTCGCACCGGGAACCCTACGATCCCGCCGCGGCCCAAGAGCGCGTCGCGAGCCACGCGCGGCATTTCGTGGCGGCGCGGGCCGAGCAGGCGCGCTCGGCGGCGAAGGCCGTAGGGCAGCCGGTCATGCTCCTTGCGCCCTACGACGCCGAGCTCTTCGGCCACTGGTGGTACGAGGGACCGGAGTGGCTCGATCGGGTCCTGGATGGCGTGGCCGCGGAGCCTGAGCTCGCCGCGGTGGACCCGCTCGAAGGCGTCTCCGCGATTCCGCGCTCGTCCCAGGGCAAGCTTCACGTCTCGAGCTGGGGCGCCGGGGGCTATGCGGCCGTCTGGCTCGATCCGGTGAACGATTGGATCTACCGGCACCTGCTCCGCGCGGCCGAGGCGATGCGCGCGCTGGCCGTGGAAGGAGACCGCGGGGAACCGCTCCGCGCGCGCGCGCTCCGGCAAGCGGGCCGCGAGCTCCTTCTCGCGCAGGCGAGCGACTGGGCTTTCATCATGAGGACCGGGACCCTCGTGCCGTACGCGGTGCTTCGAACCGAAACGCATCTCGCTCGATTCAATCGCCTCGCGGACCTCCTGCGAACCAACGAACTCGACGACCGCGAGCTTGCGGATTTGGAGTCGCGCTCGCCCCTGTTTCCCACCCTCGACCACGGGATTTTCGCTTGACACCTCGTCCGCCCGTGCCTAGAGTCTCCGCATCCCCCCCTGACATGGCCCGTCTGATCCGAGGATTCCAGATGCCTCATCGGCAATCGCTTCGTGTAGGGATTTTTTGTGTCCTGATCGCCGCGAGCAGCTTCTCTTGTGGCGAGAACCAAGCCACCAAACCGAATCCCACTTCATCCGTGACCGCGATCGGAGCGGTCGAGCAGTTCCTGAATTCCCCGGCGCAGGAGTCGCGCGAGCTGCTCATCGACGGCCGCGTCACGCCGATCGAATGGAACATCGCCGGCAATCCTTCGACCGTGCTGATGACCGGGAGCAGGGGAACCGGTGGCGGCGACTTCTATCTTTCCGTGCGCGCGCTCTGGACGGTGGACCGATTCAATCGGCCCGATGGATTCCTCCTCCTCCTTCAATGGCCCGACCGCGCCGCGGACTTTCTCCAGAATCCGCTCGTGACGAGCGCCGACGTCTACGACGACCAGGCGAATCTCCTGATCGACTGCAGCCAAGGCGACTCGACGCTGGTCCGGGAGAGCTCCTGGTCCGTCTCGGACCTGGAGGAGGATCAGGTGATCGTCGAGGTCTTCTCCGATTCCCTCGGCTCCTATCCGTCCGATGTCTGGCGATGGGGTGCGGGCACCACCGATCTCTGCACGCCGGTGAACGGCACCGAATTCCTGGGCGCGCAGCAGGACGGAGACACGCTCGGCCAGACGACCCACCCCAGCGCCGGCTTCATGGAGGATCTCTACAGTACGGGCGGTGATCCGGTCCGTGACCAGGGGGACTGGACCTACATGTTCACGAACC